>Ga0070683_100003483_pt1 | contig 12797 bp, 12 predicted proteins | sample KBSC713LmetaG_FD_64662 | JGI IMG/M metagenome (GOLD analysis project Ga0070683, IMG submission 64662) | Corn rhizosphere microbial communities from Kellogg Biological Station, Michigan, USA - KBS C7.1-3L metaG | ecosystem: Host-associated > Plants > Roots > Rhizosphere ...
GAGTTCGGCGTCGGGTTCATCGAGGGCGGCTGGCCCGGCGCCTTGCCCAAGGACACCGAGTTCTTCCAACGGGCCCGCAACGAGCTCAAACTTCGACATGCCGTGTTCGTCGCGTTCGGGGCGACCCGCAAGGCCGGCGTCCGCGTTGAAGCCGACCCGCAGGTGCGAGCCCTGCTCGACGCCGAGACCCCGGCCGTGACCCTGGTCGCCAAGTCCGACATCCGGCACGTGGAGCGGGCGTTGCGCACCACGCGCGAGGAGAACCTCGCCATGGTCCGGGACACGGTCGCCTACTTCGTCAGCGAGGGCCGCCGCGTTTTCCTCGACTGCGAGCACTTCTTCGACGGGTACCTCGTCGACCCCGACTACACGGCCAGCGTCGCCGCGGCCGCCCTCGCCGCCGGAGCCGAGGCGGCGGTGATGTGCGACACCAACGGCGGCATGCTGCCGTCGCGCATCACCCGCACGGTCGGGGAGGTCCGCGAGCGGCTCGCGGTGACCCTCGGGATCACGCCCGAGGAGGCCGTCGCCCGGCTCGGCATCCACTGCCAGAACGACACGTCCTGTGCAGTGGCCAACACCGTCGCCGCCGTCGAGGCCGGGGTGCCGCACTTCCAGTGCACCGCCAACGGCTACGGCGAGCGGCCCGGCAACGCCGACCTCTTCGCGGTCGTCGGCAACCTTCAGCTCAAGCTCGGTATGCCGGTCCTACCGGACGGGTGCATCGGGCAGATGGTGCGCGTCGCGCACGCCATCGCCGAGATCGCCAACATCGCGCCCGACACCCACCAGGCCTACGTCGGGTCGTCAGCGTTCGCTCACAAGGCGGGCCTGCACGCGAGTGCGATCAAGGTGGATCCGCTGCTCTACAACCACATCGACCCCGAGGTGGTGGGCAACGACATGCGGATCCTGGTCACCGAGATGGCCGGCCGGGCGAGCATCGAGCTCAAGAGCCGCGAGCTCGGTATCGACCTGGGCAGCCACCCGGAGGCCCTGTCGACGGTCACCGAGCGGGTCAAGTCGCTCGAGGCCCGCGGCTGGTCGTTCGAGGCCGCCGACGCGTCGTTCGAGCTGCTGGTGCGGGCCGAGATGGCGGGTGGCGTGGTCGCACGGCCGTTCAGCCTCGAGTCCTACCGGGTGCAGGTCGAGCACCGCGAGGACGGTGCGGTGGTCTCCGAGGCGACCGTCAAGGTGCGGGTCCGCGGCGAGCGGGTGATCGCCACGGCCGAGGGCAACGGACCGGTCAACGCGCTCGACGAGGCACTGCGGGTGGCGCTCACCAAGCACTACCCGGGGTTGCGGGAGTTCGAGCTGGCCGACTACAAGGTCCGCATCCTCGAGGGCAGCCACGGCTCCGGCGCGATCACGCGGGTACTCGTGGAGACCCGCGCGGGCAACGCCGACTGGACCACGGTCGGCGTGCACGAGAACGTGGTGGAGGCGAGCTGGCAAGCGCTGGTCGACGCGCTGAGCTACGGCCTGGCGCACACGCCGGCGCTCACCTAACCGCACTTCCCGCTCTTGTACGCGGCGAGCGCGGCCGGATCGGGTTCCACCCGCCACGCCCCCTCCTCGTAGCGGACGGTCGTCGACCCGGCCTGCTCGCCGCCGCTCGGCTTCTCCCGTGTCCACGCGACGGTCGCGGTGGTGTCGTTGACCGTCTTGGCGTCGGTCACCTTGTACTGGTCGCCCTGGTCGGGACAGGTCGAGATCAGGTTGACGTAGGTGTCCTTGGGAATCTGCTTCTGCGCCTGGTCGGTCCACAGGTCGTAGACACTCGACCAGTCGTCGCTGACGATCAGGGTGAACAGCTGCTCGACGGCGTCCTGGGCGCCCCCGGCGTCCTGCGGCTGCGCGGTCACCGTCACCGTCGGACGATCCGAGTCCTCGGAGTCGGCCGGCGGCGACGGCGACTTGTCTGCACAACCGCCCAGCAGGAGCAGCGCCATTGCGCTCACTACGAGGCCGCGGAACGTTCGCGTCACGGTTGCTGAAGGTATACGAGCCCTACTCCCTGGGCAGTCGCAGGGTGGCGAAGAGCGCTCGGTGGTCGCTGTTTTTCATCGCGTACGTGTGGATGCCGGTCACTCCGATCCGCCGATCGACCAGCACATGGTCGATGGTGACGGCCGGAATGTACCAACGCTCGTCGAACGGCCAGGTCCGCGCGAACCCGGCCCCCACCACGTCCGCGGCGTCCCGGTAGCCGGTCCCGATCAGCCGGCGCAGGGCGCTGTGGTCGAGGGTGGCGTTGAAGTCCCCGAGGAGGATCCGGACCGGCCCGGCCGGGGTGGCCGAAGGCTGGTCGGCCAGGTCGACCGGCCAGCAGCGGGCGCCGGGCGCCCCGATCGGCGCGCACGGGTGCACCGACTCCAGCTGGACCGGTCGCGCCGCGGGCACGCTGAGCGTCGCCTGGGCCTGGCGGAAGCCGGACTTGTGGACCCGTACCCCTTCGTCACCGAGCGGGTACCGGCTGTAGAGCGCCGATCCGGCGGCCCAGTTCTCCGGCTGCTCGGCGTGGTAGGGCAAGAGCTCGTCGAGCCCGGCGGCGGCCAGCCCGTCGCGGGCCTGGGCGGTGTACTCCTGCAGGGCAAGCACGTCGACCTGGTGCTCGCGGACCAGGTCGACGATGCGGTGCGGGTCGGCCAGGCCGAGCATCATGTTGACGCTCAGCACGCGGATGGTCGTACCCCCGGATGGGTTGTCGCCGTCGGCCAGGAAGCGGGGCACGACGCAGGCGGCCAGCGCGAGCGAGACGAGGGACGCCACGAGCGCCGGCCACACCTTCCGGGTTGCCGCGGCGGCCACCAGCGGGGCCAAGGAGGCCAGGGCGACGTACGGGGTGAAGGCGAGCAGCTGCACGGTGCGCAGGCCGCCCTCGAAGCCGCTCAGGCGCAGCACGGCCCAGGCCGCGAACGGCGCGATCGGCACCCACAGTCCCAGTCTCAGCACACTCGCGAGAGTAGAAACGCTGCGCCCGGAAATCGGCGGCTCTCACCGAACCTTCACCGGATCTCCTCTACTCTCGTCGATCGTGGAGCACGACCCGCAACGGATGCCCGCCTGGAAGCGCCCGACCGCTGGCGAGCACCGCTGGCCGGCCGGCCTGGCGGTCCTCGGCACGATCGTTCTGCAGATGCTGCTGCCCCAGGACCTCGCGCCGCGGCCGCACTACCTGCTGCCGGCCATCGAGATCCTCCTGCTGATCGTGCTCGTGATCGGCGATCCGGTGCGGATCGAGAAGGAGTGGAACCTGCTGCGCGCCTGTGGGCTGATTCTGGTCGGCCTCGCCGCGCTGGCCACCGCCTGGTCGGCCGGGCTGCTCATCCGTCGACTGGTGCTCAGCGAGGCTCCCGCCGTCCACCTGCTGCTGTGGGGATCGGTGGTCTGGCTGACGAACGTCATCGTCTTCGCCCTCGGCTACTGGGAGCTGGACCGCGGCGGCCCGGCTGCGCGTGCCTTGGCCCGCAAGACCCACCCCGACTTCCTGTTCTCGCAGATGACCGTCCCCGAGTTGATCCACAAGGACTGGGAGCCCGGGTTCGTCGACTACCTGTATCTGTCGTTCACCAACGCGACCGCCTTCAGCCCGACGGACACGCTGCCGCTGTCGCGGTGGGCCAAGCTGCTGATGATGGCGGAGTCGCTGGTTTCGCTGATCACGGTGGCGCTGATCGTCGCGCGGGCCGTGAACGTGCTCGGTAGCTAGCCGTTTTCGAGGGCGGTGTCGATCGCGGCGATGAGGCGTTCGCGCAGGGGAGCGGCCTGCTCGGCGAACGTCCGCTGAGCCGCCGCGTACTGCGCCCGCCCGGCGACCGTCTCCACCGGTATCGGGTCGAAGCCGAGCGCCGACAGGTCATACGGGCTTGCGCGCATGTCCAGCGACCGGATCTCGCGCGCCAGCGCGAAGCAGTCGGCCGTCAGCTCCGACGGGATGAGCGGCACCAGCTTGTAGCACCACTTGTACAGGTCCATGTTCACGTGCAGGCAGCCCGGCTGCTCCAGATCGGCCCGCGACTCCCGCGTCGGGCTGAGCAGGTTGAGCGGCCGCGCCGGCGGCGTGAAGAACCGGTACGCGTCAAAATGGCTGCACCGCACGGTCGTGGCCTCGACGACGGCGGCCGTGCGGGCCGGGCTGAGCCGCAGCGGCCAGGCGTTGTGCCGGATCTCGTCCTGGGTCTGTCGGTAGACCATGGCCCATTCGTGCATGCCAAAGCACCCGAAAAATCCCATTCTTTCCCGTGTACCGGCGAGCAGCTGCCGAATCTTCGCCACTCCCTCGTGGCGGTGGGCCAGGATCGTCGCCACGTCCACAGTGGAGCCGTCGGGGACGTCGCGGTACCCGGGGCCGTAACCCTGCACACCGCGCAGCACGTAGCCGGCTCCCGGGTGCCACCGGCGCAGGCGGGCCGGCCGGAACGAGTAGTACGTGAAGAGAAAGTCCTCGACCGGGTGCTTGATCGCGTGCTGGACCCGCTCGCGGTGCCCGGCCACCCAGGCGTCGACCCGCGCCTCGTGTGCGGCTCGGCGGGACTGCCAAACCGGCTGGTCGAGGACGGTCAGGGCCACGCTGCCCAGCGTAGTGCGGGCTCGGCTAGATTCGACGGGTGCGTATCGCTCGGTTCGCCCACAGCAGCGGCTTCTCCTTCGGCGTCGTGGAAGGCTCCGGGGACGACGACAGCCAGGTCGTCTCGGAGATCGACGGTCACCCGTTCGGCGACATCAAGCTGACCGGCCAGCGCTGGGCGCTCGCCGACGTCCGGCTGTTCTCGCCGATCCTGCCGAGCAAGGTGGTGTGCGTCGGTCGCAACTACGCCGATCACGCCGCCGAGCTGGGCAACGAAGTGCCCAAGGAGCCCCTGCTCTTCCTCAAGCCGTCCACCTCGCTGATCGGGCCGAACGACGCGATCCGCATCCCGCCGCAGTCCCACCGCGTCGAGCACGAGGCCGAGCTGGCCGTGGTGATCGGCGCGACGGGGGCTCGCCGGGTCGACAAGGCCGGGGCGGCCGCGGCCATCTTCGGATACACCTGCGCCAACGACGTCACCGCCCGCGACCTGCAGCGCGCGGATGTCCAGTTCACGCGGGCCAAGGGCTTCGACTCGTTCTGCCCGCTCGGCCCGTGGATGGTGACCGACGTCGACGTCCGCGACGTGGAGGTCCGCTGCGAGGTCAACGAGGAGGTCCGCCAGCTCGGCCGGACCAAGGACATGGTGTTCGACCCGGCCACCTTGGTGTCCTACGTCTCGCACGTCATGACGCTGCTCCCGGGCGACGTCGTGCTGACCGGTACGCCGGCCGGGGTAAGCCAGATGGTCGACGGGGACGTGGTCACGGTCACGATCGAGGGGCTGGGGTCGCTCACCAACCGCGTTCAAAATCTCGTGTGACGCGATCTGGTAGAGTTCTTGTTCGGCGCGCGAGCGTCAATGGGGTATGGGGTAATTGGCAGCCCAACTGATTCTGGTTCAGTTAGTCTAGGTTCGAGTCCTGGTACCCCAGCACCGCAGCGGTTGGCCGCGGTGCTGTATCGTTGCAAGTCACTTGTTCTGGCCCCGTCGTCTAGCGGCCCAGGACGCCGCCCTCTCAAGGCGGTAGCGCCGGTTCGAATCCGGTCGGGGCTACACGGTCCACGTCGTCAACGACGTGGACCTTTTGCTTGTGGACTTTTGTGGCCTATAGCACCCATAACTCCACAAGGTCAACGTTCGGGGCGCCAGCCGGCGGCGATGAGCGCGGCCCGCACTTGCGCGATGATCTCGTCCGGACGTTCCCGGACCAGCCAGGCGGGGAAGCGGAGCACCCGCTCGCCCTTGATCCATAGGTCGTTCTGGCGTCGCATGTCGGCCCATGCTTGCCGCACGTCGACATGGTGCGCGCCGTCGATCTCGACGTGCACGCCGTAGGGCTCGTAGAGCACGTCCAGATAGCGGGTGCGACCGCCAGCGTCGCGCCGGCGCTTTTGGAGCGTCGGTTCGGGCAACCCGGCCGCTCGGCTGAGCGCGAGGAAGTCAAGTTCGCCCAGCGAATGCGCGCCGCCGTCGGCGTCCACAGCGGTCGCGGCGATGAGATCGGCCCGGCGTGCCTTGGGCAGCCTTCCAAGCACCTTGCCGACCTCGGCCAGCGTGACGATCTGCTGCTGGAAGGCCATTGCCAGGAGTGTTCGGGCCTGCCGATCGGATCGCGCCCACTGCGCGGCGTCCACCACGGAGCGGGCCGGCGTGGTGCACGGCATGCGACCGCGCTCGTCAACGTCGGTCGGCGGCAGGTGCGTCGTCCGGTGCACTATCGCCCACTGCGGCGGCCGGGCCAGGGTGCGACCGATTGGCAGCAGCAGATCGGTCTGCTCGCAGCGCAGCCCGCGCATGCCCCACAGGTGCAGTGCGGCCACGCCGGCGACGAAGGCTGTCCCGGCCCGCGGGTCGGGTGCGGCGGCGAGCAGGGCAACCCAGCGTTGCTGCTCCCAGGACATCTTGCCGCGGACGGTGAGATACACGCCGCGATGGACCGGCAGCCATCGCCGCGTCTGCAGCCGGTGCCGGATCGCGTCCGCACTGAAGAACGACAGTGCCTGCCGGCGGCTGAGGATGTCGTGCTGGAAGCACAGCAGCGATTCGAGTTGGGTGGACCGCACGATATCCGAGTCTTCGGCTCGTGCGGTCCAATGTCACCAGCGGATTTCGGCTGTGGATAACTCCGGTCAGAGTTGAGTCAGCAGAGCAACGAGCGCGGCCAGCACGGCGAAAAGGCCGACCATCGTCGTCATGCATCCACCGCGGCCACTGCGGCTCGGGGCGGCACCGCCGGCGGCCGTCGGCTCGCCGGGCGTGGGTGGCGGGGCGACCCCGGTGGGCGAGCCGGCCGGCGCGTCCGGCACATCCGGGCCGGGGTGGGCCGGCGTCTGTGACGGGGTAGGGCCGGGGTCGGACGGCGCCGAAGAAAGGCCGGAGTCAGGCCTCTCGGGCGTCGGAGGAGTATCCGGGTCGGTCATATGGGGCATCCCTTCCTGACGAAGGTCGACAACCCGCCGAGCATAGAGCCCGGCCTACAACCCCGAAAGGCGCTGTCCGGCTCGCACCACCGCCATCGCGTGGCGATCGCCCGGGCGGCGGCCCAGGCGCTCGATCGGGCCGGAGACGCTGATCGCCGCGATCACCCTCCCGGTGCGGTCGCGGATCGGGGCGGAAACGCTCGCCACGCCCGGTTCCCGCTCGGCGACGCTCTGCGCCCAGCCGCGCCGGCGGACCTCCGCGAGCGTCCGGCCGGTGAACTTGCACCGGGGCAGCAACGGCATCACGGCCTCGGGCGGCTCCCAGGCCAAGAGGACCTGGGCGGCCGATCCCGCCGTCATCGGCAGAACCGCGCCGACCGGAACCGTGTCACGTAACCCGCTCGCCCGCTCGGCGGCGGCCACGCAGAGGCGTTCGTCGGCCCGCCGCAAGTACAGCTGCGCGCTCTCGCCGGTCGTGTCCCGCAACGTGCTCAGCATCGGCTCGGCCGCGGTGAGCAACACGTCGGGCGCCGAGTTCGCCAGTTCGCCGAGCCGTGGGCCGGGGCGCCAGCGGCCATGGGCGTCGCGGACCAGAAGGCGGTGGATCTCCAGTGCCTGAGCCAGGCGGTGGGCGGTCGCCCGGGGAAGCTTGGTGCGATCGACCAATTCGGCCAGGCTGGCGCCGTCGACGCAGGCCGCGAGGATCACCACCGCCTTGTCGAGCACGCCGACACCGCTCATACTGTGTCCCACAAGCCGAAACATACCTCCCAAATTTTAGGATGTCCAGATGGTGGGAGAAGACCCGAAAACCCTGTCCGAGAAGGTGTGGGACGCCCACGTCGTGCACAGCGCACCCGGTGAACCGGACCTGCTTTACATCGATCTGCATCTGCTGCACGAGGTCACCAGCCCACAGGCGTTCGACGGGCTGCGGATGACCGGCCGCACGGTCCGGCGCACCGATCTCACGATCGCGACCGAGGACCACAACACCCCGACCGACAACCTGCTGACGATCGCGGATCCGGTTTCCCGCACGCAGATCGAGACGCTGCGGCGAAACTGCGAGGAGTTCAAGATTCGCTTGCACCCGCTGGGCGACGCGCAGCAGGGCATCGTGCACGTGATCGGTCCACAGCTCGGCCTCACCCAGCCGGGCATGACGATCGTCTGTGGCGACTCGCACACCTCGACGCACGGCGCGTTCGGCGCCTTGGCTTTTGGTATTGGTACCAGCGAAGTCGAGCACGTCCTGGCCACGCAGACGCTGCCGCAGGCGCGCCCGCGCACGATGGCGGTCAACATCACCGGCGAGCTGAGCCCCGGCGTCACCGCCAAGGACGCCGTCCTCGCCCTGATCGCCAAGGTCGGCACCGGCGGCGGCCGCGGTCACGTCGTCGAGTACCGCGGGCCGGTCATCGAGAAGCTGTCCATGGAAGGCCGCATGACGATCGCCAACATGTCGATCGAGTGGGGCGCCAAGGCCGGCATGGTCGCGCCGGACGACACCACGTTCGCCTACGTCGAGGGCCGGCAGTACGCGCCGAGCGGGGCCCGCTGGGAGCGTGCGCTGGACTACTGGCGCGGGCTGCGGACGGACGCCGGGGCCCGCTTCGACACCGAGCTGGAGCTGGACGGCAGCCGCGTCACTCCGTTTGTCACCTGGGGGACCAACCCGGGCCAGGGCGCGCCCCTGGACGCGCGCATCCCGGATCCCAACGACTTCCCCGAGGCGGCCGACCGGACCGCCGCCGAGCGGGCGCTGGCCTACATGGACCTGCAGCCCGGTACGGCCCTGCGCGACGTCGCCATCGACGTGGTCTTCGTCGGCTCCTGCACCAACGGCCGGTTGGAGGACCTGCGGGCGGCCGCCGAGGTCCTGCGTGGCCGGAAGGTGGCCGAGAGCGTCCGGATGATGGTGGTGCCGGGCTCCGCGGTCGTCCGGGAGGCGGCCGAGCGGGAGGGCCTGCACGAGGTGTTCCTGGCCGCCGGGGCCGAATGGCGCTTCGCCGGCTGCTCGATGTGCCTGGGCATGAACCCCGACACCCTCCAGCCGGGCCAGCGCTCGGCCTCGACCTCCAACCGCAACTTCGAGGGCCGGCAGGGCCGCGGCGGGCGCACCCACCTGGTGTCGCCGCCGGTCGCCGCCGCCACCGCGGTTACGGGCCACCTGGCCGCCCCGGCCGACCTGAACTAGGAGCAGGCTCCCATGGAGAAGTTCATCAGCCACACCGGCAGGGCCCTGCCGCTGCGCCGGTCCAACGTGGACACCGACCAGATCATCCCGGCCGTGTACCTCAAGCGGGTCACCCGGACCGGCTTCGCCGACGGGCTGTTCAACGCCTGGCGGGCCGATCCGGCCTTTGTGCTCAACAACCCGGTGTACGAGGGGGCCTCGATCCTGGTCGCCGGCCCCGAGTTCGGCACCGGGTCGTCGCGCGAGCACGCCGTGTGGGCGCTTCGGGACTACGGCTTCAAGGCCGTCATCGCGCCCCGCTTCGGCGACATCTTCCGGGGCAACTCCCTCAAGGACGGGCTGTTGCCGGTCGAGCTCGACCTGAAATTTGTGGAAATTCTTTGGCAGGCGGTCGAGGAGGACCCGGAGCTGCCGGTGACGGTCGACCTGGATGCCCGTCAAGTACGGGCCGGAGGCCACGAATGGGCCTTCCCGATGGACGATTTCAGCAGGTGGCGGCTCATGGAAGGGCTCGACGACATCGGTCTGACCATGCGTCATGTGGCCGCGATCGACGCCTACGAACAGCGTCGTCCGGAGTGGACACCGGCTGTCTTTTAGGCCCTCCAAGGGCCTCTGGCGGGGGTCGCCAGAAAATCCGTTGCGACACAACGATTTCTTTTCTGCCGCATGTTTGTATCCTGTGTGGGTTGGGCTTACGTTGCCCGCAAGGACGCAAAGTCATTTGGCTACGGGAGGAAACGTGAACAAGGCCGAGCTCATCGAAGCGCTCAGCGCACGGCTGGGCGACAAGAAGCAGGCGACGTCGGCGCTGGACGCGGTGCTCGCGGAGATCCAGTCCGCGGTGACCAAGGGGGACAAGGTCGCCATCACCGGCTTCGGTGTCTTCGAGAAGCGCGTCCGTGGGGCCAGAACCGCGCGCAACCCGCGCACGGGCGAGGCCGTGAAGGTCAAGAAGACCTCGGTTCCGGCGTTCCGCGCCGGCGCCAGCTTCCGCGAGATGGTGGCCAGCGGCAAGGTGCCGAAGGCGACCCCGGCCAAGAAGGCCGCCGCCGCCAAGACCACCGCCGCTAAGTCGGCCGCGGCCAAGACCACGGCGGCCAAGGCCACCGCGGCCAAGAAGGCCCCGGCCAAGACCACGCGCGCCGCCTCGACGACGGCCCGCAAGACGGCCACCACGGCGGCCACCAAGACCGCCCCGGCCCGCAAGGCTCCGGCCAAGAAGGCCCGCTAACCGCGCTGACCACGATGGTTCGCTAACCGCGACGTAAAGGGCGCCGCCTCGGCTGAGGCGGCGCCCTTTCACTGTGCAACGGCTTGTTCACACATCGTCCATCATGGACGTCTCAAGTGGACGGTTCCGGCCGCAGGAAGTCGTAGGTGATCAGCCGGGAACCGCCGAACGCGAGGATCCAGCCGGCCCCCTTCGGGGTGGAGAACTGCGGGATGCCCCGCTCGGTCAGCTCGGCCAGGACCCCCGGGATGAGCTCGCCCTGGCTGCAGACCACCGGGACGCCCCCGCTCTCGGCCAGCGCCCGGACGCCCGCGGCCGCCGCCGTGGCGTCGGCCTCCTTGTTGAAGGCGGGATCGGTGGCGATCGGCAGTCCGAGCGGCCGGACGGTCTGCTGGCAGCGCAGCGGCTCGGCGCTCACGACCGCGGTCGGCCGGAAGAGGTTGAGCAGCCGGCACAGCCGGTCGGCGTCGGCGAAGCCGACCGGCTCGAGCGGGCGCTGGTTGTCGTCGCCGACCCACTGGCTGCGCTTGCCGGCCTTGGCGTGGCGGACCAGCCCGATGACGGCGGTGATCGGCGGCAGGTCGAGGAACGCCTTGACCACGCCGCGGTCATGGGCGTAGCTCAGCAGCCCGGCGGCCGAGCCCGGAACGACCCACCGGACCTCGGCGATCTCGTCGTCCGGCAGCCGGTCGGTCCAGAACTCGGCCCGCATCGACCAGAAGTGCACGACCTTCTCCACGCCCGGCTGGCCGGTCAGGTAGCGGATGGTCGGCAGGCGGGCCTGCGGCACCGCCTGGACGGCGGTCTCCTCGTGTACCTCCCGGACGGCCGCCTCGAGCAGGTGTTCGCCGCCGTCGAGCTTGCCCTTGGGCAGCGACCAGTCGTCGTAGCGGGGGCGGTGGACGAGCGCGATCTCCTGGCTTCCGCTGGGGGTCAGGCGCCAGACGACGCCGCCCGCGGACTGAACGACGGTGTTCAGTTCAACCACTCGGTGACCTTCTTCTTGGTGGCGGCCGCCCACGCGTCCGGGAAGCCGGCCCGGGCCTGGCGAACGGCGGCCCGTTCGCGTTCGTAGAGCCGGCCGGCGGTGACCGCGAGCGCGTGGTCGTCGGGGTCGGACTTGGCGATCTCCAGCCAGGTGTCGGCCGCGACGGCCGCGTCCTGGTGCTCGCCCAGAAGATTCTGCACCCGGCCCAGCGCCGCCGCGAGCGCAGCCGCGCCGCCGCCGATGACGGCGGCGACCGCGTCGGTCGCGTAGCGGGCCCGCTTGCCCTGGATGCGAACGGCGTGCCACTCGTCGTCGGGGCTGTTCTGCAGCAGGACGGTGGCCCCCGGAATGGGGCCGCTGCCGTGCACGAGCTTGCGCCACGGCCGCAGGACGAGGCCGGGGAGCGCCTTTACGGCCGCCCGGTGTGCGTCAGCGGCGATCTTCGGCGCCCGTGCCGCCTCGACGAGCAGGTCGAGCAGGTCGAGGTAGCGCGGGGAGCTGAGCGCCTCGTCGAGGTCGGCCAGGGCCTCCTCGTGGCGGACGGTCAGCTCGGCGTCGATCCGCGCCACGGCGGCCCCGTCGAGTGGCGCGAGCGGGTCGGCCGCGGCCGTCCGGCGCAGCCGGGCGCGCAGCACCTCGGCGTCGCGGGCCACGCCGAGGACCTCGGCCAGCCACCCGAGCTCGGACCGGAGCTGGGCCGACCAGGCGGCGTCCAGCAGGGGTCCGAATGTCCGCAGGTCGCTGCGCAGCCGCCGGGTGCCCACGCGCATCTGGTGCACCGGGGTGTCGCCGTCGGGCAGCGGGTCGCGCAGGCGCACGAACGGGTCGAACGCGAAGATGCGCCCGATGTCGGTGCGCAGCGCGGCCGCCACGACCTCGCCGACGTCCGGCTTCCTGGGGAGGCGGGACGGTGCCGTCAGGTCGGGCGGCTGGTCGCCCACCCGCAGCGCGCGGACGTGCTTGGGGGTGAAGTCGCCGCCCGTCGCCCCGGCCTTGCGCAGCAACCGCTCGGCGCGGTCGAGCACCTTTGGGCCGCCGGCCTTGCGTTCGACCTCGATCTCGCGGAACGTGAGCGTCGTCTTGCGCCCGTCCAGCACGGAGACGGTGTCGTCGGCCACTTCCGCCAGTACGCGATGATCATGGTCTTGAATTTCGTAGGTGCGACGGACCGTGCGGAGCACCGCGGCGGGCTCCAGGGGCGCGCCCCGGTGGTAGGCGGTGACGAGCTCCAGCAGCTCGGTCGGGATCTCGGTCGGCGGACCGGGGCGGGACAGCTCATGACGGGTGCCTTCGACCTCGGACGGGAGCTTGACCGTCCAGGCCTTCTCGGGCGCCTCGCCCCGGCGGTGGCGCAGCGAGACGCCGGCGCGCGCCAGCCGGC
>Ga0070683_100003484_pt1 | contig 12796 bp, 11 predicted proteins | sample KBSC713LmetaG_FD_64662 | JGI IMG/M metagenome (GOLD analysis project Ga0070683, IMG submission 64662) | Corn rhizosphere microbial communities from Kellogg Biological Station, Michigan, USA - KBS C7.1-3L metaG | ecosystem: Host-associated > Plants > Roots > Rhizosphere ...
TTGCACTACGAAACGGTCATGCACGGCCTGGCGCACGATGAGCCGTCAGCAAACCACGAGATCGCGTCTCGTTATTGACCAGCAGCCACCGCTGCCAAGCGTTCACGAGGTCCGACGGCCCCTGCAGCAGGATATAACGCGATCCACATCGAGCTTTTTCCACGGACTCCCGCCGATGAAACGCGTCGTGGAGCTGCGATTCCGCGGTGATCAGCTGATCGTTGCCGAGCGTTGCAATCCAGCGTGCGTCGATGCGGTCCGGGATCGTCATGAATGCTCCTTCACGCGGCGGTCACGTCTTGTGCCGAAAGGTGATTCGCCCCCGTGCGAGGTCGTACGGGGAAACAGCGACGGTCACACGATCGCCGGCGAGGATCCGAATGCGGAACTTCCGCATCTTCCCCGCGGTCGTGGCGAGCAGGCGATGCCCATTGTCGAGATCGACGCGGAACATCGCGCTCGGCAGCACTTCGGCGACGGTGCCTTCCATCTCGATCGCCTCTTCCTTCATGAAAGACCGGTCGGCTTGATCTGGAGGCGAACCACCTAGATCAACGCCCGAGCTTCGTGACGTTCTCGGCAGCCGGCCCTTTCTGCCCCTGCACGACGTCGAATTCGACCCGATCGCCTTCAGCCAGCGACTTGAATCCGTCACCCTGAATCGCCGAGTGATGGACGAAGCAATCCTTCTGGCCGTTCTCCGGCGTGATGAAGCCGAAGCCTTTCGAATCGTTGAACCACTTCACTGTGCCAGTCGTACGCATCGCTCGACTACTCCCGGGTGGTGTGTTGCCGTGCATTCGCGAAGCGCGAAACATTCGCACCGGAACGCAAAAAGGCCTGCTCGCAAGTCGGCAGGCCCCAAAAGACGTTCGGAACGTGTCCACGCGCACGGCGCGTGTGTCGCTTCGTTAAGACTAACGGTAGGCGCAGTGTGGGACAAGCACCCATTCGAGTCCGCTGCCTCAGGGTCCCACGCGCCGCGGGTGACCGAGAATTAGCATTCTAGAATGAACAGAGCCGCAATCTCTCGATCGGTGTCGCGAATGGGGTGATCGAGCAGGATGCCGAGCGGCTCCGTTGGCGCCGACGGCCTTTGGGAGGGTTGGATAGAGTTCGTCTCGAAGGACGCCGTGCCAATCCGAACCCCTCGCGAAACGGAGCAACCGAACCGCATTGCGCTCGAATATTGGGCCACGGGCCTCACGGCGGCGTATCTCGAAGGCGCCCTCCGACGCGCATTCGGTGCCTCTCCAACGCCAACGATCCGCGTTCCCACCGCTGATCCGAGCATCTTCGACGAGCCGGCACCGGAGATACGCGCCCGCCCTTTGCATCCGGTCCTCGACCCGTTTGCGACTTACGAACAAGGCGAAGGCATCCTCCGCCAACAACTCGCCGCCCTATCCGGAGATCACTTGCTGACGATCGTCGAATGGTTCGATTTGCCGGTGACGCGCGGCGCATCCGGAACGGATCGGGATCTCATCGACGGCATCGTCCTCGCTGTGGCACGCAAAGAGGGCCGCTCGGCTTAAGAATCTTGAAATAGCAGTTTAATAATGAGACAGCTACCGTTACACGTTCATGGTAGAGCAAGACGGGAAGTCGGGATTTGACGACCCGGTTCCCGTGGCGATCCACTAGATAGCGAATGAGCTACGTCTCCTGCCCAACGGTTCCACGCGTCCGAGCGATGCGGCACGGCGCAACTGGGAAGTATCGCACTGGCAGCAGCACCGCTCCGCCGATGACGACGCACACAACGTTGACGACGCCGATCATCGCGAATGCGAAAAGGAAGCAGCGGTGATCAGACCCGGTTGCTACGGATGCTCCCGATGCCGATGCAGAAAGTGAACTCTCAACGTCGCAATGATCTCTGCCGCCCAACACACATCGCAGACGGTGCGCCAGAAGCACGTTGTGGCCAGGTGTGACCGCGGTCGCGATGGCGCGTCGATACTGGCCATGTCACCCGCCCAATCCCTGCATAGAGCGTTCGCGGCCGCCATCGGCGCGACGACTGCGGATACCGTCATTGTCGCTCGCGAGCTCCGGCGCGACGTCGCGGAACGTACGCGCGATCTGGTCGACGTCCTTCGGGACGAAGGCCTGGCGCCGGAAGCGACCGTGCTCGAGGTCAAACGCATCGCGCGGTTCGCCGGCGCGAATCCCGAATATCACGCGACGATTGTCGGCGACGCGGTAACAGCCGCCATTGCGGCCTACTTCCGCTAGCGTCTCACGCGCTTTCAGGCGAGCGGCGTGTCGGTCCCGTAGTATTGCTCAATGCACCAGCGGACCATGCTGACGAGGACCACGTCGCCAGTCGCGTGGCGTGATCCCTCGAGCCGTTCACGAACAGAATCGGTACGCCAGCCCTCGTTCCTGTATCTGCTCCGTGCGCCCGCAGAGTTTCGAGAATTGAATCGCGCGGCGTTCTGGCGGACGATTGGCCTCCTGCGTGTGCGGCGACGAACAGCGGAAGTGTCAACGAAACCCAACGCACTCTCATGGAACCCTCCGGTGATGACGCAAGCCCGAGCAAATACCCACTCGGCCGCTCTTATTCTCGATTCAATTACAAGCGCGTAAAGAAACTCCGCTAAACGGAAACTCGCTGCACCATTTATTTCTTCGCCACCGGACGGTTGGCCTCGAGAACGAATCTGACGGCTGTGGTTATTAGCTCGGGCTGATCGTTCATTACGTAATGCTCCGTACGCGCGCTCACCATGTGAAAGCTGTTCGTACTGCGTGCCGCCCATTCCGACTGCAACTCCCGCTGTACGGCAATCGCTCGCGGATCTCGGCAGGTCCATTCTCGTTCCGGCGCACACGGTTTCGCAGCGGTAATCACCGCGACAGGGATGTCTGTGAGGGGGCGAATTCTCGACCCGACCAGCCGATTCAACAGCCACCATCTCCGCGTAGTCCGCACGAACGAACGGCGGCATCTTCCGGCCCTGATCGATCGACTCGTCCACCACTGTCACATCGTGAACATTCGCGGCAACAGCTACCGCCTCCGGCAACACACGGAGCTCGCCCGCCGTTTGCAGACGACTGCCCCCCGGACGGTGAACGGCGGCGAAAGCGACAGGAGGGAACCGCAACGACGTCGGGTTAGCCCCCGACCTCGTGTTCCATTTTCACCCGCTGGTCGTGTTCCATTTTCAACCGTTGTTGACAGGCCAAATCGCAGAGCCGAAAAATGAAAGCCCCGCAAGGCGGGGTAAGCCTGTACGGAGCTTTTAGTTACATCAGTGGGCCCGGGAGGAGTTGAACCTCCGACCTCACGCTTATCAGGCGTGCGCTCTAACCACCTGAGCTACGAGCCCTCGAACTTTCCGGTCGAGTCTTGGAACCTAAACCGGCGACGTAACTCGGTCAATTGTCGAGAGATACCGATCAGCGCTGCACGGGCCCGAGATACTCGTCGAACCACTTCAAGGTCTCTTCCATCATCATTGGCCGCGGCAGGAAATGGCCGCCGTCGAACATGATCTGCTTCTTCACAGCCGACCCAAGCAGCCGCATGAACGGCTTCTGCGACTCCACGTAGGGGAACGTGCTATCGTACCTGCCGCTCAAGACGAGGACCGGAATGCGAATGTGCGGCAGGAAGTTCACCGGATCCTCTTCGGGACGATACTCGTACGATCCGAGGCCGGCGACATCGAGCACCGCAGCACGGATGCGCGGCTCGACAGCGAGGAGCGTCCCCCCGAGGCGCGCACCCCAGCTCACGCCGTTGTACCCAAAGCGCGTCGTGTCGACGTCGGCGCGCGTCGACGCATAATCGATCGAACGACGCATCTCTTTCGCCCATCGCAGCATCTGGTCGCGGTGCGCGATCGAGTTCGGCGGAGGGTCATCCGGTGGAGATGCATCACGCCCATACGTATGGTCGTAGATCGGGTAGATCGCCGCCCGCCCGTTCCGCACGATGAAATCGACGTACGACATCGACAGCCGCCGCGGATCCTTTAAGATCTGCGCATCGGTTGCCGGGAAGATCACAATTGTCTGATAGGGCGCCTTCGCGTGTTTCGGCAGAAACATCACGGCGGCCATCCGCTCATTGCTTCCCCGCGGCATGTCGAACTCGACGTCCTCCCGAATCCAGTCGGGCGGCGTCGTGTCGCGAGACACGATCCTCGAGGTCAACGGCGTGTGATCGTAGTCGTACATCGCGAGAAAACCGCGGTACGTCGCGTCGTCGACGGGCTTCGCCCCGTCGTAGTTGCGCGACGTGCGCCGAATGGGTGCGCTCGCACGAGCGAGATCCTTTCCCTCCCCTAAACGACGGACGAGGCGCACGCCGTTGATCGCCGATCGGTCGAGCTCAGGCTGCGAGATGACCTCGGAATACAGATACGAGGGATCGCTCCATCCCCCGCCGAGAATGAATCGCTGGCCCGGCTCCCGCTCGTTGATCGTCCATTCACGGACATTGCCCGCGAGATCATACACACCACGCGGGCCCGCGGCGCGGGCGGCGCCCCCCCGCACCGGGCCACTGGACTCATAACGGCCATTCGGCACGACCCATCGCCCCGCTTCCGGGATTGCCGCGGCGTTCCACTCGATGACCGTCGGTAGCGCCTTCCCCATGAATCGGGCATAGGCGCGCGCCTCGTACCAGCTCAAGCCTCCGACCGGAAGATCGTCGGTGCCGTCCGGCGCCGCGCCACCTTCCCACGTCGACGGCCCAGGTCGACCAGTCTTATCGACGAAGAGTGCCATCGCTGTGGCGAACGGTATCGGCTTTCCGTCGCGGACGATCGTCGAATCCCACCACTTGCGATTCGTGTAGCCGCCCGCGTCGACGAATCTCTTGTACTGACGATTCGTCGTCTCCAGCCGATCCATCAGGAAATCAGAAAGATCGAACTTGAGAGTGTCGGGCAGACCGTAGAACGTCCCCGCCAACTTGCCGCCGCGCAGAAGCACCATGTCGGTGTCCCCGTCGCCGACGTGCCGCAAGGCCACTGGAATCGGGATGGGCACATAGCTCCCGCCGAGTCGCGCGCCCATGATCGTGATTGGTCGATAGCCAGGCTTCGTGTACCGATAGAACCATGCACTCTTCGGAATGCGCACCGTTGGTGTCGGTGTGGTACCAATGCGAACCCAGTGAAGCGTGTCGTTGATCGGCGCGCGCTCGACGAGGGCGCCGGCCGGCTCGCTGAGGAAGGTTTGCGGGATGGCGACGTCGTACCACATCGCGTCCAGCAACGAGTCATGCGGCGCGCGAGCCGAAACGGCGGAGAGCAGTGCGAACGCTGAGTCGAGATTGTCGGTATCCATCGCGTGTTGGATCGCCGGAATCGCCGTCTCGCGTACCCACCGATGGCGCTGGGACCGCGCATAGAGCCAGCCGAGCGTTCCGACGACGGCGAGTGCGCCGATCCCGGCAGCGATCGCGCTCCACCGCGCGCGTCTCGCTCGCGCGCTCCGCGCAGGATCAACGCTGCTGGAGGCAGCGATCCCGCGCAGCTCGTCGAGCAATGCCTCAGCCGTCTGCGGTCGTTCGGCGGCGTCGCGCGCGAGACAACGATCGACGACTGAGACGAGTGCCGGGGGGGTCGCCGGAGAACGCGACGCGAGCGACGGCGCGGCCTTCGACAGCTTTTCCATCGCGATCTGTGTCCACGATCCGGCAAACGCCGGCGACCCGCTGACCATCTCGAACAACATCGCGCCGATCGCATAAATGTCAGAGCGATGATCGACGACGTCCTCGCCTGCCGCCTGTTCCGGCGACATGTACGCCGGCGTGCCGAGCGAGATGCCGGCGCCGGTGAGCGCCACCGCGTCTCGTGCAGCGCCGATCGCCTTCGCGATCCCGAAGTCGACGACGATCGCGTGTCCGCCCGACAGAAGCACGTTCTCCGGCTTGATGTCGCGGTGGACCACGCCCTCTCCGTGCGCATAGGCCAGCGCTTCCGCGACATCCGACGCCAGCCGAATCGCCTCCGGTACCGGCAGAGCGCCTCGCGCGACCAGACGCTCGCGCAGCGATTCCCCGGTTGCCACCGGCATGACATAGTAGAGAAGCTCGCCGTCATCTGCGCTGCCCGAGTCCAGCAGCGCGAGAATGTGCGGATGATTCAGGCGCGCGCTGATCGATATCTCGCGCAGGAAGCGCTCGCCGGCGAGGGAACGGGCGAGATCAGGATGGAGCACCTTGATCGCGACGTCGCGATCGTGTTTGACGTCGTGGGCCAGGTACACTGTCGCCATACCGCCAGCGCCCAACTCATGAGCAATGCGGTAGCGCTGATCCAGCGCCGCAGCGAGACTGTTCGCGCTCTGCGTCACGGCGAACAAGCTGTATTGCGGACGTCGAGTGCGCCAGACCGCTCGCTTATCGCTCCCGCTGGAACCAGCTCAGCGCATCGAACGACTGCGACCACTGCATGGCGATCGCCCGGCCGCCCCGTCCTGCGAACCCGGTCGACCGCACCCACCAGCGATCTCCACGCATCGACATCTTGAGAATCGACGACGCCGTCACTCGATAACCACCGCCAATCTCGCCGTCGACGAAGTCCGTCAGATTCCCAACCCAATTCGCGCCGGTCGTCGCCCGAATGAACGGATAGTGATTCCGCTCCGCGCGCCCGGCGACGAAGAATCGCGGCGTCAGCGTGTACTTCGCTTCGCCGTAATAGGTCGTGCCCGTCACCGCATTCGGGTGATTAGGAACTTCATATCGGCCCTGCGCATACTCCGCGTGCGTTTCGAGATACCCGCGCGAGAATGACGCGTCCAGCGCAATCACTCGCTGATCGAAATCAGTCCACTTCTGCCCGCCGAGCTGCGTCGGCGTCAACGAGTTGTTGAGGTACGGCCCCATCGTGAATGAGGCGCCGAGGCGCGCACCGACGAATGGCGTGATCCCGCCGCCGATCGCCGGACGCAAACGCTCCGTCGTATGCGGGACATAGTTGAGGTGTTCGGCCGGCAGCGAGACGAGCCCCGCTCGGTAGTCGACGTAGTGCGCCTCACCCGACACCTCGACGCCGAGTGGGTACTGCAGCGAGTACCCGTCGGGGATGCCGATGAGCGGATTGCGCGACGAAAACCGGCGCGATGAGAATGTTCCAATGATAGGAGTCAAACGTCCCGCGTCGACCACGAACTTGGCCGACGGCGCGTATCGCACTCCGAACTGATTGCTGTAGACCTCGTTGTCCTCGCCGGAGGCGCGCGCATTCCCGAACTCGCCCTCGCCTTGGGCGTAAATCACCCAGTTGCTGAACGGCTCGTACGCGCCCCACAACTGAACTCGCGCAAGCGTCGCGGGTCGTCCGCGATTGCGCGTGAGCAGGTTCGACGTCGTGTCCGTCGACCACACCTCGCCGTCGACAATGCCCTGCAGCAAAAGCCCATTTTGCGCTGTCGCCCTTTGCGGCGTGGCGACGACCAAGAGCAAAAGGGCCGCGAGACCAAGGAGACGTCGCATCAGTCGGCCGCGCTTCCCACCGGCGACGACCCGCGAGCGGCGTCGAGCGCGCCGCGAACCGCCTGCGCGAGACTGGCCGGCGTGAACGGCTTCCGCAAGAACACCACAGTCGGATCGAGCTCATACTTCGCGAGGGCATCGTCCGCATAGCCGGACATGTAGATCACGATCGGCGTCGGTCGCTCGAGGACGTACTTCGCGACGAGCTGCGGACCGCTCGTGCGGGGCATGACGATGTCCGTGAGCAGAACGTCGATCGTTTTCGCGACCGAGATCTCCAGCGCATCGTCGGCGTTTCGCGCGACGAGAACGGTGTACCCGAGCTCCTCGAGCGACCGCCGAGCGAGAATGCGGACGTCCTCGGCGTCTTCGACGATGAGAATAGTCTCATGACCGCGCGGCAGCTCGACTTCCTCAGCGATACGGCCGTCCGCGGACGCCATGACGGTCGCCGCCGGCAGTTTGATCGAGAATGTCGTACCGCGTCCGAGCTCGCTGTCGACGGTGACCGTGCCGCCCGACTGATTCACGATTCCGTAAACCGTCGAGAGACCGAGTCCCGTTCCCTTCCCCGGATCCTTCGTCGTGAAGAACGGCTCGAAGACGCGATCTTTGATCTCGTCCGTCATGCCCGTTCCCGTATCGGTCACGACGAGAGATACGGCATTCGGAAGATTCTTCGTCGCGATGGTGACCGAACCGCCCGCCGGCATCGCATCCCGGGCATTCACCGCGAGGTTGAGCAAAACCTGCTCGAGCTGCCCCCGATCCGCGCGAATGCGCGCCAGCGGAGTGTCTCCGTCGAGGCGCAATTCGACTTGCTCGCCGATGATGCGCCGCAGCATCGGCGCGATGCCGTTCACGACGTCGCCAAGATCGAGAACAGTCGGCTGCAACACCTGCTTGCGGCTGAACGCGAGCAGTTGGTGCGTCAGATTCGCCGCGCGGTCAGACGCCTCCACGACCTGGCGAAGATCGTCCGCCGCCCGGCTGTCGCGCTCGGCGCGCATCAGCGCGAGCTGTGTGTAGCCGGAGATGACCGTTATGAGATTATTGAAATCGTGCGCAATGCCGCCGGCGAGCGTACCGATCGCTTCGAGCTTTTGCGATTGGCGGAGCTGCGCTTCGCTCTCGCGGAGCGCGCGCTCGACTCTCGCGCGCTCATTGATCTCGTCCGTGAGCACGATGTTCGCCGCCGCGAGCTCCGCGGTCCTCTGCTCGAGCTCACGACGCTTGCCCGACAACGAGTCCATCAACTGATTGAACGACTCGTTGAGTGTCCGCACCTCGCGAGCTTCGTGATCCGCGTCGAAACGTCCCTGACGTTGCTCCGCCGCCGCGCCCGATCGCATGTAGCTGACAAATTGCCTGAACGGACGAAGCACCGTTCTCGCGACGACCGTCGCGCCGAACGCCGCGATGATCACGGCCATCGCGCCGTAGATGACGAACAGTCGACGGAGTGGCCCGGTCAGCGCCGCGACGCGGCGCGACAACGGCTGCAGGATCCACAGATGCACCGCCTCGCGATCTTGCGTGTCGCCAAGCGACATCGGCATGACGACGTAGTCTTCCCGGCCAAGACGGAGACTGGTCGCTTGCGGATCGCGCTCGTGCGCCGCGAGCAGCCCAGCGACTGCCGGCGACGTCAACGAACGATCACTCGCGACCGCGACGCGGTTCCCCGTCGTGAGCACGACCTCAGGGTCAGACTCCGTTCGCGCCGTGACGAGATATCCTGAATCGAGCTGACGGCCGAGCACGAGCGAGCCAAGCGTATATCCCGCTTGCACTAGTGGATAAACCGCTACCTCGAAATGCCTGGCGTCAGTTCGGAGCACACCGAGGTCGCCGGTATCTGCCCGAGCCGTCGGATCGAGAGCACGCTGCACGGCCTTGAGCGATTTGAGACTCGTTCCACGCGGAACCGTTGCGCCGTCTCGCCCGGCCGATGCGAACACGCGACCGGAATCATCCGTCACGAGCAGCAGATCTGCCTGCACGTTCCGCAGACGATTGCGCAACTCCTCCTCAACCGTGTTGACGAGATCGACGCGTCCCTTCCCGGTCTGATTCTTCTCGACCGAGTAAATGTTCAGATCGTACTGAAAGCTCGGCGTCTGCGTGATCAATGACGCCGCGAACAGCAGCTCGGATGCTTCGCGCGCGCGAAGCTGTTGCAACGTGCGCTGGTCTCGCGCGAGCTGCGACGTCACGAGTTGCTGCGTGCTCGCGCGGATCTCTTCGCTCAGCGCCCAGAACGCGACGCACAACACCGCGGCGGTGATCGCCGCGCCAAGAACGCCGAGCTTGAGCCCGAGAGAGCTCCGTCGGGCACGACGCGGAACGGAGAGCAGAGCGTCGATCGCGCGACTCATTTTCCCCCGCCCTGCGGCAACGGGATGTTGAAATCCATCGTCGTCGTCTGCCCGGCCGTGACATGAATCCGACGCGTGATCGGAGCGATTCGTTCGTGCCAGCCGACAATCGTATAGTCACCCTCCGGAACATCATCGATCACGTAGCGATGATCCTCATTGGGAGACGCGAAAAACGGGTTCGGGCGGACGAGGATCGTGGCGCTCATATCACTATGAATGTGACAGAACACCTGGACGATCCCGGGTTTCGCGAATGTTACCGAACGCGACGTCCCCTTCGGGTATCGGCCGAGGTCAAACCCTCGACGGCCTGCGGCCGCCGACGACAGGGAGAAAACGTTGTGGTAAACGTCGTCTTCGTTCGGAAAGTCGACGGTCGCCCCCTGAAGAACCGCAAGGACGTGCGGGACGAACCGTTCGTCCCGCTGCGCCATGCTCGCGCGCGCCCGGCCTTCCGGCTGGGCAGCCTCGAGTCGCTTCGCCGAATCGTTATCGAGATAGACGACGACGTTCTTCACCTCCGCGGCGATCGGGTCGCGCGGCGGAGCGGGTGGAAGCGATCCGGCCCCAGGATCGGCGTAGGGCCGGAACTGCGGTCGCCGAGCCGTGAGCGACGGCGAGATGACGACGCTGCCCTCGATCCGGCCGACGGCGCGAGGCGCCGAGGGCTTCACGGGCGCGTGCGCTGCTCCGGTCGAACCGATGATGGTCGCAAGAAACGCGACGGCAAACGTCAACGCTCCGATTCGCGATCGAGCGACTCGGCCGTTGGCGGTGCCTGCACGATTCACGGCGACATCCATCTATGTGGTAAGAGCGGGTTAGGGCCTAGGGGGACGTTGAGCGACGGAGTGACGAAACGCAATGCAGGCCCGGCGCTCGAAAAGCACCGGGCCTGCTCTCCACTCAGCGAGGCGTGCCGGACGAAGACCGTCCGCTACTCGTCGTAGCGACCCATGCGACCAGGACGATCCTCCTCGTCGATGTCGTCGTACTCGTCGTCGAGGTCTACGAGGTCTTCGTCGATGTCGAGGTCTTCATCGTCCTCATCCTCGTCATCGTCCTCATCATCCTCGTCTTCGTCCTCGTCTTCGTCCTCATCCTCGTCGTCTTCGTCGTCCTCGTCGTAATCATCGTCGTCGTCTTCGTCATCATCGTCGAAGTCGACGTCCTCGTCATCCTCGTCCTCGTCGTCGAGATCATCGTCGAGAGGCTCGTCATCGAGGTCGTCATCTGCTGCCCGTGCCGATAGCGACAGATCCGACGACCCGAACATGGCCGACATTGCTCGATTCTCCTTGCAGAGCAGATAAGGTGAAACGGGAAACAACGACGGAAACAACCTACCGGACGAAAATCAACTGGATGCCCGCTCGCGCTTTGCTTCGCGCGACAACTTCTTTCGATCCGACGCCGCAAGGAATCGTTTTCGCAGGCGAATCCCCTTTGGGGTTACCTCGATCAGTTCATCGTCCTCGATATACTCAAGGGCGGCTTCCAGAGTCAACTCCCGCGGCGGCTCGAGCTGAATGTTCTCGTCGCTCGACTTGGATCGCATGTTCGTCAGCTTCTTTTCTCGCGTCGGATTTACATCCATGTCACCCGGACGAGAGTTCTCCCCTACGATCATTCCCTCATAGACTGCATCGCCGGGTGCAACGAATAACGTCGAGCGCTCCTGTAGGGTTGCCAGGGCGAACGCGACGATCGTGCCACGCTCCATCGAGACAAGAGAACCACGCATGCGCCCGGCGAGCGGACCCGCCCAGAGTCCGTAGTCGAGGAAACGATGATGGAGAATTCCCGTACCGCGCGTATCAGTCAAAAACTCGGAGCGGTACCCGAATAGTCCACGCGCCGGAATTCGATACAGCAAACGAACCAGCGATTGACCGGGATTCTTCATCTCGATCATTTCAGCGCGGCGCGGTCCAAGCTTTTCGATCACCGTGCCGAGGTATTCCTCGGGAACGTCGATCGCGAGCTCCTCGTATGGCTCGAGCCGCTCCCCATTGAGTCCCTCGCGTGTGATCACGCGCGGACGCGACACCTGAAATTCGTAGCCCTCGCGGCGCATCGTTTCCATCAGGATCGTGAGATGGAGCTCTCCTCGGCCAGACACAGTCCACGTGTCGGTCGAATCCGTATCCTCCACACGAAGTGCGACATTGCGCTCGAGTTCCTTGTACAACCGGTCACGAACTTGTCGCGACGTGACGTACTTGCCGTCGAGGCCAGCGAACGGCGAGTTGTTGACAATGAAGTCGACGGAGATCGTCGGCTCTTCGACTGCGATGCCTTCGAGCCGGTCCTGATGTTCGACATCGGTGAGCGTCAGCCCGATCTCGACATTTTCGAGACCAGCAAGCGAAACGATCTCACCAGCACCGGCAGACGAAACCTCGATGCGATCGAGCCCGTCGAACGAGTAGAGCTTTGTGATCCGCGCCTGTTCCGCTTTCTGATTGGGGTCCTGCGGAAGCAGCGAGATGACGTCACCGACGTGTGCAGTTCCCCGCTCGATTCGACCGATCGCCAACCGTCCGAGGTACGGCGAATAGTCGATCGTCGATACGAGCATCTGAAACGGATTCTCGGAGTCGTGCGGCGGCGCCGGCACCTTCTCGACGATCGTGTCGAACAACGGCGAGAGGTCCTGCAGCGGCTTGTCGAGATCGAGCGTCGATACGCCGTCGCGCGCCGAGACATACACGACCGGCATGTCGAGCTGCGCTTCATCTGCCTCGAGCTCGATGAAGAGATCGAGCACCTCGTCATGGACGCGATGCGGATCGGCGCCGGGACGATCGATCTTGTTGATCACGACGATCGGCGTGCGGCCGAGCGACAGCGCTTTGCGAAGCACGAATCGCGTCTGCGGCATCGGTCCGTCGAACGCGTCGACGACGAGCAGAACGCCGTCGACCATGCGCAGAAT
>Ga0070683_100003486_pt1 | contig 12788 bp, 6 predicted proteins | sample KBSC713LmetaG_FD_64662 | JGI IMG/M metagenome (GOLD analysis project Ga0070683, IMG submission 64662) | Corn rhizosphere microbial communities from Kellogg Biological Station, Michigan, USA - KBS C7.1-3L metaG | ecosystem: Host-associated > Plants > Roots > Rhizosphere ...
GCTCTTCCTCGACGACCTCTATGCCGCGGACCACTCCTCGCTTTTCATGCTGCGCTTCATCGCACGCGAGCTCGGCTCGATCCGAGCGCTCGTCGTGGCGGCGTACCGGGACGTCGACCCCACGGTCAGTCGCGGACTGGCCGAGACGCTGGCTGAGTTGGGGCGGGAGCCCGTTACGGGCCGCCTCGTGCTCGGCGGGTTGACCGAGCGCGAAGTCGCCGAGTGCTTCGGGCAAACCGCGGGGCAACCCGCGTCCGCGGAGCTGGTCGCCGCGCTGCATGAGCAGACGGGAGGCAACCCCCTGTTCATCGGCGAGATCGTCCGCTTGCTCTCGATCGAGGGCATCCCCGCCGGGGCGGACGCTGAGGTACCCCTCGCGGTGCCGGAGAGCGTCCGCGACGCAATCGCCCGGCGGCTCACCCATCTGTCGCCCGAGTGCAACGAGCTGCTCGTGCTCGCATCGGTGATCGGACGCGAGTTCGCGCTCGGGGAGCTCGCCTGTGCGGGCTGCGTGTCGGAGGACGAGCTGCTCGGCGTGCTCGACGAGGCCATGAGAGCCCGCGCGCTCTCGGACGTGCCCGGGGCGCCCGGGCATCTGCGCTTCGGGCACGCCTTGATTCGCGACACGCTCTACGAGGGCCTCACCACCGTACGTCGTGTCCGCCTGCACAGGCGCGTGGCGGAGACTCTCGACGCGTTGTATGGCGAGGGCTCCGGACCGCATTTGGCCGAGCTCGCGCATCATGCAATCGCAGGGTGCGAGCTCGACAAGGGGCTCGACTACGCGTGGCGCGCCGCCGACCGCGCCGTCGCCCTGTCCGCCTACGACGAGAGCGCACGCCTCTACGAGATGGCCCTCGGCGCGCTCGAGCTCCAAGTGCATTCGCCCGAGGACGAGCCGGAGCTCAGGCAGCGCGCGGTCGAGCTCGCCCGCCGCGCTGCCGAGGCAGCGAACCTCGCGGGCGATCACAGCCGAGCGGGGCGGCTCATCCGCTCGGCCCTGCCACACGTCGATGCCGGCGCCGACCCCGCGCTCGCCGGTCTCCTGCGCGAGCGCCTGGGCCGTTACCTCTGGGCGGCCGGTGACAGCGCATCGGCGCTTATCGCCTATGACGAGGCACTCGCGCTCGTGCCGATGGACGGCCCCTCGTCGGCACGCGCCCGGACGCTCTCGGCGCAGGGTCAAGCCCTGATGCTGCTCGCTCGCTACCGCGAGTCGAAGGTCTTCTGCGAAGAGGCGATCGCCATGGCTCGTGACATCGGCGCAGCTGCTGAGGAGGGGCACGCGTTAAACACCCTTGGACTCGATCTCGGCTACCTCGGCGACGTCGAGGCAGGGGTGAGCAGCTTGCTCGAGGCCCGCCGGATCGCGGAGGAGATCGGAGATCGCGACGACATCGGGCGCGCGTACCTCAATCTTGTCGAGTTGCTCGTCTCGGCCGCGGACCAGCCGGAGGAGGCCGTGAAGGTGGGGCTGGACGCTGTCGAGATCATGCGCCAGCTCGGACTTGCGCGGGACTACGGCGTCTCCCTCCAGACCACGGCCGCCCGGGCCTTGCTGGCGCTGGGGCGCTGGAGCGAGGCCCAACAGCACCTGGACGAGGCTGAGGAGCTTCGCCCCGACGAGATCGCGAGGACCGACCTATTACACGCGCGTGTCGAGCTGCTCGTTGCGGACGGTCGACACGATGCCGCCGACCAGGATCTCGACGAGCTCAAGAGCCGCTGCGCGCATGTGGTCGATCCCCAGCACCATGCGCCGCTGTGCGCACGCACCGCTGAGCTGGCGCTCTGGCGCCGCAGACCGGACGCGGCCACCGGAGCGGTCGTGGAGGGTCTCGGGCATCTCGAGGGCACCGATGACGCTCACCTCGTCGGGCCACTGCTCTCGCTCGGCATGCGCGCTGCTGCGGACGCCGCCGAGTGCGCCCGCGACAAGGAGGAGCCGGGCGAGCTCGCGGCGGCCGCTAGCGACGGAGGCGCACTGCTCGAGCGGTCGCGCACCTTCGCCGGCGGGACCTCGGCCGTGCCGGCAAGCACGCTGTCCCACGTGGCAATCTGCGAGGCGGAGGCAATGCGCCTCGCGCACAAGCCGGATGCCGAGCGTTGGCACGCGGCGCGCACCGCCTGGCAGGCGCTCAGCCGGCCCTATCCGGCCGCCTACTGCGCCTGGCGAGAGGCGGAGGCACTGCTCGAGCGCGGTGCCTGGTGCTCCCGGGCAATCGCCGCGCTAGAGGACGCTCTCGGGATAGCTACCCAACTCGGCGCCGCCCCGCTGCGATCGGAGGTTGAGCGCCTCGCCAACCGCGCGCACCTCGAATCGCGCCAGCCGAGCCGTAGCAAATAGCTCCGGGTCGACTCGAATCACCGACCTCACCATTATGCGGTGACGGGGCGCTTGCCGTGTGCCGACAAGCCCGGAGATTTGGCTTGGCGAGAGCGCCTCGGCCTGTGGGCTCGCCACGTGGCCGACCACGCAGCGCAGGCAATCGCGGATGAGAACCGCTTGTTCCAGCGCCACGCCCGCCGGGCCAGGGGCCCGACAAAGTTGTCTGAGCAGGGGTGCATTGCGCATCGAAATGCGCGTCCGAATCGACGACACGCCGGCGCGGGTGTGCCGGAAGCCGGGGCGGCGGCATTTTCGCTCGTCCGACGGCGGCGGCGACGGGAACGATTGGATTGGTGATCGGGGGCGGCGCCAGCCAGATCCCCGAGCACCGTCGGGCACCGTTGCGCTGCTTCGCGCGGAAAGGCGCGGTGGCCGCCACTTGGATGGCTAACGTGGCGATTTGCGGGGCCTTCTCGACGATGGGCGCGGCTGGTTTCGAAACCAGCGACCCCTCGCGTGATCTCCCGCGCGCGTGGAAAACGACCGCACCATCTAATCGCGGCTCTGAATGGGAGACGAAAAGGAATGGTCTCCCAATCGCGGCGTCCGGTTATCGCACGATCCTGAACTTGAGGGTCTTCGGCGCCGAGACACCTCCGGGCGCGGCGCGGGCGGTGACCACCAGCGTGTACCTACCGGGCCTCAGCCGATTGCCGTGCGGCAGCCGGCCCTCGAAGTGGACGCGTTCCAAGCCGGGGTGAGCGCCGAAGCCGAGGCTGCCCGCGACCACCATGCGAGTGCAGCCCCGCTTCCCCTGGTTGTGCCGCGTCGGCGCCACACACCTGCGGCCCGCGCTGCGCCCCAGTCGGGCCTGCTCGAACGCGAAGTGGATGCTGGCGGCCCGGTCGAGGCCGTAGCGGAATGTGGTGCCAATGGGGATCCTCTGCTTTGTGCTGATACGGGGGAGCTTCCGGCCCTCGCGCCATACCGCCGCGGACTCCTCGAGTCGGCTGATCGTCGGCGCGGGCACAACGATCACCGTGCTGGTGGTGCTCGCGCTCAGCCCGTCGTCATCGGTGACGGTGAGCGTGACCGTGTAGCTGCCGGGCCTCGTGTAAGTGTGGGTGGCCCTTGGCCCGCTGCCCGTCGTCCCGTCGCCGAAGCTCCAGGCGTAGCCCGCGATCGTACCGTCAGGGTCGCTCGAGGCGCTGCCGTCGAACGCCACCGCCCTGCCCACCCCGACGGACCTGGGCGAGGCGTTGAACGAAGCCGTGGGCGGCTGGTCGCCGTCCAGCCGCGTAACCAGGAACTCGCTGTGACCGCTGATGTCGCTGGCGCCGCCGGCGCTGACGATCTTGCGGTCGGACTGGACCGCGACGGCAGAGCCGATTGAGCCAGGGCCGGCGCCTGCGCCCAGCTGCGTAATGACCTTGCCGCCGTTGCCGAACGAGCCGTCGAGGCTGCCGTCGCCGTTCAGCCGCGCGACCAGGAACTTGGGGGTGCTGCCGTTGTCGACGGCGGCGCCTGTGGCGACGATCCGGCCATCGGGTTGGAGCGCCAGGGCCAACGCGAGTGAGCCCGGGTTGGGGCCCGTGCCGAGCTGCGCCACGACCTCTCCGCCGTTGCCGAACGAGCCATCGAAGCTGCCGTCGCCGTCCAGCCGCGCGACCAGTAACTCGTCGTTGCTGCCGCGGTCGTTGGCGTCGCCGGCGGCGACGATCCGGCCGTCGGGCTCGAGCGCGATCGCGCGCGCGTCTGACAACGGAGGGCTGCCCGCGCCCAGCTGCGTGATGACCGTGCCGCCGGTGCCGAACGAATTGTCGAAGTTGCCGTCGCCGTCCAGCCGCGCCAGCAGGAACTGGTCGCCGTCGCCATTGTTGGCGTCGCCGGCGAGGACGATCTTGCCGTCAGGTTGGAGCGCGACCGCGTACGCAACGGACGCGGCGTTGCCGCCCGCGCCCAGCTGCGTGATGACCGTGCCGCTGGTGCCGAACGAGCCGTCGAGGTTGCCGTCGCCGTTCAGCCGCGCGACCAGGAACTGATTGCGGCCGCTGCTGTCGGTGGCCTCGCCCGCGACGAGGATCTTGCCGTTCGGTTGCAGTGCGACCGCACCTGCGGCGGACGCGGGATTGCCGGCTGCCCCTAGAGACTCGATGACCGTGCCGCCGTTGCCGAACGAGCCGTCGAGGCTGCCGTCGCCGTTCAGCCGCGCGACCAGGAGCTGATTGTGTCCCCCGCTGTCGGTGGCGTCGCCGGCGACGAGGATCTTGCCGTCAGGTTGGAGCGCGACCGCGTACGCGACGGAGGCGGGGCTGGTGCCCGCGCCCAGCTGGTCGATGACCGTGCCGCCGTTGCCGAACGAGCCGTCGAGGCTGCCGTCGCTGTTCAGCCGCGCGACCACGAGCTGGTCGTGGCCGACGCTGTCGAAGGCGTCGCCGGCCACAACGATCTTGTGGTCGGGCTGGAGCGCCACCGCGCGCGCGAGCGAGAAGGGGGCGGTGCCCGCGCCGAGCTGCGTGACGAACTTGCCGCCGCTGCCGAACGAGGCATCGAAGTCACCGGGGGCGAGCGCGAGCGCCGGCGATGAGAAAGCCGGCGTGAAGCCGAGGACCAGTAGCGCCGCTAGCAGGGTCTTCACTGGGGATCTTGGAAGGTGCATGGGGCCTCCTCAGCGCGGGTCTCACGCGCGCGGTCGGGGGAGACTTTCGATGCAACGCTAAGAGCGGTCAGTCCCTAGCGCATGGGGAGAGCTCCCCAGCTTGGCCCCCGCCGTTACCGATCTTCGGGACGAACCTAGCTACGCGGCAGCGAGTCGACGATCAGGCGTTGCAGGTCGAACGGGTCCACGCGCATCGCGATCGCGCCGGCGCCGTCGCGCGGCCAGTCGGGGCTCGGACGGTCAAGCATCAGCTCGAGGCCGTTGCCGTCCGGGTCCCTCAGATACACGGCGAGGTTGACCCCGTGGTCCGTCGCGCCCAGCAGCTCGTGTCCGGACTGGACGATGCGGACGACGACCGCGGCCAGCGCCTCAGCGCTGGGCAGCCGCAGGGCGAAGTGATGCAGGCCCGCGGCGTGCGCCCGCGGCGCCTGCGCATCCTGGTCCCAGGTGTTGAGCGCGACGTGGTGGTGGTAGTCGCCGGCGGCGAGGAACACCGACTGCGAGTCGCGCTGGGTCACGTGCAGTCCGATCACGTCGCGATAGAACGCGACCGCGCGGTCGAGGTCGGTCACGGTGAGGTTGACGTGCCCGACGTCGGCGCCCGCGCCGATCGCCCCTCCGGGCTCGAACTGCGCCACGTCGGCGGCGGACGGCAGCCGGCTCGCGGGGTGCCCGCGCAGCGGATCGTTGGGGGGCATCGCTCCGCCGATGCTTACGACACCGTTCCGAAGGGGCCGGGGATGACCTGCTCGGGTTTGTTCCGGAAGCTCTCGATCATGGAGCCGTGCTCGGGCCACCCGCTCAGGATGTCGCGAGCACTGCTGAAATATCGAGCGCGAGCCCGACCTTGTCGCCCACTAGCACGTTGCCGCTGCCGAGCGCCGGTGGGAGTCAACGGCGCGATGCGCGTCTGCGCTCTCGTCGACATGGACACCACCTCCGAGTCAGTAGGGCTTGCCTGCGCGAAACCGTACTCCCCGCGCTTCGGAGTGCCAATCACGCGAGCGCGGTCGATCGCGCGGACGCTCGCACTGGGTGCGGCTCGACGCCCCCGGTGGCGGTCCTGGTGCTCGCCTACACGATCGGCCAGCTGGGGGGCTTGATAGCGCTTCCGGGTGTTCAGAAGAGCACGCCGGCCTGACGTAAGGATTGTCCTGAGCTCGTCTGCGTTCGGGGGCGCGGTCCCGAGTTGGTCGGCATAGGCAGCAAGTCACGTTTTTGCGTTCATCTGTCTCCTCGAGTCGGTCGACTTAAAGCACGGGCTGCCCGCCGAAGGCAGCTCCCGCCTCAATGACCATTGTGCGTAGCGGCGTCGGGTCCCTGAGAGCGACGGCGTAAGAAGCGGGCAGAACGCGACGCTAGATCGGCACCGCCTTGAATCGAAAGGAGGTCATGCCTCATGCGGGTGCTGTCCGTGAACGTGGGCCTGCCGCAGGATGTGCCCTGGCGCGGTCAGACCGTGCGCACGGCGATCTGGAAGCAGCCGGTCGAAGGACGCTGCGAGGTCCGCCGGCTGAATCTCGATGGCGATGCGCAGGGCGATCTTCAGGCGCATGGAGGGGAGCACCGCGCCGTGTTCGTCTACCAGATCGAGTCCTATCGCTACTGGGCGCGCGAGCTTCGGCGGGGGCCGTTCCCCTATGGCTATTGGGGCGAGAACCTCACGATCGAAGGGCTCGCGGACGACGAGGTCTCGGTCGGCGATCGTTACCGGATCGGCACGGCGCTGTTCGAGGTCACCCAGCCGCGAGTCACCTGCTGGCGGTTGGGGATCCGGACGGACGAGCCGCGCATGCCGGCGCTGGTCGTATCGCACGGCCGCCCTGGGTTCTACTTCCGCGTGATCGAGGAGGGCCATGTCGGGGCCGGCGATGCGATCGAGAAGGTGAGCGCGGAGGCACAGGGGATGAGCGTGCAGGAGCTCAGCGCGCTTCTCTATCTCCCAAGGCATCCGCTGGGCGAGCTGCGTCGTGCCGTCTCGATCCCGGCTCTGTCCGAGGGTTGGAAGGCGTCATTCCAGGCGCTGATCGACGCGCAGGCGAGTCCCGGCGGAGCGACTGGTAACCCCGGCCTCAGCTCCGCCGGCGCATCGCCGCCGGCGTGGCCCGGCTTTCGCCAGTTTCGTGTTCGTGAGCGCCACGCCGAGAGCCGAACTGTGACCGCGTTCGAGCTCGAGCCCGCCACCGGACAGCGTTTGCCGAGCTTTGCTGCTGGGCAGTTCGTCGTGCTGCGCGTTCCGGTCCGGGGCAGCGACCGGCCCGTTCTTCGCAGCTATTCGCTGGCGGCCGCTCCCGACCCTCACCGCTACCGCATAGCCGTCAAGCGCGAGGAGCATGGCGTGGCCGGCGAGATCCTGCACCGCCGCGTCGGCCTGGGCGATCTGGTCGAGGTCGCCGCTCCCCGCGGCGCGTTCACGCTGCCTCCAGGGGCGCGCGGGCCGGTCGTGCTGCTCAGCGCCGGCGTCGGCGTCACGCCGGTACTCGCGATCCTCGACGCACTGGCGGCAGAGGGCACGAGTCGCGAGGTCTGGTGGCTGCACGGGGCGCGTTGCGGGGCCGAGCATGCCTTCGCCCGCGATGCCCGCGCGCTCGTCGCGCGCCTCCCGCGTGGACATCTGCACGTGCGCTACAGCAAGCCCGCGCCGGGCGACGTCCTCGGCCGCGACTACGACGCGCCCGGCCGTCTGAGCGCCGACGCGCTGGCGGAACTGGGCGTACCGCGCGAGGCGGACTTCTTCCTCTGCGGACCGCCCGGCTTCATGACCGACCTCTTGGCCGGGCTGATCGCCTGGGGGGTCGCGCCGGCGCGCATCCACACCGAGGTGTTCGGAGCTGCCGACCTTCGCGCCCCGGCGGTGGTGTCCGGTCGCCCCCACCGTGCCCCGCACCCACCCGCCGGGCCGCCGGGCCGCGGCCCACAGGTGGCCTTCGCGCGATCCGGCCTGACGGTCCGCTGGGACGACCGGTTCGGCAGCCTGCTCGAGCTGGCCGAGGCGTGCGACGTGCCCGCCGGGTGGTCGTGCCGAATGGGCGTCTGCCACACCTGCGAGTGCGGCCTGGTCGCCGGTGAGGTCGCCTACGACCCCCGGCCGCTCACACCCCCGGCCGAGGGCGACGTCCTCACCTGCTGCTCACGCCCACGCGGCGATGTGGCCGTCGAGCTATGACGCGCCCACCACCGGCGCGGCATCTTCATCGGGATGTAGGAGACCTGGGTCGCGTTGGCGACCCAGGCTCCTCTAGCGGCTCGTCTCGGATCAGACTCGCCTGTTGCTATGCCACGTGGCCGAAGGCCTCGAGCTCCTGCTTCTCCTTGTCGGTGAGCTCGCGCGGGGTCTCGCCGCTGGCCAGCTTCTCGCGATACACCTGCTGGCGGATGTCCTCGACGATCTCGGGGTTGGCGAGCGTGCTGATGTCGCCGACGTCGGAGAAGTTCGAGATCCCGGCGATCACGCGGCGCATGATCTTGCCCGAGCGGGTCTTGGGCATGTCGGGCACGACCCACACGTTCTTGGGGCGGGCGATCTTGCCGATGTCCTTCTCGATCGCCTGCGAGACCTTGTGGGCGACCTGCTCGTCGGCTTCGATCCCGGGCTTGGTCGACACGTACATCTCGACCGCCTTGCCCCGGGTCTCGTCGATCACCGGCACCGCGGCCGCCTCGGCGACCTCGTCGACCTCGATCGCGGCGGACTCGAGCTCCTTGGTCCCGAGCCGGTGCCCGGCGACGTTGATCACGTCGTCGACTCGGCCTAGGATCCGGAAGTACCCGTCGGCGGCCTGCATCGCGCCGTCGTTGGAGAAGTACGGCCAGTCGCGCCAGTCGGTGCTGTCCTTGTCCCGGCAGTACTTGGCGTAGTAGGTCTCGACGTAGCGCTCGGGCTGGCCCCAGATCGTCAGGAACGACCCCGGCCAGGGGTTGCGGATGCACATGTTCCCCGCCTTGCCCGAGCCCTTCGGCACCTCGTTGCCGTCCTCGTCGTAGATCACCGGATAGACACCGAGCACCCCCGGTCCGCAGCTGCCCGGCTTCATCGGCTGCAGGAACGGCAGCGTCGAGCCGAGGAAACCGCCGTTCTCGGTCTGCCACCAGGTGTCGGTGATCGCCGCCTCGCCCTTGCCGACGACCTTGTGGTACCAGCGCCACACGTCGGGCTCGATCGGCTCGCCGACGGTCGTCATCGTCTTGAAGTGGTAGTCGTACTTCCCCGGCTCGTCCGGGCCTACCTTACGCAGCATCCGGACCGTGGTCGGCGCGGTGTGGAAGATGTCCACGCCGAGCTTCTCCGCGATCCGCCACGGCCGCCCGGGGTCCGGGTAGGTCGGCACGCCCTCGTACATCACGCTGGTCGTGCCGAGCGCAAGTGGCCCGTAGACGATGTAGGAGTGGCCGGTGATCCAGCCGATGTCCGCGAAACACCAGTACACGTCGTCGGGATGGATGTCCTGGTAGTAGTAGGACGTGCCGGCCACGTAGCTCAGGTAGCCGCCGGTGGAGTGCTGGCAGCCCTTGGGGCGCCCGGTGGTGCCACTCGTGTACATCAAGAACAGCGGCGCCTCGGCCGGCATTGACACCGGCTCTACCTGCTGCCCCGCGTACTGCTCGAGCAGCTCGTCGACGAAGAAGTCGCGGCCCTCGACCATCTCGCTCTGCGAGTGGTACTCACCCGGGAGCCGGCGCCACACCAGCACCTTCTCGACCTCGACGCCGCCCTTGCGCGCGGCCTCGATCGCCTCGTCGGCCTTGGCCTTGTGGTCGATCAGCTTGCCGTTTCGGTAGTAGCCGTCGATCGTGACCAGCACCGTGCTCTCGGCGTCCGCCATCCGCTGGCCGCAGGCGGTGCCGCTGAACCCGCCGAACACCTGCGAGTGGATCACGCCCAGCCTTGCGCAGGCGAGCATCGATACCGGCAGCTCGGGAACCATCGGCAGGTGGAATGTCACCCGGTCGCCCGTCCCCGCGCCCACGAAGTCCTTCAGCACCGCCGCGAACTCGTTGACCCGCCGGTGCAGGTCGGCGTAGGTGATCTCCTGGGTCTCGGCGTCCTCGGGCTCCGGCACCCAGATCAGCGCGTTCTCATCGCCGCGTGACTCCAGGTGGCGATCGACGCAGTTCACACACGCGTTCAACCGACCGCCCGCCCACCACTTCCAGAACGGTGGATTGCTGGTGTCGAGGACCGTGTCCCACTTGCGATCCCACGTGAGCATGTCGGCGTACTCCACAAAGCAGTCCGGGAAATGCTCCTCTGAGAACCGCTCGAGCACCGCCGGGTCGCTCGCGTTCGCCTGTGCGACGAATGCCGCCGGCGGCTGGACGTATTCCTCCTCGCGCCAGTGAACCGCGATCTGGGCCTCCGAGACCGCGGCCTCGTCGGCTGATGAAACCTTCTCCCTCGTTGCCATCGATGGACCCTCCTGACTAGAAAGCTCTCCGGTCACCCGGACCGGCTGCTTTCAGAGGCGGCTGGTCGCAGGGACCCATCTACCCAGCGTCGCCGGCGGAACAGGTCTTACGTATGTGCGTCGACGGCGGCCCGCATCGTGCGTTCGTAAGGAGAGAGGGTCGCCCGACGCTGAGGAACGAGACGAGAGGAGCAGCATGACGACCCAGACCGAACAACACGACCGCGCTGCCGGCGCCACCGGCGGCGACCGCCTGATGGTCACCGACACCCGCACCGGCAACGAGTACGAGCTCCCGATCGAGAACGGGGCGGTTCACGCCACCGAGCTGCGCAAGATCAAGGTCTCAGACGACGACTTCGGCCTGTTGTCGTACGACCCCGCCTACATGGCGACGGCCTCGTGCCGCTCGGCGATCACGTTCATCGACGGTGAGAAGGGGATCCTCGAGTACCGCGGCTATCCGATCGAGCAGCTCGCCGAGCAGTCGACCTACCTGGAGGTCGCGTATCTGCTGATCAACGGCCATCTGCCCAGCCAGGCCGAGCTGGACGAGTGGACGGACCTGATCACCAACCACACGTTCGTGCACGAGAACATCAAGGAGTTCATGCAGGGGTTCCGCCACGATGCGCACCCGATGGGGATGCTGCTGGCGTCGGTCGGCGCGCTGTCGACCTTCTATCCCGAGGCGCACGCCGTCCACGACGCCGACGTCCGCCACGCCCAGGTGATCCGGCTGATCGCCAAGCTGCCGACGCTCGCGGCCTTCGCCTATCGACACAACCGGGGCATGCCGTACGTGTACCCGGACAACGAGCTGTCTTACGCCGGCAACTTCCTCTCGATGCTCTACAAGATGAGCGAACGGGAGTACAAGCCCGACCCGCGGCTCGAGCACGCGCTCGACGTCCTGTTCATCCTCCACGCCGACCACGAGCAGAACTGCTCGGCCAGCGCCGTGCGCAGCGTCGGCTCCTCGCAGGTCGACCCCTACTCGGCGGTCGCGGCCGGCGTGGCGGCCCTGTATGGGCCGCTGCACGGCGGCGCCAACGAGGCGGTGCTGCGGATGCTGCACCGGATCGGTGCCACGGAGAACATCCCCGCCTTCATCGAGGGGGTCAAGCAGGGCAAGGAGCGGTTGATGGGCTTCGGCCATCGGGTGTACAAGAACTACGACCCCCGAGCCCGGATCATCAAGCGGGCGGCGTATGAGGTGTTCGAGGTCACCGGGACCAACCCGCTGCTCGAGCTCGCGATCGCGCTGGAGCAGATCGCGCTCGAGGACGAGTACTTCGTCGCCCGCAAGCTGTACCCGAACGTCGACTACTACTCGGGAATGATCTACGAGGCGCTGGGGATGCCCGTGGCGATGTTCCCGGTGCTGTTCGCAATCGGCCGCACCAGCGGCTGGATCGCGCAGTGGCTCGAGATGATCGAGGATCCCGAGCAGAGGATCTCCCGGCCGCGGCAGATCTACACCGGGGAGCACGAGCGCGACTACGTCCCGATCGGAAAGCGCCAGGTGTAGGACTCAGCGCCGCGGACTGCCCCGGCTGCCGACGGCCCGCCGAGGTTGGAAACGGCTGCAGTGCCCCGGCAACCCAAGTCACACCCGCGGCTCTCGCCCAAGCGCGGGCCAAGCAAGGGCACAGATCCGCTTAATCTGGACGTCGCGGCCCAGGTCAGCTCGCGTCGAACTCTGGATGGGCGGTCCGCAGGTAGCTGATCACTGCGGGGTCGCCCGACTCGACACGCTCCATCGGCTCGCCGGTGCAGGCGCATATATCCACCACTGCGTGGTCGTGGGAGATGTCGACCACGCGCCAGTGCGCGCGCGACTGCGCCAACTGCTCCAACTCGTCAATCGTCACCCCTCGGGGGCTCATCGTCGCTCCAGTCACTTGATCGCGGGCGTCGCCGACGCCATGTTTCGAAGGTCTCTACTGATCCAGCGGCGAAAGGACGCGCGGTTCTTACCTCGCGCGCGCCGGGTGAAGACGCGGGCCCGCGTCGGCGCAGCGGAACCGGGAGCGAACGTCTGGACCCACGAATGACCCCAAGGGCGTCCGCCGGGTCCGAGCGTACGCTCGGATTCGTGATGGGCGCGGCTGTTTCGAACCAGCGTTTTCTCGCGTGTGAAGCGTAGGCCGGATCTGCCATCGTCGTAATGATCACCCTGCAAATTTCCACTATCCGCATTGCGACGACGCGCCGCCGCTTGGGCTACGTACGGTTTCGTGGGGCTACGATTGAGACAACGGGCTGAGCCCAGATTCGTCCCGTCGTGTGGTTAACGTGCGCCGCCCATGCCCGACGTCGTACATGAGCTCTTGGCGACGGACGCGGCGATCGGAAAGCTCGGGGCTCGTACCATCTCCGCCGACGAGGCTGG
>Ga0070683_100003490_pt1 | contig 12784 bp, 6 predicted proteins | sample KBSC713LmetaG_FD_64662 | JGI IMG/M metagenome (GOLD analysis project Ga0070683, IMG submission 64662) | Corn rhizosphere microbial communities from Kellogg Biological Station, Michigan, USA - KBS C7.1-3L metaG | ecosystem: Host-associated > Plants > Roots > Rhizosphere ...
AAGTAGTTCTCGTCGTGGCTGTCGGCGCTCCCGAATGCCACCACGGTCGCCACGGCGTTCCCACGGCGGCCCGCACGGCCAGCACGCTGCTGATAGCTGGCCCGGGAGGGAGGCATGTTCCGTAGGGCAACGCCCGAGAGACTGCCGATGTCGATTCCGACCTCCATGGTCGTCGTGCAAGAGAGGACGTCGATGGCCACATCCGACTGCGCTCCGGGTCCGGGGATCCCGATCTCGACATCCTGGAAGAGCAGCTCATGCTCCTCGGCCTTCGAGAAGACGTCGTCCGACTGGGCGGCATTCAGTTGCGCCGTGTGCTCGGCGGCGATCACTGCCATGGGGGACTCGGGCTCGGCCGCAAGCGCCCGCACCGAGCTGGCCCTGTAGTAGCCCTTACGCGCAGTGAAGACAGGATCGTCCGTCGGGTCGATCTCCACGACCCTGTCGCGCCCACAGGCAATGCATTTCGTCGTGCCCGGAAACGGGCGTTGCGTCGTGCGACACGCCTGGCAATACCCCCAAGCGCTTCCCAAATCGAGCGCGAGATTGCCCGCCCGGATCCGGTACTTGTCCCCGCTCGGCTCGCAGAACCGTTCCAACAGTACGGGCAGCCACTCCCGCTCGAAGGTTTTCTTGGCCTCCCGATCCACGAACCAACGCGAAAGAGGTGCGAATTTGCCGGCGTGCGGCTTGATGCCGCCCCTGGTCTGCACCCAGTCCGCGGGGTCCATGTCTTGGAACCAGATCCCGGCCGTCGGCCCCGACCATTGGGCGATCCAGGAACAGACAAGGGCGAGCTTCTGGTCATCCGTCTCCGCCAGGCCGGCTACCGAAGGGAGCGTTGAGAGGTTCTGCTCTATATCGAACCGGCCTCGAATGGACGCGAGGGCGAGGGACCTTAGGCCGTACCAGCGATGGTTGACCGTCGTGACTAGCCCTTTCAGGAGGGACAGTGGCATCGCCTCGGCGCGCATCGTGAGCGCCAACTGCAGGAGTTCGCCGTCACTCTGGAGGCCGCCACGGCCCAATACCTCGGCAACCTCGCGCAGACCTTGGAGCGACTCGCCGTCCCTCAACTGCGGTCTCAGTCTCACGCGGAGGAGTTGGGCGCCTAGGAGCACCGAGAGGTACAAGTCCTCCAGGCTCAGGAGCGGCGCCAGAGTGGCGTTCGCTTCAAGCTCCCGCCAGCCCTTGAGGATCAAGGGGCGGAGGACATCCTGCATCGAGTATTTTTGGAGATTCGGAGCCAGTCGCGCGGCCGTCTGCCGAGAATCCGAGAAGACCAGCACCTTGCGGCCCCTCAACGGCGCGAAATCGGAGTAGGGCTGCGGACCTGGTGGCTGAACCTGGATCTGTCGCGTCACCAGCGCCTGAAACGGCTGGTCCCCCTTGGTCTGGTGATCTTGCACCGAGGAGCGTCCGTAATCGCCGAACTCGCCACACACGCCGCAAGGACGGAACTCGCCACCAGCACCGCCTTCGACATCATCGTCATCGTCGTCGCTTCCGGGGCCATCGATCCGGTCCCGTCGGAGGAACACCTGGCGCATCCGCTCCCCCATTGACATCGGATCGAGGCGACCGGTGACGAGATCGAGTTCGGCCGGCTGAACCTCATCGGTGGTCGGCATCTCAACGAGCAAGTCGAGCGCCTGGAGTTCGCCGACACGTCCGGTCGCGGCCTCAAAACGGCGACCCGGCTCAGGCCAGAGGAAGCTGGGTTCCTCCAGATCGTCGGTATAGGCCCGCGCATAGGCCGAGCCGCAGTTACGACACGTATAGAGCTCGAATACGCGGGCTCCACAGTCGCATACGGCCTGTGGCTGTGAGAAGAGCTTTCCCACCGGGCCACCCTTCAGATCGTCCGGTACGGCACCGCAGTCCGGGTCTACACAGGCCCACAGGCCAGGCAGACCTCGAAAGAACGCATGTATCCGGCTCGGCAGGAGGCCGGGCTCTCCGGGCTTCTCACGAGCGGTGCTGCCAAGTGCGATCAGAGCGGTGGTCGCCCTATCCGCCAGCTCCCGATCGTCGGTTGCGAAGACCTCCTGCCCCAGCTCGGAGACCGGCTTGGCCTCCTGCATGCTGAGGTTCACGAGCCGACTCATTGGGGCGAAGTCACATAGCGCCCGATGGAGACTCGGCTCCAGACGGTCCGTCGGCTCGATATGTCGGTACTGCAGGAATTTGGCAACGATCTCGAGCCGCTCCGTCTCGTCAGACGTCTCATAGAAGTCCTCGAGTGACAGGTCCGCCAATGCTCTTGCGTCGGCCTCGCTCCCCCGTCCTTCACCAGGCCGGGGGGCGAGCGTTCCAGTAATCGTCCGGAAATCCGCCACGCGCTTCCCGGTTAGTTGCGCGGCGAACACTCTCGCGTGCTCTTCATCGTCGAAGCTCGCACTCGTGCAAATCACCTGGAGGCGCTCAGGGGGTAGCGAAAGGCGTGAGCGAAGGCGGCGGAGCAGAAGGCCGACCTCCGCGCCGGAGGAGCCGCGATAGAGGTGCGCCTCGTCGATCACCAACAGCAGCCGCTCGTCGGGATTACGCCCTAGCCAGTCGCGCGTCGCGTCGAAGATCGGCCGCTCAAGTGGTCGCATCAGCATGTACTCGAGCATCGAGTAGTTGGTCACGAGTAGATCCGGCGGATTGGCGAGGGCCTCGTGTCGGGTCAAGAGCTCGGGGTCCTCTGGCCGCATCACGGCACGCGCGAAGCGGCCTTCGGCGTCCTGCCACCGCTGCCCCTTGCCGCCGTACCAAGCTTGAAGGTCGGGCTTCGCAGGCCACTTGCCCCGGCTTCGAAGATTCTCGATCAGCCTCGCGGCCTGAGCATGGTGCGGTGAGTCTGGATCGCCTGCTTTTTCGAGGAGCGAGATATAAAACGGCTCGATCGACCTCAGCCTCCGCTGATCCTTTTTCACCGTGCGCACGCCCGGGTAGAGCGTCCGGCTGGTGTAGCGCGCGAACCGCGCCGGCCGGCCACCCCAGGCCGTGAAGAGATCGGCCACACGCTCGTCCCCGAGCAGGGTCCGCAATCGGCCGAGTTGGTCGTTCACCAGTGCGTTCATTGGGTAGAGCAGGATCGCCCGGAGCGCTGGCTCCCCGAAACTGGCGGATTCCTGGGCCTCGGTCGCGAGCTTCGCCAGGATCGGGAACAAGAAGGCCTCGGTCTTCCCCGACCCCGTCCCGGTCGCCACCACGAGACTGAGCCCGTCGTTGGTCGTGGCTTGAAGCGTCGCCGCCTGGTGGCTGTAGGGAGGATCGTGAAGAAGTGGATCGCCACTCCGGGGGTGGGCCATCTCCTCGAAGAGGGTCTTCGCGGTTTCGGGGATTTCGAGCTCCGCGAACGGCGCGGAGGCCGTGTAGCGCGGCGTGCTCTCTATGTAAGGGGCCTGAAAGAGCACCCCCTCCTGCTCCAGCAGACGTCGTCGTTGCTCCACGAGCGAGGGATCGCCGATGTGGTAAGTCGCCTCGATGTAGTCCTGCAGCGTCCCAAGGATCTCCGTGATGCTGTCCCCGACGGTCCGCGCGTCACCGGGCATGGTCGTCTCCACGCGCCTCTTCGGTCTCAAGCCAGAGCATCTCCACTAGAAACCGGACCTCCTCCGCGATGTCCTCGGCGGCGACCGAATACGAGAAGAGCGCTCCGGGGAAGCGCTCCGTGCGCGCTGCGACGAACTCTAGGCGCCGTTGATGCCAGCCGGGCAACGGCGAGAAGACATCGATGACCGGAGTCTGCCCCGGCGGGCGCCGGATCCGCAGGCGTTGAGGACTGCCGGAAGAACGATCGATCGCAGCCTGCAGCCGCCATGCCTCGTCCGCCCCTCGGACGACGGGAGAGGTGATTGGTAGATCGAAAAGCTTTTCGATCTTGCCATCGAGTATCTCGGCGAAACACCAAAGATCCGCGCCGTAGGCTCGCGGGCGCCTGACCACGAACCGGCCGCTGTCACTCTGCTTCAGCGCTCGCCAGCGGCTCCGATAGTGGGTGACATCGGTGTTCGGGTCGATCATCCGGATCCCTTCGATGTCTCCCGCCCCGCCAGCTGCATCCAAGCGCGCAATGTACTGGTCGATGAGCCCTTCCGGCGATGCTCGGCGAGGAGCTTTGAGCCAATGCTCCGGACTTAGCTCGAAGAGCCCGTCTCCGGCGAGCGCCTCCTCCAGGTTCTCTGACTCGTCCCGTCGGCGGATGAATCGAAGGTGGTCGCTGTACTCCACCCTCTCGATCAGACCTTCCGACAGGATCGGGGCGCCCTCGGGTCGCACTCCAAGCAGCACACAACCAGACGCCCTCCGCACATAGGAAGGCGGGCCGAGGAAGAGGTGGCGGCGCGATGGACCCTCGGTGTCTTCGAGCTGTAGCTCGACGAGATCGCCGAGCGCGACGAGTACATCCACCGCCGAATCGATCGCCTCGGGATTCATTGCCTGGAGATCCTCGCTCAGCTCGGCAACAACGACGCTCGTCTCTCGACTGAGGGCACCCGGTGGCGTCGGACAGAGGAATGACGCAGCCCGACGAACGGAGGCCGCGATCACCATCGGAGAATCGACGCGGACCGTGTCCGGGTCGAAGCCAAGTGACTGAACGACGCGATGCGCCAACTCGGTCCGATCGATCCTCGCTATCTCCATGCCCATCCTCCGAAGGTCGCCGGCATCCCATCGTTCGCACGGGCCTCGATCGCGAGAACCAGACAACGGGCCGCTCGGATAAGGAAAGGTGCCCGCAGTACACGCTGGAGCTGGACTGATAGCTCCTCGGCATCCATGCCGCCAAGTAAGTCCGGTGCGCTCGCAAGACGAAGAAGGAACTCGGCAAATCTCTGATCTTCGGAGCGAAACCGTGCGTGGGCCGCGAGGGACGTCGCAAACGACTCGGCCCGCTCCTCGGGGGATGCGGACACGAGGTGTTCGGTCCACCTCGATACATCGTGGGCGACCGCGCGCTGATGTGGCTTGGATCCGATCGCCCCGAGCAGCACCTCCTCACTCACGTCTTCCTTCTCGGCCACTCTCCGCTCAAGAGCGGACCATTGATGACCCCCGATCAGGCCGGCAAGGTCACTCGTCATCAGCCTCAGGACCTTCACCCTTCCGAACTCGCCGAAGGGATCGGAGGAGCGCGAAGCGACCCCCCATCTCCCGGCGAGCTTGATCCTCTCCGCAATCCCGCCCAAGGACGCGCGTCCCGCTGAGAGCTGTGGATCCGGTTGGAAATCCCCGAGATGGCGGACGGTGGGCGGCAGGATCATGGACGCCGAAGCAGCGCCTACGGACGCGATAGCCAGGCCACCGGGTCCAAACCGCAGATGCGAGTGCTCGTCGACCGTGACGGTCTCGGGCCGATCCGGACTCGAAAAGTCATAGAGACTGATGTCGACGCGGTTCCCGTCCGTGTTGTCGATAAGCCGAAGAAACGGACCTTGGCCGTCCCTGCCCGCAGCCCATCGGAGCGCCGCAAACGGGCGCTCGCACCGCAGCGCGACCGCACCAAGATCGGCGTGAGAGACCTGGACCTCGCACATCTCCACCTCGTCAAAGACCTTTTGCACGGCCTCATCCCGACGGAGGATCCGCTCGAAGAGACCGGCCCAGTCCCGAGCGTCGACTGGCAGACGCACTGCCGCCTTCACGAGGGCGACCTTCGCTCCTGATCTGTCACTGAGTGTGAGTTCGATGCCTGCCTCGACTCCGGGTGGCCCCCGGACCTCCACTACGGCCTCCCCGTCCCACAGCTCGTTGAGCGTCGGGCTGACCGGGGTCGCAAGGATCATCAATCCCTCCTGGCCGGTTCCGCCCTCAGGTCGCGGGCGAGGAGGGCGTATTTCGAGGACCATGGCCTCTTCGGCAACCACAGCGTCGTCGGGACCGAAGAGTGAGACGAGAACCTCGTGACGGCCGACGGAGAGGTCGTCGATTTCGATGAACACCTGGGTCTCGCCGTCAGACCACGGAATCACGACCGGCTGATCGTCCAAGACCCAGATCGATTTCTTGACGCCGTGGGTGGAGGAGACAGCGAGGACGGCCCTCTCGCTGGCCAACCACTCGGCGTACCCCTGTCCGTCCCAAGAGGCAGGAACGAGGCCGATCGGGCGGACCTCTAGATCGGCCTGGGCTGCTATGCCCACTCTCTGCAGGCTCGCCGCATGCTCGGCATCGAGCACGGGCGGCACGCGCATCTCGTAAGCATGGACCCGCCCGGTCTCGATGGCTACGGCGGAGATCCATTCCGGAAGACCCCGCGGCGCAGCGTCCTCCGATAGAAGGATGTACTCGCCGCCCGGTCGAACTCGCTTGGAACGCACCTCGGTTGCATATCCCGGCGCCCGAACGCCGAACAGCCACGGTCCCGGGGACAACACGGACTGATCGGCAAGGATGGAATTGACCCGCTCTCCGCCCTCGACCTTGAGGAGCGGCTCACTCGCCGACGGCCACTCGCCCAAGCGGAAGCGCTGACCTGGATAGAGAAGGCGGGTTCTGGCAATTGGAGCGCCAGCGACACCTGCAAGGACGGTGCGTCGGCGACCAAGTTCGTCGACAACCTCCGGAAAGCGCCCGGCCAGCACGGAGAGATCCGGCACCTCCATGAATGCGATCCAGCCGTCCACTTCCTTCTGTAGGGAGAGTTTGGGGTCGATTAGTGGGGCAAGGGGGACTCCTTCCTTTCCGCCGTTGCTCTTCGAAGATGTTGCGGGCAGGAACCCCCGCGTCCGAAGTCGTGCCGCAGCCGTTCTCGCGCCATGAAGCCATCTCCGCGCGGTTCGTTCGTCGGAGAGGTCCGCGACGATCCGATTGAGCGTCGACGTCAGGAGGAAAGGTGATTGATCGTTTTCGCCTAACAGCAAAGACGCAGCAACCCGGCCGAGCAGTCCGACGTTCTGGGCGAAGTGCTGGAAACGGGAGGAGGTGTGGAATGACCGTGCCGCCAATTGCCGACCCAACTCTTCTGGGTCCGCCAGCAGATCCGAGGTGAGCGCGCGCCGATACTCGAAGAGGAGGCGTGCAAGGTGTCGCTGAAGATCCGCCGGAAGTACCGCGTGCGTGATCGGCCAGCAGATGATCGAGAAGTTCTTGGCCCACGGCCCGGCAGGCTCGGCGCCGCTGAACACCTCCTTGAACTCAAGGAATTTTTGTCGAAGGTAAGACCGGTCTCCCACCGTGGTCCACCCGGGAGTCTGACCCTCAAACGTCTGCCAATACTCGTCTCCCGAGAAGTGGTATCCGATCTCCGTCGCATAGACCACGAAGGGCAGCCAAGCCTTAACGGGGATGTGGCCTTCATCGATGACGGTGGTGATGTCCTCGCGTAGAAGTGCCACCTCGGCAGGCGCAAGCCCGTGCTCGAGCGCGAACACGGGGGCACCGATCTCCGCCCGCGCATCCCGGAGCCTGCCGAAGTGAGCGTGAAGACGTTCGTGCAGGTCGCCGAGCTCCTTGTCGGCACTTCCTCTGACCCCTCTAGAGACCGTTTGCCTGGGACCCGCTCCCACCTATCGTCTCCTCGCGCATTCGCAGGCAGAGCCTATAACGCAGAGACACCGAAACCGGATCTGATGCGTGCCGAAAAGCAACGGCGGAGTGCCGTTCTTTGCTCGAAATCTCAGACTTTGGGGCCAGGTGCCCACGACCGGAGTGACGCGACGGTACCCCTGAATCGGCGCCGGCCACCGAAGTCGAACGTCCCTACAGTCCCAAGCGCCTGCGCGGACCATCCGCGACGCGCTCGTTGTGTAGTGCTCCAGCATCCGCTCGACCGCGTGCGTGGCGCGGTCGGCGAACGTGCGCATGTTCTCCTGGCCGAAGGATTGCGCCCTCGAAGTGGACCTCTACCTCAGCCGCCGCTCTACACCCCCCGTCCACTTCGCGTCTCGGCGATCGCCTGCCAGTCCCCATCCCGGCCGAGGCGATGATGGTTGAGGCAGGCGACGCCAGCGAGTACCAGGGCGATGAGGGCGAGGCCGAGCGTGGGGGGATCACGCGCCACCGCCAGCTCGATCTCGCTCGTCCGGCCTCGAGGATCGGGCTTGGTCTTTTTTCTCCCGGCGGCGCACCTTGGCCCAGCCGAGCTGGGTCAGCTTCCACTCGCACCCTGGTCCTCTGCCGTCGACCGCCAACCAGCCACGCCCGGCCAGGCGGGCGCGAACCTTGCCGATCCGCGCTTCCCAGCGCAGCGGGCCGCTGGGCAGCACTTCGAGGTCACGCTCGCCGTGGTGATCGGCCATCTCCTCCCCAAGCGCGGCGAGCACCTCGCCGCGGCTCGCCCTCCCGCCGCGCTCGGCGAGCGCCCCCAGGATCGGCAGCTCGTAGGCACCGAGATCGAGTGACTCGGATGGAGGCGCGGAGCGCGCGAGCGCCCGCTCGCCTCGCACCAGCACCTTCAGCCGCGCCCGCTCGGCCTTGTCGCGGCTCATCATGTGGGTGTAGACGCGCAGGGTGAACTGCGGGTCGCTGTGGCCAATCTGGCGCATCACTGAGATCGGGTCCTCTCCAAGGGAGATCAGGACCGAGGCGAAGGCGTGGCGCAGCTTGTGGGTGGTGAGGCCCTTCGGCAGCGGCACCAGGCCGCGGCGGGCGAGCAGCTCGTCCGCACGCTCGAACAGGGCCGCGAGAACCCGGCCGCGCAGATTGTCGGGAGTGCGGGCTGCGCCGGTGAGGGTCGGGAAGACGAAGGCGTCGGGGTTGCCGCGATAGGCGACCGCCTTGTAGGCAGCGAGGATGTCGCGGAGGATCGGCTGGATCTCGATCTCGCGCAGGCCGGCGCCCGTCTTTGAGTGACCGACGAAGATGCGCGAGTCGGCAAGGTCGATGTCGCGCCAGAGCATGTGACCCAGCTCGATCGCGCGGGGGCCACCGAGGACGAAGGTGCCGACGATCGCCTCGCGCTCGACAAGTTCGTAATGGGGATCGCGGTCAAGCTCGGCTGCTGCCTCAAGCAGCGCTTCGATCTGGGAGGCGCTGTCGATGTAGACGGGCGCTGGGCGCCTCTCGCGCAGGCGCCGCCGTTTGCCTTCGGCGGCGTTCTCGGCGACGCCGAAGCGCTTATATTCGACGGCAATCGAGAGCGCCCACTGCAGGTGGTCGATCGTGCGGTTGATTGAGCGCGCCGAGAGCGGCCGCAGGATCTGGCCGCGCTCGTTTCGCTTCGGCTTACCCCGCTCGATCGCCCGCGCACGGTCTTCGGACTCCTTCACCTTGAACACCCGGTACTCGTCGACCCCCTCGACGTCGATCTCGTTGAGCGACCAGTCGCCGAAGAAGGGGACGAGGTGCCCCAGCGCCCACTTTTCGTGCTTCGTCGTCTTCTCGGCGACCTGTCCCTCGCGCGATTCGGTGAGATCCAGAGCGAAGGAGCCGAAGGGCTGCGGCTCGCCGCTCGCGGTCCGCTCGCGAGCGCCGCGGCGCTTCTTCTTCGGCGGCACCCAGAGGCCGCGGCGAACGTCGGCAAGGACGTTTTGCAGCTCCACACCTGCTTTGTCGAGGTCCCAGCCCTCGTGCTCATAGCCAAGCGTCAGGTACTGGCGCTCGCCGTAGACACGAAAGCGAAGCGCGTAGACGCGGCCGAGCTTCCGCTCTCGCACGAGCACCCCACCTTCCTTGCGGGCGCTCACGACCAGCCTGCCTGTCTTGCGTTGTGCAGGCGGTCATTGACGCGAGGAGATCCCATTTCCCGAGCCTCCTTTCGCTAGGCCTTCGACGATAGCTCCGGCGCACTCGAAAGGCGAATCGAGCTCGTGGCTTCCGCCTCAGCGGCCTAAGAAATTCGAACCCATGACCTACTGCGTGGGACGAAAACGCTCCACCGAAATCGCCGCCTATCCTCGCAACCGCCTCTTTTGGGCACCAGTGCCCAAAAACCGGGTGAAATGCGATCTCGGTTCGAATGTCGCGCGCCTAGAACGTGATCGAAAGACGCCCCATCCGACAATTCACGGTCGCGACAGAAATCTCTGATTTGCAGGTAAAAAAGCGGCTGATGGGATTCGAACCCACGACCTTCTGCATGGCAAGCAGACGCTCTAGCCAGCTGAGCTACAGCCGCATGGAGCGGCGAGTATAGCTGCGGACACGAGGAGGCTCGCGGCTGGGGTCTTTTTGGCCGCTACCCAATACTTGGTATGCTGACGGTGTTCGTGACGCCTTGGGTCCGCGGCGGTTACTCCCTCCCCCGCCGCGGGCCGGGGCGCCTTAGTCCTTGAGTTCGGCGAGCAGGTCCTGCAGGTCGAGCGGGCGCGTGTGCATTGCCACCTTCTCCCCCGGCGCCGGCTGCGGCCACACCTCTTTCGGCCGATCCCAGTAGAGCTCGATTCCGTTGTGGTCGGGATCGTCGAGGTAGAGCGCCTCGCTGACGCCGTGATCGGAGGCGCCGCCGAGGGGGATGCCGTTGTCGATCAGGCGCTGCAGGGCGTCGGCGAGGGCGCGGCGGGTGGGGTAGCGGATCGCCAGGTGGAAGAGGCCGGTGCTGCCAGGCGGCGGCGGGCTGCCGCCCTTCGATTGCCAGGTGTTGAGGCCGATGTGATGGTGGTAGCCGCCGGCTGAGACGAAGGCGGCTTCCTCGCCGAAGCGCTGCTGCAGCTCGAAGCCGAGCACGTCGCAATAGAAGGCCAGGGCGCGATCGAGATCGGCCACCTTGAGGTGGACGTGGCCGATGTCGACGCCGGGGTCGATCGGCTCAGCCATTGCCGTCCAGCGCCTCGTTGACAAGGCGGTCGGCCTCGGCGTTGTGCTCACGGCGCACGTGACGGATCGACCAGCTGTCGAACCCACGCAACGCCTTCTTCACCTCGGCGTGCAGTTCACGCATCGTTGCGTCCTTGACCTTGTATTCCCCTTTGACCTGCTTGACGATCAGCTCGGAGTCGCCGACGAGATCCAGCTCTTTAGCCCCGAGGGCGCCGGCCATCTCGATCCCGAGCAGCAGCGCTTTGTACTCGGCGACGTTGTTGGTCGCCCGCCCGATCCGCTCGCCACGTTCCTCGAGCACCCCGCCGTCGGCATCCTGAACGACAGCCGCGATCGCCGCCGGTCCCGGATTGCCGCGGGCGCCACCGTCGACGTTGACGACGACCTTCACCGGCGCCTCAGCCAGAGCGCCCGGCGGACCGGCCGGCGGCCGACCTCACCAAAGAGGATCTGCCCGCCCTTCCCCATCTTGGCATTCCAGTGACGAGCGGAACGGTCAAGCTGTTCGATCTCCTCGCCTTTGGCGATCTCGAAGACCCCGCGTCGCTCATCGTCGAGGTCGACCCCCCACTGATACCAGCAGAGCTCCCAGGCAACCGTGATCCGCGCCAGGCCGGCGGACCCTGCCGCGGCGCCCACGGAAACCGTCGGGCGACCCAGGCTGCGAGTCAGCCCCGCGACGGTCCGGCCGGCATGACTCGCGTTGAAGAGAATGACCGCCTGCTCGAGCCGGCCGCCCGGCGCTTCGACCTGTCGCCGCCTGATGTTTGCTCCCGGGGCGGCTGGATCGCGCTGGTAGATGCTCACGCCTGAAAGCTAGTTCACGGCGGCCCCAGCGACCGACTCAGCCGGTCGCTGAGACGACTTTCTCAGCCAGGTGAGCCGGCACCTCCTGGTAGCGGTCGAAGTCGACCTCGAAATCAGCCCGGCCAGCGCTGATCGAACGCAGGTCGGGCGCGTAGTCGAGCACCTCGGCCATCGGCACCTCGGCCCTCACCTCGGTGACCTGGCCCTTGGGCTCCATTCCCAGGGGGTGTCCCCGGCGCGAGTTGAGGTCGCCGATCACGTCGCCGACGACGTCCTCGGGGCAGCTCACCACGAGCCGCACGATCGGCTCCAGCAGCACCGGGTCGGCCGCTTCCATCGCCTCCTTGAAGGCCATCGCCCCGGCGATCTTGAACGCCATCTCGGAGGAGTCGACGTCGTGGTGCTTGCCGTCGACGAGGCGCACGCGCACGTCCTTGACCGGGTAGCCGGCGACGGTGCCGTGCGCCATCGCCTCGCTGACGCCTTTCTCCACGGCGGGGATGAAACCGCCCGGAATCGCCCCTCCCTTGATCTGGTTGACGAACTCGAGGCCGCCCCCGTCCTCGCCCGGCTCGATCTCGATCTGGCAGTCGGCGAACTGGCCGCGGCCGCCCGACTGCTTCTTGTAGCGGGCGTGGGCGCTCGCCGGGTGGCGGATCGTCTCCTGGTAGGGGACGCGCGGCGGGTGCAGCTCGATCGCGACGCCGAAGCGGCGCTTCATCCGCTCGACCATCACCTCGACGTGGATCTGCGTCAGGCCGGCGATGATCTGCTCGCCCGTCTGCGCGTCCCGGTGCACGTCGAGGGTCGGGTCCTCCTCGGTGAGGCGGCGCACCGCGACGGCCGCCTTCTCCTCGTCGCCCTTCGACTTCGGCTCGTAGGCGAAGCCCATCACCGGATGCGGCAGGTCGAGCGGGGCGAAGGCGATCTCCTCCGGGCCGGCGCAGAGCACGTCGCCCGCATGGGTCTCCTTCAGCTTGGCGACGGCGCCGATGTCCCCCGCCCCCAGCTCGCTCGCCGATCTCATCTCCTTGCCCAGCGGCTGCGAGATCTGCCCGAGGCGCTCTTTCTCTCCCTGGGTCACGTTGAACGCCTGGGAGTCCGAGCGCAGGCAGCCCCGGTAGACCCGGAAGAGGTTGACACGGCCGGTGTAGGGATCGGCGAGCGTCTTGAAGACGTAGGCGACGAGCGGCCCTCCCTCATCCGGCTCGATCTCGACCGCCTCGCCGCCCGGGCCAAGGGCCGGCACCGCGCCCCGCATCGCCGGCGAGGGCAGGTCCTCGACCAG
>Ga0070683_100003492_pt1 | contig 12777 bp, 9 predicted proteins | sample KBSC713LmetaG_FD_64662 | JGI IMG/M metagenome (GOLD analysis project Ga0070683, IMG submission 64662) | Corn rhizosphere microbial communities from Kellogg Biological Station, Michigan, USA - KBS C7.1-3L metaG | ecosystem: Host-associated > Plants > Roots > Rhizosphere ...
GCTTCGCTCCTCGGGATGACGAGGAGGCTTCGCTCCTCGGGATGACGAGGAGGCTTCGCTCCTCGGGATGACGAGGAGGCTTCGCTCTTCGGGATGACGAGGAGGTTTTACTCTTCGAGATGACGAGGAGGCTTCGCTCCTCGGGATGACGAGGAGGTTTTACTCTTCGAGATGACGAGGAGGTTTCACTCTTCGGGATGATGACTCATGGTCTCTCCGATCGAGGCTGACCTCGCGGCGGCGATAGTCGACCTGTATCGCGCGCCGCTCGAGGATTTCATTAGCCGGCGCGACGAGCTCGCGAAGAGGCTGCGCGGCGAGAAGCGGCGTGACGATGCCGCGACTGTGAAGGCGCTGCGGAAACCAAACCGCACTGCGTGGACGCTCGACGGCATCGTTCACGAAGACCCCGCGTCGATCGAACGCCTCTTCGCCGCAATCGCCCAGGCGCAGAGTGGCGCGGATCTTCGAACCGCTCTCGAGGCGGTGAAGGAAGCGGTGCGTGACGTTGCCGCAGCGGGTGCACGCGTCGCAGTCCGGGCGGAACACCCGATCGAGCCGAGTGTTCTCGTCGCAGCCGTGCAGGCAATTATTGGCGATGAGAGCGCGTTCGCGGAGTTTCGCGCTGGGCGACTCGTCGATGTGCCTGAGGGCGGCGGCTTGAATCTGCTCTTTGCGTTGACGGCCGGTGCAACTCCTCCGACGCCGCCCGCGCCGCCACCTCCACCGCCGATTGAACCAGTCAAACCAGATCCGCGCATCGCGCTCGCAGCGGCAGCGCGCACGAATCTCGATCGTGCGGAGAAGTCGCTCGTCGAGCTGCGCGAACAATCCGAGAGCACCGCCGAGACACTGTTCGACGCGAAAGTGAAGCTCGATGTCGCGGAGCGCGCACTGTTGCTGGCTCAGGCTGAACTCGAAGCACGGCGCGCCGATGTCGAACGCATTCAACGACAGGTCGATTCAACGTCAGTGAACTTGGAGAACGCTCAACGCGCGGTCGACGATGCTCGCCGACAGCTCGCGGAGCTCACGCAGCTACCTATCTGAGTGCCATTGCCGCCGCCATCTCGGCGATCTCGCGGTGAAGCGTCGCCGACGGTCCAACGGTCCTCGATGCGGTCGCCGCGAACGATCACGGTTTGATCTGGAGCGAGCCGCTCCCCGTCCATCGCGAGCACCGAAACGTTCGTGAATGCATATACCGTCGGTGCTTGACCTGGCGAGCGTTCGACGAATGCATGCGACGTCGTCGCGAGCACGGCAATCAGCGCGAGTCGTTCAGTCATTTTCATTCCAAGATTCTAGCGCGACAACGTCCCCGCGACGACTCGATCAACTCCCGAGCGCGGGAAGAGACGATCGTGGGAGAGCGATCGGCGAGACTGGTCCTGTTCCGGCGCTCGAGTCGGAGTAGCTTCTCGCGGTATGATCGATCACGTAACTGCCCGCAACCTCGCCACGGCCTACACGGCGGCGTGGAACTCCGGTTTACCCGAATCCGTCGCCGCGTTCTACGCGCACGACGGGCACATCGTCATCAATCGCGGAAATCCGTGGATTGGTCGCGACGGAATCGTCGCGATGGCCGCCGGCTTTTTCGCTGATGTGCCTGACCTCGCGCTCGTGTGCGACGATGTGCGTTGCGCCGGCAGCCATGTCGCGTATTTCTGGACATTCACCGGGACCCACGCATCGACCCAAAACTCACTGCGAGTCGTCGGATGGGAGGAATGGGATCTCGATGCCGATCTCAAGGTCGTTGCATCGCGGGGCTGGTACGACGCAGATGATTATGCTCGCCAAACCGCACCACGCGATGCGCCTCACGGATGAGCTCAATCGTCGACACGCGCTTCGCTGTACAGTTCTCGATCCCATCCGCCTCGATGCAGGAGATATCATGAAACTCATCTATTCGATCGCCGTCGCTTTGACGACGAGCTCGGCGTTGTTCGCACAGGCTGGCGCACCCGCTGGTCAACGGCCTGCGCCGATGGTCCTCACCATTTCCGGATGGCCGGACGGTCAGCAAATCCCGGCGAAATTCACGCAAGCCGGCGAGCAAGTCTCGCCCGAGGTGAAATGGACGAATGTTCCTGTCGGGACGCAGAGCTTCGTCGTCAACATGCTCGACCCCGACGTCTCCGTGCAGCGCGGCACCGAGACGCAGCCGCACTGGATCGTTTGGAACATCGCCGCGACGTCGACCGGATTGCCCGAGGGCGTCAAGCCTGGCGCCGAGCAGCCGGATGGAATGCGACAGATCAGCGCGTCGGGGCCGCAGTATCGCGGGCCTGGCGCCGCTGCGAACGGACCGCTGCACCACTACACGTTCGAGGTCTACGCGCTCGACACGAAGATCGACGTCGCGCCGTCGACTGGCGCACAGCCGATCGACGCGGCGCTCGCGACGCGGGCAGCCGTGATGAAAGCGATGCAAGGGCACGTGCTCGGCAAGGCGGTCTACGTCGGACTGTTCAAGCGCCCGCAATGAGATCGAGGCGGGTTGTCACAGGGCAATTGACATTGGGTGCGCAGAGAGCGAGTCTATCCTAGACATCTAGGATACAACGACCTCGTCATCCCGAGGAGTGAAACGACGAGGGATCGCTTTCTTGCCAAGGCTGTGACTGCCCTAGTGAAAGCGATCCCTCGCTGCGCTCGGGATGACTCGGGGCGGAGCGATCCCTCGCTCTGCTCGGGATGACTCGGGGCGGAGCGATCCCTCGCTGCGCTCGGGATGACTCGGGGCGGAGCGATCCCTCGCTGCGCTCGGGATGACTCGGGGCGGAGCGATCCCTCGCTCTGCTCGGGATGACTCGCACTCACAGCGCTCCATGCCCGCAACGGACCGACTTCACGGCACCCTCGACGCACTCGTCCTCAAAGCGCTCTCCGCCGAGCCGCTCCACGGGTTCGGCATTCTGCGATGGATCGCCGAACGCACCGACGACGTCGTACAGGTCGAAGAGGGCTCCCTCTATCCCGCTCTCTATAGAATGGAGCGCGACGGCTGGCTCGTCGCCGAGTGGGGCGTCACCGACCAAGGGCGACGCGCGAAGTTCTACTCGATCACCGCGAAAGGCCGCCGGCAGCTCAACGCCGAGACGCGCGAGCTCGCGTCGTTCATCGCCGCGATAACTCCCGTTCTTCTTCCGGCGTAGCGCATGCCTCGCGCCCGCACGTTCTCATGGTCGTTTCTCAGGCGACCGCGCGTCGAGGACGAAGTCGACGACGAGTTTGCATTTCACGTCGACATGACGATGCAGATGCTTGTCGCGCAAGGCAGCTCGCCCGACGATGCACGCGCTGAAGCCGTCCGCCGCTTCGGCAACATGGCGGTCGTCTCCGCCGAATGCCAACACTTCGGCCGCCAACGCGACCGCAGCAGATCACGCGCCGAGTATATGAGAGAACTATTACAAGATATCACCTTCTCGCTTCGACAGCTCCGTCGAACGCCCGGATTCGCGATCACCGCCATTGTCACCTTGGCGCTCGGCATCGGTGCGACCGCCGCAGTGTTCAGCGCGCTCTACGCGGTCGTTCTCAGCCCGTTGCCTTTTGCGAACGCTGATCGCGTCGTGCAATTCGAGGGGATCCGCCGCGGCTCTCCCGAAGAAACGTTCACCGGTGCCGAGATCTCGGCGCTGCGGGCGCGCACGGACGCGTTCAGCTACGTCGCCGCGGTGCGATTCGGTGCGGGGCTCACGCTCACAGGGCTCGACGTGCCCGAAGTCATCGGCGGAATGCTCGTGAGCGCGGACTACCTTCGCGTCCTCGGCGTTTCGCCGCAGGTCGGCCGCTCCTTCGTCGACAGCGACGATCATCCCGGCGCTCCAGAGGTCGTGATCATCAGCGATCGCTATTGGAAGACTCGCTTCAATGGAGAGAAGTCGATCATTGGTCGAACGCTGCTCGTCGAGGACGAACGGTACACCGTCATCGGTGTCATGCCCGCCGACTTCGACGCACTCGGCGCGGACAACCAGTTCTGGGCGCCCCTGCGGATGAGCGCCGAGCAGCTCGCGAGTCACAGCGGACGATCACTCAGCGTAATTGCACGTCTCGCCCCTGGAGTGACGCTCGCTCGAGCGTCTGAAGCGGCGCGCGCGGCGGTTCGACTCACGGCCGAGAAGAATCCAAAGGCCACGCAAGACGTGAGCGCTCGGGCGCGCCGGTACATCGACACGATCGTCGGCGACTATCGGCAGCGACTTCTCATCTTGCTCGGCGCCGTGGGACTGGTGTTGCTCATCGCCTGCGTGAACGTCGCGAACCTGCTCCTGGCGCGAGGGACGGTTCGCGCGCGCGAGCTCGCTATCCGAGCGGCGCTCGGAGCCGGACGCGGACGACTCATTCGGCAGCTTCTCGCGGAGAGTCTCGTCCTTGCACTCGCCGGAGCGACGCTCGGTGTTGCCATCGCATTTGGGCTGGTCAAAGTTCTCGTATCACTCGCGCCGAGCGGAGTGCCGCGACTCCAGCACGCGGGCGTCAACGGGGTTGTGCTCGCGTTCACGTTTGTGGTCGCGATCGTGTGCAGCGTCGTGATCGGACTCGTCCCGTCGCTTCGCACCGCTGGTCCGGGATTGCAAACGTCGCTTCGGGAAGGCGGCCGGGGAGCCGGCGGCGCGCGACGTGATCCACTGCGCGCCTTCCTCGTCGCGACGGAAATCGCGCTTGCGATGACGCTGCTCACCGGCTCGGGGTTGTTGATTCGCACCGCGATCCACCTGCAAGAAGTGAATCCGGGATTCAAGTCGACGAATCTCATGACGGCGCGTTTGCTCCTTCCGACGCGCTACCGCGATGCCGCGTTGATCGCGCGGACGTACGACCAGATTCGTACTGCCGCGTCGGAGGTGCCGGGCGTTCAGCACGCCGCGCTCGTGTCGATGGTTCCACTGACGCACAATCAGCTCGCCACGTCTCTTGCGCCAGAAGGGCGGACGTTGAGCGCGGACGAGCGTATCAACACGGACTTTCGATATACGTCGCCGGACTACTTCGACACGATGGGGATGTCGTTCATCGACGGTCGCGACTTCGATCGCACCGATGACGCAAGCGCGCCAAAGGTCTGCATCATCAGCGCCGCGCTCGCGAAGAAGTTGTGGCCGGGAGAGCGCGCTGTCGGAAAGCGCATCGAGGTGATGAGTGACAAGATGACCGTCGTCGGCGTTGCCGGTGACGTGCACGATGCCGCGCTCAGCGTACCGCCGGCACCGACGCTGTACATGCCTTTCCAGCAGACACCCGCGGGGATGTGGGCCGCGACGAGTCGCTCGCTCGTGCTTGTGACGAGAACCGTTCCGCGCCCGGAGACGATACTCCCCGCGCTGCGCAAGGCAGTAATGAGCGTCGATGCATCGGTGCCGCTCGCCGATGAAGGATCGATGAGTGACATCCTCTCGAGCTCGATGGCGAAGTCGCGCTTCAATATGATGCTTCTTGCGACACTCGGAGTAATTGCGCTCGTCCTCGCGAGCATCGGCGTGTACGGCGTCGTCGCGTACTTCGTGAGTCAGCGCACGCGGGAAATCGGTGTCCGAATGGCCTTGGGTGCAGCGCCGAGAGACATCTGGCGACTGGTATTGAATCGCGGGCTGCGCCCGATCGTATGGGGCGCGATCGCCGGCACGGTGCTGTCGCTTCTCACGACACGACTACTGCGCGAACAACTGTTCGGCGTCGCTCCGAACGATCCGACCACGCTGATGGTGGTCGGCGCGCTGTTGCTCGGCGTCGCCGTACTTGCGACCATCACACCAGCCCGTCGCGCGATGCGCGTGATGCCGTCGAGCGCCCTCGCCGCTGAGTAGGGTCGACAACCGGACAAATACGAGGTACCGGCTAGCCGGCCCACCGAGAATCGGTACATAATGGTGGCTCTTCGCGAGCGGAGACTCGTCGATGGGCCACACGGGTATCGCCATTGCCGCGCTGTTGTCCAGCCTCGCTGCCAGTCAGCTCCAGGCTCAGGCAACGGCATCGTCGCCATCGTCCATCGTGATTCTTGGCGACGGCACACCGCTGCTCAGCGCCGATCGGTCCGGCACGAGCATCGGAATCGTCGTCCGGGGAACGCTCTACGTCGTCGACGCAGGTCCGGGAGTCCTTCGCCGAATCTTCGAGACGCGCGAGCGTCTCAACCTCGGTATTCAGAGACAAGGTCCGGTCTTCATCACGCATCTGCATTCCGATCACACGCTCGGCCTTGCGGAGCTTCTCTATTATCCCGGCGCGCCTTCGTTGCGCGTCTTCGGACCGTCAGGCATAAAGCGAATGGTCCAGCAGCTCCAAGACACGTGGAGCGAAGATCGCCAGATTCGATCGACGAGCGGAATGCCCTCGGATCAGGCGGTGGCCACTACCGTGAACGCTGCCACGGCGGTGGAGATCAATGAAGGGAACGTCTACTCGGATTCCAACATCACGGTGACGAGCTTTTCGGTATCGCATGGCACGTGGCCTCATGCCGTCGGCTATCGCATCCGCACGCCTGATCGCGTCGTCGTTATTTCCGGTGACACTCGGCCATCGGATGCGGTCGTCGACGCGTGCAACGGATGTGATGTTCTTCTTCACGCGGTCTACGACGGCGAGAATTCTTTAAAAGGCGCCGACTCATCGTACTTTCGGCGCTTTCACACAACGACTTTCGAGCTCGCTGCGCTTGCGGTGCGTGCCCGTCCGCGGCTGTTGATCCTCTATCACCAGATCTTCATGGGAAAACTCCCGGCGGATCTCGTGCGCCAAGTCAGCGGCACGTTCAAGGGATCCGTGAGATCCGCGCGCGATCTGGATGTCTATTGACGATGAATCGGCGCCTCATTCCGAAAGCCGACAACGCCAGCCTCGCCTGTTTGAGATGAACGCGGCTGCTGCCGTACTGGCTGCGGCCGCCGTGATGAACACGCAACGGCAGGTCTCTGATCTCCGCGCCGGTGACCGCGGGTCGAGTCTGTCAGCACCGCATGCTCAGTCCTGTGGAGTGTTCCCGAAGCCACGAGAAGCGTTCGACATGGATGGCGTCGGCGAGAACGGCCGAACGATGGTTCGGATCCGGATATGGTCTGATGCCCAGTCAGTATTGAGATATGCTCATGTCACCAGAACCGATTCGATCGACGTAAGGAATGAGGGGAGCGTTTGGTTCAACTCGTCGGGGCTTCCGGTCCGCTACACATCGCACCGCGTCGAGGGCAGCGCATCGGCCGATGACTCAATAGAACTAACGGACTCCGGCGTCGTCACTGTGCGCGGCGGACAACGATCCGTTCAGCCGAACAAGTCGGAAGGAGGCATCCTCGTTCCAGACGGACTAAGTCCCGCGCTCGTGATGTTGCTCGCGCAATGCGCGTGGCATCAACCGAATCACGTGCTCCAAACATGGCGCGGCGACACGGTCCGGCTGCGCGAAGCCGCTATCGCGCGGCTCGAGCGCGGTGGGATCATCAAAACCGTAACGCTCTTCCAGTTCTCGGCTCGCGGTATCAACTCGTACTACGGAAAGGTGTGGCTCGACGAGCAAGGGGCATTCTTCGCGACGAGGTTCGTCGACGGCGCCGACATCGTCATCCCAGCACAATGGCGAGAAGATGCGTCGAAGCTTCTCGTTGCGGGTGCGCGAGCTGCCGAGCCGCGTATGAAGGCCACCGCGACCGCGGCCGGTCAACGAGCGTCGGCCGGTGTCGTCTTCACCCATGCGGGCGTGCTGGATGTCGAACGCGGCGTTGTCACGGCCGGAATGTCGGTCTTCGTTCAAGGGGCGACGATTCGAGAGATCTCGCCGGATTCGATGTTCCGCGCGCCGGCTCGTGCTACTATCGTCGACGCGAAGGGAGCGACGCTGGCGCCTGGCCTATGGGATCTGGATGACAAGATCGATCCCGCGGATCTCGATTTCAGATCCAATCGACGGCTCAGCGAGGGTGTAACGAGCATTCGATTCCTGTTTGCTGATTCGATCTTTACGCCGATAGTCGCTCAGCGCATTGCATCGGGTGAGCAGGCCGGGCCGCGGGTCTTTCTCGGATGCCCGCTCGACGGCTGGTATCCGGACACCATCGCCGGCGCGACACCGACGCGTCGTAACGCTCCTGGGCAGCTCCGCACCTGGACGGATCTTCGCGGAGTGCTGAATCGATGCGCCACGCTTGGCGCGCGCTGGGTGATGCTCAACGACAATCTGCCTCCAGCGCTCGCGACGTCCGTCATTGAAGCGGCCCACCGACTCGGGTTGCGTGTGACGGGAGAGCAGTTGCGCGGACAGACTGCGGCGGATCTCATCGCAGCGGGATACGATCAGTTCGAGCATCTTTTGCAGCCGCTGTCGTCGTTCGTTGCTCGCGACGCCGATTCTGTCGCGTGGTTGCTGCATCGTCGCGGTGGCATCACGACCTTTTGGGCGGGCGGCCCAGCGCTGTCTCGGCTGGATCTCAAATCCCCCGAGGTTCAGCAGGTCATGCGAACGATGTCGCAAAAGCGGATTGGGGTGACCTCAACCCTGTGCGTTTACCCGCCGCAGGGTCGCACCATACCGCACGACACCATTTGGGATCGCGCCGGCTTCGCGAAATTGCAAGAATTTGCATTGGAGTTTCATCACGCCGGCGGGCAGGTGCTCGTCGCGACCGATGGCGCGTGCGACTTCCGGACGGAGCTTGATCTGCTCAAGGCTGCCGGATTCACGAGCCGAGAGCTGTTGTCGATGTCAACGATCGACGCCGCCCGAGTCGTCGGGCGCGAGCGCGATCTCGGCTCGATCGCACCAGGCAAGCTTGCCGACCTCTTGCTGATCGATGGAAATCCGCTGACCGACCTCGCCGCGCTCAAGCGCATCAAGGCGGTGATGAAGGACGGGGTGCTTTTTACGAACCTGGAAGCATTGAAGGCGAACAAACCGTTTCTACTGCCCTGACTGCAGATACCGCCGGAGCTCGATTGCCTGAGCCTCGGCGGTCGCGGTGTGAGTGGATTGGATCAGGGCTTTCGTTCTGATCCCGCCTGCACCGGTGTCGCGTCGGTCTTGAAGATTGTCTCATTGAAGAGCTTCGCGACGCGGCGTTGCGAATCCATCTTCGCCCAGCGCGTGTTCCATCCGTGCGCATCGATGGGATAGGTCACGAGCTCGAAGTCTTTCCCCAGTTCCATGAGACGCTGCGTTAGGCGAATCGCGTCTTGATACTCGACGTTGTTGTCGACCAGACCGTGCTGCAAAAGCAGTCGATCCTGCAAGCCGTTCGCGTAATAGATCGGCGACGACTTCCGGTATGCCGCGGTGTCCTGCGCCGGCGAGCCGTTCAGAATTCGCGAAGTATACCAATGGTTGTAATGCGACCAGTCGGTCACCGAGCACTGCGCTGCACCGGCCTGATAGGCGCCCGGATGTCTGAACAGTGACATCAGCGTGTAAAACCCGCCGTAGCTGCAACCAAAGAGGCCGACGTGTTTCGGGTCGACGTTGTAGTTCTGCGCGACGTACTTGATCGCCGAGATGCCGGACTCGATGTCTTTGTTGCCCATGTCGCGATAGATCGACGTCCGCATGTCACGGCCGTAGCCCGCCGAGCCGCGGTAATCGAGAACGAGATACGTGCCGCCCCGCTGAGTGTAGTATTGCGCGGTGAGTGCGCCGCCGTGGGCGTTAGGATTCGAGAAGGTTTTGTGAACACCCTGCGCATAGCCTGCGCCGTGGATCTCGAACACCGCCGGACGGTTCGGGTGCTGTGCCTTCGGACGATAGATCCGCGCATAGACCGGATTCCCATCCGCATCATTGAACTTCACGAAGTCACTCGGCGCCCAGGCTATTCTATAGAAAGCGTCAGTGCCCCCCTGCGTGACGCGAATCGGCTTTGCGTTCGGTTCCACGCTGTGCAGATAGACGTCGTTCATCGTACGCGGTGACGAGAAGCGCGTCGCCATGACTTTCTCGTCCGGCGAGAACGCGTAGGGCGGCTGGCCGGGGAAGGGACCCGACATCTCGCCTTCGCCGAAATGATCGACGCGCGTGAGCTCACCGCCGTTCATCGGCATCGAGTAGAGGTGCAACTCGTTCGGATGCTCCATGCCCGATGCGATCCACCACTTGGTGCCGTCGCGCGAAAGCTGGATCGTCCGAATCTCCCAGTTGCCCTTCGTCAGCTGTCGCTTCGTTCCGTCCATCGACACGAGGTAGAGATGCGCCCAGCCGCTCTCTTCGCTCGTGACAGCGAGTGTCTCTCCGTCAGGCATGAACTGGAACCACGTCGCCCCGCTGCCGCCGCCGGTCGTCGATCCGCCGAACCACGCGTCGTCGTGATCATGTTGAAGATCCTTGATTCGCTTGCCGGTCGCCGGGTCGATGAGCGAGACCCACCGATCCTTGAAATCCATCGAGATGAATTCCGCGACGAGACGCGTACCCTGGCGATTCCACTGGTACTGCGTCGTGTTTACCGGCTTTCCGAAACCAGAAGTGTCGGCCCACGTGATCTTGACGCTGTCGGGAATCGCGTAGGCGTCCGCCGTCACGATCGCGAGGCGATTCTGCGATTGCGGATCACCAACCTTCGGGCGCGACGTACGCTGTTCGGCGAATCCGCTCTCGGTGACATAGTCGACGAAGATCGTCGGGGTCGTGTCCGGCTTCGGCACCGACACGAGATAGCTCACGTACCTCGCGCCAATCGGTACGTCGAGTCCGAACATGCGCTCGTTTGCTCGCAGCGGCGTGATGAACGGCGCTGCAACCGAATCGCGACGCGAGCGAGCGGCGTTCGTATCACGATCCGCCTTTCGGCGTTTGATAAAGTCGAACAGATCGGTCTGTTCGCGCTTCAGTTCGTCCTTGAGCTTGTCGGCACGCTCCGTTGCCGGAACGAAGAGCTTCGTGAGTTGACGAATCGTGCCCGTTTCGGGATCGAGCGCGTAGAGCTCGCGTTGCTGATTGTCGGCGTAGCGGATCTCCGTTTCGTCGTTGCTCCATCGTGCGCCGATGTTGCCCTCGCGAGCGACGAGCAGGCGCGGCGACGGCATGCCTTGCTTCCAGTACCGAAGCTCGCCGCGGGAGTAGTACAGCGCGCGCTTGCCGTCGCGGGTGTATTGAACGTTGGTCGGGACGAGGAGCGCGTCCTTCTTCTCGACCGACTCGACGCGTTTGCCGTCGCGCGAGACGCGCCACCATGGGTCATCGGGAGTGCCGGCCGCGATCGGCTTCGGGTCGAGCGCGAACTGGAAGTATGCCCACTGACCAGTGAGGTCCCAACGCGGCGCCGTCGCGCCGCCGCCCAGCCATCGTGGCTCGGCGGTGCTGTCGAGCGGGACTTCGAACCGCGGGTCGGCCGCGGTGGAGTCGAGCTTCGATTGTCGAAGTGGAAGGCTCGCTTGCTGGGCAGCGAGTGCGGGCGCGATGAACGCAAACGCGAGAACGGGAAGGATCCTGGGGTGCATCATGTCGGGAACCGGTTTGGCGAGTGGGAGCCGGAAAGTGCGACTTTCTCGCAGCAATATCGTCGACGGGTGCGTTGGTGTCTTGGTGGCGGCCGAAAGGCTACAGCATGCTTGCAAATCCTCGTGGGCGCGAGGCGATGGGGCCGAGCCGTTGACGCAAAGCCTTGCCCGGATGCAGGATAGATGTTCTCACACTTCCCCTTTGGAGCCTTTTCGTGAACGCGACGTCATCACTCGCCGTTGCCTGCGTTTTTGCCGGCATCTGCTCTGCAACCGCGACCGCGCAGGGCAACGCCGCGCAGGACACTGCCTATGATCCGGTCGGCGTGCTCGTGTCGCGCCTCGACCTCGAGAAATACAAGTCGACGATCAAAGGATTGGCCCAGTTCGGCGATCGTCGTCAGGGCACCAAACGGAATCGCGACGCCGTGGACTGGATCGAGGCTCAGCTCAAGAGCTACGGATGCGAGAACATCGAGCGCGTGACGTACGAGTACAATCCGGCGCCGCCGGCTGCCCGCGCTGGCGGCCGCGGGCGCGGCCCAATCACGTCACCGAACGGACGCGGTCGTCCGGGTAACGGCCCTGGCGGAAGCCGCATCTTCAGCGACGAGCGCGAACGGCCGGTCAACAACGATTCGCTCGCGCAGCCGGACAAGGCCATCCGCGCCATCGACACGGAGCCAACGTCGCCGGGCCAACGGCAGGAAGTCATCTGCATGAAGGTCGGGACCAAGTATCCGAACGAGATGTACATCATCGGCGGTCACATGGACGGCATCGGTTGGGGACAAGCCGTCAACGACGACGCCTCGGGTTCTGCGATCGTGATGGAGCTCGCGCGTATTTTCTCGATGCCCGATGTTCAGACCGAGCGCTCGATTCGTTTCGCACTTTGGAATAACGAAGAGACTGGTCTCAACGGGGCGAAGGCCTACGTCGAGCAGCGCGCGTCGATGCAAGGGAAGGAAAGTCCGGCGGGGTCCGGCAAGTATCCGGAGCCGAAGTGGCTCGGGATGATTCAGCACGACATGATGATGGTGGACCACGGTCCGCCGACGGCGGACGGCAAGCTTGCGCCGGAGCAGCGTCTCGGAGCCGACATCAACATCGAGTTCGCGAGCACTTCAAAGTTTGCTGATAGCGCGATGAAGATGGCGTTTTTCTGGCGGGGCGCGAACGAGAAGTACGCGACGCACTATCCGGCAGCCGTCGGTCCGCACATGACGAACACGGACTCGGATCCGTTCAAGGATCTCGTTCCGTCGTTGAGTCTGCGCGAGAACGAGCGGGGTTCGCAGATCGGCGGGAACTGGGATCCGACGCACCATCAGCCGA
>Ga0070683_100003493_pt1 | contig 12776 bp, 12 predicted proteins | sample KBSC713LmetaG_FD_64662 | JGI IMG/M metagenome (GOLD analysis project Ga0070683, IMG submission 64662) | Corn rhizosphere microbial communities from Kellogg Biological Station, Michigan, USA - KBS C7.1-3L metaG | ecosystem: Host-associated > Plants > Roots > Rhizosphere ...
CCCGGGCCCAGATCGGGCGCCGTCATCCACGGCGTCGATGAGCCGGAAGACAGCGCGATCGCCGTGACGACGCCACCGATCACGACGACGCCGACGGCGGTCCACAGCCACCACTTCTTGTAGATCGGTTCCTCGCCGCCCGTCGCGGGGGCGGGCGCCGCCACCAGCGACGCGGCCGGCGCCGACGGCGCCGCCGACGGTGGCACGGCCGGGACGGCCTCGGCCGGCGGAGGCTGCGGCGCGGGCGCGGCCGCCGGATGTTCAGCCGCGGGTGGCGGCGTGGCGGCGACGGCGCTGGGCGAAGGCGGGGCCACGGCACCGCTGCTCGGCGGCTCGGTCGTCGTGGGCGGCTGTGTCTGCGCCTTGTGCTGCGCGGCGATCGCCTCTTGCAGCTTCGTGATCTGCTGCTGAACGTTCGGGACGTTCTTCTCGCTCGGATAGAACATCACGTAGTTCTTGTAGAGGAGCAGCGCCTTGTCGTTGTTCCCCGCCATCCGGTACGCCTGCGCGGCGTTGTACAGCAGCGCCGGATCGGGCCGCAGCTTGTAGGCTGACTGGTACTTCTCCGCGGACTGCGTGAACTCGCCGACCGCGTAGTGCGCGGTCGCTTCCTGCACGAGGGCGCGGGCCTGCGCGGTCTTGTCGTCGGGGGCTGACTCCGCGCCGCGCGCCGCGCCGGCCGCGCTCACGACCCCGAGCACCAGGAAGAAGGCGACAGGAATGCGGCACTTCGTGAGGCCGCATAGAAAATCCATTGGGCAATACAATCGGCTGCTTTTTTGAACGTGTCAATCGGTTGTACGAACGCGCACGAGGATTGCGTCGTTGAAAGCCGCCGTCGCCGTCGATTGAAAAACGAAAAGCCTTTCCGCTCGAGGTTTTGGGCCTAAGCTTTTGCACATGTCCCTACACGACATCACCGCGAAGACGCTGGAGGGCGAGGAGAAGAACCTCGGCGACTACAAAGACCAGGTCCTGCTGGTCGTGAACACGGCCTCCGAGTGTGGTTCGACCCCGCAGTACGCCGGGCTGGAAGCGCTGTGGCGCGAGTACAAGGACAAGGGCTTCGTCCTGCTCGGCTTTCCGTCGAACGACTTCGGCGGTCAGGAACCTGGCAACGAGAGCCAGATCCGAGAGTTCTGCACGAAGAACTACGGCGTCACGTTCCCGCTGTTCGAAAAGGTGAAGACGGCCGGCGAGGGGCAGTCGCCGGTCTACCGATACCTCGCCGCCGACCACGGCGAACCGAAGTGGAACTTCCACAAGTATCTGGTCAGCAAGAAGGGCCGCGTCATCAAGGCGTTCCCCACCAGCGTCGCGCCCGAGGATCCGAAGCTGCGCGCGGCGATCGACGCGGCGCTCGCGACCTGACCGACTATCCGATGCCCGATGCCCGATGCCCGATGCGGCGCGGCGCTACGCTTACGCGGCGAGCGACAGGACGAAGTCGCGGTAGACGCGGTTCGCGCGTTCCAGCGCGACGATGAAGACGCCTTCCGACTGGACGCGCAGCACCTTGCCTTCGGCGGCGCACTCGCCGACGTTCGCGACGTGAAACTTGAACGTCGCAACCTGCCCCAGCCCGACCTGATCCGTCAGTGACCGGAAGCGGATGCCGCCCGGCGCGATGTCCATCAGCTCGACGATCAACGGCGTCGCGAGCCCGGAAATGTGGACTTCCACGGGCAGCCCAACCGGGACGCGCGCGTGCTTGCGGCGGTTCTGGCGAATCGGCTTGGTCGCCTGCTGCTTCGCCGACGTCAGTTTGGTGACAGGGGAGGGCTTCACCACCTTTTATTGGTGCCACCGACCCGTTCCCGTGGCTCAAACTGAATTCGATTTTTTTACTTATCGAAGGATGCGGAGCGGCAACAGCCGGGTCTGGGCCTCGCCGATATGGACGTGCTTGCGCACGACGTGGTGCCCAGCCCGCGAAGTGACGACGATCATGTGCGAGCCGGCGGGGAGGGACAGCTCGAGCGGCGCGTAGCCCGCGAAGGTTCCGTCGGTTTCGACGCGCGCGCCCAGCAGCGTTTCGCCGCCGACGCGAAGCCAGCCCCGCTTTTGCCCATCCGCGGGCGCGCTGATGGCGGCGGGCGGCGCGAGGCCGGCGCTGGACGCCGACGCGGTGTCCGGCGGAGGCGGGGCCGCGACTCGCAAAGCGATCGGTCGCTGGTCGGGCGCGCGATCGGTCGCGCTCGCGCGATCGCCCCCGAGCACGGTCTCGGCCTTGCTGCGACGGACGGTACGCCACGCGAACGCCATCGAGGCGAACGCCGCCGTCAACATCACCGCGGCGATCAGCGGCTTGCGTGAGCCCTTCGCGGCGGCGCGGCGCTGGCGACGGTCCGGTCCGCGGGCCTGCCAGGCGGGGCTGATCGTGAAGGTGCGCGCGCCGCCGCCGCCCGCCGGCACCGGCACCAGGCACAGGCCCATCAGATCGTCGAGCGCGCCCGTGTGACCCATGCGCGCGCGGACCGGTTCCAGCCAGGTGCGGAGCGCGCCGCGACCGTCCGTGCCCAGCATCTGCGACGCCAGCACGCCCGCGCGCGCGGCGATGTCGGCCGCGCTGGGCCGGGACTTCGGGTCGCGCGAGAGGCACGATCGGATCATCGCGCACACCGGCAGCGAAACGCCGCGCATCCGCGCCGCCGCCTCGCGCGCGTTGCCGCCCTCGTCGGACGTGACGGGCCCGTGCGCGCCGCCGCCCAGCAGCGCGTCCAGCGTTGCACCCAGCGCGTAGATGTCGGCCGCTGCGCCGACGGACTCGCCGCGCGCCTGCTCGGGCGCCATGTAGTGGAGCTTGCCCTGCACGCCGCCGGGGGCCTCGCTGCCCGGCGCGCCCGCGCGCGAGAGCGCGATGCCGAAGTCGGACAGCTTCACGTCGCCGTTCCACGACAGCAGGATGTTGGGCGGGCTGACGTCGCGATGAACGATCGCGAGCGCGCGGTTGTCGTCGTCGCGCAGGTCGTGGATGTACGCCAGCGCGTGCGCGATCTCGGCGGTCACGTGCAGCGCGATGCCTTCCGGCATCGGCACGATGTCGGGCGTCGGTCCGGACACGGCGCGAAGCGCGTCCAGGCCGTCGACGTACTCCATCGCCATGAACTCGCTGCCGTCGATCAGCCCGTAATCGAAGATCGGCACGATGCCGCCGTGGTGCATGCGGCTGCCGAGGCGCGCCTCCTCGAAGAACATGCGGCGGCGCTCGCCGTCGCGCGCGTGCTGCGGCAGCAAGCGCTTGATCGCGACACGACGTTCGAAGCCGCCGTGCCCGAATGCGACGGCTTCCATCACCTGCGCCATCCCACCGTTCGCGACGGTTCGGACGAGACGATAACGCTCGGCCGCGTTCACGCCGGCGATGTTAACGCAAACCTTTGCTGAAATCGTTATTCGATCTGCGGTCGAGGTCGCGTTTCCTTACGTTGTTTGGCGGCGCGGAAGCGCGAGCACGAGCATCAACGTGGAGGTCCAGAAATCAACGACGAACGCAGACGAATTGAGCGGCAGCGCAAACAAACTGATGGAAAGCAGCGCGGCGGCCACAAACAAGAGGGCGATCGTGGCCCAACGTTTGTAAAGCGCGACCGGCAACAACGACAACCACAATGCCGCTAGCGGACCGCTCAGGGTTTCCGCCACCGTGACGCCTGAAAGGCCCACAACCGCGACAGGCAGCGCGCAGAGCGCCATCAGGAGAAACTTTCCGCCCGGCACGACCAGGACGGGACGACCGATGCGCGTGCCGATATCGAGAACGGACTTGCGAAGAGATTGTGTGGTCACGGCTTGCCTCCGCGCGCCTGCTACGCAATGAACGTGCCGGCAAAAGACCCGCGTTGCGCCTGGGTTTAGCGAGGCGGACGGCCCTGATTGTCGCCGCTGTCCTGATGGATCGAGACAACACGTTGGACTGAAGTCCCAACAGCGGGCGAGGTGGCTGCGAACTCGGCGGTCGCGCGCAGGTCGTCGTTCAGGGCGTCGCGCTGCTCGCGCGTCAGGGGCGTCTCGGCGAAGAGGCCGGGCAGGTCGCAGCCGAGCGCCACCGGCCGCCAGTCATCGACGTGAAACTTCAGGTACTGGACCGCCGAGATGCGGTGCTCGTCGATCTGGTCAGGGTCGATCGTCGGGCGCACGGTCGCGCCGCCTTCGCAGCGCATGTAGACGTAGGCGGGCAGCGCGCGCCACTCGCGCAGGCGGCGGTCGCGGACCACGGGGTCCTCGATCTCGACCAGCAGGCAGCAGCCGAGCTGTCCGTTGCCGCCCAGCAGTGCGTTGTACGTGGCGAGCTCGTGGAGGATGTCTTCCTCGCGCTCGATTCGCTCGGCGCGCAGCATCTCCTGGACCTGGTACCAGATCGTGGTGGTGTTCTCGAACAGGAACGTCAGGCAGGGCCCGACGTGAATCCGGCGCTTCCGCTTGATCTCCATGACGGACGCGCGTGAGAAGTCGCGGGTCCGTTCGTAGTGCGCACCATTCAGGATCTGGGAGCGGAGGACGGCGCGCATCGATCACCTCTTCGACGGCGAGTAGACGCGGGCGAGCAGCGACATCGGGTGCAGCGGCTTCGTCCCCGCGTTCTGTTCGATCTGGATCGCGGCCAGCGGACAGTCCGTGACCCAGGTGGTGGCCTCGGCGGCGCGCAGGCCATCGAAGGCCTTGCGCCCGATCCGGCAGGACGCCTCGAAGCTCTCGACCTTCATCGCGTAGCTGCCGTCGTGGCCACAGCATTCGCCGACGGTGACGACCTGGCCGACGCCGGCCCGCCGCATCAGATCGCGCGCCGGAAAGCCGATCGCCTGGGCGCGCTGGTGGCAAGCCAGGTGGTAGGCGACGCGCTCGGGCGGTGGCGCGACCGGTGCCGGCGGCGCTGGCCGCCCCGGGCCGCGCGTCGACGCGATCAGCTCCGCGGGATCGCGGACCGCGGCGGCGAGCTTGCGCGCGCGGTCGCGATCGGCGGGTCCGACCAGCGTCGGGTATTCATGCCGCAGCATGAGACCGCAGGTCGGGCCCAGCACGACGACGGCGCTGCCCGCCTCGACGTGGGGCATGAGCACGTCCAGGTTGCGGCGGGCGCGGCGGCGCATCTCGGGAAGGTCGCCGCACTCCCAGGCGGGCATGCCGCAGCAGCCGAGGCCGCGCACGCCGCGCACCTCGACGCCGTGCGCGCGCAGAACGTCGACGGTGTCGCGGCCGATCTCGGGCTCGTTGTTGTCGACGTAGCAGCTCTGGAACAGCACCGCCTCGGCGCCGGGGGCGCGCGCGATCAGCTTCTCGTCGGCCGCCCACGCCTCGAACGTCCGGGGCGCGAACGCGGGCAGCAGCTTGTCGCGGTGGATGCCCAGCGTCTTCTCCAGCAGCAAGCGGTGGGCGGTGTTGCGGTTCAAGCGGTTGGCGAGGCCGCCGCCCAGCCGCGCCGCCAGCCCCAGCGCGTCCGGGTTGGCGAGCACGCGGTCGCGCAGCGTCAGCCCGCGCGCCCGCGCCCGCTGGGCCTTGTGCCGGTGCAGCAGCTTCGGGAAGTCGATGGCGAACGCGTGGCCGTCGCGCGGCGAGTAGGGACAGTTGACCTCGCACTGCTTGCACTGGAAGCAGTCGTCCACGACCGCCGCGGTCTGCAGCGGTGTCAGCGCGCGGGCGTCGCCGTCATGCTCGTCGTCGGCGTACGCGAACAGCTTCGGGAACGCGTCGCAGTACTTGAAGCACATGCGGCACCCGGCGCAGACGTCAAAGACGCGCGCCGTCTCGCGGTGCAGCGCGGCCTCGTCCCAGTAACTCGGATCCTCCGGGTCGTAGGCGAGGCCGTCGGTCGGTGCGTAGGTCCCGCGGCCGGACAAGGTCAGCCCAACTCCTCGACGTCCGCTCAACCGACCTTGGCAAGAAGCGCCTGGAAGCGTCCGGCGTGGGCCTTCTCGGCCTTGGCCAGCGTCTCGAACCAGTCCGCGATCTCGGCGAAGCCTTCCTCGCGCGCGTTCTTCGCCATGCCCGGGTACATGTCCGTGTACTCGTGCGTTTCGCCGGCAACAGCCGCCCTGAGATTGGCGACCGTGTCGCCGATCGGGAGATCGGTCGCGGGATCGCCGACCTGCTTCAGGTAGTCGAGGTGGCCGTGCGCGTGTCCGGTCTCCCCTTCGGCGGTGTCGCGGAAGTTGCCTGCGACCTCCGGGTAACCTTCCACGTCCGCCACCTTGGCGAAGTAGAGGTAACGGCGGTTCGCCTGCGATTCACCCGCGAACGCCGCCTTCAGGTTCGCGTGCGTCTTCGTTCCTTTCAGCGATGGCATTGGCTCTCTCCTTTCAGAACGCAAATCCGGTGTGGGCCACGGCGGCGAGCGCGTAACCCTGGCCGCGCGCCGCGGTGACCGGAAAGGCCGCCTCGACGAACCAGTTGGCATAGCCGACGTCGACGAGGCCCTTGTGGATCAGCGGGATGAGGCCGATGTTCGCGTTCGACGACACGTCGAACTTCGCGCGCAGGCCCAACGCGACGGGCTCCCCGACATAGATGATGCCCGGATCGATGGTGAGCCCCGTGCCGCCCCATGGCTTCACGTCGCTGGCGACCACGACCTCGAAGTCGACCACCCACAGCGGCGCGACGTGCACGCTGACGCCGATCGGCACGGCGATCGTGAACTGGTCTGACGGCGTCTGGGTCGTCTTGCCGACGCTGTGGAAGGACAGCACGGGCACCGCCGCGCCGACGTGGCCGCCAACCATGCGCGGCCCGGACGTTGCAACTGGCGCTGGCGTGGAGGAGACGACCGGCGGCGGCGTGCCGGCGGTCGCGTCCTGGGTCTCCGCGCGGGCTGGAGAGGCGGCGGCCAGGATCACCGCCGCGGTTGCGAACAACGACTTCGAGACGACATTAGAGATGGCCATGGCGTTTTCCTTTCGCGGACTTCGGCGTCCGCTTTGTTGGTTGAGTCAGAGCGACCGGCTGTGAGGCGACGAAGAACCCGCCGGGCACGGCGGTATTGCCGGTCGCGTGCTCTGGTTCAGCGGCGATCGTGAACGTCCAGGTGTGGTCCTGCGCAGTCCTGTTCCCGGCCGCGTCGGCGATCCCTGCCGCGAGGCGCGCGGTGTATGACGCGCCTGGCTTCAGCAGCACGCGGTGCGGGAACAGTCCAAAGGTGCCGGGGCCGATCTGGTCGACGGCCGCGGGGACGGCGGCGCCTGCCGCGTCGGTCAGCGTGAAGCTGCGCGCGTCGACGCCCGTCACCGGCTCGGAGAACGAAACCTTGGCGACGACGTCCGTGTAGACGTCGCGCGCGCCCGGTTCCGGATAGCTGGCGATGCGGGGCGGCGTCCGATCCGCGCCGGCGCCGTCGACGGTGATCACCCAGTTGCGGACGATCATCGGCACGGGCGGCGCGCCCTCGACGACGGCCGGCTCGGTGTGGGGGACGCGGCCGTCGCACAGGCCGCCGAGCACGCAGGGCTCGAGCACGAAGTTGGCGTTGTCGTCGACCATGTTGCCCAGGAACTTCCCGGCGACGATCGCCTCGACCGACTGGTAGTAGACCGCGGCGCTGACCGCGATCGGGCCGGCCGTCCCCTCCGGGATCTCGACGGCGTAGCGATCGATCGTCGCGGTCGCGCCCGGGTGGGGCATCGGCCGCAGGCGCGTGTCGCGCAGGAACGAATCGTCGAACAGGTCGCCGTTGCCGTTCAGGTCCTTGAAGATCGGCAGCCCGCGCGGGTTCGAGGCGGCGTCGATGACGCGGCCCTGGTCGTCGATCGGCAGGCCGCGCGCGTTCGTCGCCATGTTCAAGGGCGCCGCGTAGGGGAGGTCCAGCGTCGGGCAGCCGTTGCCCAGCGACGCCACCGCCTTGAACTGGATCGAGAACGGATCGGCTGACCCGGCGGGCAGCTCCCAGTTGCAGCCCGGGAACGCCGGATCGATCGTCTCGTGCGTGGTCAGGTTGCCGACGCCGACCGAGCTGCGCTTCCAGAAGGCGTCGCGGATCGGCAACTCGTTGCCCGAGCCGAGATCGACGGCGTGGACGGCGATCCAGGCGATGCGGCCCTCGGGGAAGCCGGTCGGGAAGTTGTGGCCGCTGCCCGTGTTCGCGACGCTGATCGCCAGCGGCGCGCGCGCGCCCGCCGTCGCCGTGGTCGGGCCGCGCACCGTCATCGACAGGACGTTGCGCAGGCGGTCCCACGCCAGGCGCTGCTGCTGCGCGTACCCGCCCTTCTTGTCGAGGTTGGTCCAGAAGCCGCGCGAGTACGGGCTCTTGTGATCGGCTGACGAGAAGCTGAACGTGGACAGCTCGGGGTAGGGCGCGACGTTCCCGGTCGCGTCGACGTCCTTGCCGATCAGGTGCGGGACCAGCGCGTTGCCGCCGACGAAGTGGTGCGTGAACGAAGGGCGCGGTTTCCCGTCGGTGGCCACCGCCTCGCTCGGGATCGGCAGCGGATGTCCGTCCTTGTAGAGGGTGTTCGCGGTGCCCGGCTGGCCGTAGTCCTGCTGCATGTGGCAGGACTGGCAGTCGCGCTTGAACCGCGGATCGAAGTTGGTGTTGCCGGGGCGATCGGCGTAGCGGCTGCCCAGCCATTCCGTGTACGTGCGTTCGATCGGGAAGCCGCCGACCCAGCGGCCGAGCGGGTTCTTGATCGGCAGCGCGTTGGTGACGTCGTGGCAGGCGGCGCACATCTCGGCGCGCACGTACAGCGCGCTGTGCATCCCCTTGTGCTTCGACTGATCCAGCTGCTGCCACGGGACGGAATGACCGAAGACCGAGCTGGTGTTGCCGTCGTCGCCGGGCGGCGGGCTGCCGGCCAGCATCGGTCCGATGCGCTCGGGGAACGCGAGCGCATGCGGCGACAAACGATAGGCGCCCGCGCCGATCGCGTAGCCGAGGTTGCGCTTCGTCGGATCCGCGACGTTCAGGATGTCGACCGCCTGCGGGAGCACGACCTGGTCGCGCGCCTGGCGGCCGACGGCTGCCGTGTACGAATCCGGGGCCTTGGCGTAGTTGTGGAACGGCGTGTCGCGGGTGGCGGCGTAGCTGTGGCAGACCGCGCAGAAGATGCCGGCCTTCCCGGACTCGGTGTTGCGGAACTGCGATTCCAGCGTCGCGAAGGCCACGCCCGTGCCGTTGTCGGACGTCGGGTTGAACTTCGGATCGACGACGGCCGTCTCGACGCCGGTCGCGTGATCCAGCTTCACGTTGCGCAGCGGGACGTTGTCGACGTAGTTCGTCGGCATGTGACAGCGCGAGCAGAACGCGTCCAGCAGCGACCCGGGGCGCGACACCGTGAACTTGCCGGAGCCGATGTCGAAGGAGGACGCGCACTGCCCGGGCAGCGCGAACGGGTTGTGCGTCGCCTTCGCCGTCCCGTCGGGCGGCGCGGGCGTGTCGCACTCGCCGTTGGTCGACACCGCGCGCGCGAGCAGCAGGAAGGCGGCGCGCCAGACCGGATCGCGCCACGAGTTCGACATCATCGATCCGTTCCACTCGTCGAAGATCTTGCGGTGACAGCTGGCGCACTGGCCCGGGTTGTTCTGCGTCGCCCAGTACTCCTCGTAGGGCGGCGGGAAGACCTGCGCCTCGCTGGTCAGGTAAGGCGCGGCCTCCGGGATCCGGTTGGGGATGTCGGTGGCCGGCTCGCGGCGCCAGGCGACGACCGCGATGGCCGCCGCCGCGACGACGAGGGTCGTGCCGGCCTTGACGATGTTCGTGAGGCGGGTCGATGTCGCGCCGTTCATGCCGCGTGCCTCCTGGCGACGGGGTGGGCGGCCGCCGCGTCGGCGGCGAGCACGGGATCATTCAGCGGAACCAGCGGCGCGCCCGCCGCGTGAAAGCGGAACAGCAGCACCAGCAGCGCGCCGTACGCGGCGGCGAGCAGGATCTCCATCGGCCCGAAGCGCGGCTGGGGCGAGACCGCCGGCATGATCAGCAGGTAGAGATCCAGCCAGCGTCCGACCAGCACAGTCGCGGCGATCACCGCGAGGCGGCGGGGGCTCGTCTTGGCCGGCACCGAGAGCAGGCCGAGGAACGGCACCACGAAGTTGATCAGCACGTTCGCGACGAACAGCGGCAGCCAGCGGCCGTTCGTGCGCGTGATGAAGTGGCCGACCTCCTCGGGGATGTTGCCGTACCAGATCAGCAGGTACTGGCAGACCCAGATGTACGTCCAGAAGATCGAGAACGCGAACAGCATCTTGCCGAGGTCGTGAAGCTGGTGCGAGCCGACCACCGCGCGCAGAGGCTGGCGGCGCATCAGCGCCACGGTCGCCAGCGTGACCGCGGCGATCGCGGCGACGAACGCGCCGGCGAAGATGTAGACCGCGAACATCGTGCTGGACCAGTTGGGGTCCAGCGAGCCGATCCAATCGTAGGCGGCGGCCGTGATCGTCAGCGCGAAGACGACGACGAACCCGGCGCCCAGGCGATCGAGGCGCTCGTGCATGCGCAGGCCGGCCCGGGTCGCGGCGTCCTGGGCCAGCGACGCGCGGCGAAACGCGTATGCGAACACGAGCCACGCCGCGAAGACCACCGCGATGCGCGCGAGCACGAATGACGTCTGCAGGTAGCGCGCCTTGCCCGCGATCGCGGGCGCGTGCGCGAACGCGCCCGGCCGGGCCCACGGGAACAGCGTGGTTCGCGGGCCCTCGAACGCGACCAGGGGGATCATCAGCAGCAGGAACACCGGCAGAGCGCACATGAACGCCTCCGGCACGCGGCGCAGGCCGGCCGACCAGCGCGCGCTGGTTGCCCGTTGCGTGGCGATGAAGAACATCGCCCCCACGCACAACGCGATCACGTAGAAGCCGTCGAGCAGCAGGTTCGCCCAGAGACGTTCCACGGTCATGGCGCGGCCCGTCCTTTCCCTGTTGTGGCGGTCGTCCCTGTCGTTCCCGTAGTCCCGGCCGCGGTCTGCAGCGTGCGGCTGACATAGGCGACCACCTTCCAGCGCTCGCCCGGCGTCAGCAGCGCCGCGTACGAAGGCATCTTCTGCGTGCCCATCGTGACGACGTGGAAGATGCGGCCGGGCGGGAACACCACCACGCGCGCCGACGAGTAGGCGGGCGGCGTCGGGATCTTTCCGGCGACGACCAGCGGGCCGTCGCCCTTGCCGTTCGCGCCGTGGCAGACGAGGCAGTACGTCTGGTAGAGGCCCCGCCCGTCCTCGATCGTCCCGGCCGAGATCGGCAGCGGGTTGGTCAGCTCGCGCCCGGCGCGGGCCGCTTCCTCTTCGCCGGGGCCGTAATGAAACGGGCGATGCCCGCGCTTGATCGTTCCGGGGACGGGCGCCTGCAGCGTCAAGCCGGTCCGCATCGCCTCGTTCGGCGCGAACGCCTTGTACGCGGGACCGCGCGCCATGTCGGGCATGTACTCGCGCGCGCGGTCGTTGCCCGATGCGCCGCAGCCGGCCACCGCCGACACGAGCGCGGTCACCGTCGCGGCCAGCGCGACGTTCGGACGCCGCGGGATCATGACTCGGTCTCCCGCTCTTCGACCTCGTCGGCGCCGTTCTCCAGCATGATTTGGCGCGCCAGCTCGGCTTCGTTGCCTTCGCCCTGTAAGGGCGTGACCAGCGCGAACACGTTGTTGGTCACGCCCAGGACGGGCAGCTGCTCGCGCTTGCCCGGGAACAGGCGCGCGCGCAGCAGGAACGCGCCGACGGTGCCGAGGCCGCCGATGAGGACGGTCAGCTCGAAGCAGATCGGGACGAAGGCGAGCGTGGAATTCTCGGGCTTGCCGCCGACGTCCAGCGGCCAGTCGAACACCGCCGTGTAGTACTGGAACGCGAGCGCGAAGCAGAGGCCGCCCAGGCCCGCCAGGAGAGTGATCCAGGGCAGCCGCGATCGACGGATCCCCATCGCCTGGTCCAGGCCGTGAACGGGGTAGGGCGCGAACACGTCGTGGATGGCCACGCCGGCGTCGCGCAGCGTGGACACGGCGGCGAGCAGGCCCTCCGGCTCGCCGAAGCTGCCGACGAGGAAACGCTCAGCCATGGGACACCCCCTTGACCTCCCACATCGCGATCATGGGCAGCGCGCGGATGAACAGCAGGAAGAGGGTGAAGAACAGGCCGAACACGCCGACGAGGATCCCGACGTCGAACACCGTCGGATAGAACATCCCCCAGGCCGACGGCAGGAAGTTGCGGTGCAGCCCGACGACGATGATGACGAAGCGCTCGAACCACATGCCGACGTTGATGAGGATCGACGCGACGAACAGCACCGGGATGTTGCGGCGCGCTCGCTTCCACCAGAAGATCTGCGGCGTCAGGACGTTGCACAGCACCATCAGGTAGAAGCACCACGCGTACGGACCGGTCGCGCGGTTGATGAAGTGGAAGCGCTCGTGGACGTTGCCCGAGTACCAGGCGTTGAAGAACTCGGTCGCGTAGGCGTAACCGACCAGCGAGCCGGTCAGGAGGATCACCTTGGCCATCGCCTCGAGGTGATTGGTGGTGATGTAGCGTTCCAGGTGCATGGTCTGGCGCGTGATGATCAGCAGCGTCAGCACCATGCCGAAGCCGGAGTAGATCGCGCCGGCGACGAAGTAGGGCGGGAAGATGGTGGTGTGCCAGCCGGGGACGAGCGACGTCGCGAAGTCCGTGCTGACGATCGAGTGCACCGACAGCACCAGCGGCGTCGCCAGGGCCGCCAGCACCAGGCTGACGATCTCGTAGCGCGACCACGTCCGCTGCGATCCGTTCCAGCCGAGGCTGAGGACGCGGAAGACCAGCTTCTTGATCCCGGTGGTGGCGCGATCGCGCAGCGTCGCCAGGTCCGGGATCATGCCCAGGTACCAGAAG
>Ga0070683_100003500_pt1 | contig 12766 bp, 10 predicted proteins | sample KBSC713LmetaG_FD_64662 | JGI IMG/M metagenome (GOLD analysis project Ga0070683, IMG submission 64662) | Corn rhizosphere microbial communities from Kellogg Biological Station, Michigan, USA - KBS C7.1-3L metaG | ecosystem: Host-associated > Plants > Roots > Rhizosphere ...
GCCGGCGGCGCCGCGCGCCTGTTCGCGGTTTCGGCGGAGTGGTGGAAGAGGCGGCGCTCGTGACCGGCGTTGCCGTGACGGGGTGCGACCTTCACGTGCTGCTGCTGCCGTCTTTCTATCAGACCGCGCAAACGCCCTATGCCGGCACATTCTTTCGCGACTGGGCGACGGCCCTGCAGCAGGCGGGCGTGAAGACAGGCGTGGCCTACGTCGAGATGCGAGGGCTGCGGACGCTGTCGTTGGCCGCGTTGCGCGAAACCCATTTCCAACTCACCAGCGAGACGGAAGACGGGCTGCCGACGGTACGGCTGCGGGCGTGGAACACGCTGGCGCAATCGACGCTCGGCGGCGTGGTGTGGAGCCGTCTCGCGCAGATCGTCATCCGTGAGTACATCAAACGCCATGGGCGCCCGGATCTCGTCGCCGCGCAGTCCGCGACGTGGGCCGGCGTCGCCGCCGGCCGTGCGGCGACACGCTGGCAGCTGCCGTACGTGATCACCGAAGTGGACACGGGGTTCGGCACGGGAGCCGTCCGGCACTGGCACGCGACGCTCAGCCGGCGCGCGTTCGCCGGGGCGCTGGCGGTGATTGCCATCAGCCGGAATCTGCGTGAGCGGCTCCTGCGCCTCGGCGGCGCGCGACGCGTCGAGCTGATTCCCTGCACGGTGGACGAGTCCTACTGGACGCTGCCGCCGGCGCCGCGCTCGGGACGGCCCTTCACGTTCTACGCGCAGGCCCATCTCACGCCGCGGAAGGGGTTCGACGTCCTGATCAGGGCCTTTGCGGCGCGCTTTCGCGGCGACGCTATGGTGCGACTAGTCCTCGGCGGCGACGGGGTCATCCGCCAGGAGCTCGCGGCGCTCGCACGATCGCTCGGCCTTCAGTCGCAGGTCACATTTCTGGGTCAGCTTCCGCGCGACGGGGTCCGCGAGGCGATGTGGAACGCGAACTGTTTCGTGCTGCCGAGCTACGCGGAGAACTTCGGCGTCGTGCTCATCGAGGCGCTGGCCACCGGAGTGCCCGTGATCTCGACCCGCTGCGGGGGCCCGGAAGATATCATCTCGGATGACGTCGGCATCATCCGCGAACCGGGCGACGAAACGGGCCTCGGCGACGCGTTGGTGACGATGCGGGAGCGCCCAGAACCTGATGCCGGCGCGATCCGCGAGTACGCGGTGGCCCGCTATGGCTATTCGACGATCGGCCCGTCCTTGAGGGACTTGTATTGCAGTCTGCTGGAACGACGTTAGGCGTCGGCGCCGCGCCGCTCGAGGCGGACGGCCGCGCGCCGCGGCTGACGGCGCACATCGTGACCGGCTGCCTGATCGCATTCTACGTGCTGCTGCCGCTCGACGTCGGGTTTCCGGCCCTGTCGATCGCCGGACACCCGCTGAACACCGCGATCGTCGCGACGCTCGCCGCCCTCGGCGTGCTGGCCGTGCAGTCGCGCGGCGCAGCCTTGACGTTTTTGTGCGAGCCCTACTGCATCGTTCAGGGGACGTACTGCGCGTTTCTCGTCGTCTCCTCGTTCGCGTCTGCGAGCCCGCCTTCGGCATTGCACGCGGCTGTCCTGTACTTCGCGACGTTCGTCATCAACTACGTCGTGTTCCGGTACGTCACGCGCGCCTACGGCGCCGACTGGCTGTCGGCGGTCGTCGTCGGCGTCGGGCTCCTGGCGGCGGCCATCGGCATCGCGCGCGCGTTGTTCAGCGTGTCGTTCCCGATGTACGACGCGTGGTTCATGGCGCAGGCCCGCGGCTACCTTCCCGACTCCTCCGTGATCAGCACCCGCGAAGTCGGGACGATGAACAACGCCATCCTCTATGGCGTGTTGATGGTGCTGGTCGTTCCCTACATCTTCGACGTGCGGGGGAAAGCGCTGCGCATCGTGGCCGTGGTCGCGGTGACGGTCGCCGCGGGGCTGACCGGCTCGCGCACGATTGCCGTTGGCCTGGTCTTCGGACTGGGTGCGATCGCGGTGTACTGGTGGCGCATGATTCGCGCCGTGGCGGTGACCGCCATCGCGGTGGCGGTGGTGAGCGTCGTGTTCGCGTCCGCCCTGGCGGGGCTGCTCGACAACGACCGGTTCGACTTCCTTCTGCAGCGCGCAGGCCTCAGGCCGGAAGCGAACGAGGCGGTCTCGGCTGCCGCCTTCAATCTGGAGCTCCGGCGCGAGGCGCTCGCGGCCGGGCTCCACGAGGTGAACGAGAACTGGGGGGTGTCGGCGTGGCTCATCGGCCAGGGCTATGGCTCCGCCGCGTCGGTCGGGCAGAAGGTGCTGGCCTGGTACACGACGGTGGACAACGTGTACTTGACGCAGCTCCTCGAGCACGGCCTGATTGGCTTGACCCTCTTCGTCGCCGCCTTTCTGACCTTCATGATCCGCACCGTGCGTGCGGCACGGGCGACGCTGCACTGGTACGCGCCGCTGGCACTGGCGCTGGCAGGGCTCTCGTTCAGCTGGGGCACGTATTCGACGTTCAACATTCTCGTCGTCGGCTCGATGGCGCTGGCGATGTGGCACGAGGAACACGAAAGGGTCGCGCGATGACATTCTTCGCCCACGAGTCGGCGTACGTCGACGACGGCTGCGAGATCGGCGAGGGGACGAAGATCTGGCACTTCTGCCACGTGCAGGGCGGGGCGAAGATCGGCCGCGCCTGCGTCCTCGGCCAGAACGTCAACGTCGCCGGCGGCGTGACCATCGGCGACGGCGTGAAGATCCAGAACAACGTGTCGATTTACACCGGGACGGTCATCGAGGACTTCGTGTTCCTCGGCCCCTCGTGCGTCCTCACCAACGTCACCAATCCCAGGTCCGAGATCAGCCGGCACGAGCTGTACGAGCGCACGCGGATTCGCCGCGGTGCGTCGATCGGCGCCAACGCGACCATCGTCTGCGGCACGACGATCGGGCGGTATGCCTTCGTCGCGGCCGGCGCCGTCGTCGCCAGGCACGTGCCCGATTACGCGCTGATGGTCGGCGTCCCGGCCAGGCAGGCCGGATGGGTGAGCCGCCATGGCCTGCCGTTGAAGCAGCCGGACGCGAGCGGGGTCTACACGTGTCCCGAGAGCGGTCTTCGCTACAGGAAAACAGAGGCCGGAACGCTGTCCTGTCTGGACCTCGACGAAGAGGCGCCGCTTCCCGAGGGGATGCGCGTCGGTTCGGTCTTCTACGACGACCTGGTCCACGGACAGCGCCAGACGTGAGTCGACGGACGGAACTGATATGAAGAACTTCGCGGTCATCGGGGTCGCCGGCTACATCGCGCCCCGTCACCTCAACGCGATACAGGAGACCGGGAACCGGCTGGTCGCCGCCGTCGATCCCAACGACTCCGTCGGCATTCTCGACCGCTACAGCTACGAGGTCCGCTACTTCCGCGAAATCGAGCGTTTCGATCGACACGTCGACAAGCTGCGCCGCGGCCGCGAGGCCGACCGCATCGGCTGGATCGCCGTGTGCAGCCCCAACTACCTGCACGACGCCCACATTCGTCTCGCGCTGAGGAACGGCGCCGACGTCCTCTGTGAAAAGCCGATCGTGATCAATCCGTGGAACCTCGACGCCCTGCAGCAGCTGGAGATCGAGACCGGCCGGCGGGTGTTCACCGTTCTTCAGCTTCGCGTGCACCCGCACCTCATCGCGCTGCGCCAACGGCTGCAGGCGCGGCCGGCCGGCCGCCGCGCGCGGGTATCGCTGACGTACGTCACCAGCCGCGGTCCCTGGTATCACATGTCGTGGAAGGGGAGCGAAGAGAAGTCGGGCGGGATCGGCACGAATATCGGGGTCCATTTCTTCGATTTGCTGATCTGGTTGTTCGGCAAGCCGACGCGCTGCTCGGTGTCCGTCAAGGAGCCCGCACGGCTGGCCGGCGAGCTCGAACTGGAGCGGGCCGACGTCGAGTGGTTCCTGTCGACCAACCGCGCCGATCTGCCCGCCGCCGCGACGAAGCCGACGCACCGGCTGATCACCATCGATGGCGAGCCGGTGGAGTTCTCGGAAGGGTTCACCGACCTGCATACCGAGGTCTATCGCCGGACGCTGGCCGGCGACGGTTTCGGTCTCGACGAGGCGCGTCCGTCGATCGAGCTCGTGACCACGATTCGATCGCTCCCGGTGTCCGCGTAGCCGTCGATGAAGATCCTGATGTTGTGTGACTTCTACCACGAGCAGTTCGAGTACCAGGAACAGCTGTGCGCCAAGTTCTACGTCAGGCGCGGGCACGCCGTGACGGTGGTGGCCTCGACCGAGGAATCGCTCTTCGACTATGTGGGCGACCGTCACGACAACCGCAGGCCGGCGAAGACCTACGTCTACGACGGCATCAAGGTGATGCGGCTGCCGTACCGCTACAACATCCTGCACCGGCTGCGGGCATTCCCGCGGCTCGACGATCTGCTCGAGGCGGAAGCGCCCGACCTGATCTTCGTCCACGACATCATGCTGAACCTGCCGGACTGCGTCCGCTATGTCCGGCGGCACCCGCGGGCGCGCATGATCATGGACTACCACGCCGACTACAGCAATTCCGGCAACAGCGCGCTGTCGCGCCGGCTTCTGCACGGCGTCTGCCGCAAGTGGTTCCTCGACCGGGCGCGGCCGCATCTGAGCCGGATTTTTCCGGTCGTGCCGGCCAGTGCGACCTTCCTGCACGAAATCTACAAGGTGCCGCTCGAAGAGATGGAGCTGCTGCCGCTGGGGGCGGACCTCGAGGCGGCGGCGGCGGCACGCCTCAGTGGCGCGCGCGAGAAGATCCGCGCCGGCCTGGGCGTCAGCGCCGGCGACATCCTGATCGTGACCGGAGGGAAGCTCGCGCCCGCGAAGAAGACCGAGCTCCTCCTCGAGGCGCTTCGTCAGCTGCCGCAGTTTCCGCTCCACCTGGTCATCGTCGGGGAGGCGGGGAGCGACCACGCGGCCTACGGCGCCGAGCTGGCGCGGCAGGCCGCGGCCAATCCGCGGATCCACATGACGGGCTGGCTGGATCGCGAGGGGCTCAACCGGCATCTCGCGGCGGCGGATCTGGCGGTATTTCCGGCCAGCCAGTCGATTCTGTGGCAGCAGGCGATCGCGATGGGACTGCCGTTGATCGTCGGCGACGCCGGACATCAGGACATTTCCTATCTCAACCAGGAACAGAACATCGTCGTGCTGCCGGCCGCGGACATCCGGCCGGAGCGGATCGCGGCCGCCGTGGCGGACGTCATCGGCGATCCGTCGCGGATGCGCGCGATGAGCGAGGGCGCCCTGCGCGTGGCCGACGAGCACCTCAATTGGGACCGGCTGCTGCAGCGCACGCTGCGCTTCAACGAAGAACCGTCGGCCGCGCCGTAATGCGGATTCCTGCCGCGCTTCCATGAACACACCACGCGTCCTGTATCGCCGGGTGCGCCGCGCCGTGAACTGCGCCGTGGGCCGCGACATCCGGTTCGCGCCGCAGACGCGCGTGCCCGCGGTCTCGCTCGGCAGCGAGTACGGCGCGTGGTCCGTGTGTCCGCGAAACCTGGGCGCCGACGCCATCGTCTACGCGGCCGGGATCGGCACCGATATCTCGTTCGACCTCGCCCTGATCGAGCGCTACGGCGTCACCGTGCGCGCCTTCGACCCCACGCCCGCGTCGATCGCCTGGCTCGAAACCCAGCAGCTGCCGGACCGCTTCACCTGGCGGCAGGTCGGTCTCGCCGCCTACGACGGGCAGGCCACGTTCTTCCCGCCGGACAACCCGGCGTGGGTTTCCCATTCGATGCTGCAACGAGGGAGCGCCGCCGCCGCAACGATCGACGTCGAAGTACGGCGGGTGTCGACGCTCATGCGTGAGCTCGGGCACGGTCGCATCGACGTCCTGAAGATGGACATCGAGGGCGCCGAATACGACGTCATCGACGACATCCTGGCCAGCGGCGTGAACGTCGGCCAGCTGCTGGTCGAGTTTCATCACCGGTTTTCCGGCGTCGGCGTGGAGCGCACACGTCGGGCAGTCGCGCGGCTGAACCAGAGCGGCTATCGCATCTTCGCCGTGTCCGAAAGCGGCGAGGAATACAGCTTCATTCGCCCCGAGTGAGGAGCCGCCTGTCCACGATTCTCTTCATCGGCCCGCTGCCGCCACCGATCACCGGACAGTCCCTGGCGTGCCAGGTCTTCTACGACGGCCTGCAGCCGCAGCATCATGTCGAGCTGATCAACCTGAGCAAGGCGGGCTTCACCCAGGGTGTGAGCTCGGGCGGGCGCGTCTTCGAGGTGCTCGATATTCTCTGGCGCGTGCTGCGCAAGCGGTGGCGCGCCGACGTCATCTACCTGACAGTTTCCGAGTCGTTTGCCGGCAATCTGAAGGACGTCCTGATCTATCTGATCTGCGTCGGTCAGCTGCGCCGCATGGTGATCCACCTGCACGGCGGCGCCGGCATGGCGGACATCATGGGCGGCCGGCGGCCGCTTCAGCGGTGGTTGAATGCGGTGTTCGTGAAACGCCTGGGCGCGGTGATCGTGCTCGGTCGGACTCACACCGCCATCTATCGAGGGATCGTGTCCGACGCGCGTCTCCATACGGTCCCGAACTTCGCCGTCGACGACCTGTTCGCCACGATGGAGCAGGTCCAGGCGAAGTTCCTTCGGCCGGACCCCCTGCGCCTGTTGTTCCTGAGCAACCTCCTGCCCGGAAAAGGACACGACGAGCTCGTGACGGCGTTCTTCGCGCTGCCGGACGAGGCGCGGCACTCGCTGGAGCTCGACTTCGCGGGCGGATTCGAGTCCGAAGCCCAGAAGAGCGACTTCCTGCGCCGGATCGACGGCGCGGCGAATATCCGCTATCACGGTACGGTGACTGGCGATCGCAAGAAGCAACTGTTCCATCGCGCGCATGTCTTCTGCCTGCCCACCTACTATCCGTACGAAGGGCAGCCGATCAGCATCCTCGAGGCCTACGCGTCGGGCTGCGCGGTGATTGCCACGGACCACAGCGGGATCGGCGATATCTTCCGTGACGGTGTGAACGGACTGCAGGTCGCGAAGCAGTCGGCCCCGGATCTGGCGCGTGCGATCGGGCAGGCGCTGGCCGCGCCCGGGCAGCTCTCCCGCATGGCGCAGACCAACCTCGAGACGGCCGTCGCTCGCTACAAGACGTCCGACTACCGGCAGGCGCTGACGAACATCATGGCCATGGTGGCGGAGACGTGAGTAGAGACGCGAACGTCGACGACCTCGTCCTGCGCAAGTACAAGGACTATTACCAGGACGGCCCGAGCGAATGGCGCCGTCTGGGCGCTGTCGACAAGGCGGCGAACGTCGTCGCGTTGTGCGCGGCCGTGCCGCACACGTCGATCCTCGAGATCGGCGCCGGTGACGGGGCGATCCTCAGCCGCCTGTCCGAGCTCGGTTTCGGCGAGCGCCTCTACGCGATCGAGCTCTCCGCGTCCGGCGTCGAAGTCATCGAGCGGCGCGCGATTCCCCGATTGGTGGAGTGCCGGCGATTCGACGGGGCTCACGTGCCATATGGCGACGCCACCTTCGACGTCGCGATCCTCAGCCACGTCGTCGAACATCTCGAGCATCCGCGTCAGCTCATTCACGAAGCCGCCCGCGTCGCGCACCACGTATTCATCGAAGTGCCGTTGGAGGACATGAGCCGCCACTCGCGCGACTATCGCGAAGACGCGGTCGGCCACATCAATTTCTATTCGTGCCGCACCATCCGCTGGCTGGTACAGTCGTGCGGCCTGCGGGTCGTGCGCCAGGTCACCACCAACCCGTCGAAAGACGTGTACGCGCATGCGGCCGGGCGCAAGGGGCTCATCCAGTACTTCGTCAAGCAGGCACTCCTGACGTGTGCGCCGGGCCTGGCCACCAACCACTTCTGCTATCACGAAGCGTTGCTGGCGACGCGGGAACGCTAGTCGAGGCTGGCTGACAACAACCATCATGTGTGGGATCGTCGGCCGCCTCGCGGCCTCTCCCGTCGCCGAGCGCAGCGTCCTGAGCGCCGCGTGCGAGACGCTGCGCCACCGCGGTCCCGACGATGCGGGCGTGTGGTGGTCGGCGGACGGACGGGTGGGCCTGGCGCATCGCCGGCTGGCGATCATCGATCTCTCTCCCGGTGGACACCAGCCGATGCTCGATCCGGCGGGGGAGTTCGTCGTCGTGTTTAACGGCGAGATCTACAACTACCGCGATCTGCGCGGCGATTTGATCGCGCGCGGCCATCGGTTCCGCACCGCGTCGGACACCGAGGTGCTGCTGGCCGCCTATCGCGAGTGGGGCGTCGAGTGCCTGGCGCGCCTCAACGGGATGTTCGCCTTCGCGCTGTTCGACGCGGCGGCCGGGCAACTGTTCGTCGCGCGCGACCGCGCCGGTGAGAAACCGCTGTTCTACCGCCACGAGGGCACCACGTTTCAGTTCGCCTCCGAGCTGAAGGCGCTGATGGCGGATCCGGCGATGCCGCGGACCATCGATCCGGGCGCGCTCGACTGCTACCTGGCGATGGGGTTCGTTCCCGGCGACCAGACGATCCTGCGCGGCGTGAAGAAGCTGCCGCCCGGCCATGCGCTGACGTTCCAGCTCGCGACTGGCTGTGCGCGGGTGTGGCGGTACTGGCGTCTTCCCGAGCCGCCGCCCGACGACAACGCGCCTGAAGACGAGGACCTCGTCGGCGAGCTCGAGCGGCTGCTCGCCGGGGCGGTCGCGCGGCAGATGGTGGCCGACGTGCCGGTGGGGGTGCTGCTCAGCGGCGGCGTCGATTCGAGCCTCGTGACCGCGATGGCGGTGCGCGCGACACCGCGGGTGAAGACCTTTACCGTGCGGTTCCCCGGGTTCGAGGGGTTCGACGAAACCGCGCATGCGCGGCTGATCGCTCGTCATTTCGCGACCGAGCACCACGAGCTCGAGGCCGAGGACGCGTCGGTCGATCTGCTGCCGGCGCTGGCGCGGCAGTTCGACGAGCCGCTCGCGGATTCGTCGATGATCCCGACGTTCCTGGTCAGCCGGCTGGTGCGGCGGCACTGCACCGTGGCGCTCGGTGGCGACGGCGGTGACGAGCTGTTCGGCGGGTATCTGCACTATCCGCGATTCCTGTGGATGGAGCAGCGCCTGGCGCGGCTGCCACGCGCGGCGGCGCGCGCCGGCGCCGGCGTCGCGCGGCTGCTGCCATCGCAGGTTCGCGGCCGCAACTGGATGACGGCCCTCGGCACGGATCTCGACACCGACGTGCCGTTCGTCAGCGGGTTGTTCGACCCGGCGCAACGGCGACGGCTCCTCAACCGTCCGGACTGGGCGGCCAGCGCCGAACACTGCCGCACGGCGCGCATGCCGGTGACGGGGGACCTGCTGCAGCGGGCGACGCGGCTCGATTTCGAGAACTTCCTCGCCGAGGACATCCTGGTCAAAGTCGATCGGGCCAGCATGGCCAACTCGCTCGAGGTGCGGGCGCCGCTGCTCGACTACCGGGTGGTCGAGTTCGCGTTCGGACGGCTGGCGTCGCGGCAGCGCGCGACCGCCGACGAGCGCAAGGTGCTGCTTCGGCGGCTGTGCCGCAGGGTGCTGCCGCCCGCGTTCGACGACCGGCGCAAGCAGGGATTCTCGGTTCCCTTGAACGCGTGGCTGGCGCGCGGGCCCTGGCGCGACGCGTTTCGCGACGCGCTGTCGGACCGAGCGTCGATGTTCGACCGCGCGACCGCGCTGGCGCTGCTCGATCGCGCCGGGTCGTATGCCCGCAACGGCGAGCGGCTGTTCGCGCTCGTCATGTTCGAGCTGTGGCGCCGCGAGTACGGCGCGACGCTGTCATGATCAACCGTCGTGTCCGAACTATCCGTTAGCCGATGCAGCCGACGCTCCTCGACTGGCTTCGCTGCCCTCGCACGGGGCAGCGGCTCGAGCTGCACGATGCCCGTTGGGCGGACGGCCGGATCGAATCGGCGAGCCTGCGCACGGCGGACGGAGCGGCGAGCTATCCCGTTCGCGGGTTCGTTCCGCGGTTCGTGCCGGCGTCGACCTATGCCGACAGCTTCGGCCTGCAGTGGAACGCGTTCCGCCGCACGCAGCTCGACAGCCATTCCGGCCATCCGATTTCCGCGACGCGCTTCTGGAAGGCGACCGGTTGGACGCCCGGGCAACTGGCGGGAAGACGCGTCCTCGACGTGGGCTGCGGCGCGGGACGCTTCGCCGAAGTCGCGCTGGAGGCCGGCGCGCACGTCTTTGCCGTGGACTATTCGACGGCCGTCGACGCCGCCCGCGAGAACCTCCATCGCTTTGCCGGCGTCCACGTCCTCCAGGCCGATCTCCATCATCTGCCGTTCGCGCCGCGCACGTTCGACTTCGTCTACGCGCTCGGCGTCCTGCAGCACACGCCGGACGTGCAGGCGGCGTTCGCAGCGCTGCCGCCGATGGCCGCGCCCGGCGGCAGGCTGTGCGTGGATTTCTACATGCGCACGTGGCGTACCGCGTTGACCCCCTATTACTGGATGAGACCGCTGACCAAACGACTGCCCAAGGATCGCCTGTTTGCCGTGCTCGAGCGGGCCGTCCCGATGATGTTGCCGATTCGCCGCCGCGTCGCGCGCGTGCCCGGCGTCGGCGCGTACCTGAAACGCCTGATGCCGGTCGCCGACTACGACGGCGTGCTGCCGCTCGACGAACGCCAGCTGGCGGAATGGGCGCTGCTCGACAGCTTCGACTGGCTGGCGCCGGAATACGACCATCCCCAGCGTGCCGCGACCGTGCGCCGCTGGCTCGAGCGCGCGGGCGTTCAGGAGATCGAGGTGCTCAAGGCGGGCCACCTCGTCGGACGTGGCTCCATCGCCGGCGCGTGATCGGATGTCGAACGCGGAGCTGGTCGTCGGGATCGACGCCTCGAGAAACCGATCCGGCGGAGCCAGGCGGCACCTGGTGAGCGTGCTCGGCGCCGCCGACCCGCGCGCCTACGGCATTCGCCAGGTGCATGTGTGGTCATACGCATCGCTGCTGGACGCGCTGCCCGACGCGCCATGGCTGGTGCGGCACGGCCCTCCGCACCTGGAGCGGTCGCTGCTGCGCCAGATGTGGTGGCAGTACCGCCATCAGGCCGACGAAGCGCGCGCGGCCGGGTGCGATATCATGCTCTACACCGACGCCGGCACGCTCGGCCGCTTCCGTCCCTGCGTGGTGATGAGCCGGGACATGCTCACCTATGCGCCCGCCGAAGTGTCGCGGTATCGGTTCACGCGCGCATGGCTCCGCCTCTGGTTACGCTATTACGTGCAGGCGAGCGCGATGCGCAGGGCTGACGGCGTCGTGTTCCTGACCGATTACGCCGCGGCGGCGATCCAGCCGATCACCGGCCCGCTCGGCCGCGTCGCGGTGATCTCGCACGGCGTCGGCGAGGAGTTCCGCGCCGTCGCGCCCGCCGCCGCCCCGCGCGAGTTGCCGCGCCCCGTGCGCTGCCTCTACGTCTCGAACGTGGACCGCTACAAGCATCAGTGGCACGTGGTCTCGGCGATCGCCGCACTCCGCCGCAAGGGCCACGACGTCGTGCTCACGCTCGCCGGCGGCGGCGCGGGATCGGCGCAGGCGCGGCTCGACGCCGAGATCGCGCGCGTCGATCCCGACGGCACGTTCGTGCAGTCGCTCGGGTTCGTGGAGCCGGAGCATCTCCCGGCCCTGCTCCAGCGCGCCGACATCTTCGTCTTCGCCTCGAGCTGCGAGAACATGCCGAATACGCTCGTCGAAGCAATGGCGGCCGGCCTGCCCATCGCCTGCTCCGGGCGGCGGCCGATGCCGGACATCCTCGAGGACGGCGGCGTGTATTTCGAGCCCGAGGACCCCGGCTCGATCGCCAGGGCGATCGAAGAGCTGATCGTCGACGATGCCGCGCGCGGCGCCCGTGCGCGGCGGGCCTTCGACATCGCGCGGCAATTCTCCTGGGCCCGCTGCGCCGACGAAACCTGGAGCTTCCTGCGCGCGACGGCCGGCGCCGGCGCCGTCATGCCTTCATGAACGTGTCCACTTCATCCACGCGCGCCTACGCCATCTGCGCCAACTGCATCATGGACACCACCGATTCGGGCATCACCTTCGATGCCCGCGGCTGGTGCGACTACTGCAACAACTATCACCGCAACATCCTGCCCAACTGGCACCCCGACGAGACCGGCGCGCGCCGGATCGAGCCGGTGATGGAGCGCATCCGCCAGGAGGGCCAGGGACGGGATCACGACTGCCTGATCGGGATCAGCGGCGGCGTCGACAGCTCCTACGTCACCTATCTCGCCAAGGAGCGGTTCGGCCTGCGGCCGCTCCTGTTCCACGTCGACGCCGGTTGGAACTCGCAGCCGGCGGTGAACAACATCGAGAAGCTGGTCGACGGGCTGCATCTCGACCTGCACACCGAGGTCGTCAACTGGCTCGAGATGCAGGACCTGCAGCTCGCGTTCTTCAAGGCGCAGGTGCCGCACCTCGACACGCCGCAGGACCACGCCTTCTTCGCCGGGCTCTACAATTTCGCCGCCAGGCACGGCTTCAAATACATCCTGACCGGCGCCAACTACTCGACCGAGTGCGTGCGCGAGCCGCTCGAGTGGCACTACCACGCCTCCGATCTGCGGCAGCTGAAAGACATCCACCGCCGCTTCGGTACGCGGCCGCTCGAGACGTTCCCGCTCGCCGACATCTTCACCTACAAGCTGTACTACCGCTTCGTCAAAGGCGTGCGCATCGTCAAGCCGCTCAACTACGTGCCCTACATCAAGGACCAGGTGATCGCCGACCTGGTCGCCCGCTTCGGCTGGCAGAGTTATCCGCACA
>Ga0070683_100003501_pt1 | contig 12765 bp, 10 predicted proteins | sample KBSC713LmetaG_FD_64662 | JGI IMG/M metagenome (GOLD analysis project Ga0070683, IMG submission 64662) | Corn rhizosphere microbial communities from Kellogg Biological Station, Michigan, USA - KBS C7.1-3L metaG | ecosystem: Host-associated > Plants > Roots > Rhizosphere ...
CAGGGATCCTCGTTGCCAGCCCGCCTTTCCGGCGGACGCTTCTCGGGTTAGGCCTGGCCGCTGGCGTGGTCGGTCCGGCGGCCACCGTCCCGGCTCACGATTCGCCGCAACACACCCTCGCAGGGACCCCTCACCGGTTCCTCAGCCGAGGCCCCGATGCGAGCTTGCCGATAGGCGGGCACAAGCCTCTGCGCGTTGCCATCACACTTTCGCTAGATCCGCTTCAGGCGGCTGCGGAGCAACAGGGCGGCCACGTCCTAGCTGGTCGCCTGTCGAGGGCTCAAACCTCGGCACTCCACCGACATGGGGCGACCCGAGTCTTGACGGAACAGACCAAGATGCGCGAGGTGGCGATCCGCCGCTTACGCCCTGCAATGACGCGGCTGGCCCGTCTGCTCGACCGCCTCTACGACGTAATTCGGGCAGGCGGTGGCCGTGTGTCGGCCGTCGACTATGGGGGTCCCGCGCTGGTCGCCTGGATCCCGCCGCAGCTCCTTAGGCCGCTTGCCTCACGGTCAGACGTCAGTCGGGTTGAGCCCGCCCCCGCGGACGTACCAATGGGCGCGCTTGCCAATGAGACCGCCGCAGTCGGCGCTTCTACCTGGTGGTCAAACGGCTACCTGGGAGGGACCGGTTCCGCTGACACCCAGCCCGCCAATATCGCGATCATGGACGACAAGATCCAGGAGGGTCAGCCGCTCTTCCAAGGGGTTCAATTCGAACGCCCGCAGAATGCCATCGCCGGGACTTCCTGTGGTCAGGCAACGGCTGGCTGCGAACATGGAACCGAAGTCGCTGGAATGGCAGTCGCCGTCGGCAACTCGACCTGTCCGACGCTCTGCAACGCCGACAGCAGCCAGGAGAAAGGCATTGCTTACGGTGCGGCCTATGTGCTCGACGCGGACACGTCGGCGCTTCCGGACTCCGACGTCTGCCTGTTCGACGCTGGCATCTGGAGCTTCGGGATGTCGCAAACGCCGATTGGCGACTGCACCCACGGGCTGCCCGGCGCGGTTCATCCGGCGGCCGTGCATAGCGATAGCCACGGTAGCTACACGAGCACCGACGACAGCTTCCAGCCCCGGAACCTCGACAAGTTCGTATCTACGTACGGAGGCATTATCACCGAGCCGTCGGGCAACGACGGGCTAAATGGCACGGGCTCCGGCCACATCACAGACACGTGCGATGCCTATGACGTGATTTGCGTCGGGGGTATCAGCGTGAACAGCCCAACGACGACTTCTGACGACACGCTCGCCAATTTCTCGAGTCAGGGTCCTTCTCCAGGCGGGCGACGAAAGCCGGATATCGTCGCCATTGCGGCAGGCGGCGACAGCGGAAATATGACTGTCGTCGAGCAACGCTACATCGCCAACAACCGGCTCGAGCGGGGCGACACTGGGACGTCCTTCGCCTCGCCGCAGGTGGCTGGTGCTGCCGCGCTCCTCTATGGCGCGGGCCTCACGGATCCGCTCGTGGTCAAGGCGCTTCTGCTCGACTCGACGACCCTCGGGCGGGCCACCCCGAGCTCAGATATGGGAACTCAGGTCGGCTGGCAGCCGGATTGGGGCTGGGGCGAGCTGAACCTCGATTCCGCGTACAAGGAGCGGAACAACTTCGTGTCGGACGGCGTGGGGGCGCAGAACGTCCGCTTCTATCGCGCAACGGTCGCCGCCGGGGACCGGGCGACGCTCGTGTGGAACCGGCGAGTCGTCGGCCCGCTTGTTCAAACCATTCCTCCGCAGACGCTCACGTTGTCGAATCTCGACCTCTTCGAATACGACGGCACGCAGTCGCAACAGGACGCCAGCACAAGCACGATCGACAACGTGGAGCAGGTGCGGGCGACGCAAACGGGGACCGTCGTCTACAAGGTCAGGGATCAGTCGACGACCGTGGATGGTCTTCCGACCGAGCCGTTCGCCCTCGCGGCCAAGAACCCGCTCACCCCGCTGGCGGCCCCCCAACCGTCGGTGACTCTGACGGTGGATCGCGGCCACGTCCGCCAAGGCGACCCGGTGACGGTCACGCAGACAGTGACGAACAGCTCCAGCGATCTAGCCGGCTCCGACGCAACGGCCACGCTCGCTCTCCCCGCCGGTGTCAGCGTCGTCGCCGGTGGATCGACCACCTGGTCGCCAGGTGGCGGCAGCCTGGCGGCGGGAGCGAATTCGTCGCACCAGTGGACCGTCACGGGGACGGCCGACGGCCTCGAGCAGTTCTCGGCAACGGCGCAGGACACCGCCTACGCCGAGACGTTCTCCGCCTCCGCCAACGAGGCGATCCGCGTGGACTCCACCCCGCCCGCGCCCGCGCTGAGCTGCCCTTCAAGTGGGACCAATGCGAGCCTGGCTCTTATCTGGACGGCCTCAGATGCGTCCCCGATCGCGGGCTACGACGTCGACGTGTCCACCGACGGCGGTCCTTTCGCTCCGTGGCGCGCCGGGGTGCTCGACACCTCAGGCGCCTACAGCGGCCAGGCCGGGCACGCGTACAGCTTCGGCGTCCGCGCAAGCGATGACCTCGGCAACGTGTCGGACTTCGTCACGTGCGGACCTGTCTCCATCGGATTCGCCCCCACGGCTCCGATCCCGTTGACGCCGGCCCCGACGCCAGCGCTGCCCTTGTCTCCCCATCTTCGGTTGACGGCAACCCGGGTGAGGCGCGGGCGCCTGCTCATCGCCGGACGTCTTGCTTCCACAGCCAAGGGGTCGATCACCGCCACTTACACGGCGCGCCACCGCCGGGCCGTCCACGCCCGTACAGCCGTGCACTCAGGGACGTATCGGCTGTCGCTGCGCATACGCGCCCGCCATGGCCTCCTGACGCTCCGATATTCGGGCGACCGCGCCTTCGCTCCGCAGCGCATCTCGCGCCGAATCAGGTAGGTGCGGCAAACTCTCGCGGGTGGCGATTCGAGTCGGTACGCGCGGCAGCGCCCTCGCCCTCGCGCAGAGTGGGTTGATGGTCGATGCCCTCGGCGAGCTCGGGGTGGAAGCGGAGCTTGTCTCGATCACCACGTCGGGCGACCGCGGCGTCGTCCAGGAGGACAAGTCGCGCTTCGTCAAGGAGATCGAGCAGGCGCTGCTCGCCGGCGAGGTCGATCTCGCCGTGCACTCGGCGAAGGACGTGCCCGGCGAGCTTCCCGACGGACTCGCAATCGTCGGGGTTCCCGAACGCGCCGATCCGCGCGACGCTCTCTGCGGCGCCGCCACCCTTGACGATCTCCAAGATGGAGCCCATGTGGGAACCGCGAGCTTGCGCCGGCGAGCACAGCTCCTCGCCGCGCGGCAAGACCTCGACGTGAGCGACCTGCGCGGCAACGTGGACACACGGCTGCGCAAGCTCGCCGACGGCGACTACGACGCGATCGTCTTGGCGGAAGCAGGGCTGGATCGGTTGGGAAGAGGGAGCGAGGGCAACCCGATCGACCTCACACCGGCCGCCGGCCAGGGCTGCCTCGCGCTCGAGGCAAGGGCGGACGACGAGGAGATCGCGAACGTCGCCGCCCAGCTCACCCATCGCGACTCGCTCCTTTGCCTCACCGCCGAGCGTGCTGTCGTCACCGCACTCGATGCCACCTGCCGCACGCCCGTGGCCGCCTACGCGCGGCTCAACAACGGCGCGCTCGTGATGGACGCCTTCGTCGGACTGCCGGACGGCAGCGTCTGGATTCGCGACGAGCTGAAAGCTGACGCGGACGATCCTGCAGCGCTCGGGCTCGAGCTCGCGCAGCGTCTGATCGCCGCCGGCGCGAACGACATCCTCGCGCAAGCGGAACAAGCCGCCCCGTAGGGCGGCGCGCCCAAGGCGGTGCTCGGGCTCGGCGTTACAGCTGGTTGAGACGGCGCTGCTGCACGAGTAGGTATGTAATCCCTTTTGGTGGTTGCTTACAAGGGCATGGTCTATCTCGTCGGCGCCGGGCCGGGCGACCCCGGGCTGATGACGCGGCGCTCGCTCGAGCTGATCGCCGGCGCCGACGCGATCCTGCACGACCGCCTGATCCCTCCGGGCGCTCTGGACGGGGCACGCGAGGACGCGGAGCTCGTGTACGTGGGCAAGCAGCCAGGTGGCCACACGATGCGCCAAGAGGAGATCAACGAGCTGCTCGTGAAGCTGGGCGGCGAGGGCAAGCGCGTGGTGCGGCTGAAGGGCGGCGACCCGTTCGTGTTCGGCCGCGGCGGCGAGGAGGCGCAGGCGCTGCGCGAGGCGGGCGTTCCGTTCGAGGTGGTGCCGGGCGTGACCGCCGGCGTGGCGGCTCCCGCCTACGCGGGCATCCCGGTGACCCACCGCGACGAGGCGTCGGCCGTGGCGTTCATCACCGGCCACGAGGATCCGGAGAAGCCGGACACGGCGATCGACTGGTACGCGCTCGCGGCCTTCCCCGGCACCCTCGTGTTCTACATGGGCGTGGGGAACATCAAGGCGATCGCGCGGCGGCTGATAGAGGCCGGGCGCCCCGAGAGCGAGCACGTGGCCGTGGTGGAGCGCGGCACGCTTCCCGGCCAGCGGACGGTGACCGGCATCCTCGCCGACATCGACAAGCGCGTGGCCGACGCCGGCGTGCGCCCGCCCGCGATCACGCTCGTGGGGCCGGTGGCCAAGCTAAGGGAGCAGCTCGCGTGGCTCGAGGAGCGGCCGCTCCACGGACGCAGTGTGGTGGTCACGCGTGCCCGTGCGCAGGCGAGCGGCCTGGCCGCGCAGCTCGCCGTCCTCGGCGCCGACGTGGTGGAGACGCCCGCCATCCGCATCGAGCCGCGGCCCTTGGGCGGCGAGGTGCAGGCGGCGGCCGAGGCGATCGGCGAGTACGCGCTCGTGTGCGTGACGAGCCCCAACGGCGCGGCGCTGCTGATGGACGCGCTGGCCGAGATCGGCAAGGACGCGCGGGCGCTCAGCGGCGCGACGGTCGCGGCGATCGGTCCGGGCACGGCAGGCGAGCTCGCACGCCGCGGCATCCGGGCCGACATCGTGCCCGAGCGCTCGGTGGCCGAGGCGCTGGTGGAGGCGCTCGAAGAGGTGCCGGTGACCGGGCGGCGCGTGCTCGTGGCCCGCGCCGCCGAGGCGCGCGACCTCCTGCCGGACGCGCTCCGCGAGCGCGGCGCAGAGGTGGACGTGGTGGCCCTCTACGACACGCGCGCGGAGCCGCTCTCAGAACAACAGCTCGAGCGCGCCGCCGCCGCCGACTACCTGACCTTCACGAGCAGCTCCACGGTGCGCTTCTTCACCGAGGCTGGTGGGCGCGTGGGCAACGGCACCCGCGTCCTGTCGATCGGTCCGGTGACGAGCGAGACCGCCCGGGAGCTGGGCCTACCCGTGCACGTGGAGGCCGAGCAGCACGACATCCCGGGGCTGGTGGACGCTCTTCTGGACGACGCGAAGTGATCATCACCCTGCTCACCGACTACGGCCGCAGCGACGACTTCGTGGGCGTCTGCCACGCGGTGATCGCGCGGATCGCGCCGGACGTGCGGGTGATCGACCTCAGCCACGGGATCGCCCGCCACGACGCGCGCGATGGCGCGCTCGTTCTCCGCAACACGCTCCCCTACCTGCCAGTGGGCGTGCACGTGGCGATAGTGGATCCGCAGGTGGGCACCGAGCGGCGCGCGGTGGCGCTCAAAACAGAGGACGGGCGCATATTCGTCGGTCCCGACAACGGGGTCCTGAGCCTGGCGTGGCAGGAAGCCGGCGGCGTGACCGACGCCGTGGACGTGACGCGCTCGCCTCACCGTCTCGAGCCCGTGTCGGCCACCTTCCACGGCCGCGACGTGTTCTGCCCGGTGGCAGCGCACCTGGCGATCGGCGCCGAGCTGGGGGAGGCCGGTGAGCCGCTCGACCCGGACGAGCTCCAGAGGATCGAGCTGCCCAAGCCGCGGACCGAGGGCGACACGCTCTTGGCCCACGTGCTTTCGGTCGACCGCTTCGGCAACGCGTCCCTCAACGTGTCGCACGAGGACCTGGCCGGCACGGGGATCACGCTCGGGGGACAGGTGGAGATCCTGAGCGGGACCGAGCATTTCCATGCCGCCGTGACCCAGACGTTCGCCGACGTCCGCCCAGGCGACATCCTGGTGTACGAGGACTCCTACCGCGCTCTCTCGATCGCGATCAACCGCGGCAACGCCGCCGCCACGCTCCAGCTCGCGCCCGAATCAGAGGTGCGGATCACGCCGCGATGATCGGCCGCCCGCGGGTGCACCGCCGCACCACGGACTCGACGAACGAGCGCGCGAAGGAGCTGGCGCTGGCCGGCGCTCCGCACGGCGCGCTCGTGACGGCGGACGAGCAGACCGCGGGGCGCGGGCGGCAGGGCCGCGCCTGGGTGGCGCCGCCCGGCAAGGCACTGCTCATGTCTGTGGTGCTGCGCGACCTGGGCGCCGCTCAGGCATACCTGCCGCTGGCCGCCGCGCTGGCGGTGTGCGAGGCGAGCGAGCAGAGCGCTCCCGTGCGCTGCGCGATCAAGTGGCCGAACGACGTGTGGGTGGACGGCCGCAAGGTCGCGGGCATCCTCGTGGAGGGCCGGCCGCAGGAGGGCTGGGCGGTGCTCGGGATCGGAATCAACGTGAGTACGACCGCCGACGAGTTTCCCGACGACCTGAGAGACATAGCCACCTCGCTCGGCGCCGACTCGACCGAAGAGGTGCTCGAGCGGCTCACCGCCGCGCTCGACGCTCGCCTGGCTGACCCTCCCGACCGCATCGTGGCCGATTGGAGCGAGCGCGACGCTCTCAGAGGTCAGACGATCCGCTGGCAGGGAGGCGAGGGAACCGCCACCGGAATCGACCAAACCGGAGCCCTTTTGGTGCAGACGTCCTCCGGACGGGTGGCTCTCGACGCAGGCGAAGTGCACCTTTTGCGTTGAAAACCGTGTCCATTCCGCAAACGCCAAATAGGGACTGGCGGAAACCCTGACTCGCGGTTACTGTAGGCGGCAGGCCGAGGCCCCTTCTGATCCGTCGGGGCCGGAGCCAACATGGGGGCTCGATCGCAGGCTCCGCGATCCGCTGGCCCGGAGCGCGGACCTGAGGCGCGTCACACGCATACACGGATGGCCGTAATGAACTTTCACATTGGCGAAGAGTCCCTGGCCGGGGATCTCATCATCATCAAACTCGAGGGCGAGGTCGACCTCTACGCGGCTCCTGAGCTCAAGGACCACGTGAATGGCGCGATCGAGCGCGGCAAGAACAAGCTGATCCTCGACCTGTCCGACGCGACCTTCATCGACTCCACCACGCTCGGCATCCTCGTCAGCGGCATGAAGCGGCTGCGCCCCCGCGGCGGCATGCTCGCGGTGCTCTGCCCGGATCCGACGATGGCGCGGATCTTCGACATCACCGGGCTCAACCGGATGTTCTCGGTGCACGAGACGCTCGACGCGGCTATCGCCGCGCTCGACGAGTCCGCGCCCCGCGCCACCGAGTAAGCGGACTCGCTAGGCGGCCGCGGGCTCGTCGGCCTCTGGCTCTTCTTCTGCTACGGGCTCGCCATCGGCGGGCTTCTTCTTCGCGCGCGAGCGGCGCTTGGGCTTGGGCTTCGCCTTGGGCTCCGCAGCCTCGTCCTCGGACGAAGCGGCGTCCACCTCCTCGGCCTGGCCCTCCTCGAGCTGCGTGCTCTCGCCGCTCTGCTGCTCCCGCTGCGGCGCCGCGCCGTCCTCGCTCTGAGAGCCCTTGCCGCGACGGCGGCGCCCACCGCGACGGCGACGGCCCTTGGGGAAGTTGCGAAGCAGCTCGCGCGCCAGCGCCGACGGCTTGCGCGCCATCCGCGTGCGGGCACCGCGGAGCACCTCCTCGGCCTCGGGCGTGTGCGCCAGCGCCGCAGCCAGCAGCGCCGCCGCGAGGCGCCGGTCCTGCTTGCGCGAAGCATGCACCAGCCGCCGCGCGTTGCGCGCGTGCGCGCCGCCTGATGAGTTGACGAGCAGCCCGAGCAGCCTCTTGGTCTCCGGCCAGCGCTGCACCGCGTACTCCTCGTGCACCTCGCGCGTGTACTCGGCGAGCCGCCAGAGCCATGCACTCGCCTGGTCGCGGCGCCCGATCGAGCGCTCCGCCAGCGCCTGGAGCAGGACCTTCACGCCCTCGCGGCGCTCGTCCCGGGACCAGCCGCCGACGATCTCCACGGCCTCGTCGAACGCCTCGGCGTCGCGCGCGGCCGCGATCTCCTGCAAAGCGCGGATGCGCAGCTGCGAGTTGCGGTTGCGCTGAAGACAGGTGATGAGGAAGCGCCGGCGCAGCTCGCCCGTGTTGTCGAAGTGGATCATCGCCTTGGCGCGGCGCCAGTTGTTGGACGCCACGCGGGCGCCCGCTAGCGCGGCCCACACGTGCTGCTCGGACCACGACAGGTTCTCGACGGCGATCCGCCAGAGCTCGCGCTCGAACACCGAGGCGCGGCGGTCGGGATCCGCGGTGACCGGCAGTACGCGGCGCTCCACGCGGATGCGCCGGCCACGACCGCGGCGCACCGGGCCGACGACGATCGCGCCGCCGCGGTACACGTCGCGGTCGAGCAGCGAGTGCAGCGTGACCACCGGATCGTCGTGCGTGGTGGCGGGGTGGACGAAGTCCACGACGATGCCCGCTTCCTTGCCCGGATGGCGGCGCGTGACGCGGCCCACGCGCTGCTGGTAGATGCGCTTGGACGCAGTTGGCGCGAGGTGCATGCACACGGTCGCGCGCGGCGAGTTCCAGCCCTCGGCGAGCAGCTGGGCGTTGACGAGCACGTCGATCTCGCCGCGCTCGTAGGCGGCGAGAATGCGAGTGAGCTCGCGCTTGGGCGTCTCGCCCGACACGCCCTTGGCCTTCATGCCGGCGTCCTGGAACGCCTTGGCCACGTTGTACGCGTGCTGGACGCCCGCGGCGTAGACCACGCCTGGCACGTCCTTGAAGCGCACGCGGTAGAGGTCCGCCACCGCGGCGTTGAACGGCCCCTGGTCGAGCAGCGCGGCCAGCTCTTCCTGGTCGAAGTCCTGGTCCACCTCGCCCTTGCGCAGCGGCACCTTGGCGATCGTGCGCACGCCCACACCCGGCGGGATCCGGACGCAGCGCAGCGGAGCGATCACGCCGCGGCGGGCGGCCTGCGCGAGGTCGAAGCGCGAGGTCTGGGTGGGGAAGAGGTCGGTGACGTGGCGCGCGATCAGCGCGCCGGTGGCCGTCATGCCGATGAAGATCGGGCCGTCCCAGGCGCGGATTGCCGCCGACGTCTTCTCGCCGAGGGCGGTGTGCGCCTCGTCGCAGATCACGATCGTGTAGGCGTCGGAGATGTTCCCTGCGTTGCGGACGAACCACTGGTAGGTCTCGACCGTGACCGGGCCGATCTGCTTCGGGTCCTTGTCGCGGCCGAGCAGCGCCGGCGTGACGCGCTTCTTGTAGCCGCGATCGAACAGCTCGCCGTGGAACTGGTCCACAAGGTTGCGCCGGTGGGTGAGGATCAGGATGCCGCCGGTGCGCGAAGCCTCCACGAAGCCGAGCGCGGCGACCGTCTTGCCCGCGCCCGTGGCGTGCTCGAACCAGAAGCGGCGCGCGGAGTTGGGATCGTCAAGCAGCTGGTCGGAGGCGCGCTCCTCCTCTTCCTCCTCGGCCTCGTCCCAGTCGAGCGGCTCGTCCTCAGAGCCGATCTCCTCGTCGCCCTCGATCTCCTCCTCGCCGGAGGGAAGCTCCTCGAGCTGTCCGGGCTTGCCGTTGCCGTTGCCGTTCCCGTTGCGGAAGCCCTCCTGCGCCTCCGCCAGCAACGCGATGAGCGTTCCGGAGAGAGCGTCGACCTGATGCGCTGACAGCGTGGTGCCGTCCGCGAGGTGGGGCTCGTCCTCGGACACGAGGCGCTCGAGCCCGAGCAGCAGCGAGAACTCCCGGCGCCACTCGACCGATGGCCGCTCCCGGCCCTCGTCGATCTCCCGCAGCGCGGCGTCGAGCGCGCGCCGGCGGGGCGTGCCCTCGGCGAGCGCAACCGCCGCATCCTCGCCGTCGAGCAGGAACGGCTCGAGCGCAAACTTTTCGGCGCGCTCAAGATCACCGGACGCGACCGGCGTGGATGCAACGGCAGAAGTGCTGTCAGCCATAAAGAGGCTTCTCGGTCAAACGAGTCTTGAAATGGCGCCGTCTGCGGTGCGCTCCGCCGCGGGGTTCGGGCGGCGGACTTCCCGGCGTGAGCTGCTCAAGCGGCCCTTCAGCAGCGAGCCCGCGCCCTCCCTGCAGCGCGGCGTCTGCATGTATTAAAGCACCCTTAGCCAACGGCCGACCCACCGTCAGTCAGATGAGGGCTGTGCCAACCTATACCCGTTCCATGCGGCGCGGACTCGTGATTGCGATCCTCGTGGTGGGCGCCGTCGTCGCGCTCGCCATCACGCGTGGAGGCGGCTCGGACAAGAAGAGCGCGGCGCCGTCGCAGGCCGCCGAGACGAAGGCCTTCAAGGGCTCACCGCCGCCGCTCGCCGCGCTGCACGCGCAGCAGAGCCAGCTGCTCGGCGGCGGGACCGACGCGTTCAAGCAGCGGCTCGCGGGGCTCAAGGGCCACGGCGTGGTTGTGAACAAGTGGGCCGCCTGGTGCGGCCCCTGCCGGCAGGAGTTCCCGGTCTTCCAGAAGGTGTCGGTGCAGCTCGGCCGGAACGTGGCGTTCCTCGGCGTCGATGCCCAGGACAACGCGAGCTCCGCCAAGCGCTTCCTCGGCCAGTTCCCGGTGAGCTATCCCAGCTACTCCGATCCGAATCTGAAGATCGCCGAGCTGATGGACGCGGTCGGCGCCTTCCCCACCACCGTGATCTACGACTCGAGCGGCAAGATCGCCAACACCCACATCGGGCCGTACACGAGCGACGCCGCGCTCGTGGCCGACATCAAGCGCTACGCCAAGTAGTCTCGGGCGCTTGCCTGACCTGCGCATCGACCCACTCACGGGTCTGAAGACCATCGTCGCCGGCGACCGCGCAAGCCGTCCGGGAGGAGGGTTCAGCGCCGAGCCCGCGGCGCCGCTGGATCCGGAAACGGACCCGTTTCTCGAGGGTCACGAAGACCGGACTCCGCCCGAGGTGTATGCGCTTCGCGCGTCGGGCTCGGAGCCGGACACCCCGGGTTGGGAAGTACGCGTTGTTCCGAACCTCTATCCGGCGCTCGAGGCCACAGGCCACAGGCCAGAGGCCACGGACTTCGATCCGCTCGCGTCTGAGCAGCGGGGAGAGCCTGAGTTCTTCGCTTCGCAGCCCGCCGTGGGCGCGCATGAGGTGATCGTGAATACGCCGAAGCCGGTCACGTCGCTGTTGCAGCTCTCCCCGGAGGAGGTGGAGACCGCGATGGGTGTGTGGCGCGACCGGATCAACGCGCATGCGGAGTCGGCCTACGTGCACGTGATCGTGAACGAGGGCCGCGACGCGGGCGCATCGCTGCCTCATTCGCACTCGCAGCTGTACGCGCTGCCGTTCGTGCCGGCGCAGATCGCGCGGGAGCGCGAGCGCTTCACCGCCTACGCCCTTCGCACCCACGGACGCAACCTGCTGGGTGACCTGGTGCAGGAGGAGGTGCGGCTGCGTGAGCGCATCGTGGCGATCGACGACGAGGCGGTGGCGATCGCGCCGTACGCGTCGCAAGTGCCGTTCGAGGTGCAGATCGTGCCGCGCACCCCGCGCGCGAAGTTCGAGGCCGAGGGGCCGCTCGGCGCGAAGCTCGTGCACGACGTCCTCGGCCGCTTCGAGCGAGTGTTCGGAGCCCTGCCGCCGCTCAATCTGTGGGTGCGCACCGCGCCCTCTGGGGCCGAGTACTTCTGCTGGCGGATTGACGTGCTGCCCCGCCTGACCAAGCTCGCCGGGCTCGAGATGGGCACCGGCGTGAACCTCAACATCATGCCGCCGGAGAGGGCCGCCGAGCAGCTCAGCGCGGCCTGACGCGTTAGTCTCGCCCGCCGATGCCGCCCGACGAGCGACCGATCCCGCGCTACATCGCCGAGCACCCGCGTGAGGCACTGCCTTATGGGCGCTGGGCCGAGGCGCTCGGCAACCACTTCCTCGAGGCGTGCCGTCGCGTGGAGCCCGAGGACGACATCGGCGACCCGGGCGCGATCACCTGGTTCCCCGACCGCACCTACGGCGGGCGCACGTACGTGCCGGCAACGTCGCACACGTCGAACGGCTTCGAGCTGTTCGGCTACGTGTCGTTCCGCCGCGAGCACGAGGGCGCCGAGGCGCGCGACTTCGAGGCCTACGCCGACTACACGGACGAGACCGCCGAGGCCAACCCCGACTGGTCGCTCGACCTGTCCGACGACGTGATCGGCTCGTGGCGCGGCCCGCAGGGGCGGGTGGGCGAGATCGCGCTGGTGTGGGGAGTGGCCCTCGTACAGAACGGCGCGGTGGCCACCACCGAGCTCGGGCCGACCACGACCGACCAGTGCGTGCTGGCCGACGACCGCTTCACGCTCGTCTCGCTCGACAACTACACGGGCGACTACATCGAGGTGAAGCTGTGGGGGCCGAACGGTCGCGAGCTGGCGGGCGAGTCGCTGTACGAGGAGGACTAGGCGGCGCCCGGCGGGGCTATCGTTGGGCCGCCGGCCCCGATAGCTCAGATGGATAGAGCGACTCCCTCCTAAGGAGTAGGCCGCTGGTTCGAATCCAGCTCGGGGCGCTGAGGCTCACCGACCCCCGATCAGCGCGGGCGGCCGCCTTGCGCCGCGGCGGCTAACCAGCCAAGATGCCCCGGACATGATCGTCCCGCTTGGCCACATCGCCGGTGTGCCCGTCGAGGAGACGGCACTGGCGCTGGCGCCCGTGTGGGGCGGTGC
>Ga0070683_100003508_pt1 | contig 12758 bp, 10 predicted proteins | sample KBSC713LmetaG_FD_64662 | JGI IMG/M metagenome (GOLD analysis project Ga0070683, IMG submission 64662) | Corn rhizosphere microbial communities from Kellogg Biological Station, Michigan, USA - KBS C7.1-3L metaG | ecosystem: Host-associated > Plants > Roots > Rhizosphere ...
CCTGCTCGTCGGCCCCGGAGCCTATGAGGGTCGGATGCCCCGCTGGCTCTATTGGCTGACGCGCAAGATCGCCGGCGATCGAATGGCACGGGTGCCGGCCGATCAGATCGTCGAGATCGGCAGCGTGGTGAAGCTCAAATCACGCGGGGAGACGCTCGGGCTTCACAAAGTCGAGGACGAGGTGCGCACATGGATTCCGCGCAAGGGCGCACTGTGATGCGGCTCAGCGATCTGCGTGGCGCAAAAGTGAAGACGCTCGACGGCGAAACGCTGGGCCGCGTGCACGAAGTTCATGTCGAGAAGGGACGCGTGGTTGCGCTGACGTCCGGTCCCGGCAGCGTCATCGAGATGCTGACCGCGAAGAAGCATGGACGGCGCATTCCCTGGGAGTGCGTGCGGAAGGTGACTCCGGATGCGGTCGTGGTGGTGCCGGACCCGCCGCAGCGGATCGTCAAGGGGAGCGCATCTCGAAGCCGCAAAGGCACTCGGCGAGCCAGCGCGCCGCGGTCAAAGCGCTGAGGTCGGTCGGGTCGAGCGGCGGATCCCATTCGGTGAGATCGATGACGCGCACGCGCCGGTCAGACGCGAGGCGGCGGACGGCAGAGAAGAAATCATGTACCGCCATTCCGCCCGGCCGCGCGCCCGGCGCGGCCGGAAACTGTGATCGATCGATCACGTCGATGTCGCAGTCGACGACGATCACGTCGCAATGCGCGACATGCTTGAGTGCGCGCTCGATCGCCCGTTCGATGCCGTGCGCGCGCACTTCGCCCATCGTTATCGCGAGATTGCCGGCGGCGAGCGCGTCCTCGTGCATCTTGCGGCTGTTGGCAAAGCTCGCGAGACCGACCTGGGCGATGTTCGTGCCCGGCAGTCCGTCCTCGATCAGTGCGCGCACGGGATTGCCGTTGCTGAGGCCCTGGTCGAGGTCGCGCATGTCGAAATGCGCGTCCAGCGTGATCAGGCCGACTTTGCTGAGCGGGAGGCCAAGGCCGAGAACGCCGGGCCGGGTCACTGCATTGTTGCCGCCGACGAGGAGCGTCAGAGCATGGGCACCGGCGCTTGCCGCGACTGCATCGCGGATGAGCGGAGTCGCTTGCTCGATGTCGAACCGATCAAGCGCAACATCGCCGCGGTCGAGAACCACGGTCGCCAGTTCGCGCTTTGTCTCGACGTCGTAGCGCCCGATCCGCCTCAGTGTCTCGCGCAGCACCTGCGGCGCGAGGTCGCATCGGCCCGGTGTCACGGAGCCCGCGGCAAGCGGCGCGCCGACGAGGCCGACAGATGCGCCGTGGTTCGCGTCCGAAATCAGCTCGGAAAGATTGGGCCAGCTGCTCACGCTTTGACCGTAGCAAGGCCGCTCGCCTAAGGCGACGAGCATGTGGGACCGGCTGCTCGTCGACTGCAATATCGCGACACTGGAGGAACGGCCGGGGAACCCGCTCGGGCTGATCGAGAACGGCGCGATCGCGATTTCGGACGGCAAGATTTTGCGCGTCGGGAAGCGCACGGAGCTCGCCGGCTACCGCGCGAAGCAGGTGGATGCGCTGGGCGGCGTGTGGGTAACCCCCGGTTTGATCGACTGCCACACGCACCTCGTCTTCGGCGGCACCCGGGCCGACGAGCATGCGATGCGCCGCGCGGGAGCGACGTACGAGCAGATCGCCGCGGCGGGCGGGGGGATCGCGTCGACGGTCAAGCGCACCGCCGGCGCGTCGGACGATGAATTGCTGGAGCAAAGCCGCCGCCGCCTTCACGCGCTGATGCGCGGCGGCTGCGCGACGGTCGAAATCAAGTCCGGCTACGGCCTCGATCCCAAGAGCGAGCTGAGGCTGCTGAAGATTGCGAGCGAGCTTGGCGACGGTGAGTCGGTGCGGATCGTCCCGACCTTGCTCGCGCTCCACGCGCTGCCCGAAGACAGCAAGGACCGCCGTGCGCATTATATCAGCGAGATCATCGACAAGCTCGTGCCAGAGGCGGCGAAGCAGGGCATCGCGACCAGCGTCGACGCCTTTTGCGAGGGCATCGCTTTCACGCCCGAGGAGGTCGAGCGGCTGTTCAAGGCCGCCGCGCATCACGGCCTCCGCGTCCGGCTGCACGCTGAGCAATTGTCCAACCAGCATGGCGCCGCGCTCGCGGCGAAATATCATGCGCTGTCCGCAGACCATCTCGAGCATCTCGATGAAGCCGGCGCGAAGGCGATGGCCGCGGCGGGCACCGTCGCGGTGCTGCTGCCCGGCGCCTTCTACGCGCTCCAGGAGAAGCGGAAGCCGCCCGTCGCGTTGCTGCGCAAGCACCGGGTGCCGATCGCGGTCGCGACCGACTGCAACCCCGGCACCTCGCCTTTGCTGTCGCCGACTCTGGCAATGAACATGGCATGCACCTTGTTAGGCCTGACGCCGGAGGAAGCGCTCGCCGGAATGACCATCAATGCCGCGCGCGCGCTCGGCCTTGCCCACACCGTCGGCACGATCGCCACGGGCAAGCAGGCGGACCTGTGCGTGTGGCGGATCGAAACGGTTGCCGAGCTCGGCTACTGGATCGGGCTGCCCGGTCCCGAGCGGCGCATTTTCAATGGAGTAGACGCCTGACCGACCGACGCGACAATTCACGCCATATTCGCGCTCGGCGCGGAAGCGATATTGTGGCGAAGAGCTGGGCCACCGAAGCCGCGGTCCGGATGCTGATGAACAACCTCGACGACGAGGTTGCCGAGGATCCGCAGAGCCTCGTCGTCTATGGCGGGATCGGCCGGGCCGCGCGCAACTGGCAATGCTACGACAAGATCGTCGAAACGCTGGAGCGGCTCGAGGAAGATCAGACCCTGCTCGTCCAGTCGGGCAAGCCGGTCGGCGTGTTCCGCACGCACAAGGACGCGCCGCGCGTGCTCATCGCCAATTCGAACATCGTTCCCAAGTGGGCGACCTGGGACACCTTCAACGAGCTCGATCGCAAGGGGCTCATGATGTACGGCCAGATGACGGCCGGCAGCTGGATCTACATCGGCACGCAGGGCATCGTCCAAGGCACCTACGAGACCTTCGCCGAGATGGGGCGGCAGCATTACGGCGGCGATCTCAAGGGCCGCTGGATCCTCACGGCGGGCCTCGGCGGGATGGGCGGCGCGCAGCCGCTCGCGGCCGTGATGGCCGGCGCGCACTGCATCGCGATCGAGGTGCAGGAGAGCCGGATCGCGAAACGCCTCGAGACGCGCTACCTCGACCGGCGCGCCGGCAGCATCGACGAAGCGCTCGACATCATCCGCAGCGCGGATCAGCCGACCAGCGTCGGCCTGCTCGGCAATGCCGCCGAGATCCTCCCGGAGCTGCTCAAGCGGGGCATCCGCCCCGACGCGCTGACCGACCAGACCAGCGCTCACGATCCGGCCAACGGCTACTGCCCGGCGGGCTGGACCGTCGCCAAATGGCAGGAGATGCGCGAGCGCGATCCTGCTGCCGTTGCGGAAGCGGCGAAACTGTCGATTGCGCAGCATGTCGAGGCGATGCTCGCCTACAAGGCGATGGGCGTGCCCACCTTCGATTACGGCAACAACATCCGCCAGGAAGCCAAGGACATGGGCGTGACCCACGCCTTCGACTTCCCCGGATTCGTGCCTGCCTACGTCCGCCCGCTCTTCTGCCGCGGCATCGGCCCGTTCCGCTGGGCTGCGCTGAGCGGCGATCCCGAGGACATCTATCGCACCGACCAAAGGGTGAAGGAGCTGATCCCAGACGACCCGCACCTCCACCGCTGGCTCGACATGGCGCGCGAGCGGATTGCGTTCCAGGGGCTTCCGGCGCGCATCTGCTGGGTGGGGCTTGGGCAGCGCCATCGGCTCGGCCTCGCGTTTAACGAGATGGTGCGCAGCGGCGAAGTCTCCGCCCCAATCATCATTGGCCGGGACCATCTCGACAGTGGCAGCGTCGCCTCGCCCAACCGAGAGACGGAAAGCATGAAGGATGGCAGCGACGCCGTCAGCGACTGGCCGGTGCTCAACGCCCTTCTGAACTGCGCGTCAGGCGCGACGTGGGTATCGTTCCACCACGGCGGCGGCGTCGGCATGGGTTATTCGCAGCATGCGGGCATGGTGATTGTCGCCGACGGCACGGATGATGCCGCCCGCCGGCTCGAGCGGGTGCTGTGGAACGACCCCGGCACCGGCGTCATGCGCCACGCCGACGCGGGCTATGGGATCGCCGTCGACTGCGCGCGAGAGCAGGGACTCGATCTGCCGATGATCGGCTGAGCGCGCCCACCGGCCGTTCGCCCTGAGCTTGTCGAAGGGCTGTTCTTGTTCTTAGGTCCAAAGAGTAGGGCAGGGCTTCGACAAGCTCAGCCCGAACGGAGTGTTGATTGAAGCTCAACCCTGAATCGATCGATCTGACGACGCTGCGGCGCCTCTGGCAGGGCGAAGCGGCATCGCTCGACGCCGCCGCGATGGAGCGTGTCGCCAGTTCCGCGGCAGCGGTCGAGCGGATCGTCGCCGGCGGCGAGACCGTCTACGGCGTGAACACCGGCTTTGGCATGCTTGCCAACACGCGTATCCCGGAAGATCGGCTCATTGAACTCCAGAGCAACCTGATCCTTTCGCACAGCGCCGGCGTCGGCGACCCGCTGCCGCCGCACGTCACGCGGCTCATGATTGTGCTTAAGCTGCTTGGCCTGGGCCGCGGCTATTCGGGCGTGCGGCCGCTGGTCATGGAGGCGCTCCAGCGCCTGCTCGATGCCGACGCCATGCCGCTGATCCCATCGCAGGGCAGCGTCGGCGCCAGCGGCGATCTCGCGCCGCTTGCGCACCTCATTGCCGCTTTGATGGGCTACGGAAGGGTCGATCTTGCCGGTGAGATCGTCCCCGCCGCATCGGCGCTCGAGCGGCTCGGACTCGACCCGCTGCAGCTTGGCCCCAAGGAAGGGCTGGCGCTGATCAACGGAACACAGGCGAGCACGGCGCTTGCGCTCGACGCGCTGTTCCAGGGCGAGCGCGTGTTCGCCGCCGCCATTGCGGCCGGAGCGCTATCAGTCGACGCGCTGAAGGGCTCGGCCAAGCCGTTCGACTCGCGTCTTTCCGCCCTGCGCGGGCAGCCGGGACAGATCCGCGTCGCCGCGGCGATCGCCGGCCTGCTCCAGGGAAGCGAAATCCTGACCAGCCATGTCGCCTGCAGCCGAGTCCAGGACCCATACAGCTTCCGGTGTCAGCCGCAGGTGATGGGCGCGTCGCTGGACCTGCTGCAGAATGCGGCGCGCACGCTGACCATCGAAGCGGGCGCGGTCACCGACAATCCGATCGTCTTCGCCGACGAGGATACGGCGATCTCCGGCGGCAATTTTCATGCGCAGCCGGTCGCGTTCGCCGCGGACACGATTACGATCGCACTCTGCGAGGTCGGCTCGATCTCGGAACGCCGGGTGAGCGTCCTCGTCGACCCGAAGATGAGCGGCCTGCCGGCGTTCCTCACCCAGGATTCGGGCGTCAATTCGGGCCTGATGATCCCGCAGGTCACCGCCGCGGCGCTGGTCAGCGAGAACAAGAGCCTCGCCTTTCCGGCGAGCGTCGATTCGATCCCGACCTCAGCCGGGCAGGAGGACCATGTCTCGATGGCGCCGATCGCCGCGCGCAAGGCGGCGCAGATCGCGCGCAATGCCGCCGGCGTGATCGCCGTCGAGCTGATGGCCGCCGCCGAAGGCATCGACTATCACGCGCCGCTCAAGACCTCGCCGAGGCTGCAGCGAGTCCATGCGTCTGTACGGAAGCTGTCGCCACAGTTCACCGCCGACCGTTACTGGGCCGACGAAATCACCGCCCTCCAGTCGGCCGTCCTCGCCGGCGATATCGCGGCGCAAGGCGTCAGTCTCGATTGACCTTGGTCCAGCGCTGCTCTTCGCAGACCAGGCCGAACAGCGCACAGCCTTTGATCTCCATCTCGCCCGGCGCCACCATGGTAACCGTCGCCGACACGTGCATGTTGCTTTCGGGGTCGAACGCTGTGCCCTTGAACTGTCCGTCGCCGGCTGCCCGGACGCGCAGGATCTCGGTCCCGATGAAATGCAGCGTGCCGCCTTTGGCCGCATTGCGCTGCGCCTTGGCCGAGGCCTTGAGCACGATTGCGCAATATTGCGGGCCGGTGCCGCAGCGGCTGACGTTCACGACTGTGGTGTGCTTCGGGTTCTGCCAATGACCTTCGAGGTCGTTGCTTCCGGTCGCATGTGCCGACGCGGCCGTGAGGACGCCGAGCAAGAGGGGCATCGCACGCCTGTTCATTCGAATTCTCTTGGGCCGCGGCCGGTCGTGCTCAGCTGACGCGCGTCCAGCGCTGTTCCTTGCAGATCAGCCCGAGGAGGGCGCAACCGGTGACGACCATCACGTTGGGGCCGTCCTGCCGGACGGTCGCCGAGCCGCGCATGTTGCGCTTCGGCTCGTAGGCGCTTCCGCGATATGTGCCGTCGCCGGCGGGCCGGAGGTCGCTCAGCACGCGTGTGCCTGGCGTGGTCCCGCGGGCGCGGTTCCTGGCCGTCGCCCAGCTGACGATGCCGCAATAGGCGCTCCCGCACCGCGCGACGTTGACGATCACCGTGTGATGCGGATTGGCCCAGCGGCCCTCGAGGCTCGACTGCGGCGAGGCTGCCGTCGGCACGCCCCAGGCGAGGAGGGCCAGCGCTGTCGTAGTGAGAATCCGTTTCATGCGTGCCGCTATAACCCTGATTTGCGGCAAGAATCCGCCATTGCCCTTGCTCGGGGATGAACCGCGGCGGTGGGTTGAGGCCAATCGTCGGCGGGTAGAACATGGGCCGGCACGCTTGCCGAGGCTGCGTTACGGCGCGGTGACCGCTTAATGAAAATCGCGGCTCTTGGGGATCACCTCGACGTCGCGCGGGTGGCGGCCGGGCGGCGGCCGCATCGCGCCAGGCGCATCGCCGCGGGAGAGCGGCGCGGCGATGATGTCGTCGCTCAGATGGCTGAGCATATGGCTGTGGTCCTCGAGTTTGCGCGCGACGACGTGGATCACCTCACTGTCGGGATCCCGCTGCACGATCCCATGCACCGCCATCAGCCGAGCGCCCATCACGATCTTGCGCTGCTTGTCGAACACGTCCGGCCAGATGACGAGGTTGGCGATTCCGGTCTCGTCCTCGATGGTGATGAAGACGACGCCCTTGGCGCTGCCGGGCCGCTGGCGGATCAGGACCAGCCCGGCGATCGACAGGCGCTTGCCGTCCCTGATCGAATTCAGCCGGTCGGCGGTGATGAATTTCCGCGCATCATATTGCTCGCGCAGGAAGCGCATCGGGTGCGCCTTCAGCGAGAGGCGGATCGTCTGATAGTCGTTCACCACATGCTCGGAGAGCGGCATGGGGGGAAGCTGCGCGGCCTGACTTTCGGAGCCCTCGTCGCGGGTGTCGGCATAGGTGAACAAAGGCAGGTCGGGCGCCGTTTTGAGCGCGCGCGAGTCCCATAGAGCCGCTCGCCGGTCGAGCCCCATCGAGCGGAACGCGTCGGCGGCGGCGAGCCGCTGGATCGCATGGACCGGCACGCCGCCCCGCGTGCGCAGCTCGTCGACGGTGCGATAGGGACGCTTGGCGACCAGCCGATCCGCCGCGTCGTGATGAAGACCATCGATCTGGCGCAGGCCGAGGCGGAGGGAGACTCCCCTCTCCTTCAGGGGAGGGGAAGAGCCGCGTAGCGGCGAAGGGGCGGGGGAGTCGTGCGAGCCCGGACTGCCCCAGCGCCTAACCCGCTCCCCTGAAGGAGAGGGGGAGCTTTCAAGCGTACAATCCCACTCGCTGCAATTCACATCGACCTCGCGCACCTCGACGCCATGCTCGCGCGCATCGCGGACGATCTGCGCCGGCGCGTAGAAGCCCATCGGCTGCGAGTTGAGCAGCGCACAGGCGAAGGCCGCCGGATATTTCCACTTGAGCCAGCTCGACACGTAGACGAGGTGCGCGAAGCTCGCCGCGTGGCTTTCGGGGAAGCCATATTCACCGAAGCCCTTGATCTGATCGAAGCAGCGCTGCGCGAACGCCACGTCATAGCCGCGGGCAACCATGCGCCCGACCATCTTCTCCTCGAGCGGCTCGATTTTTCCCTTGGAGCGGAAGGTCGCCATCGCCTTGCGCAGCTGGTTCGCCTCCTCGGAAGAGAATTTGGCCGCGTCGAGCGCGATCTTCATCGCCTGCTCCTGGAAGATCGGGACGCCGAGCGTTCGCCCGAGGATCTTCTCGAGCTCGTCGGGCGGCCCCTGCTCGGGATCGGGGCAGGGGAAGGTCACCGGCTCCTTGCCCGACCGGCGCTTCAAATAGGGGTGGACCATGTCGCCCTGGATCGGCCCGGGCCGGACGATCGCGACCTCGATGACGAGGTCGTAGAAGCAGCGCGGCTTCAGCCTCGGCAGCATGTTCATCTGCGCGCGGCTTTCGACCTGGAACACGCCGAGCGAATCGCCGCGGCACAGCATGTCGTAGACCTCGGGCACCTCCTGCGGGACGGTCGCCAGCTCCCACCGTTCGCCGTGGTGCTGCTCGATGAGGTCGAAGCATTTGCGGATGCAGGTCAGCATGCCGAGCGCGAGCACGTCGATCTTGAGGATGCCGAGCTCGTCGATGTCGTCCTTGTCCCATTCGATGAAGGTGCGGTCGTCCATCGCCCCGTTGCCGATCGGCACCGTCTCGGTCAGCGGCCGCTCGGTGAGGATGAAGCCGCCGACGTGCTGCGAGAGGTGGCGCGGCATGCCGACCAGCTGCTCGGCGAGCCTGATCGTGCGCTTGAGGTGCGGGTCGCTAAGATCGAGTCCGGCATCATCGGCGCGCTCCTGCTCGAGTTCGGCGTCCATATGGCCCCAGATGGTCGAAGCGAGCGCGCCGCATACGTCTTCGGAAAGGCCCATCACCTTGCCCACTTCGCGGATCGCCGAACGCGGACGGTAGTGAATCACGGTCGCGGCGATGCCGGCGCGGTCGCGCCCATACTTCTCGTAGACGTGCTGGATCACTTCCTCGCGCCGCTCATGCTCGAAGTCGACGTCGATGTCGGGCGGCTCGCGCCGTTCCTCGGAAATGAAGCGCTCGAACAGCAGGTCGTTCACCGACGGATCGACCGCGGTGATGCCGAGGCAATAGCAGACCGCGCTGTTCGCCGCCGACCCGCGCCCTTGGCAGAGGATCGGCGGATCGAGCGAGCGCGCGTAGGCGACAATGTCGTGGACCGTCAGGAAATAGCGCGCGAAGTCGAGCTTCTCGATCAGCGGAAGCTCATAATTGAGCTGCTTCAGCACCTTGTCCGGAATGCCGTCGGGCCAGTGCGCCCGAGCACCCTCCCATGTCAGTTGCTCCAGATATTCCTGCGGCGATTTGCCGTCGGGCACCGTCTCCTTGGGATATTCGTAGCGCAGCTCGTCGAGGCTGAAGTGAAGCGAATCGGCGAACTCCCGCGTCGCCGAAATGGCATGCGGCCAGCGCGCGAACAGTCGCATCATCTCTTGCGGAGACTTCAAATGCCGCTCGGCATTGGGGTTGAGCAGGTATCCGGCATTCGCGATGGTCACTTTCTCGCGGATGCAGGTGACGACGTCCTGCAGCGGCCGCCTTTCGGGCGCGTGATAATGGACGTCGTTGGTCGCAAGGATGGTGCACTCGTTCCTGCGGGCGATCTGGTCGAGCCGTTCGGTCCGCGCATTGTCGTTGCCGCGATAGAGCCAGCTTGCGGCGACATGCCGAAGTGACGTCAAGGCGGTGCGCAGCCGCGGCAATTGCCGTTCGAAATCATCGAGATCGTCGCTCGGCCAGGCAATGAAGGCGATGCCTTCACGATGCGCGGTGACGTCATCGAGGCTCAGCTCGCACTCGCCCTTTTCGGCGCGCATCTTGCCCATGCTCAGCAGGCGCGAGAGCCGGCCATAGCCCTCGCGGTCGATCGGGTAAGCGAGCAGGCTCGGCGCATCGGTGAGGTCGAGCCGGCAGCCGATCAGCGGCCTCAAGCCCGCTTCCTTGCACGCGCTGTGCATGCGGACGACGCCGGCCAGCGTGTTGCGGTCGGCGATGCCGATCGCGTCATAACCTTGACTTAGTGCCGCCAGCGTCAGCTCGATCGCGTCCGACGCGCCGCACAGGAACGAGAATGGCGAGGTGACGCCAAGCTCGACGTACGGCGCGCGTTCAATCGGAGGCGGCGGCATGCCCTCCCGCCGGACCAGCTTCATTCGCGAAAACCCGACTTTCTCAGGCACAATATTGTACCCCGGCGAAGGCCGGGGCCCAGGCCGCTGCGATGAGCAGCGGTTTCCGCTGCCCTGGACCCCGGCCTTCGCCGGGGAACGGCAGAAGCGTCCGCATCAGCCGAACAGCCCATGCATGAACCAGTTCGGCGCGCCGCCACGCCCGTCCCCCGCAATTCCCTCGCGGTAGATCCAGTAGCGGCGGCCCTCGGCGTCCTCGACCCGATAATAATCGCGCAGCCGCGCCGACGACGGCTGCCGCCACCATTCGGGCGCGATCCTCTCGGGCCCTTCGGCGCGAGCGATGTCATGCACCGCGCGCCGCCACCTGAAGCGCCGCGGCATGCCCTCGGGCGTCGCATAAATGACGTCGATCGCTTCGGGGCGGTCGAGCAGGCGCTGGGGACGCTTCAAATCCTCCTCGAGCTCTGCTCGGGGAGGGGGACCATGCGAAGCATGGTGGAGGGGTCGGCGCCAAACCCCTCCACCACTCGACTTCGTCGAGCGGTCCCCCTCCCCCAGCAAGCTGTGGGAGAATTGAACAGCGCACACCCACCCGCTCGCCCGCTCGGGTAAATGGCTCTCGTTCGCCTGCGGGCGGCGCACGTGCCTAGGGCCGAGCTTCACCGTCAGCCGATCGACCAGCCGCGCCAGCTCGCGTTCGCCCGAAGGCTCCTCGACCAGGCTCTGCTGTGCGGCGCCCAGCTCCTCAGTCCATTCCGCCGTCAGCGCGAACGCATCGAAGCCGAACTCCGGATCGAGCGCCGCCGCCTTGTCGGCGAGGAGGCGCGTCAAGTGCTTCGATTCGCGGCTGGCGATCGTTGTTGCGACTGACGCCACGGCGGTACTGCCGTCGACTCGATAACCCGTCAGCGACAGGCGCCGGGCGCCGAGGTGCCGCTCCTGCAATTGGCCGACCAGATCGGGGATCAGCCGCTCCAGCGCCTGGCTCGCCACTTCGGGATGGCTCGCCGGCTCTTCGAACCTGAGCAGCGCGCGCGGCGGCGGATCGGCCGGGGCAGCGGTCAGCGGCTCCGGCTTGCGGCCGAGCATGCGGTCGAGCGCGTCGACCACGTCTTCCGCTCCCCGGAACCGCCGCGCGAGCGCGAGCCGCGGCACGGCGAGCAGCGCGCCGATGGTCTTCAGGCCGAGTCGCTCGAGCGTGCGGATCGTGTCTGCATCGACGCGAAGGGCGGACACGTGCAGAGGCGCGAGTTGCTCCAGTAAGCCCCTCTCCCCTCGCGGGAGAGGGTCGACTCGCGCGGAGCGCGAGCGGGGTGAGGGGGCGTGGACGAAGCGCGCCGCCCCCTCACCCTTCCGCAGCCTTCGGCTGCTCCCTCCCTCTCCCGCAAGGGGAGAGGGGCTGAACCGCGCGAGCGCCCACGCTGCAGCCGGGGTCGGCGCGATAGCGACGCGCACCGATAGCCCGATGCGCGCAAACCGCAGCTCGATATCGCGGGCCAGCGCTTCCTCGCCGCCGAACAGGTGCGCGACTCCGGTGACGTCGAGCCTCAAGCCGTCGGCGCCGTCCACCTCGACCAGCGGCGACCAGCGCCCGGACCATTTGGCGAGCCGCTGCACCAGCGCCGCGTCGCCGTCGGGGTCGGCCGGAACCGCGACCAGCGCCGGGTCGAGCGCGCGGGCGTCGGTCAGCCGCGCTCCGGCCCTCGCGCCGCGCTCGGCCGCGGCCTTCGTGACGGCATGGATCACCGGTCCGTGCGTGCCCTCGACGGTGAGGACGACCGGCGCGTCAGGCGCGCAATCGCTCGATTTCGCCCATCGCTCGATCGCCAGATGCGGCAACCAGATGGAAAGCACCCGCTTCATACGCGATGCTCCAGCGGCCCGGCGGAGACCCGCGCGCGCGGAACAGCTCGGCATCCCACGCCGGCGCTCCCGGCGCTTTCGGATCGAGATCGTTGCGGAGCGACGGCGCGCTCGCGATCCGCCAGCGCATCCGCGCGCCGCTGAGATTGGCGCTGCCGCCGAGCCGCACCAGCCAGCACGGCACGGCGGCCCGCTCCGATGCGACCGCAAGCCGCCGCGTCGCGGTGAAGTCGAGCGCGCGCGGATCGCCCCAGATCTCGCCGATGACGGCCGAGAGCGCGGCGCATCTTAGTCCCTCCTCCATCGCGCACAGCGCGTCGCGCGTGTCGCGCGCCTCGACATGGATGATATTTTGCGTGGGAAGCCCCGGCGGATGGACGCGCCCGCTTTCCAGGATCGCCATCCGCTCCTGCACCCACAGCAGCGGCTTCGATGTGTCGAGCTGCGCCAGCAGGAACCCGGCCCAGCCGCCGTCGCGGGGATGCACGGCAAAAAGCTCGGAGAGGGTGGGGGTGGACGGCGCAGGCAGGCGCCATGTTCCTCCCCACGAGTTCGTGGGGAGGGGAACCAGCGCAGCTGGTGGAGGGGTAATTGGCGCAGGCGCAGGACCCTTCCACCATTCACTCTTCGGTGAATGGTTCCCCTCCCCAGCAACTGCTGGGGAGGAATCGGCCGGCTCAGAGCGTGCGGAGACAGCTCCGCCGGCGACCAGAGACAAGCCTC
>Ga0070683_100003510_pt1 | contig 12753 bp, 11 predicted proteins | sample KBSC713LmetaG_FD_64662 | JGI IMG/M metagenome (GOLD analysis project Ga0070683, IMG submission 64662) | Corn rhizosphere microbial communities from Kellogg Biological Station, Michigan, USA - KBS C7.1-3L metaG | ecosystem: Host-associated > Plants > Roots > Rhizosphere ...
TCATCCGTAACTTCGGCAAACTGAACTTCGCGACAGCAAAAAATGAGGCATCTGTTTTCCCGGAAAAACCTCCTTCGCAACCCCGAGCCTCTTCCTCGTCGCAACCGCGTGCTGCTCGCTTTCGACAAGTTCGATGAGGGCGATTCCCGCCGACGAAGCGTGGGCTTGGTGCCGCGCGCGTCCGTCTCGATCTTTCGGATACGCCGGACGAAGCGCCGATCGCGATCATCGGGTGTTCACCGCACGAGTCCGCTCGGTAAAGCCATTTCGCTGGCGAGTGAGTGCTTGCGTCCAAAAAAATCGGCGCGGCCGGCAACAGCCTGCGATTCCCACTCGACGGGACCCGTGGCTCCGCCAAAGTGACCGCGCATGTTCGGCTTGTTCCGCGCCTTTCCTCTCGAGAATTTCTTCGCCTATGCCGCGCTCGCGCTCGGCTTGCTTGGCTGCAGCGCGAATCCTCCGCCCACCGCGGCGGCGTCCGCGTCGGTTGCCACCGTCGCGGCTCCCACGGTTGCAATTCCTACGGCTACCACGCCTGCGCCAGCCCGACCGACGGCGATTTTCCCCGTAATGCTCGGCATCGACGTGCTCGAATCCCAGGGTTTCGCCGCGGTGAAAGGGAAACGTCTCGGGTTGCTCACGCATCCCGCCGGCGTGAATCGATTTGGCGTGAGCACGATCGAGGTGCTTCGGCACGCGCCCGGCGTGAAGCTGGTCGCGCTTTATGGCGCGGAGCACGGCATCTACGGCGAGCTCGCGGCGGACGCGAACTATCGGGATCACGTTGATCCGCGCACGGGCCTGATGGTCTATTCGGCTTACAGCGCGCCGAATCACAAACTGACCCGCGGTCAGCTCAAGGGCATCGATGCGATGGTCATCGATCTTCAGGACATCGGTTCCCGCAGCTACACGTTCATCAGCGCGATGAAGCTTACGATGGAAGCGTGTTTTGAAAACAACATCGAGGTTATCGTGCTCGACCGGCCAAATCCGCTCGGTGGATTAAAAGTTTCCGGACCGCCGCTGGATGCAAAATACACGAGCTATGTCGGCGAATTTCGCGTGCCGTATGTTCACGGGCTCACGATCGCCGAGCTCGCCCGCATGGCGAAGGAAGCGCCAAATGTTCTCGCCGTTTCGGACGCGGTGCGCGCGCGCGGACGACTCACGATCGTTCCGATGCGCGGCTGGCGTCGCTCGATGCGCTGGCCGGAAACGGGGCTGACGTGGATTCCTACTTCGCCTTTCATTCAGGATTTTTCGGCGATCGTCGGTTATCCGATGGTCGGACTCGGGACGTATCAGGATTCGAAGATGAAATTCGACATCGGTTTTCGCCATGGTGTCGGCGAACAATACGCGTTCCGCGGTATTTCCCACAAAATCGTAAAGAGCGAAATCATCGAACGGGAACTGCGCGCCTTGAAAATTCCCGGGCTTTCCTTTCGTCGCGTGAGCGTGCCGGGAAAAGATGGGAAACCCGAGACCGGTGTTTTCATCGAAGTCAGCGACTGGGACGATTGGAACCCGACCCAGCTCAATTTCGAACTCATGGTTCTCGCCTGCCGGCTGGATAAAAAAAATCCATTTGCTGTTTCCGATGTCGTTGCCAGCGGCTTTCTCCGCCACATGGGTTGCGAGGCATTTTTTCGCGCGCTGCAACGCGACGGCGCGAAAGTCGATCTCGCAGCGTACCTCGCCGACTGGCAGAAACGCGCACAAATTTATCAGACGCAGACGAGACGTTATTGGCTGTATCAGTAAAGAGACGCCGTTCGTAAAATCGCGCACCGGATCGTCTCAGAAATCGGGCAGGTCGCGATCTGGCTGGTGCACTTTTATATCTCGCGGCGCCGGCGAGCTGGCGGCCTACGCGATCATCGCCTTCTGACGACGCCATTCATCGTGGCATCCGGGTCCGAATTGCTCCGCAGGCAAAATATGCGCAGCTTTTTTAGAGGGCTTTGCCTATCGGTGGTGTTATACAAATTGCCGGCAATCTCAATTTTCGCGTCATGCCTTCCCAACCTGATCCTCTCGACCCGCTGCTCGATCACTGGTCCAAAACGCCCGATCCTTCGCCGCGCCTTGCCTCCGAAGTCTGGCGGCGCATCGCTCTGGCTGAGAAGGACGAAGCCGAAGCGCAGGGCTTTTGGGGCGGACTCGAAGCGTGGTTTTCGCGGCCGCCGTTCGCGGTCATGTTTGTCGCGAGTTGCGCGCTGCTCGGCTTGTTTCTTGCCGAGGTGCGCGTGAACCACCAGCAGCGCGAACGCAGCACGCAGCTCGCGCGCAGCTACCTCCAGTTGATCGATCCTTTGCTGAACACCGATTCGATCGCCCGCCAGCCATGAACCGCACCAGCCTCGTCCTTTTGCTCGGCCTCGCCGTTGGCCTCGGCACGCACCAGATTTATTTCCAGCTGCATCGTCCTGGCGGCACGGATACGATCGACGGACAGCTCGCCTGGATGAAGAGCGAGCTCCATCTTTCCGATGCGCAGTTTGCGCGCATCAAAGAGCTGCACGAGGCATCGAGCCCGCGGCTGCGCGCGCTTGCCGCCCAGGTCGCGCGCATGCAGGCGGAATTCGCCGCGTTTGAAAACACGCGCCGGGTCTCGGACCGCGTCGACTTTATTGAATTTGCGCAATTTGTTGAAACCCGCCGCAACATCAATCGCCAGTGCCTCGAGTCGACCCGCCAGCTCGTGCTCGCCAGCGCGGACGTGATGACGCCGGAGCAGCGCGCGCATTATTTCGGGATCGTTTCCGCCGCCGAACCGTTCAAGGAACCGCAGCAGATCAACTGAGCGCCACCCCAGCGCCCCGTGACCAACGACCCCGCCACCGATCGCGCCAATCTCGCCGCCTTGCAGCAGGGCGACACCACGGCGTTAAACCGCTTGATCGCGCGCTGGCAGCGTCCACTGCTTGGATACGCGTACCGTTACGTGCAAAACTCCGCCGACGCGCACGATCTCGTGGCCGGCGTTTTCGTGCGACTCTACCAGCAGCGCAACAAACTGCGCGCCGACACGAATGTCGCCGCCTGGTTGTTCACCGCGCTCACGAATCTTTGTCACAATCATCATCGCTGGAAACGCCGGCACCCGACGCTGCCGCTGGATGCGCCGAATCGCGACGACGAAGGTGCGGGTGCAATCGCGTCGTTCGCCGAAATCCCCAGTGACCAGCCTGCTCCGTCGACCTCGATCGCCCACGACGAACTGCTCGAGGCGGTTCGCGTTGCGATCGACGAACTGCCCCACGATTTAAAAGTGACGGTGCTGTTGCACCACTATCAAAATCTCTCGTACCGCGAAGTGGGCGAGATCACGCATTGCTCCGAGCGCGGCGTCGAAACCCGGCTCTATCGAGCGCGCCAGCAGTTGCGACAAAAGCTCGCCGGTTTTATCCGCGAAGTCTCGAACTGCTGAACGCCAGACGGCCTCGCCGCCGCGTTCCCGTTAGAGCTGGCTCGCGTGTTACACGACTGCAGGCGTCCGGCCCGGTCGTTCTTCATTTCGTAGCGCTCGCGGCTACGCGACGCCGTTCCGCGAGTTAAAAAAAGGGCCCGGCGCCAAATGCCGGGCCCTTCATAACACAACACACCTTTCCGCAAACATCACGCTCAGCAATTCAGGGCTTGGGCGTGAAATTAAAATCCTGCCGCGCCGCCACGAGCACGGGTTTGCCCTTCGACATCGGCGGCTCGAACTGCCACTGCGAAACGGCCTCCACCGCCGCGGCCGAAAGTGCCTCATTCGTTTCGCCCGTCTGGCGGCTCACGGCCGGAAGTCGCACGTGACCCTGTTCATCGATAAAAAACTCCACCGTCACGGTGCCTGACTTTTGTTGTTTCGCCGCCTCTTCCGGATAAATCGGCCGCACGACTTTCGTCGGCGTGGGGATCCGGTCCAGCTGCTGCAACGTGCAGGCGTGAAATCCAAACGCACCAGGATGCATCTGAAAATTTCTCAACTCGACGTAGGAACTCACCGTCAAATCAACCACGACCAACCCTTTGCTCTCGAAGTTAAACGTGAGATCCGCCGTCGCGCTGTGCGGCTGGCCCCGCAGATAAGCGGGTTTATAGCTCCACCGTTTCAGCGCGGAAACGGCCGTCGTAGCAAACGATGGATACGTATAGGCGGTCACCAAATAATCCGTGAGCTTGCCCGATTCATCCACCTGCACCGTCACGCGCGCCTGTCCGTCCTGAATGCCAAGATCTTTTGCCGCGCTGGGGAAGATCACCTGGTCAGTCTCGATGATCTTCATCGGAATGTAGTCGGGCGTCGCCGAAAACGCGGCGGGCGATGCCCAGAGGCTTGCTGACAGCAGTAGAAGTGAACGTGCTTTCATATCGAATGGATTTGCCGCGCATAACACCAATTCGCCCTGCGTCCCTTCAAGCCATGCGTGGCGCCGGATCGGGCGCCTCGTCGCAATCCGCCGGCATTCAACGTTGTGACAAATTCCCTTGCCGCACCGCGCACCCGCGGCGAAACAGAGTGTCCATCCGGCTCGCATCCACCTGCCGCAAACCCAACTCTCATGCCAAGACCCGTCACCTTATTCACCGGCCAGTGGGCCGACCTTCCTCTCACCGAGCTCGCGCCGCTCGCCAAAAAAATGGGCTACGATGGAGTCGAGCTGGCCTGCTGGGGCGATCATTTCGATGTCGACGCCGCGGCGTCCTCCAGGAAATACGTCGCCGATAAATGGCAGCTGCTCGCCGATCACGGCCTGACGTGCCACGCGATTTCGAGCCACCTCGTCGGCCAGGCGGTTTGCGATCTCATCGACGAGCGCCACCGAGCGATCCTGCCGCCCGACGTCTGGGGAGACGGCGAGCCCGAGGGCGTCCGCAAGCGCGCCGCAAAAAAACTCGCCCTGACGGCGAAGTCCGCGCGCGCTTTCTTCGACGCCCGGCCCGGGCGCGGTGCGAAGGATGAATTCACCGCCGTCGTAAACGGCTTCACCGGCTCATCCATCTGGCATTCGATCTACGCGTTTCCTCCAACCTCGCAAGCGTACTGGGATTCCGGATTCGCCGATTTCGGAAAACGCTTCGGACCGGTCCTCGACGCTTTTGAAAAAGTAAACGTCAATTTCGCACTCGAGGTTCACCCGACGGAAATCGCGTTCGATATCGCGAGCGCGCAGCGGGCCATCGCCGCGGTGAAAGGCCACCGGCGTTTTGGGTTCAATTATGATCCGTCGCATCTCGGGTACCAAGGCGTCGACTACGTGAAGTTCATCCGCACGTTCGGTGAACGCATTTTTCACGTTCACATGAAGGACGTCTGGTGGGGTCACGGCACCGGCGAAGCCGGCGTCTTCGGTGGACACACGACATTTGGCGACGCGCGACGTTATTGGGATTTTCGTTCGGTCGGGCGCGGCGACATTCGCTTTGAGGAAATCATCGTCGCCCTCAACGACGTGAACTATCGCGGACCGCTGTCCGTGGAATGGGAAGACATTCGCATGGACCGCGTTCATGGCGCGACGGAATCAGCCGCATTTGTGCGCCAGCTGGATTTCGCCCGAAGCGCTGTCGCGTTCGACGCCGCATTCGATAAAAAAAATCAGTGAGATGAAGTAGCGAGTAGTGGGTAGCGAGTAGCGAGCATCTCAGACGCTGCCACTTCCCGCTCCACCCCTCCGATCTGCTCGCTACTCACTACCCGCTACTCGCTACTTTTAAACTAAATGAGCATCAAAATCGCCATCGTTGGCGCCGGCGGTATGGCCGGCTATCACGCCACGGGTTTCCGTCAGGCCGGCGCGGAAATCGTCGCCCTCGCCGACGTCAATCGAACCGCCGCCGAGGCCGCCGCTGCGCGACACGGGATCACGCGCGTTTTTGCGAGCGCCACCGAATTGCTGCGCTCGGTGCCTGAGCTCGATGCGATTTCAGTGATCGTGCCGAACAAATATCATGCGCCACTCGCCCTTGAAGCGCTGCGCGCCGGCAAACATGTTTTTTGCGAAAAACCACCGGCACTGAACGCGCGCGAAATGACCGAGATGAAAACCGTCGCCGAAAAATCCGGGCGCACGCTGATGTTTAATTTCAACAATCGCGCGCGGCCCGAAAGCTATGCGATCATGGACTATATCGCCGACGGCACGATCGGCCGGATCAATACCTGTCAGGCAAAATGGATACGCCGCGCCGGCATCCCGGGATTTGGCGGTTGGTTCACGACTAAGGCGCTTTCCGGCGGCGGCCCGCTGATCGACCTGTTGCACATGATCGATCTCGGGATGCATTTCATGGGTTATCCTGAGCCGGCGCACATTCTCGCCCGGACGTTCAACGATCACATCATCGACAAAAATTTCAAAGGTCCGTGGGGAATCCCCGACGTCGCGCAGGGCGTCACGGACGTCGAGACCGCGGCCCATGGCTTCGTTACGTTCAAAACCGGCCAGGCGTTGTCGTTTCAAGTTTCGTGGGCGGAAACAAACAAGCGCGAGGAAGTCTCGGTTACGTTTCAGGGCACGAAGGCCGGCGGTCTCGTCCAGCGCTTGTTCGGCACCGACGGCATCGACGCGACTTCCGTCGACACGTGCGAACTCTACGTGCAGGAACACGGACGCTCCGTGAATCGCACCATTCTGGTGCCGGCCGATGAGCCGATGGGCCGCGTGCGCTCGGCGATCAATTTCATCCGCACCATAGAAGGCTCGGAGAAACCGCTGAACACGCCCGACCAGGCTTTGTCGTTGATGAAAATCATCGACGGCGCGTACGAATCGGCGGCGACCGGCCGGCCAGTCGCGCTCTAAGTCGCCGCATCGAGCGCAGGCTAGCAAACCCCCGCCGCTCGCCAGCGCTCTCCTCTGCTCATTTTCCGGCTCCAAATCTTTCTTATCTATGAAACTCACCCGCAAACTTCGCATGGGCATGATCGGCGGCGGTCGCGGCGCCTTCATCGGCTCGGTTCACCGCATGGCCGCGCGCCTCGACGGCGAAATTGATCTCGTCGCCGGCTGCTTCTCCGCCGATCCGGAAAAATCCAAGGTCTCCGGCGCAGATTTGTTTCTCGATCCGGCACGCGTTTATTCAACTTACAAGGAAATGGCGCGCGCCGAAGCCGCGCTTCCGGCCGGCCAGCGCATCGACTTCGTTTCGATCGTGACGCGCAACAACACCCACTTCGCGGTGGCCAAAACATTTCTCGAGGCCGGCTTCCACGTGATCTGCGACAAACCACTTTGTTTCACGCTGAAGGAAGGTCTCAAGCTCCGCGATATCGTCCGCAAAACCGGCAAAGTTTTCGCCCTGACGCATAACTACACCGGTTATCCAATGGTGAAGGAAGCCCGCGAATGGGTGCGCGGCGGCAAGCTCGGCACGATTCTGAAAATCGTCGTCGAATATCCGCAGGGCTACGCCATCACGGCGCTCGAACAAAAATCCGATGGCGCAATCTCCAACTGGCGCATGGACCCGACTGTCGCCGGAGTTTCGAATTGCATGGGCGACATCGGCACGCACGCGCACAATCTCGCGCGTTATATCACCGGTTTGGAAATCGACGAAATTTGCGCGGAGCTCTCGACCTTCATCCCGGGGCGCCCGCTCGATGACGACGGCAACTGCCTCGTGCGTTTCACCGGTGGAGCGAAAGGAATTATCTACGCCTCGCAAATTTCCAACGGCGACGAAAACAACCTGAACATTCGCGTGTATGGAACGAAAGGTTCGCTCGAATGGCATCAGGAGAATCCCAACGAACTCGTCTTTAAGCGCGCCGACGCGCCGCCGGTGATTTCCCGCCGCGGCAACAATTATCTCTCAGCCACGGCCCAGGCCAACACGCGCACGCCGTTCGCACATCCCGAAGGTTTCATCGAAGCGTTCGCGAATGTCTACCGTGCGGCCGCAACCGCGATCGCCGACGCCGTGGCCGGCCGAAAACCGCCGAAGGCCGGCTATGATTTTCCGACCATCGACGACGGCCTCGCCGGAATGGCCTTCATCGAGACGGTGGTGAAAAGTTCGAAGAGCGGCGCGAAGTGGCTGAAGTTTCGCAGTTTTAAATAACCGAAATAATAGTGTCTCTCACTCTTATTTCTGCGCCATCGCGCCTTGGTGCTTCGCCACCCAGGCGTCGTACTCTTTCCGCGGCATGAATCGCAGCGACGCACTGTTGATGCAGTAACGCAGTCCCGTCGGCCCGGGGCCGTCGTCGAACACATGACCCAAGTGCGCACCATCGACGTTGCAGTGCACCTCGGTGCGCGCCATCCCGTAACTTCTATCCGTGGTTTCGCCGACAAACGCGCGCTCAATCGGCTTCGTGAAGCTCGGCCAACCGGTGCCGCTGTCAAATTTATCGCGGCTGTCGAACAGCGGCGTGTCGCTGCAGACCGAAAAATAAACGCCGTCTTCGTGGTTGTTCCAGTACTCGTTTTGAAACGGCGGCTCCGTTCCCTGCTGTCGCGCCACGTGATATTGAATTGGCGTGAGCCGGGCCCGCCAGTCCGCATCGGACCGTTGCACCGACGTTTTTGTCATGTCGATCACGACATGCGACGGCAGCCCGCAGGCGGATTTCCCGCCGTCGGTTTTGCACGCCGCGCCGTCAGCCGCCGCGGGGGAAGAAGATTTTGCAGATTTCATTTCAGGTTGCGCCGCGGCCACCGCCGTCAGCATCGAGAGAATTAAAAAATTTCGAAGCAGCATCGTGCCGTTAAGAGTAATCACCGCCGCTGAATATTCCAGCGACCCAAATTGAAAACAGTCGACCGACTCCGGGTTATTCCGCCTTCAGCGGCAAACTGCCATCGCCAAACTCTGCCGTGAGCTTTTGTCCGCTTCTTACTGCTTTGCGTCGCGGCACCACGATTCCGTTTTCGTCGCGCATGATGACAAATCCCCGATTCAGCACCGACTTCGGACTCGCGGCTTGCAACCGTTTCCAGAGCGCCAGCAATCGATGCGATTCGAACTGCACGCGCGTTTCCGGCGAACGTCGCACCAGCAGTGAACGGGTTTCCGCGAGCCGTTGCCGATGACCGTGAATCGTCGTCCGCAACGCGCCGTTCAGCCGGCTGGTGAAATCGTCCAGTCGCAAAAATCCCTGCTCGATCAGCGCCGCCGGCGACAGCAGTCTGAGCCGGGATCTCGCGTGATCGAGCCGCGCGTCGGCCCGCGCCAGCGCGTCGCCGCCCATTGTCACCATCGCATCGCCCGCTTGCACGACCCGCTCCGCACACGCCACGAAATGACTCGAGATCAATTCCGCCGCCGCACTCGGCGTTTCCGCGCGCACGTCCGCGGCGAAATCACTCAACGTGAAGTCGATCTCGTGTCCGACCGCTGAAATCACCGGCACCGCACTCGCCGCCACCGCGCGCACGAGCGGCTCTTCGTTGAACACCCACAGGTCCTCGAGGCTTCCGCCACCACGCCCGATCACCAGCAGGTCGAAAATCGCAAGCCGCTGGGCGAGCCCGAGCATCGCCACCATTTCCGCCGCCGCGCCGTCACCCTGCACTTTTGCCGGCAGCACCACCACACGTCCGCGCCAGCCGCGACGTTTCAAGATGCGCAAAAAATCCTGCACCGCAGCGCCGGTTGGAGAGGTGACGAAACCGACCGTCGCCGGCATTGCCGGAATGGGCCGCTTTCTTTCCGTCGCAAACAGGCCCTCCGCGGCCAATCGCTGCTTCAACGCTTCGAACTGAACGCGCAGCCGGCCTTCGCCGTCCTCGACGACCGCGCGCACCACCAGTTGATACTGTCCTCGCGCCTCGTAAACGCTCACTTCTCCATAAACGACGACCTGCTGCCCGTCACGCATCTTGACGTTTTGCCGCGCCGCATCGCCGCGAAACAAAACCGCGCTCAACTGCGCACCCGCATCTTTCAGGCAGAAATAAACATGCCCGCTCGACTGTATCCGAAGATTCGAGACTTCCCCGCGCACCCAGCCCGGCCGGACTCCGCGCTCCAGCACGGTCTTCACGCGGCGGGTGAAATCGCTGACCGACTCCACGCGATCGTCAACCTCGGCCAACAACGATTCCTCGCGCGAACTCATGTGCAGTTCATCCGCTTGAGAATGCAGGTCGCGCACGTTCATGCTCGCATCGGAACGGAATCCATCAAATCCGCAAATTTCAGGCGAGTGATTTTGATTTCAACGCCGTCGGGGAATCGCATCGCTTCGTCGTTCCAGTCGGAGGAAATTTTTTCCGCATGGTTCCGGGCGTTTCGGGATTTTCGCGGTTCACTCCGATTCCGTCGATACCACTTCGCTGACAGCCTTCAGTCCGGCCGCCGCTTTCCTGTTTTTGCCGTAATGCTTGCGCGCCCAATGGGTCACCACCACCGCCACGACCAGCAGACTGCCGGCCAGCATCGCCATCTGCCCTTTGCCGTGTAACAGCGCGTCGCCGAACAACACGAATGCCGCGGTATAAATCCAGGTGACGATACACGAAACGATCAGATATTTTCCGAACGGAACACCCGCCAGACCCAGTAAATAATTTTGCACGAAAAACGGCGTGCCCGGTGTCACGCGCAGGACGATCGTCAAGTCGGTCAGATCACCCGCTTCCATCGCCGGCAGTTTATAGCCGAGCCGTGTCATTAATTTTTGCAACAACGGCCGAAGCGCGCGACGCGCCAGCGCAAAGGTGATAATCAAATTCACGGTCACCGCGCCAACCGCCAGCGCCACGACCAGCGGCATGCCCAATTTCTCGCCGAACGCGGATCCCGCCGTCAGATGAAACGGCATGACCGGCACGCCCAGTCCCGGCAGAATCGCCATGGCGACGAAAAATGCCACGGGTCCCAAGTCGCGGATCAACGCCATCCCGCGCTCGATGATCGCCCGCAGATCCACTCCGCGGAGCAAGAACACTCCGATGGCGCCCAACCCGAAGACTGCGATGCCGAGCTTCAGCAGCAGGAGCTTTTTTTTCGCCGGTGCGGGTTCAGACGACATTCGGCAAGCCTGCCCGCGCCGGCGCGCGAGCGTCAAGGGCAGTGTAATTGCATGAACCTGCTTTAACGTCGTCCCCTCGTTGCAAACGGCCGGTTGCGGCGCTCATCGCTCCGCGACTGCGTAAGCACCGAATGGACCGTCGAGCGTGCAGAGCCGATCGAGCCGGGTTGGCGTCGATAATAACATCGTAAGAAACCGCGGCTCCCGGCCCCGGGACTTGCACGCGCCGCACGTGACTGTTTTGATCGACACGTCGCGTAAATGTTTACCGCCTCCCTCGATTCCGTTTCATTTCCGCCGAAAATCTGGCGGATGCGCGCTGCATTTCCCCGACTCGCCATCGCCCCATCCATGACGAAGCAGCGATGAGCCGGTCGAAGTCCAGCCGACTCCGCAAAGTAATCCTGCCAGCGTGGCTCGTCGTGGGCGACACGCTCGTGGCGTTCGCCGGCCTGTCGCTCGCGTTCTGGCTTCGCTACGCATCGCCGCTCAGCCACATCGGCATGGACGTGCCGGACGCCACCTTCGCGTCCTATCTGCCCCTGCTGCTTTTGGGTGCCGCATTTCTCATCGCCGGGTACACGCAACTCAACGTGTACGAGGAACGGCTGCTCCTTCGAAAATACCAGAGCCTCGTTCTGATCGTGGAAGGAACGACGTTCTGGCTCGCCGGATACCTCGCGCTCGCGCTGGTGATCAGATTTGATCCGCCAATCTCGCGCTTGTTTGTGCCGATCGCGTACGTGTCGGTGCTCGCAGTAATGGCCATCTGGCGGAGCGCGTTTTATGCGGCGATGGTGCGGCCGGCCTGGCGCGACCGCCTGCGTCAGCAAGTCGCCATTCTTGGGTGGAATGAAGAAGCGCGCGCGCTTGCCGCCGAGCTCAGCGCCCAACCGGCGCACCCGTATCAGTTTCGTGGAGTCATCACGCTGCCCGGAGAAACCGCGCCACCCGAATCGCTCGGCGCCCTGGAAAACCTGCCGGCGGTCCTCGCGGCACACGATTTGGACGTGCTCATCGCCGCTCGAACCGACCTGCCACGCGAACAGTTGCTCCGCGTCGTGGAAACCTGCGAACGCGCCTACGTCGAGTGGAAAATCATTCCGAGCTCATTTCAAATTCTGCTCAGTGGCCTGCGACTGCAAACCATCGGACGGCTCCCCGTTCTCGGCGTCGAGGACCTCGCGATCAACAAACTTTTCAACCGCGCACTCAAACGCGTCATTGATCTGGTCGGCGCCGTGGTCGGCCTCGTGCTTTCAGCGCCCGTGATCACGGCGCTCGCCCTCCTGATCAAACGCGAGTCGCCCGGCGCGCCCGTGTTTTTCCAGCAGATCCGGATCGGCGCCGCGCATCGCGCATTCACGCTTTGGAAATTGCGCAGCATGGTTCCCGACGCCCACGCTTCCGACGCCGTCCGGCAGAGCACCGCGCGCGACGATCACCGCCTCCTGCGTATCGGCGCGTTCATGCGACGCTGGAATCTCGACGAGCTGCCGCAGTTTTGGAACGTGTTGCGTGGTGACATGAGCCTCGTCGGCCCCCGACCCGAGCGCCCATATCACGTCGATCGTCTGGCGACGGAAATTCCGCATTATCACCCGCGACATCTCGTGAAACCGGGGATGAGCGGCTGGGCCCAAATCAACGGCCTGCGGGGAGACTGCTCGATCGCGCACCGGATTCAGCACGACATTTACTACATCGAGAATTGGAGCATCTGGCTCGACGTGCAGATTCTGCTGCTAACGTTCATCCGTTGGAAAAATGCATAC
>Ga0070683_100003513_pt1 | contig 12748 bp, 15 predicted proteins | sample KBSC713LmetaG_FD_64662 | JGI IMG/M metagenome (GOLD analysis project Ga0070683, IMG submission 64662) | Corn rhizosphere microbial communities from Kellogg Biological Station, Michigan, USA - KBS C7.1-3L metaG | ecosystem: Host-associated > Plants > Roots > Rhizosphere ...
GGATGCCGCAGCACTCGTGCCGGTTCTCCAGCGAATCGCGGAAGCTGTAGAGGCCCTTCAGCTGGATCAGCTTCTCGACCGGCTCCCGCTGCGGGAACAACCACTCGATCTCGAGGCCGTACTTCATCCGCACGCGCTCGGCGGTCATGTACGTCTCGTCGGGGAGCCTCCCGGTGTCGAGGGCGAACACGCGGACGTCGTCGATCTTGGCGGCGCGGGCCGCCTTGCAGGCGAGATCGATGACCACGCAGTCGTCGATCGAGAAGCTGGAGGCGATCGCCAGCTTGCGGCCGAATCGGGTGAGGCCCCAGGCGATGACGTCGGCGGCGGGGGCGCCGGCGAGGCGGCGGAGATCGTCTTCAAGCGAGAGAGAGGTGGCGGGCATCGCGCGCAGCATAGCGGAACTCGTCAGCGTCCCCAATTGTTTACTAAATCAGTGCGAAATGGTCCGGCGGGGCGCCTTGACCGGTTCGGGTGAGATCGCTATAGTGGCGCAAATTCGGCCAGAAAATGCCGAGATTTCGTGAAATTGACAATCACGATATAAACAGTAAACAATGCAGCTATACCCCCTGTTTTTGAAGCTGGTCGGACGCAAGGTCCTCGTTGTCGGTGGGGGCCCGGTGGCGGCGGCGAAGGTCGCGTCCCTCCGCGAGGCGGGCGCCGAGATCACCCTCGTCGCGCCCGAGGTGGAACCCGCGCTCGCCGATCTCGCGGCGGCGGGGAAGATCTCTCTCGCCCGTCGTTCGTTCGACGCGGCTGACCTCGGGGGCGCTTGGTTGGTGGTGGCGGCGGCAACCCCCGATGTCAACCGTGTGGTGGCGGCGGCGGCGGAGTCCCTGCGCCTGTTCGTGCTCGCGGTCGACGATCCGGAGGCCGCGAGCGCGTACGGCGCCGGGACTCTGCGTCGGGGTGGCCTGACGGTCGCCGTCTCGACCAATGGCCGCGCGCCCGCGCTGGCCGGGTTGCTGCGCGAGGGACTGGAAGCGGTCCTGCCCGAGGACCTCGAGGCCTGGACGGCGCAGGCAGAGTCGCAGCGTGCGGCGTGGCGCGCCGAGAAGGTGCCGATGGGCGATCGCCGCCCGCTGCTGCTGCAGGCGCTGAACCGGATCTACGAGCAGCGCAAAGCCGGCAACATCGATAAGGTGCCCGCGTGAGCGAACGCGCCGGTCACGTCGTCATCGTCGGCGCCGGTCCGGGCAGCGCCGATCTGATCACGGTGCGCGGCGCGCGCCGGCTGGCCGAGGCGGATCTGGTGCTGTACGACGCGCTGGCGTCGGAGGAGCTGCGCGCGCTCGCGCCGGCGGCGCGCTGGTTCTTCGTCGGCAAGCGGGCCTGCCGCGCGTCGATCTCGCAGGACGTGCTGAACCGCCTGCTCATCAAATACGCGCGACGGGGGTTGCGCGTGGTGCGGCTGAAGTGCGGCGACCCGTATGTGTTCGGGCGCGGCGGCGAGGAAGCGCTCGCGCTCGCGCGCGCCGGGATCTCGTTCGAGTTGGTGCCGGGCGTGTCGTCGGCCGTCGCGGCGCCCGCGCTGGCGGGCATCCCGGTCACGCACCGCGGGCTCGCGTCCAGCTTCGCGGTCATCACCGGGCACCACGAGACGACGTACGGACCGCTGCTGGACGGCTTCCCGCCGGGCGCGCTGACGCTGGTGGTCCTGATGGGCCTCGGCCAGCGGGCGCGCATCGCGGAGCGCTTGCTCGCGCGCGGGTGGTCGGCCGAGACGCCCGCCGCCGTGATCGTCGGCGCGGCGACCGCTCAGAGCTGGCGCTGGACGGGAACGCTGGCATCGCTGGGCGCCGTCGACGTTCCGGCATCGTCGGCAGGCGCGCCGGGCTTGCTCGTGATCGGCGGCGTGGTGGGGCTGGCGGCGGAGCTCGCGGCCGGCCTGGCCCAGGACGTGTCGTCTTCTTCTTCGTCGTCGGGAGGCGCGCGTTGAGCCTGATCGTCAAGAACGTCACCAAGCGGTTCACGGCGCGCGGGACGCCGGCGGTCGCCGACGTCTCGTTCGCGGCGCCGACGGGCGGCATCACGACGCTGCTCGGCCCGTCGGGATCGGGCAAGTCGACGGTGTTGCGCGTGGTCGCCGGCCTGGAACAGCCCGACAGCGGTCAGGTGATGTTCGGCAGCGACGACGTCACCAACGTGCCCGCGCAGAAGCGCGGCCTCGGCTTCGTCTTCCAGAGCTACGCGCTGTTCAAGCACATGACCGTGCGCAAGAACATCGCGTTCGGGCTGGGCGTGCGCAAGGTCGGCGCCGAGGCGACGCGGAAGAAGGTCGAAGAGCTGCTGACGCTGGTGCAGCTGGACGGCCTGGGCGATCGCTATCCGAACCAGCTGTCGGGCGGGCAGCGCCAGCGCGTCGCGTTCGCGCGCGCCCTCGCGATCGAGCCGAAGATCTTGCTGCTGGACGAGCCGTTCGGCGCGCTGGACGCGCAGGTGCGCGTCGAGCTGCGCGAATGGCTGCGCGCGTTCAATGCCCAGCACCACGTCACGACGTTGCTGGTGACGCACGATCAGGAAGAGGCCGCCGAGCTGTCCGACCACGTCGTGGTCATGCACGAGGGGCGCGTCGCGCAGGCGGGCGCGCCGCGCGAGATCTACGATCGCCCGGAGACGCCTTTCGTGGCCGGGTTCGTGGGCGGCGCGAACGTGCTGCGCGGCCAGATGGTCGACGGGCGCGTCAGCGTCGGCGCGCTGGCGGCGGTCGCGATCTCGGGCGGCGGGGGCGTTCCCGACGGCGCCGCCGTCAGCGCTTACGTGCGCTCGCACGACGTCACGCTGACGAAGGCGGGCGTGGGTGGGTCGGTCGGCGTCGCGCACGTCGAACGCATGGCCTGGCTGGGCGGCTACGTGAAGCTGTCGCTGACGCTGCCCGACGGCTCGCCGATGATCGTCGAGCTGCCGAAGGCCGAGGTCGAGACGCTGGCGATCGCCGAGGGCGACAGCGTGATCGCGAGCCTTCGCGAGGCGAAGGTCTTCATGGAGGACTACTCGATATGAGCGGGGAGGGCTGACGATGCGGATCACGACCCGCACGCGCTACGCGATCCGCGCGCTGTACGATCTGTCGTTCCACCGCCTGGGCCAGGCGGCGGGCGCGAAGGAGATCGCCGAGCGGCAGAAGGTGCCGCTGCGCTTCCTCGAACAGATCCTGCAGGACCTGCGCAAGGCGGGCATCGTCGAGGCGCGCCGCGGCCCGCGGGGCGGCTACGCGCTGGCGCGCCAGCCCGCGCAGATATCGCTGGCCGAGGTGCTGTACGCGGTCCGCGGTCCGCTCGAAGAGATGTTCGGGTTCGACGCGCCCGCGAACGGCAACAGCGAGGACGTGCCGGCGTCGGTGTGGACCGACGTACGCGCGCAGCTGGTCAACGTGCTCGAGCGCGCGACCCTGCAGGACTTCGTCGCGCGCGCCGAGGCCGCCGGCGTCAAGCGCGCGGCGTTGCCCGCGACGATGTACTTCATCTGAGGGGCGCCATGAACGACGTGATGAGCGGGATCGACAGCAGCATTCTGGATCGCATCGGGCGCACGCCGCTGGTGCGGCTGCGCCGGATCGTCGGCGCGGGCGTCGCCACCGTCGTCGCGAAGTGCGAGCAGATGAACCCGGGCGGATCGGTGAAGGATCGGCCGGCGCTGGCGATGATCGAGGCGGCCGAGCGGGAGGGACGCCTGGTCCCGGGGCGGTCGGTGATCGTCGAGGCGACGTCGGGGAACACAGGCGTCGGGCTCGCGCTGGTCGCGGCCGTGAAGGGGTACCGGCTGATCCTGACGATGCCGGAGAACATGTCGCCCGACCGCATGGCGCTGCTGCGTGCGTACGGCGCCGAGCTGCACCTGACGCCGGCCGAGCGGGTCATGCGCGGCGCGGTCGAGGAGGCGAACGCGATCGCGGCCGCCGATCCGAACTCGTTCATGCCCGAGCAGTTCAAGAACCCGACCAACCCCGGCGTCCACCTGACGACGACCGGGCCGGAGATCTTGAAGCAGCTCGGCGACGCGAAGCCGGACGCGTTCGTCGCGGGCATCGGCACGGGCGGCACGATCACCGGCGTCGGGCGGGCGCTGCGCGCGCACCACGCGGGCGTCGCGATCATCGGCGTCGAGCCGGCGACCAGCGCCGTGCTGTCGGGCGACAAGCCCGGCCCGCACGGCATCCAGGGCATCGGCGCGGGATTCATCCCGGAGATCCTCGACCGCGGATTGCTCACCGAGGTGCGCCGCGCGACCGAATCCGAGGCGGAGGAGCTTCGGTTGCGCTTGGCGCGCGAGGAGGGGCTGCTCGTCGGCATCTCGGCGGGCGCCGCGGTCAAGGTGGCGCTCGACCTGGCGCGCGAGCTGGGCCCGGGCAAGACCGTCGTGACCCTCCTGCCCGACACCGTCGAGCGCTACATCGGCGGCGCCGCGGCCCGCCGCCGCTAGTCCGGCGCCTCAGAACTGCAGGAAGAAGCTCGCGACGGCGGCCGCCGCGAAGCTGGGAATCACGTGCGCGCCGTCGTGCGGGCACCACTGGACGGGGTAGCCGGCGTCGCAGCCCTGATAGGCGACGCAGGGTGACGGATCCGTCGGCGCGGTGGTGCTGGTACAGTGGTTCAGCGCCACGATCCGATCGCGGGCGGATTCGCCGGCGGTGAAGTCGACGCCGCCCGAGGCGGACGTGTCCATCGATCCGTGCGTCATCCACGCGGCGATCGGGTGGGTGAGGCAGGTGTTGGTGCGACCGAAGATCGCGCCCGCCATGGGGGCGACGGCGCGGAACGTGTCGCTCATCTGGCAGGCGATCGTGTGCGACATGATGCCGCCGTAGCTGAAGCCGACCGAGAACACGCGCGCCTGATCGACGCAGTAGTTGCTGTTCATCCAGGCCAGCGTGGCTCGTAGGAACGCGATGTCCTGGCCGTTGGTGTTCGGCCAGCCGGTGTCGTTTGCATCGGTGGACGTGCCGAGGCCCTGGGGCGCGACGAAGATCGCGTTCGTCATGCGCGACTTCAGGCCGTAGTAGCTGCCGCGCGCGATCTGCATCGCGGTGCCGGTGCGGCCGTGCCATGCGAACACGAGCTGGTGCGGCTGGCTCGCGTTGTAGTTGGCCGGCAACGTCACGATGTACGACCGGCTCGTGCCCGAGACGTCGATCATGAACGTCGTCTCCGCGGTCGTGCTGGGCGTCGTGCCGCAGCCGGTGCTGGGCATCGGCGCGCCGCCGGTGCCGATGGTGCCCGCGGCGCCCGTCGTGCCGGCGCTGCCCGTGGTGCCGCCGCGTCCGGCGGTACCCGTGGTGCCGCCGCGTCCGGTCGTGCCCGCGGCGCCTGTCGTGCCCGCGCCACCCGCGGTGCCGGCGGCGCCTGTCGTGCCCGCATTCCCGGTGGTGCCGGCATTGCCGCTGGTGCCCGCGCCGCCTGTCGTGCCGGCGGCTCCCGTCGTACCCGCGCTGCCGGTCGTGCCGGCGGTGCCGGTCGTTCCCGGCGACGAGCTGCTGGAGCCGCAGCCGAGCGCGCCGAGCAACAGGGCCGCCGTGACCGCCCGCGTCCACTCACGATGCGTCGTCATCGGACGCATTTTACCCACGCCGCCGAAAAATAGTTCCAGTCACCTGACGCGCCCGCGTTGAACCCGGTGAAACCGTCGTCGAAGTTGATCGCCCACGCCGCCGTCGCGTTGCCGGCGGCGCGGTGCGACGCCCAGTACCAGTTGTTGCTCTTCGAGCCGTACTTCGTGTTCGGGAACATCGTGCGGTTGATGGCGGGCGCCACCTGGGCCTCGTCGACCAGCGTCGCCAGCTCGCGCAGGCTGGGGACACGCCAGGTGTGTCCACCCGTGGTCAGCCCCGCGCAGTATCCCGCGGCGTCGGTCCACGCCATCGTCGCTGGCGACGAGTCCTGCTGCCAGACCAGCCCCGTGTAGTTGTCGCGGACCTCGCCGGTCGCGACCATCGTGTACTGGTTGGGTGGCGGCGTCGCGAGCGCGCCCGCCGCGGTGTCGTAGTCGGCGTCGCCGGCGCCGCGCACGCAGCGCGCGTAGTCCGCGGTCGCGCCCGACCGCGCGTTGCTGACGATGCCGTCGGAGAAGTTGTACGCCCATCCAAAATCGGTGCCCGCGCCCGCGCCGATCTGCTTCGTGGTCAGCACCCACTCCGATCCGGTCTTGTAGAAGCCCGACGGCCCCGCGAACGGCGCGGGGAACTTCGATCCCGACAGCGTGAAGTCGTTCACCGAGGCCAGCTCGACGCGCGTCGCGAGCCGCCATCCGGTGCCCAGCGCCGCGCAGGTCGTGCGTCCGGCCGCGACCGTGACCTTCGTGGACGAAGCGGTCTTCTGCCAGGTCAGGCAGGTGACATTGTCGGTGATCGTGCCGTCGCCGTTGTCGCGATAGCTGGCCGGGTTCGGCTGGCCCGTGCTCGCCGGATTCGGCATCGGCCAGCAGGCCCAGCGGTGCGTCCCGCAAGGCGTGCACGCGCCGGTTTGGCCACCGCTTCCCGTCGTGCCGGCGCTTCCCGTCGTGCCGGCGTTGCCCGCGGTTCCGGTCGAGCCACCGCGGCCCGCAGTCCCCGTCGTGCCCCCGCCGGTCGTGCCGCCGCGGCCTGTCGCGCCGGCGCCACCCGTGGTGCCGGCATTGCCCGTCGTGCCGCCGCGCCCGCTCGCGCCGGCGGCGCCCGTCGTGCCGGCGGTTCCGGCCGTGCCAGAGCCGCCGGCCGTCGCGGTCGAGCCTGCGCCGCCGGTCGTTCCTGAGCTGCCCGCCGACCCCGTCGTGCCGGCGTTTCCTGTCGTATCCGCGCCGCCGGTCGTTCCCGCGGCGCCCGTCGCCATCGGGCCTCCTTCACTGTTCGCGCAAGCGCCGATGGCGCCCACCGCGAGCAAGGGGAGAACCAGGATGACCGTCCGTACCGACATGGCTTCGCCGTCCGCGACGTTTGTGTCGCCGGACGGCGAAACCTTCGATTCGTTTAGCTCGGCCGGGCGATCACGCGCCCGGGCAGGCCGTGATCATCTGGCAGTTCGTGAAGCTGCTCGAGGCGTTTCCGTTGCGGCTGCCCTGGCAGGTGTTGGTGCCCGTGCCGCCCATGAAGGTGTTGTGGTTCACGCAGTCGCTCAGGCTGTCGTTGCCGTCGCCGCCGTCCAGCCGGTCGTCGCCGTCGCCGCCCGTGAGCATGTCGTTCCCGGCGCCGCCGAACAGGCGATCCTGTCCCTGGCCGCCCGACAGCATGTCGTTGCCCGCTTCACCGGCGAGCATGTCGTCGCCGTCCTCGCCGAACAGCCGGTCGTTCCCGTTTCCGCCCGTGATGTTGTCCTGGCCGCTGCCGCCGAAGATCTGATCGTCGCCGTCGCCGCCGGCGATCACGTCATCGCCGTCACCGCCGAAGATGATGTCGTTGCCGCCCATGCCGTTGATCCGGTCCTGCCCGCCGAGCCCGACGATGCAGTCCGCCGCCGCCGTCCCGTTGAGCACGTCGTTGTTCGACGTCCCGATGATGACGTTCAGGCCGGAGCTTCTACAGAACGCCACCGGGTCGGCCGGCGACGCCACCAGCGCCGACGTCGTCGTGGTCACGTCGTCGTCGTCCACCTTGCTGCCGCACGCGGCGAGCCCCGAAACCGCGAACGCCAGACCCACGATCATTCCCTTCACGCCCGTCTTCCCCATCGCGAACCTCCCTCCGAAACCTTTCCGCAAGGGGACAACTTGAACAGCCCGCGCGCAGCGTCAACGCGACGCGCGGGGAATCAGCCAGTCGCTCTCAGAGGCCGACTCGGGCGTCGGGGTTCGCGCGGTCAGGGCGCGATGGTGCCCGAGAACAGCAGCGCGAGCAGCAGCGCGCCCAGCGCGACCCGGTACACCACGAACGGCATCGTGGTCCGCACGCGCAGGAAGCGCAGCAGCCAGGCGATGCTGATGTAGCCGGCGCCCGCCGCCGCGAGCAGGCCGACGATCAGCGCCGCGACGTTCGTGTCGTGCGCCTTCAGCAGCGGCTTCAGCTCGAAGATCCCGGCCGCGGCGATCGCCGGCACGCCCAGCAGGAACGAGAACCGCGCCGCGGCGTCGCGCCGCAGGCCGATCGCCAGCGCCGCGACCAGCGTGATCCCCGAGCGCGAGACGCCCGGCACCAGCGCCAGCGCCTGCGCGCAGCCGATGATCATCGCGTCGCGCAGCCGGATGTCGTCGTAGTCGCGGCTGTGGCGCGCCGAGCGCTCGACGAACGCCAGCAGCAGCGCGACGACGATCAGCGCGGTCGCGATCACCCACAGCGAGCGCAGCGATCCTTCGATCGCGTGCTTGAACACGATGCCCGCGACGCCCACCGGCAGCGTACCCAGAACGATGTAGCCCAGCTGGCGCGCCGGCGGCTCGGGTGGCCGCGACCGATCGGTCAGCGCGACGACCGCCGCGCGCAGCATGCGCAGCAAATCGGGGAGGAAGTAGCCGACGACCGCGACCAGCGTTCCCAGCTGCAGCACGGCGGTGAACGCCGCGCCGGGATCGCCCCAGCCCGCAAGGGCGGGGACGATGCGCAGGTGCGCCGTCGATGAGATGGGCAGGAACTCCGTCACCCCTTGCACAACGCCCAGGACGAGCGCTTCGAACGTGGTCATGGCTGAACCTCTCCTGAAATCACGCGGTGGATCTGGCCCGCATCGTCGCGCAAACGCAAGGCCCCGTCGGGATCGACGCCCAGCGCGACCCCTTGCAGCCTGTCGTCGATGCGGCAGCGCTCGGGCAGCGCTGCGTATTCGGTGAACGCCGCGACGGCGGCCGCCGGCCCGCGCTGCTCGAAGTCGTCGTACAGCGGCTCGAACGCGTCGAGCAGGCCGGCGAGCAGGCGCGCTCGGTCGATCGGCTGCCCGGTCGCCAGGCGCAGCGACGTCGCCCGGTCCGCGAGCTCGGCCGGGAACGCCGTCGCGTTCGCGTTGATGCCGATGCCGACCACGACGTGCTCGACCCGGCTTCCGGCGCTGACCATCTCCGTCAGCACGCCCGCCAGCTTGCGCCGCCCGCCGCCGTCGGAAAGAAGCTGTACGTCGTTTGGCCACTTGAGGTGTGGGGACACGCCCAGCGGCGCGACCGCGCGCGCGACCGCGGCGCCCGCCAGCAGCGTCAGCGGCGGGATCTCGGCGGCGCTGCGGCGGGGCCGCAGCAGCAAGGAGACGTACAGGTTCTCGCCGGCCGGCGAATGCCAGGTGCGGCCCAGGCGCCCGCGGCCGACCGTCTGGGCGTCCGCGGCGATCACCAGCCCGGCGGGCGCCCCCGCGCGCGCCCGTTCGGCGGCGAGGTCGCTGGTCGACGCGCAGACCGCGTGCCATTCGAACGCCCGTCCCAGCCAGCGCGTCGCGAGCAAAGGCGCGAGCCGGTCAGCGGTCGGCGGCAGCGACGGCAGCATCGGATCGGCGGGGTTCATGACGTTGGGCGGCGGCAGCTTACACCGCCCCGATCGCAGTTGGTTCGGGACCTTTCGTGGCTCCGCGGCCCTAACGCGATTGTGACCTCGGACTGGGACGACGATCATGAGGCGGCGGTGGCGCAATTCCCGGCCGACGTTCGCGATGCGCACGAGCATTCCGCCGATCATCGCGCGGAGATCGTCGGCAGCGCGGTGTGCGGCTGCTTCTACTGCTGCGCGACGTTCGCCCCGAAGGCGATTAAAGCCTGGGTCGACGAATCCGCCGAGGAAGGAGGGCAGGGGCGGACAGCCCTTTGTCCGAAGTGCGGGATCGACTCCGTCATCGGCGACCAGTCAGGCTTTCCGATCTCACGAGACTTCCTCGCGAAGATGCGGCGCCACTGGTTCGGTAACGCTGAGGTAACCGGCTAGTCGCGCGTGGCGTCGGTCGGGCGAATCTCGCAGGAGAAGTCGACCGCGCGCGCCGAGTGCGTGAGCGACCCGATCGACACCACGTCGACGCCCGTCTTGCTGATCTCGTGGATGCGGTCCAGCGTGACGCCGCCCGACGCCTCGATCACGACCTGCGGGCGTCGCTCACGGACGCGCTTCACGGCCTCGGCCATGTCGCGCACCTGGAAGTTGTCGAGCAGGACTCCCTCGGCGCCGGCCTCCAGCGCCTCGTCCAGCTGCGCCAGCGTGTCGACCTCGACCACGACGCGCAGCACGTGCGACGCGTTCGCGCGCGCGCGCCGGACCGCCTCGCGGACCGAGCCGACCAGCGCGACGTGGTTGTCCTTCAGCAGCACGCCCGACGCCAGGTCGGACCGGTGGTTCGCGCCGCCGCCGATGCGCACCGCGTACTTCTCCAGTGCGCGCAGGCCCGGCGTCGTCTTGCGCGTGTCGGTGATGCGGATCTTCGCGCCCTCTGCCGCCGACACGAACGCCTGCGTCAGCGTCGCGATCCCGGACATGTGCGAGAGGAAATTCAGCGCCGTACGCTCGCCGGCCAGCAGCGCCGCCGCCGGTCCGCGCACGGTCGCGACCACGCCGCCCGCCGCGATCGGATCGCCGTCGGACACCTTCGTCCGCACGCGCGTGCGCCAGTCGAAGCGCGTGAACACCGCCTCGACGACGCCCAGCCCGCACACCACGGCGCGCTCGCGCGCGATCAGCTCGGCCTCGGCTTCCTGCGTCTCGTCGATGACCGACGACGTGGTCACGTCACCGCGGCCGACGTCCTCTTCCAGCGACAGGTCCAGCAGCCGCTGCACGGCCGGCGTGTACCAGGGCGCCGAGTAGACGCTCACGCGCGCACCTCGCCGGCGGCCTTCGCGACCTGCCGCCAGTCCTGGACAGGCCAGCCGCGGCGCTTCGCGATCCGCTTGAGGCGCGGGTCCGGGTTGACCACGACCTGGTTGCCGACGCGCTCGAGCATCGGCATGTCCGTGTACGAGTCCGTGTAGAACCAGCTCTGGCTGAGATCGAGCTCGCGGCGCGCGCCCAGGTCCTCGGCCCAGTGGACCTTGCCCTTGCCGACGCACGCGGGGCCCAGCAGGCGGCCCGTGAAGAGCCCGCCGTCGACCTCGAACCGCGTCGACATCACCTCGTCGATGCCCAGCGTCTCCGCGAGCGGTTCGGTCACGTAGTTGGGCGATGTGGAAAGGATCGCCAGCACGTGGCCCTCGGCGCGGTGCTTTTCGATCTTCTCGCGGGCGCCCGGTACGACCAGGGGCAGCACGTCCGTCTCGACCCACTTGCGGCAGGTATCGGCGAACTCGCGCTCGAGGCGCCCCGCCATCTCGCCCGCGAGGCGGGTGGCGACCCACTGCAGGTCGATCAGAGACAGGTGGTACTTGGCCATCCAGCCCAGAGCGCGCAGCATCCGGAAGAAGGAGATCTCGCCGCGACGCCTCAGGTCACGGAGGAACAACCGCCCCGTGTTGCACGAGACGATCGTCCTATCGACGTCGAAAAAAGCACCAACCCGAGACATTCGGTCCGGCCACTCTATCACCAATATGTGCACGGACGGGCTGCGTTTCCGGCCGTTTACGCGTCGATGTTGTGACAGGCGCTCGCGACGGCAGCGCATCACGTTCCCGGGAAGGCACGTCGCGTCGAGCGGCTGGGCTCTGCGATGTCCGCGGCGCGCGCGGGGGCCTGAACCCCCATTTGACCCCGTTCTTCCGTCGCGGTAGGAACGTGCCCCTATGCGACTGACCGGCGGGCTCGAACGAGGCCGGCGACTCATCGCGCCCCGCGGCGCGCGGACGCGACCCACGGCCTCCAGGGTTCGCGAGGCTCTGTTCAACATCCTGGGGCCCCCAGCAGGACCGGTGCTGGACCTGTACGCGGGGACCGGCGCGCTCGGGATGGAGGCGCTGTCGCGCGGCGCGCCCCAGGCGGTGTTCGTCGAGCGCGACGGCGCCGCGCTGTCGGCCCTGCGCCGCAACCTCCGCGAGACCAAGATGGACGAGCGGGCCGAGGTGATCGGCTCCGACGTCCGGGCGGCGCTGCGCCGGCTCGGCTCGCAGCGCGACCAGTTCGGACCGTTCTCGTGGGTCTTCCTCGATCCCCCTTACGTTCGTGAGACCGAGGGGCTCCTCGGGGAGCTGTGCGGGCTGGACATCCTCAGCAGCTGCGCCGTCGTCATCGTCGAGCACGACAAGCGGCACCGCCCGGCCGAGCGGGTCGGCTGCCTGTTCCTGACCGACCGCCGGCAGTACGGCGACACCGAGCTGTCGTTCTACCGATCTTCTGGGTCGTGAGCCGGTCGTGACGCTGGCCGTCTACCCGGGCACGTTCGACCCGATCACGAACGGTCACGTGGACATCCTGCGGCGGTCTCTGAAGATCTTCGACAAGGTCGTCGTCGCGCTGGCCGAGAACGTGCGCAAGGCGCCGCTGTTCACCATCGACGAACGCCGCAAGCTGATCGCGGACGCGCTGAAGCAGGACGGCCGGCTGGAGATCGACGCGTTCCAGGGCCTGCTGGCCGACTACTGCCGCCGCCGCGGGGCGAACGTCGTCATCCGCGGGCTGCGGGCCCTGGCCGACTTCGAATACGAGTTCCAGTCGGCCCACATGAACCGCCGGCTGGCGCCCGATGTCGAGACTCTGTTTCTGATGACCGGCGAGGAGAGCTTTTATGTATCCTCCTCGCTCGTGAAGGAAGTGGCGTTGATGGGCGGAGATGTCTCGGGCCTGGTGCCCGCGGGCGTCGCCGCCGCGCTCGCCGACAAACGCAAACAAGGAGTGAAGCCGTGAAGCTCGCGCGTAGGTTGTCCGTCGTCGAACCGTCTCCGACTCTGGCCGTGTCCGCGAAGGCGGCGAAGTTGAAGGCCGCCGGGGTCGACGTCGTCAGCTTCGGCG
>Ga0070683_100003515_pt1 | contig 12748 bp, 14 predicted proteins | sample KBSC713LmetaG_FD_64662 | JGI IMG/M metagenome (GOLD analysis project Ga0070683, IMG submission 64662) | Corn rhizosphere microbial communities from Kellogg Biological Station, Michigan, USA - KBS C7.1-3L metaG | ecosystem: Host-associated > Plants > Roots > Rhizosphere ...
AACAAGTTCTGGGCGAGCGACCTGGGCGCGCAGTTCAAGAAGCAGGTCGAGGACCAGGTGAAGATCAAGATCCTCGGGCCGACGTTCTTCGGCACGCGCCAGGTGGGCCTGAAGCCGAACAAGAAGATCAACACGCCCGCCGACCTCGCCGGCATCAAGCTGCGCATGCCGCCGGGCGACGCCTGGCAGCTGCTCGGCCGCTCGCTCGGCGCGAACCCGACGCCGATGGCGTACGCCGAGACCTACACCGGCCTGCAGACCGGCGCGATCGACGGCCAGGACAACCCCCTGCCCAACGTGCAGAACATGAAGTTCTACGAGGTGATGTCGCAGATCGTTCTCACCTCGCACCTGGTGGGCTACGACCTGTTGTCGGTGAACCTGAAGACCTGGAACGCCATGCCGGCCGCGAAGCAGAAGGCCATGCAGGCGGCGGCCGACAAGGCCATCGCGTGGAGCGCCGCCGAGCACCTGAAGCGCGAAGCCGAGCTCGCCGACGGCTTCAGGAAGCAGGGGCTGCAGGTCTACACGCCCGACCAGAACGCCTTCCGCGCCTACGCGCAGAAGGTCTACCTTGCCTCCGACGAGGCGAAGGAATGGCCGAAGGGCATGCTGGAAAAGATCAACGCGCTGAAGTAGCCGCGTTGTGCGCCTGAGGAAAGCCGGCGCCTGGCTTCGCCGCCGGGCGGAGAACGTCGTCGCGGCGCTGTTCGCGGTGATGTTCGTCGCGTTCATCCTGCAGATCGTCTTCCGCTACTTCTTCAATTTCCCGGTGGGCTGGACGACCGAGCTGACGCTGATCTGCTGGCTGTGGATGGTGCTCTGGGGCTCGGCTTTCGTGCTGCGCGAAAGCGAGGAGATCCGCTTCGACCTGATCTACTCGGCGGTCTCTCCTCGCACGCGCCGCGCGATGGGCGTGGTCATGGGCGTCGCGCTGGTCGTGCTCTACGCGATGTCGCTGCCCGCCGCGATCCGCTACGTGAGCTTCATGAAGGTGGAGAAGAGCTCGTACCTGCACATCCGGCTCGACTATCTCTACTCGATCTACGTCATCTTCGCAGTCGCCATCATCGTGAGATATGCCTGGATGGTGTGGCAGCTGTCGCGCGGCAGGGACCCGGCGGCGTCGGACGGGACCGAAGTGGCGTCCGGCCTGTGAATCCGACGAGCCCTTTCTCGCTGTGCCTGGCGGCGATCGTCGTCCTCAGCCTGCTGGGCATGCCGATCGGCCACGCGATGATCGCCGGCTCGGTGCTGTACCTGTACATGGCCGGGCTCGACATGGGAACCGCCGCCGAGCAGCTGATCAACGGCATGAACGGCAGCTTCCTCCTGCTCGCCATTCCGCTGTTCATCCTGGCGGCCGAGTTCATGAACGCCGGCAGCATCATGGACAGGCTGCTGCGCTTCTGCAACGCGCTGGTCGGCCGCTACCGCGGCGGGCTGGCGCACGTCAACGTCGTGCAGAGCATCATCTTCGCCGGCATGTCCGGCTCGGCGCTCGCCGACGCCGCGAGCTCCGGCAAGGTGATGCAGTCGCTGATGACGCGGGACGGAAGGTATCCCGCCAGCTTCGCGGCGGCGCTCACCGCCGTCTCGTCGGTCATCGGCCCGATCATCCCGCCATCGATCCCGATGGTGCTGTATGCGCTGATCTCCGACACCTCGATCGGGTATCTCTTCCTGGGCGGCGTGATCCCCGGCCTGCTTCTCGGCGCCGTGCAGATGGCCCTCATCGCCTTCAACGCGAAGCGCCGCAACTTTCCGGTCGAGCCGCCGATTCCCGTTCGCGAATGGCCGCGCATCACGTGGCAGGCGTTTCCCGCGCTGCTGATGCCGGTGATCCTGCTGGGCTGCCTGTACAGCGGCATCACCACGCCCACCGAGGCCGCGGCGGTTGCCGCCGCCTATGCGCTCGCCGTTTCGGCGATCCTCTATCGAAGCGTCACCTGGGCCGATATCTACGGCACCCTGGTCCGCAGCAGCCGCATCACCATTTCCATCGGCATGCTGATCGCGGGCGCGCTGGTCTTCAACTACGTCATCACCGTCGAGAACATCCCGCGGACCGTCGCCGCGCTGCTCAAGACCTGGGAACTGTCGCCGATGATGTTCCTGCTGGTGGCCAATGTGATCCTGCTCATCCTGGGCTGCTTCCTCGAGGGGACGACGATCCTGCTCGTCATCCTGCCGGTGATGCTGCCGACGGCGCACGCGCTCGGCATCGACCCGGTGCACTTCGGCGTCGTCGCGGTGGTGAACATCATGATCGGCCTGGTCACGCCGCCGTACGGATTGCTCCTCTTCATGATGGTCCGGATCGCCGACATTTCCCTCACCGAGCTGGTGAAGGAAGTGCTGCCGTTTCTCGGGGTCATGATCCTCGCCCTCGGCCTGATCACGTTCATCCCCGAGCTGGTCCTGTTCCTGCCGAAGCTGATGGGCTACAAGGGCTGAGGAGCCGATGCTCGGCCGCGCCGCAGTCGCCATGTGGTGGGACGTCGCGGCGGTCGTGCGCGCGGAGTGGGAGAACTGGCATACGGTGGAGCACATGCCCGAGCGCCTCGGCATCCCGGGCTTCCTGCGCGGCACGCGCTGGGTCGCTCTCTCGGGCGAGCCTTCGTATTTCGTCCTGTACGAGGCGGCCGGGCTGGAGAACGTGACGGGCGGAGCGTACGTCGAAAGGCTGAACCGCCCCTCGCCGTGGTCGCAGCGCATGATGCCGCACCACCGCAACATGGTGAGGAGCCTGTGCAGCGTGCGCGCGAGCTCGGGCGGCGGCCTCGGCGGCGTGCTGGCCACCATCCGGTTCTCTCCCCAGGGCGGCGCGCCGGCGCTGCCCTCCGGCCGGGGCCTCACCGGCGCGGTTCTGCTCGAGTCGCTGGCGGCGGACAAGATGCCGCAGACTGCCGAGCAGAAAATCCGCGGCGGGGACGCGCGCGCCGAATCCATCCTGCTGGTCTGCGGTTACGATGGCGAGGCCGTAACGGCCGCAACGAAGGCGCTCGGGCTGGCCGGCGCCGTGGTCGGCTACTATCGCCCCGCTTTTTCACTGACTCCCAGGGACCTTCCGCAATGAAACCGATCTACGTGCTCAATGGCGCCAACATGAACCGGCTCGGGAAGCGGGAGCCGGAAATCTATGGCACCACGACGCTTGCCGAGGTAGAGGCCATGTGCCGAAAGGCGGCCGGCTCGCATCCGATCGAGTTCCGCCAGACCAATGCCGAGCACCAGCTGATCGACTGGATCCACGAGGCGATCGACAAGGGCGCAGGCATCGTCATCAACCCGGCGGGTTTCTCGTTCCACTCCATCCCCGTGCTCGACGCGCTGAAGATGTTTCCCGGGCCGATCTTCGAGGTCCATGTCAGCAACATTCACGCGCGCGACGAGTTCCACCGCCATTCGATCATCTCCACCGCGGCAACCGCCGTCATCGCCGGCCTCGGGCCCGAGGGCTATCGCGCGGCCGTCGAAGCGATGCTGCGCAAGATTGGATGAGCAAGCTGCTCGTCGGCCTGATCGGCGCGGGCATCCAGCGCTCGCTCTCGCCTGCGCTGCAGGAAGAAGAGGCGCGGCAGCACGGACTGCGCCTGCACTACCAGCTCATCGATCTTGAAGGCTCGAAGCGGGGTACCGATGCGCTGCCTGCCCTGATCGAGGCGGTGCGCATCATGGGCTTCGCCGGGCTCAACATCACTTATCCGTGCAAGCAGCTCGTCATGCCGCTCCTCGATGAAGTGTCGGCGCAGGCGAAGTCGATCGGAGCGGTGAATACGGTCGTGCGCAGCGGCGATCGGCTGGTCGGCCACAACACCGACGCCCCTGGCTGGGCGTGGGGCTTCAAGCGTGCGCTGCCGAAGGCCGACTTGTCTCGCGTCGTGCTGCTGGGGGCAGGCGGCGCCGGCGCTGCCGTCGGCTACGCGGCTCTCGATCTCGGCGTATCGGAACTCATGCTCTTTGACGCAGAGCCGTCCCGGGCCGCTGCGCTTGCCTCCAGGCTTGGCGCTCAGTTTCCCAATCAAAAGACATTTCAAGTGCATAACCTGAAGGAAAGCGTGCAAGACGCTACCGGGCTGATCAATTGCACGCCCATCGGGATGATGGGACACCCGGGCATGCCGCTGCCGGCGCAGCTGCTGCGGCCGGCGATGTGGGTTTCGGATATCGTCTACGTGCCGCTCGAGACCGAGCTGCTGAAGAGCGCGAAGCGCGCCGGCTGCGCGATCATGGACGGCGGCCACATGAACGTGGGCCAGGCGCTCGGCGGCTTCAAGCTTTTTACCGGCCGCGAGGCGGATCCCGCTCGCATGGATGCGCATTTCCGGCGCCTCGTCGCAAAGGAGATTTCTTGACCGACAAGCTTCCAACCATCCGGCGCGTGGTCACCGGCGACGGCCCCGACGGGAAGTCGCGCGTCATCGAGGACGCGCCCGCAAGCTCGATCAAGACCGTGGCCGAGCGCCCCGGCTATCGCGCGGTCAACGTCTGGCGCACCACCGAATCTCCTCCACGGATCGATGCTGAAGAATCCGTGGGGCAACACAAGGGAATCCTGCCGCCGAAGGGCGGCACCATCCTGCGGATCATCGATTTCCCGCCCGAGCCGAAGGATCCCGCCGAGCTGAAGCGCCGGCTCGACGCCACCTTCGGCGGGATTTACGCCGACGCAGCGCACGACAAGACTTACAAGCGCCATCCCGGCATGCACGCGACCGATACGGTCGACTACGCGATCGTGCTCGAGGGCGAGATCTGGTCGGTGATGGACGAAGGCGAGACGCTGCTGCGCGCGGGCGACGTCCTCATCCAGCGCGGCACGAACCACGCCTGGGCGAACCGCTCGCAGAAAACGGCGCGCATAGCGTTCGTGCTGATGGACGGCAAGCGCTGAGAATTCGGGGTCAGAGCACGATCTCCTCGCCGCCGGCGGATGTAGGAGAGGCCTTGCCGGAGATCGTGCTCTGACCCCGAATTCGATTAGTCGTTCTTGATGTTGGCCGCCCTGGCGACGGCGGTCCACTTCTCGATGTCGGCCGCCACGCGCTTCGCGAGCTCTTCCGAGGTGCCGCCGATCGGCCGCAGGCCCATGCCGGCAAAGACTTCTTTCACCTTGGGCGTCTGCACGGTGCGCGCCACTTCCTTCTGCAGCCGCGCCACGATCGCCGCCGGCGTGTGCGCCGGGGCGAAGAAGGCGGTCCACACCGGGACTTCCATGTCCGGCACGCCCGCTTCGGCCATGGTGGGAAGCTCGGGCCAGGACGGATGGCGGCTGGCGGAAGTCACGGCGAGGCCGCGGAGGGTGCCCGCCTTGAGCGGGCCGGCGGCCGGCGGCGGATCGACGATGGTCAGCATCACCTGGTGCGCGACCAGCGCGTTTACCGACTCGCCGCTGCTCTTGTAGGGAATCATCTCGATCGCGGTGCCCGTCTTCTGCTTGAACAGCTCGGTGGCGATCTGGAAGATGCCGGCGCTCGAAGCGTAGTTCGACTTGCCGGGATTGGCCTTGACGTAGGCGACGAGGCCCTTGATGTCGTGGATCGGCAGCGCCGCGTCCACGGTCACGATGAGCGGGAAGTCGCAGATCATCGAGATCGGGGCGAAGTCGCGGGTCGGCGAGTAGCTCAGCTTCGAGTAGGTCGCCGGGTTGATGGTCATCGGGCCGCTCGGGCCCATGAACACGGTGTAGCCGTCCGGCGCGGCGCGCGCCGCCGCCTCCGCGGCGATGATCGACTGCGCGCCGGGCTTGTTCTCGACGATCACCGGCTGGCCCAGGCCGCGGCTAAGCTCGTCGGTCATCACCCGCACGATGATGTCGTTTCCGCCGCCGGCGGCGTAGCCGACCAGGATGCGGATCGGCTTGTTCGGGTAGTCCTGCGCCGCGCTCGCGGCGGCGAGCAGGGCAAGGACGATGCCGCTCAGGATGCGATGCATGTTGTCTCCTCCAGCCGCTAGCCTAGCAGGGCGAGATCGTCCGCGCCCAGCGAGAGCGACGCGGCCTTTACGTTTTCCTCGAGGTGCGCGAGCGACGCGGTGCCGGGAATGGGCAGCACGACCGGCGATCTCGCGAGCAGCCACGCAAGGGCGACCTGCGCCGGAGTCGCTTTTCGCTTCTCCGCAATAGTCTTTATCTTGGAAAGGCGAAGGGCAGATCCTGCGCCCAGCGGATACCAGGGCAGGAAGGCGAGGCCCAGCCGCTCGCACGCCTGCAGCACGGGCTCGGAGCTGCGGTCGCCGAGGTTGTACTGGTTCTGCACCGAAACGATGTTTGCCACTTTGCGCGCGCGCTCCAGTTCCTTCACGTCGAAGTTGGAGACGCCGATGTGGCGGATCTTTCCCGCCTTCTGTGCGTCGACGATGGGACGGAGCGACTCTTCCAGCGGGACCTTCGGATCGGGCGCGTGCAGCTGGTAGAGGTCGATGCGCTCGACCTTCAGGCGCTTCAGGCTGCCTTCGATCGCCTGGCGCAGGTGCTCGGGGCGGCCGTTCTCGTCCCAGCGCGGCGCGCTCGGTCGGACCAGGCCGCCTTTGGTGGCGATCACCAGGTCCTTGGGGTAGGGGTGAAGCGCCTCGGCGATCAGTTCCTCGTCGACGTGCGGGCCGTAAGAGTCCGCGGTATCGAAGAAAGTGCAGCCGAGCTCGTAGGCCCGGCGCAGCACGCGAAGCGCGGCCGGCCGATCCTTCGGCGGCCCCCAGATCTGCGGCCCGCAGACCCGCATGGCGCCGAAGCCCAGGCGATTGACGCTGAGGTCGCCGACGGTGATAGTTGTGGGATTCATCCCAATTATTGCACCGCACACCATGTGGTTGAAGTCCCACGCAGGTGGCGAGGATGATTTTCCCACGAGGAGGCGTGATGGAAGCAGCCGTGGCGGGTAGCGGCACGCTGCTCGGAAGCATCTCGGAGTTCTGCCGGCGCACCGGCATGGCCGAGTCGACTTTCGGGCGGCGGGCGGTGAACGACGGCAAGTTCGTGGCGCGGCTGCGCGATGGCGCCCGCGTCACGCCCGAAACGCTGCAGCGCGTGAACGTCTTCATCCAGAAGCATGGCATGCAGGGACCGGGGGACTCGCCGCCCGAGCTGCTCGCGCTGATCCGCGCGACCAGCGCGCCGGTTCCGATGGCGGCGCAGCGCGCCGACGTCTCGCCCGAGAAGAACTTCCGCTTCTTCGACAACCGCCAGAAGTACCTCCTGTTCGTGAACACCTGCAGCGAGAAGGACGTGGTCGCGCGCCGTGTCGGGCTCGAGCTCGGCCACATCCATCCGCAGCCGCCCGCGGTCCGCCTGTTCGATGCCGGCATGGGAGACGGCACCGTGCTCGCCGGCGTGATGCGCGAGATGCACCGTCGTTTCTCGACGGTGCCGTTCTACATCGTCGGCAAGGAAATCAGCCTCGAGGACGTGCGCCTGAGCCTGCGCAAGATGGCCGACCGCTTCTTCGAGCACCCGGCGACGGTTCTGGTCGTCACCAACATGTATTACACCGAGGCGCCGTGGCTCACGCCGCGCCAGGTCGCCGCCGCCACCTCGATGGTCTGGCACGAAACCGCGCTCACCGGCTCGACTTCGCACGACTTCAGCGAGCAGATCGCGGCGCTCGAGCCGTTCCTCGCGAAGAACTGGCAGGCGAAGGCGAACCCGAAAACCGGCAACCCGATGTACGAGCAGCCCGTGGCTCTCGTGCTCTACCGGGACGATTACCGCTTCTTGCTCGACGACGTGATTCCGAAGCGTGGCCATGCTCGCGCCGATTACGACATGGTAATTGCCTCGCAGCCCTACCGGCTGCGCGCGCCGCTCGAGTTCAAGGCGCAGAAAGTGATCGCGCCGCTCGTGCGCGCGCTGGGAAAGGGCGGGCGGCTCCTCGGCATTCACTCGCACGGCCAGGACCCGGGCATCGAGATCATCCAGAAGGTCTGGCCGGGCGAAAACCCGTATACGCAAAGCCGCCACGACCTGCTGCGCGCGACGAAGGCTGAGCTCGGCAGGGACGCCCGGCGCTACAACTTCAATACCTACGCCGACGCCCGCTCGCTCTTCCGCTACGACATGCATACGCTGCCGAGCGAAATCTCGTCGGCGATCGGCACCTCGACCCTGTTCGCCGCCTGGAACGCGGCGATCTACGTCGCGCAGATCGACGACCAGCGCCTGGGCGAGGCGCTCGGGCGTACCCAGTACCTGGACGCGACGCGCGAAGTCCTGCAGAAGCACGGCAGCCTGTGGTTCCTCGACGAATCCTATGTCGTCTCCCGCAAACGCGATTGATACCGGGCTGCACGCGGCGCTCGCCGAGCTGATCGCGGCGAGCTCCCTCGAGCTCGCGCCGCGCGAGCTGCATCGCGTGGGCGAGATGGCGACGCTGCTGCCGGCCAACACCTGCGTCTATATCCCTTCGCTTCCCGGCCTGCCGCTCAGCCGTACGCTGGAAGCCGTCGCGGCGCTCAAGGCCGTGGGCCTCGATCCCGTGCCGCACGTCTCGGCGAGGCGGATCCTCGACAAGGAAGAATTCAGGTCGTTCCTGACGCAGGCCGTGCGCCAGCATGGCGTTCATCGCGTGCTGGTGATCGGCGGCGACGAATCGAGGGCGAAGGGCCCGTTCAACGACAGCCTCGAGGTGATCGAGTCCGGCATCCTGGCCGAGTGCGGCGTGAAGGAGATCGGCGTCTCGGGCTATCCCGAGGGGCACCCGAAGATCCCGCCTTTGCTTCTGCAGAAATCATTCGAACGCAAAGTCCGGGTGGCCAAGGACCAGAACATCGGCCTGTACGTCGTCACCCAGTTCTCGTTCTCCCCCGCTCGCATGGTCGAGTTCTGCTCGAACCTGGCGCGCACCGCGCCGCAGGTCGGCATCTACATGGGCGTGGCCGGGCCGACCGATCCCGCCGCGCTCGCGCGCTATGCGCAGCGCTGCGGCGTCAGCGTTTCGCTGCGCGCGCTGCGCAATCTGGGCACCGGCATCGCCAAGCTGGTGACCCACACGGACCCGCGCGAGCACGTGATCGCGCTGGCGCGCTATGCGCGCTCACGCGAGCCGAGCAACCTCGTCGGGCTTCACCTCTACAGCTTTGGCGGCGGCGTGCGCACCGCGCGCTGGATGAGCGATCTCATCGCTGGCTAGTTCGGGGTCAGGGTAAGATCTCCCGCCAAGGGGGATCTGATGCGGCAATTCTTCCGGCTCGCAGTACTGTTGGCGTTCGTGTCGGGTTGCTCGTCGACCCGCACGGTACTGGTCGACGTGCCCCCGCGCCTCGATCTGAAAAGCTACGGCACGCTCGGCGTGATCGAATTCGGCTCCAACTACGACACCGCCACCAACGTGCGCCCGACACGCGAGTTCGTCACCCGGATCCACGCCGCGCAGCCGGGCACGCGGGTGCTCGAGCTCGGCAGCCGCGAGGCGCTCCTCGCCGGCGTCGGCGCCAGGCAGCTCGACGTCGACGCGCTGCGCCGGATCGGCGCCAGGGCCGGCGCCGACGCGCTCCTCGTCGGCGACATCGTCTATTCCGACCCGAAGACCGACATCCGCATCAACGACCTGTCGCGCCTGGACGGCGGCATGCGCACCGAGGTGCGCGGCGATTTGTCGGTGCGGCTGGTGGAGACGAAGAGCGGGGCATCGGTGTGGAGCGGCTCGTCGTGGGCGCGCCGCCAGCTGAATCGGGTCAATGTGTCGGCCAGCCAGGGCATCAGCGGGTCGACGAGCGACGCCGATCCGCGCAGCGAAATGGTGCCCGACCTGGTGCACTACGCTACCCAGGACTTCCGCGCCACGACGGTGCGTCAGCAGGTTCCGAAGTAGTAAGATTGTTTCGTCCATCCACGGGGGTCCCATGAGCTTTGCCAAGCGTTGCCTGCTTTCGCTCGCCGCCGCCGCGTTCGTCGCGCCGGCTTTCGCCCAGGGAAACCTGCGCACGCCGTTGCCGCAGCCGGTGTCCATCAAGCAGGGCATGCTGAACGTGCCCGCGCTCTCGCCGCTGTGGCTGCTGCCCGAAGAGGCGGCCAAGTACGGCATCAAGATCGAGATGGTGATGTTCCAGCGCTTCGCCGACGCGCGCACCGCGCTCGCCACCGGCGACATCCAGCTCACCGCTTTCGGCCCGCAAGACATCTCGCTCGGCCTCGGCGCCGGAGCGAAGAGCATGGTGGGCGTGGCCGGCGTGGGCTCGGGCAACGATTGCCTGATCGTGCGCAAGGGCGAGGACATCAAGGACTGGAAGAGTGTCTCCGACAAGCGCATCGGCATCGGCGCGGGTTCGATCTCCTGGCTCAAGTTCGCCGCCTCGGTGCAGGAGAACGGCCTGGAGTACGGCAAGCTGAAGATCGTCAACATCGTCGGCGGCGGCGGCAACTACCTGAAGTCGCTGCAGGGCAAGGAAATCGACATGGCGGTGGTGTGGCAGCCGTTCTGCGCGCAGGCCATCGTCGATGGCTTCGGCGCCTATCCGACGCTCAATCACAACGCCTCGAAGACGGTCGGCGGCCTGATCTCGGTGCTGGCGGTGAACAAGCCGTTCATGGAGAAGAGCCCGGCCGCGGTGCAGAGGCTGGTCGTTTCCTACCTCGACGTCCTCGAGATCGCGCGCAAGGACAACGCCCGCTGGGCGAAGATCTACGCCGAGAAGGCCGGCCTGCCCGAGAACGTCGCCGCCGAGTCGATCCGCACCACGCACCTCGACCCGGTGATGCCGCTCGAGTCGATCAAGCGCATCTCCAAGTTCCTTTCCGACAACGGCGTGATTACGCGCGACGTGTCGGGCGAGATCGCGCAGTACTACGACTACAGCTTCCTTTCGCGCGCCACCGGCAAGAGCGCGGAGCAGCTCGGCCTGAAGCAATAGGTTCGTGAAGCTGCGGTTCGCGCCGCCCTGGTTCCTGTTGCTGCCCGCGGCGCTGCTGGCGCTGTGGCATTTCGGCGTGGAGCTGCGCTGGGTGACCGAAGGCACCGTGCCTTCGCCCCGGCAGGTGCTGCAGTCCTGGCATACCTGGATCGTCGGCAGCGGCGCGGGGAAGCTGACGCTCAACCCCTACTCGGGCACCTGGCTCGATAACGTCGCCTACTCGGCGCGCCGCGTGCTGCAGGGATTCGGGCTCGCCACGCTGGTGGCGGTCCCCCTCGGCCTCACGATCGGATGGAGCCGGCTCGCGGCGCGCGTGATCGACCCGACCGTGCAGCTCCTGCGCCCCGTGCCGATCACGGCCTGGCTGCCGTTCGCGATCGCGGTGTTCGGCATCTACGACGCGAGCGCGCTGTTCCTCATCGGCCTCGGGGCGTTCTATCCCATCGTCGTCAACACGACGCACGGCGTGCGCGACACCAACCTTCTGCTGCTGCGCGCCGCGCGCATGATGGGGGCGGGCCCGGGCTCGGTGATGGCCAAGGTGATTTTTCCCTCGGCGCTGCCGTCGATCTTCACCGGCCTGCGCCTCGGCATCGGCGTGGCATGGACGGCCGTGATCGTGGCCGAGATGATCGCGGTGAAGTCCGGCCTTGGGTATGTGCTCTGGGACGCCTACTACGTCGGGCGCATGGACATCTGCGTGGCCACCATGTTCTCGGTCGGCCTGCTCGGCTTTCTTTCGGACCGCGTGATCGTATGGGCGTCGCGCCTGCTGCTGCGCTGGCGCGCGCTCGAGGCGCACGCATGATCGAGATCGCCGGGGTTTCGCGCGAGTTCGCGAAGGAGGGGCGCAGCGTGGTCGCGCTGCAGGGCATCGATCTCGCGGTGCGCGAAGGCGAGTTCGTCGCGCTGCTCGGGCCGTCGGGCTGCGGCAAGTCGACCCTCCTCAACATGGTCGCGGGCTTCGACTTCCCCACCGCCGGCAGCGTGCGCGTGGCGGGCGAAACCGTGCGCGCGCCTTCGCCGCAGCGCGGCGTGGTGTTCCAGGAGCCGGCGCTGTTTCCGTGGTTCAGCGTGATGGACAACGTGGTGTTCGGTCCGAAGACGCGCGGCGAAAAGGCGGCGGACTATCGGCCGCGCGCCATGCAGATCCTCGAGCAGGTCGGGCTGCGCGGCTTCGAGGACGCCTACCCGGCCGAGCTTTCCGGCGGCATGCGCCAGCGCGTCGGCATCGCGCGCGTGCTGATGCTCGAGTCGCGCGTCATGCTGATGGACGAGCCCTTCGGCGCGCTCGACGCGCAGACACGCTCGCTCATGCAGGAGCTGCTGCTTCAGGTCTGGGAGCGCCACCAGCAGACGGTGCTCTTCGTCACCCACGACATCGAGGAGGCGTTGCTTCTCGCGGACCGGGTGTGCGTGATGACCGCGCGTCCCGGCCGCATCAAGAAGAGCATCGGCGTGAAACTGCCGCGACCGCGCGCGCTCGAGATCACGGCCTCGCCCGAGTTCAACGCGCTGCGCCTCGAGGTATTAGCGCTGATTCGCGAGGAAAGCCAGCGCGCCGCGGCGCAGACCTGAGGCTACTCTTTGGGCACGGCTTGGCCCGGCGTGTCGCTTGGCGCTTCACCAGTCGGGATGTAGGGCAGCCGGTGGGCGATGCCCTTGTGGCAGTCGATGCAGGTCTTTTCCTTGCTCGCAAGGTAGGTCGAATGCATGGCCTGCGCGCGCACGCTCTGCCGCGTGAAATCCATGGAATCGTAGTTGTGGCAGTTGCGGCACTCGAGGGAATCGTTGGCCTTGAAGCGGTCCCATTCGTGGTGCGCGAGCTCCAGCCGCTTCGCCTGGAACTTCTCCGGCGTGTCGATGGTGCCGAAGATCTTGCCCCAGACCTCCTTCGACGCCT
>Ga0070683_100003517_pt1 | contig 12747 bp, 10 predicted proteins | sample KBSC713LmetaG_FD_64662 | JGI IMG/M metagenome (GOLD analysis project Ga0070683, IMG submission 64662) | Corn rhizosphere microbial communities from Kellogg Biological Station, Michigan, USA - KBS C7.1-3L metaG | ecosystem: Host-associated > Plants > Roots > Rhizosphere ...
GGATACAGCGGCTTGCCGCTCAGCGACTTCAGGAACTCGATGAGATCCGACATTTCTTCGGCGCTGAGTCCCAGCGGTTTGATCTGCGCCGCGCGGGCCACCGGCGTCTGCTGGCCCGGGTCGGCCGGCGTGCAGGCGGGCGCGCCCGCGTCCGTCTCGCCGTTCACGATCCCACCGGAGTTACGGAAGTCGTCCGAACCGGTGGCCGTGCCGCCGTTGTTGTAGTGCCAGACCACGTCTTCGATGGTCCGGTAGTAGCCGTTGTGCATGTACGGCGCGGTGATGGCGACGTCGCGCAAGCTGGGCGTGCGCCAGGCGCCCTTCAGGCTCTGGTCGACCGGCGAGCAGTACCACTTGCTCAGCGACTGATCCTTCTCGTCCGAGTTCGGCTCCGCGCTCAGCGGATCGCCCCACCGGGACGTCCGGCGCAACTTGTTCGACGCCAGCGTCAGCTTCCAGAGGCCGCCCCACGCCCCCGACGGAAGGCAGGTGTCCTCTTTCCCTTCCGTGAAGCAATCGCAGCTGGCGTTGCCGGCGCCGCAGTCCGCGAGCGTCGGGACGTGATCGCCGACCTGCGGGATGCCGATGTTGTGGAACCCCTTGTCCGTCAGCATCGGCCCGTTGTGGCAGTCGATGCACGACGCCTTGCCGACGAACAGGCGCGCGCCCCGCTTCGCGGCCGGCGAGATCGCCGTCGAGTCCTTGCCCTCGCGCACGAAGCGATCGAACGGCGATTCCAGGCTGACCAGCTTGGTCTCGTAGGCCGCGATCGCCTTTCCGAAGTTGACCAGCGCCTGGGTGACGATGTCGCTGACCGGCTTGCCGTCGACGAGCGTCGACGCCACGCAGTCATACGCGTCCCCGTACGGCTCGGCGGGCTTCGCGGGCGTGCGCGTCTCGCAACCCGCGCGGCGGCCGGGGCGGCCGTGCAGCGGAAACGTCGGCCAGCAGGCGCCGCTCGTCTCGACGCAGCCCATCGTCGTCGGGCACGCGCCCGCGACGCGCTTGCACTCGCCGACGACCAGCGTCGGATCAGCGGCCACGTCCGCGGCGGTCACCGTCATCGCGACGACCTGCGCGCGCGTCATCGACGGCAGCGGGACGGGCGTATCGGGGAACACGCCGTTGTACTGCTCGCGATACCAGTTCACGATCATCCAGAACGTGTTCAGACGATCGCCGTTCATCGAGACGCCGCTCTCGCTGACGGCCGCGGCCTGCGACCACAGCGAGTCGCTGCGTCCGTTCCAGTAGAGGAGATCGTAGAACGCCGAGTTGACCGTCTGCTGGCCGTTGACGTCGTACCACCCGGCGCCGATCGACACCGTGTTGGGCGAGGACGTGAAGTCGCCGCCCGCGCGGCGCGGATCGTGGCAGCTCGCGCAGAACAAGCCCGTCGGCTGCCCGCTGGCGGAGCGCGCGTACGGAACCGCGCGGCCGATCGAATCGACCAGCGTTGCGTTGCCCGAGAAGCGCGCGTCGAAATAGAACCGCCACCCCAGCTGGACAGCCGCGGCGTCACGCTGGACGGCGTTCGAAGTATCAGCCGGCGGCAATAGCGCGTAGACGGACTCCGAAACCTGCACGTCGGGATCCCGATCGCACGGGCGGCTGGGATCGGCGTCGGTCTCGTCGCAGAGCGCGGCGAGCGATTGAACGCGCGTCCATTCTTCCTTCGTCCATTCGCAGCCGGCGCCGTTACAAAAGAGCTTGTCGACGGAATGACATCCCGTCAGCGCCAGAAGAAGGACGAGCGAAAAGCGAATTGTGCGGAGTGCGAAAGGCCGTATCACGAAGCGTTTGAGAAGTAACACGGCGCGACTGCGATGGTCCAGTTACGGAAACGGGTCATCAAATGCGAAAAATTGCATCCAGGCTCTCGCCCAGGATGGCGGCCATCTGGTCCAGGTCGTCGTCGGTGGAGGTCAGCGGCGGGAACAGGTACATCGTGTCGCCCAGCGGGCGCAGCAGGGCGCCCCGTCGGACAGCCTCGCGATAGACGTGCCATCCGGTGCGCCGCCCCGCATCCAGCGGGCGGCCGTCGGCGCCGCGGATGTCGACCGCGCCGACCATCCCACATCCCCGGACATTGCGCAGATACGGACGGTCGGCGGCAATTTTCTGCAGCGCCGCGAGCATCTGCGGCGCGCGGGCGGACACGCCCCCGAGAACGTTTTCCTCGGCGAAAACGTCAAGTACTGCCAGGGCGACGGCGACCGCCAGCGCGTTCCCGGTGTACGTGTTCGAGTGCAGGAACGCACGCCCGGACGCGTAGTCGGCGACGAAGAGATCGTAGATCGCGTCGGTCGTCAGTACAGCCGACAGCGGCAGCACGCCGGCGGTCAGCCCCTTCGACAGCACCGCGAAGTCGGGCAGCGCCGATGTCGAAACTCGAGCAGATCCGTCGACGATGTGACTGGCGAGGATCGCGCCCAGCCGCCCCATTCCGGCCGCGATCTCGTCGGCGATCAGAAAGACGCCGCGGCGGTCGGCCCAGGCGCGAAGCCGGCGCAGCAGATCCGGGCTGAAGAACAGCATGCCGCCGGCCGCCTGCAGGACCGGTTCGTAGACGATCGCCGCCAGCGTGTCGGCCTGCGCGGCCAGCGCGGCCTCGATCGCGGGCCACTCGGCGCTCGCGTCCAGCCAGGCGGGATCGGCAGGCCCGCTCCGGTACGGCAGCCCGGTCAAGCGGCCCGCCGAGAAGCACAGCGATCGGTACGGCGCCGCGTACAGATCGAGATCGCCGATCGACAGCGTCCCTGCCGTCTCGCCGTGATACGCGTTCTCGAACGCGACGAAGCGTGTTCGTTGCGGCGCCCCGCGCTGCGCCTGCGCCTGCAGCGCCATCTTCAGCGCGATCTCGACGGCGGTGGACCCGTTGTCGGCGAGGAACACCTTTCCGAAGTGACCCGGCGCGCGCCCGGGCGGCGCCGACGCGCCCCACGCCGACGGCGGCAACCCGTTCGCCGCCGCGAGCAGGCGCTCGCAGAAACGGACGAGCGACGCGCTGGTCGTGTTCGCGGTGATGACGTGCTCGAACGCGTCTTGCTGCGCGCGCAGCGCGGAGGCGAGCCGCGGGTGACCGTGGCCCAGCGCCTTGCACCACCAGCTGGAGATCGCGTCGAGGATCTCGCGGCCGTCCTCCAGCCGCAGGCGGACGCCGCGCGCGCCCGTCACGACCAGCGGCGGGAACACCTCGTAGTCGCGCATCTGGCTGCACGGGTGCCAGAACACCGCGAGGTCGCGCGCGACCAGGTCGAGGTCCTTCGACGGGGAGGACACGACTCACGACTAGCACGGAATCGCGTGTAGGATCGGCGCGAGGCGATGGCGACGACGACGAACCCGTTCGAACCGCCGCGGACGACGGACCTCGACGGGGACGCCCCGGCCGTGAAGGGTCCGCGGGTCGTCGTCCCGGAGGCACTGCGCGAGCTGACCGCCGCCGCCGGGTGGGTGCGGGGCCTCGCGCGGCTGACCGCGGTGTCAATCGCGGTCCAGGTCCTGCGCTTCGTCGCAGACCTCGGGCACGCGCGCGGCGCCAGCGCGATCGCGCTGCTCGTGCTCGCCATCGCGCTGCCGATCGCGATCTCGATCCTCTTTCTGATCCGGCTGAACCGGTACGCGTCCGCGTCCGAGCGGGTGTGGGGCGGCGCCACAGAGGCCGTCGGGGCGGTCATCAATGCACAGGCGTCCTACCTCAAGCTCGCGTCGGTCGTCGTCGGGATCAGCGCGGGCGTCTTCACCTTCTCGCTCGCGATCGCGATCGGCTCGGGTCGTTTCTTCACCTGGATCTACCGATGACGGCGCCGGGATCCGGAACCGCCGCCCGCGAGACGGCGCCACCGCGACCGCTCACCGAGTCCGAGTTGGATCGCCTCCACGCGGCGGGCGCCTCGGCACGCTTCCTCGCGCTGACCGGCGCTGTCGCGCTGGCCCTGCTGCTGATCCTCATGGTCGACGTGGCGGTGCGAAACCCCGACGCGCTGCTACACGCGGCGAACGCGCAGACCGGGACGACGGTCATCGCGGAAACGCTGTTCGCCGTCGCCAGCCTCGGGGCGGTCGCCCTGCTCTGGAGCTACGGGCGAAGCGTCGCCGCGTTTCTGCGTGGCGAGGCGGCGCTCCCCCTCGCCTTCCGCCGGATGCGTCAGTTCGTAATCCTCTGGACGATCCTGACCGCGCTGACCGCGCTGCTCGATCTCTCGGCCGCGTGGGCGAGCTTCTGATCAGCTCGCGCACGCGGCAGGTCGTCACTGCGTCGGCGGACCCCAGTGGTGGTGGCCGCCGCCCTTCGCGATCTCTTCCTGGGCCAGCTTGCGCTGATCCGGGGTCAGGATCTGCGCCGATCCGACCATCCCCTGCGTGATGAGCGCCGACATCTTGTCCTGGCTCGCCATCGACAGCTTGCGGAGCCGCTCGACGTCTCCGGCGTTGATGCTGGGCGCGGTCAGCGCCGCCACCATCTGCTGGCGCAGATTCTTGTGCGTCGCGCGCTCGGCGCGCAGCTGCGGCCGCAACCCCGACCAGATCGCGCGAATCTGATCGCGCTGGCTCGCCGTCGCGCCAACCTTGTCGAGGATCCGATGCATGTGCCGCATCGGCCCCGCGGGCCCACCTTCGGCCCCCGCGTCGTCACCGGCCGGCGCGGCCGCGCGCGCCGTCGAGATCCACCCGCCCGCGCCCGCCAGCATCAGCGCCGCCAGCGACACGAACACGATCTTTCGTCGCGACCGCCCCCCGGTCGTCACGATCCTGTCTTCGCTCTCCGTCTTCACATCGGTCTGCATGAGATTCGCTGCCTTTCCGCGAAACCAACGTTCGCCAAGGTCCTGACACCATGTCGCGACGCGAAGTTATTTCGTGAGATTGCTGACACGCGTTGAGATCTTTCGGCCCCGGCCGCACGTCGGGAAGCGCCAGGAGGTTTCAAATGATCCTGCGCAACGCAATGACCTGTCTGCTCGGAATCGGTTCGATCCTGCTGGTCGCCGACTCGTGCGCCGCCTCGCCATTTCCCGGATCGCGCCCGTTGCGCGATCGCGCCGGCGGCTACGAGCTGTCCGTCCTCGTCGACGGCGTCCCCGCGCGCACGTACATGCATGACGGCGAGACGTTCGTGCTCGGCCAGCTCGGTTCGCACTACACGCTGCGGATCACGAATCACACGGGACGGCGGATCGAGGCCGTCGTGTCCGTCGACGGACGTGACGCGATCGACGGGCGGCCCGCCGACTGGCGATCGAAGCGCGGCTATCTGGTCCCCGCGTGGGGCTCGGTCGACGTCGAGGGCTGGCGCATCTCGCACGCGCAGGCGGCGGCGTTCCGTTTCTCGTCGGTGCCCGATTCGTACGCGGCGCGCACCGGCAGCGCGCGTGACGTCGGCGTGATCGGTGTCGCCGTGTTCCCCGAGCGGTATCTCCCACCGCGCGTGTATCGGGTTCCGCCGCCGTACCGGACGTACCCGTATCCGAATCCGTATCCCCGTTCGTACGACGAGGACTCCTACGGCGGCGACGCCGAGAGCGGCGGCGCGCCGCGCGCGAAGGCCGACAAGGCGCCCGCGCCGTCGGGCGCCGCGCCCGGCCCGTCGGCTCCGCCCAGCGCGACGCCGCCGCGCGACGCCGCCCCCGAGGCGGGCTCGGGCGCGTACGGAAAAGGCGGGCGGTCGGAAGCGGCGCCCTACGCGCAGCGCAACCGTCCGGGCCTGGGCACCGAGTACGGCGAAGCGGTCCAGTCGCCGATCTACGAGGTCCAGTTCATCCGTGCGAACGCCAGCACCCCGAGCGTGGTGCTGGGGGCCCGCTACAACGATCGCGAGGGGCTGCTCGCGCTGGGGATCCCCGTCGACAGCTATTACGACCAGACGTGCTACGGGAACCCCTACGACGACGGCGACGTGCGCCGCACGGCTGATCCGTTCCCGGTCACCGACCGGCGCTTCGCCGCTCCCCCGCCCGGATGGCAGCGCCCTTGCGGTTGGCGGTAAGCCGGGCGAGGATCCCCGGTGGGTGTCAAACGACGAGGCGGACGAGGTGCTTCTGCAGGCCTACCGCGCAGGAGACGTGCGGGCCTTCGAGCGCCTCGTCGCCCGTTACGAGAAGCCGATCTGGAATTTCATCCGCCGCTTCGTGAAGGACGCCGCGACGGCGGAGGATCTTCTGCAGGACGTTTTCTTGCGCGTCGTGAAGAGCGCGGACGAATGGCGCGGCGCCGCGAAGTTCTCCACCTGGCTTTACACGATCGCGCGCAACCTCACCGTCGACCACGCGCGGCGCTCGGTTCACCGGAACGCGGCGTCGCTGGACGCTGAGCGCAACGTCGGCGATTCGCCGACGACGCTGCACGATCGGATCGCCTCGACAGATCGGCGCGCCGACGACCTCGCGTCCGATCGCGAGACGAAGCGGCGGATCGACGAGGCCGTGGCCGCGCTGCCCGCCGATCAGCGCGAGGTGTTCCTCATGCGTGAGGTGATGGAGATGCCGTTCGCGGAGATCGCGGCGGCGGTCGGCGCGTCCGAACCCACGGTGAAGAGCCGGATGCGCTATGCACTGGAGAAGCTGCGCGCCGCCCTGGTCGAGCTGGGCGGCGACCCACCGAAAGCAGCAGAATCTTCGGGATCAGGATGACGACGATGGCGAGCAACTGCGAAGATGTCAGCGCGCAGATGATGGAGCTCCTCTACGGGGAGCTGCCGGCGGATGCGCGCGCCACCGTCGATGCGCACGTCGCGGGCTGCGCGCGCTGCCGCGCCGAGCTGGACGGCTTCGAGAAGACGCGCGCGCTGGCCCGCCGCGGTCTGGATGAGGCACCGCCCGCGCGCGTGCACGCGGCGATCATGCAGGCGGCGGCCGCGCATCTCGCAACGCAAGCGCAACCCGCGGCGGTCGCGCGCAAGCCCGCCACGCCGGAGACGGTGTCGTTCTGGGATCGGCTGCGGGCGCGCTGGGCGTTCCCGACGCTCGCGACCGTCGGCGCGGTCGCGGTGTTCATGGTCGCGAACCGCGTATTCCTGAACCCGGAGCGCACGCTGGAACAGCGGCCGGCACGGGTCGAGGCGCCAGCGGCGCCGCCCGCGCAGGAGCCGGGCGCCGAACCGAAAATGCAGGCCGAGCCCAAACGGGCTGGCGAGGCGCAAGAGGAACGTGAGGCGCGTCTGGATCGCCGGCGCGGCCCGGACGGCGACGACGCGCGCGCGCATCACGGCAAGTGGGCCGCGGGCGGCGACGGACGCGTCGACACCAAGAAGGCGAAGAAGGGTGGGCTCGCGGAGGGCGGCTTCGCGGCACCGCCGCCCGCTGCCGCCAGGGCGGAAGCGCCTGCGAAGGAGAAGGCCAAGGTGGCCCGGGATGCGCCGGCCGAGAACAAGTTCGCGCCGCCACCGCCGCCGCGAGAGGGCGCGCCGGCTGGCCAATGGGCCGACAAGGCGGCAGCGCCGCTCGATGACGCAGACGTGCCGCGCGCGAGCTCGTCCCGCTCGGCGGCGGCGGCGGCCGCGGCCAAGCCGGCACCCGCGCGGAAGGCGCCGGCGCAAGGGCAGTCCCTGGACGATCTCGTGGCGGGGAGTACCGGCCCGCGCGGCGGCGCTGGAACGGGGTCCGGCAAGGGGGCGCTCGGTGGCCTCGCCGGGCCGCGCGCCAACGCCGACGGGTTTGGCGCCGCGCAGCCTGCGCCCCGTCCCGCGCCGGTGGCATCGACGTCCTCGGCCGCCGCAGCGCCTGCACCGGCGGCGCCACCGCCGGCGGCGCTGGCGAAGCCGCGCGCCAAGAAGAGCGAGGCGACGGCCGACGAGGCGCACGAAGCCGTCGCCGCGAAGGATGAGAAGAAGGTCGCCCCGAAGACCGCCGGCAGCGCGAACGACACGATCATGCAGCGCGCGGATCGCCTGTTCGCGGACGGGCGCTGGGCCGAAGCTGCCGCCCTTTATCGCGAGCTGCTGCGGCGCGATCCGCACGGCGACGACGCGGAACGTTGGCGCCGTCGGCTCGTCGCCGCGGAGGCCGCCGAGGTCAACGAACGGAACAACGCCGCCGTCGCGGCGAAGCGCGCCGCCCCGGCCCAGGGCAAAGCGGACGCCGAGAGCGAGGCCCGCCCGGCGAAGCCGGCGACCAAGGCCTCAGCCAAGGCGTCAAAGGCCGCGGCCGCGGACTCGGCCCAGTAGCTTCCCGGCCGCCGCGCCGACGGCAGCGGGGCCGCCGATCACATGCAGGCGGCGTTGGTTAGCGCGGTCACGCAGCCCGACAGCACGCCGCTGCCGCCGACCATGTTGAGGCAATTGGTCTGGCAGTTTCCGCTGCAGGGGTAGTTGGTGAACACGCAGTCGATCATCATCTTGCACTTCATCTCGAGCGACGTGCCGTTGTCGTTGCACGCGCTGCAAGCGGGCGCCGGCGGGTACGCGTAGTTCATCATCCGGATGGCGTCGACGCAGTTGGCGGGCGCGCCGCCGGTACCGGTCGTTCCGCCGCGACCACCAGTACCCGTCGTTCCGGCGGTGCCGGTCGTCCCGCCGCGGCCGCCGCTACCCGTCGTTCCGCCACGACCACCCGCGCCGGTCGTGCCGGCGGTGCCAGTCGTGCCCGCGGTACCCGTCGTGCCGGCCGTCCCTGTCGTTCCAGCGGTGCCGGTCGTTCCCGCGGTGCCGGTCGTGCCCGCGATACCCGTGGTGCCGCCTCGCCCGGTCGTCCCCGCCGTGCCCGTCGTGCCGCCGCGCCCTGCGGTGCCAGTCGTCCCCGCGCTGCCGACGGTGTTGCCCGCCCCGCCGGTTCCGGTCGTCCCCGCCGTTCCGACGGTATTGCCGGTGCCGGTGGTCCCGGCGCTGCCGGAGGTGCTGCCGCCGACGCCCAGCGGCATCCCGCCGGTGCCAACCGTTCCGGCGGTCCCGACGGTGTTGCCCGTGCCGCCCTTGCCCCCGGCGCCGACAGTGTTGCCCGTACCGCCGCCCGTGGGCGACGGCAGACCACCGTCACGGAAATACTCTTCGGGGCTCTGGCAGGCCCCCGCGTAAAGCCCCGCCACAGTGAGGAACGCGGCGACCAGCGCCGGGCGGGACGTAAACGAGCGAATAATTAGGGACCTCCTCGCGCTGCAATCCGCGCAGCGCGCAGGTCACCAGAATATCACGTCCGCCGTCCCGCCGGGACTACGCGTCCCGGAGGTCGTCCTGGTACGGCGACAGGGCGTCCGGACTCACCAGCCACAGGAACATCGAACGCACAGCGACGTACTCGGCGGTGGCCATCTCCGCCAGGCGGCGCGGCAGCTCGTCGATGTCGACGCCCTGCCAGTCGAACCCCGGAATGCCCCGCGACCGCGACAGCAGGCTGCCGGTGGCGAGCCGGTCCTTGATTCGCCAGGTCCGGTGAACGATCAGCTGCATCGCCGTCGCGAGCTCGGCGGGCGCGCTGACGGCGTCCGGCAACGCGACGCGATCCAAACCGACCGCCCAGCACAGCCACGACAGCGCTGCCCAGTCGGCGTGGGCTGTCGCGAGCAGGGACGGGACACCCGCGCCTTCGGTGGCCAGCTGTTCGTCGATCTCGATGGTCTCGGGCGCCGCCTCGCCGGTCTCCGTCGTCGGATGGGGCGCGTCCGGATCGGGCTCGCACTCGATCGTGTCGTGCCGCAAGGCCACCGGGCCCTCCGGGAGCAGCGACGACAGGTCGGCCGGCAGCCACGCGGCCGCCGCGTCGTCGCCGGCGAGCGCGCGGACCGCGGCCCGCGCCCCCTCGATCCGGGTCGCGTAGACGGCGATCGCGTGCCGGATCTCGTCGACGCCGTGACCGATCTCCAGCCCGACGCCCGCCAGCTCGGGGTCGGGCGGCGGAACGGTGCGCCCGGGCCATTCGTCGAGTCCGCGAAACACGATCGCGGCGTACGAGCGCAGCGACGCGGCGGCCTCCGCCGATTCGCCCGCGACCACGTCGGCGTCGGCGAGGGCACCCGCCCGATCGCCCCGCTGGAAGCGCAGCAGCGCGCGCGTCAGGTGAGTCATGCGCCGTTCGGGCGCGAGCAGCAGCGACGACTCGACCAGCTCGATCGCCGCCGGGCCCGTCGCGGGCAGGACCGACGCCAGCGCCCGCAGCGCCGCGGCCGCGTCGGCGCCGGAGATCAGCGCGTCCAGGATCGACGCGAGGCTCGCGTCCGCGGACTGCGAAAGCGCCTCGCCCCACTGGGCCTCGCGCTCGGGGCCGAGCGGCACCACGTGCTCGGCGCGCAGCCGATCGAAGCCGGCGCGATCGCCCGTCGCCACCGCGCCCCGCGCCGCCGCCACGAAGGCCTCCCGCACGCGCCCTTCCGCCGCGAGCGCGTGCGCCTGCGCGGTCCAGTCGCCGCGCGCGTCGAGCAGCACCGGCCAGCGTATCTCGTCGCCGTCGGCCACCGGCATCCCACGGTCGACCGTGCCCACGACCGCGCCGTCGGCGTCTAGGAACGTCCAGCGCCCCGTCGCCTGTCCGGCGTCGTAGGCGCCGCGCTCCTGACGAATCGTCGGATCGGCGTAGGGGCCGGGCTCCCCGTCGGGGAAGCGCCGGTAGAACGGACCCTGCGGCCGGTCGTCGCGCCTGAAGCCCGCCTCCTCCCGCAGCACGCCGGCGGCGTCGAACTGACGGACGGTGCGCACGCCTTCGGTGCGCGGATCGACGACCTCCTCGATGAGGACGCCGTGCTCGTTCCAGAAGCGATCGGCCTCGGGGCTGCGCTGCGACCACCCGCCGCGCGACTCGTCGAACGCGGCCAGGTCGGGCAAACCGGCGGGCCGCGCCGGGCAAAGCCGCCCGTCGGAGAGGATCGCGCGGCCCTCGCTATCGTAGAAGACCTCCAGCAGGAACTCCCCCGCGCGATAGCGCTCGCAGAGGCGGGCCGCGCCCGGCGGGACGCAGCAGGCGCGGATGCGATCGGCGTTGGGCTTGTCCGACGCGTACGCGGTCACGATCCCGTCGATGCGCCCGGCGACGTAGGTGCCCTCGCGGGCGACGTCACCATTGCGGTGATAGACGACGAACGGCCCGTCCTGCAGGCCCGCGACGAAGTGCGTGCGCGAGAACAGCGTTCCGTCCTCTCGATAAAAAGCGCAGTCGCCGTTGCGGACGCCGTGCGCGTCCCGGTGCGACACCTCCCACTTGGAGTCCTCCGGATTCCACACGCCCGCCGCCGGGACCGCTGCCGGTCGACTCGGCGTCTGCGCTTCCGGGCTGGATTCCGGGGTCGCGTCCACGGTCAGCAAAGGATACGCCAAGCGCGCGGGCGATGGTTACACTGCCGCCATGAAGGGCCCCGCCCTGTCGCGTCGCGACCTGATCGCCGGCTCCGTCGGCGCCGGCTTCGCGCTGGCCGTGCGGCCCATCTCCGCCGCAACGATCACGACCAGCGCCGAGGGACTGGAGGTCGCCGACGTCCACCTCCCCGGCCCCGGCGGCGACGTCTCCGCCTACACCGCATGGCCGGCCAAGCGAGCGACGAAGCCGCCGGTCGTCCTGGTGGTGCACGAGATCTTCGGCGTGCACGAGCACATCCGCGACGTCTGCCGGCGACTCGCGAAGCTGGGCTACGCCGCGATCGCGCCCGACCTGTTCGCGCGCCAGGGCGACGTCACGAAGCTCGCCGACAACAAGGAGATCTCTGCCAAGGTCGTCTCCAAGGTCCGCGACGCGCAGGTGCTGAGCGATCTCGATCGCTGCGTCCCGTTTCTGAAGACCAAGGGCGCGGACGCGAGCCGCGTCGCCGTCACCGGGTTCTGCTGGGGCGGGCGCATCGCCTGGCTCTACGCCGCGCACGCCAGCGCCGTCCGGGCGGGCGTCGCCTGGTACGGCCGCCTGATCGGCGACAAGGACGCGCTGCACGCGCAGTATCCGATCGACGTCGCGGCCACCCTGAAGGCGCCGGTGCTGGGGCTCTACGGCGGTCAGGACCAGGGCATCCCCGTCGCCACCGTCGAGGAGATGCGCAAGGCGCTCGCGGCGGGCGGCGCGGCGTCCAAGCGATCACAGATCCAGATCTATCCAGATGCGGGGCACGCGTTCTTCGCGGACTACCGCCCGAGCTACCGCGCCGCCGCCGCCGCCGACGGCTGGAAGCGCATGCTCGACTGGTTCAAGACGAACGGCGTCGCGCCTCAAGGTTGACGGTCAGGCGAGCAGGCGCGCCGCCGCCGCGCCCAGATCGTCCAGCACGGCGTCGGCCGCGTCGAACCGCCCGCCGGCGGTCAGCGTCGACGGGATCACCCAGCAGCGCAGCCCGGCGGCCTTGGCGGCGCGCAGGCCGCGCTCGGAATCCTCGATCACCAGGCAGCGCTCGCCCGCGAGGCCCAGCCGCTCGACCGCGCGCAGGTAAGGATCGGGTTCGGGCTTCGATCGCGCGTAGTCGCCCTGCGCGAGGACCAGCTCGAAGTGCGACAGCAGGCCGGTGCGCGCGTGCGTCCGCGCGAACGGCGCGGGCTCCGAGCTGGTGACGATCGCCAGGCGATAGCGCCGCGCCAGCGCCGACACGATGTCGGCGACGCCCGGGATCAGGATCTCCGCGGTGTCGACCAGCTCGAAGTAGCGCTGGTCGCGCGCGGCCCGCAGCGCGTCGACGTCGGCCGGCCCGAAGCCGCGCTCGCGCGCGAGGTGCCAGGCGCCCCGCCCCTCGCGCAGGAACAGCTCGACGTACGCGGCGGCGTCGAGGTGGATCCCGACGCCCGCCAGCGTCTCCTGGTTCGCGCGGAAGTAGAGGTGCTCGGTGTCGACGAGCACCCCGTCGTTGTCG
>Ga0070683_100003518_pt1 | contig 12747 bp, 12 predicted proteins | sample KBSC713LmetaG_FD_64662 | JGI IMG/M metagenome (GOLD analysis project Ga0070683, IMG submission 64662) | Corn rhizosphere microbial communities from Kellogg Biological Station, Michigan, USA - KBS C7.1-3L metaG | ecosystem: Host-associated > Plants > Roots > Rhizosphere ...
CGCTTTGCCCGGTCGTCGACTTCGGGCTTCCGAACGCGACGATGCACAAGGTCGGCGAATGCGCGGCGGTCGAGGACATCCGCGCCTTGTCGCGGATCTACGAGCGCATCGTTCGGAAGGTCCTTTCCTAGGCTACGGATTTAGCCGCGGCGCCGCGACTGTTCGCCGCCCAGGCGAGGAACTCATGCTCGAACATGGCGGGCGCGAAGACGAATCCCTGGACGCTGTCGCAGCCCATCGCGCGCAGGATGTCCGCCTCGGCGGCGGTTTCGACCGCCTCGGCGACGACCTCGCAGCCGACGCCCTTGATCAGATGGATCACCGCCTGGACGATCACGCGCGCCTTTTCGCTGCTCTCGATGTCGGCGATCAGCGTCTGGTCGACCTTCACGCGATCGAGCGGCAGGGTGCGAAGGCGCGCGATGTTCGAATAGCCGGTGCCGAAATCGTCGATCGTGATCCGCGCGCCGTCGGCACGCAGACGGGCGATCTCCTCGACCACGGCGGCGCTGGCCTCCATCGCCGCGCTCTCCGTGAACTCGAGCTCGACGAGCGAGAGCGGAACGTCCGCGTCAGCGAATGCCTGACGCAGACGCGGGAAGAAGTCGGGCCGCTCGACCTGGCGCGGGCTGACGTTGAACGAAATCCGGCCGCTGAAGCCGTTGCGGTGCCAGCCTCCGAGCGCGGCGGCGACCTCTCCGATCACCCATTCGCCAATCTCCGCGACGATCCCGGTCCGCTCCGCGACGTCGATGAAGGTATCCGGCAGGCGCATGCCCTCGCGGGGGTGGTTCCATCGCAGCAGCGCCTCGGCGCCCGCTAGCTCGCCCGTGACGAGGCTCATCTGCGGCTGGAAAGCGAGTGCGAACTCGCCCCGCTGAACCGCCTCGGTGAGCGCCTTCTCGGTCTCGATCCGCTGCTGATGCTCCGAAGCGAGGCCGGCGCTGAACAGGCAATATTGCCCGCCGCCGAGGGACTTGGCGCGGTACATTGCGATGTCCGCTGCGCGCATCATGGACTCGATGGTCGTGCCATGGTCGGGGGAGATGGAGATCCCGACCGAGGCGCCGATGTCGACGCTGTGCGAGGAAAGTTCGAAGGATTCCGACGTGGCGAGCACCACTCGCCGCGCGATCCGCTCGATCTCCTCGACCGATTCGATTTCCGGAAAGAACATCGTGAATTCGTCGCCGGCCAGACGGGCGAGAAGCGGGCGAACCCGGGCGCTGCCCGTGAACTCGGCATTGACGACGACCCGCAGCCGGTTTGCGACCATGATCAGCAACTGGTCGCCGCGGGCGTGGCCGAGACTGTCGTTGACCATCTTGAAACGGTCGAGATCGACGAACAGCATCGCCGAGCTCGCTCCGTCGAGCACTTCGCTCAGCAGCTTGTCCGCTTCGGAGCGGAAATGAAGGCGGTTCGGAAGCGACGTGACCGGGTCATACATTCCGAGCGCATGCGCATTCTCGATCGAGGCGCGGACCTCGGCGAACAAGGCGTCGACGGCGGAAGCGAGCTTGGGCATCGTCCGGCGGACGGACTCGGGAGCGGGGGAAACCAGATCGCCGTCCTCGACCGCAAGCAGCCGGTCGCCGAGCGCGGCGAGCGCCCGAGTGCTTTCGCTGTTCGGCCGTTCCGCCGCGATATAGCTGATCAGCAGGCAGAAGGCCCCGGCGACGAGCGACGCGAGAATCTTCTCGTCGAGCTCCCTCAGGTAGAGGAGAGCGCCTAGCGAAAAAAGGAAAGAGGCCAGACCAGCAGCACACGACAGGATCGCGTTGCTGATCTTCTGGGCCGTGCCTGCTTTCATTCCGCTGTGCGCCCCGTGCGACGGCAAAGCCCGCCTACATGCCCGCGATAGCCAAGGAGGGTTAAGAAAGCGTCAGCGCAACCGGTCCCTGCGCCTCAGCACGATGTAGAGGCTTCCGCCCCCGCCGTGCCGGCGATGAGCGGCCCTGACGGCGGCGATATCGGCCGCGTGTCGCGACGCGGCGAGCCAGTCGTGCACCGCCGCGCGGATCGCTCCGCGCCGGATCGGCGGCTCGCCCGGGCGGTGATGGCCGGTGACGAGGAGCACCAGCCTCTCTCCCCGCGCAATCGCCTGGTCGAGCGCTCGATCGATCGCACGCCAGGCACCGTCGAGGCTCATCCCGTGAAGGTCGACGACACGGTCCGGAGTGATCGTCCCGCCGCGGAGCCGGCGATCCCAGCGACTGTCGAGAGTCGTTCCGACCGCGCGACGAGCGGCTTGCACACGCACCTGCGGAGCTGGCTGTGAACCAACTCTCTGTACCGGATTTAGCGTAATATTATCAGGTGCTTTTGCGTCTTTCTTCTCACGTGATAGTGGCCGGATGGTCGAGGCGACCCGCGCCCACAGCGCGGACTCCTCAGGGCTGAGCGAACGCACGCGCCGCCGCGCCTTTGGGCAGCAAAATGTAGGCCACGCCGTTCGCAGACATTCCGCCGGCGATCTGGGTGGCTTCGGGCCCGGAACCCCAGAAGGTGTCAAAGCGGTTCGGGCCCTTGATTGCGCCGCCGGTATCCTGTGCGACCCACAGGCCATAGGCTTCGGGCCGGTCGACGGCGAGGTAGACCGGCGCGCCGAGCGGGACGAACTTGGGATCGGCCGCGACGGTCGCTCGGGCGCTGACCGGGACGTTGAGCGCGCCGACCGGTCCCGGGCCGTTCAATACCCTGAAGAAAATGTAGGACGCGTTCTCGCGCATCAATTCTCGCGCTGCGTCCGGGTTGGCGCGCATCCAGGCCTTGATCGACTGCATGCTGGCGCCGCCCTGCGGAAGAATCCCGCGATCTCTCAGCAGCTTGCCGATCGCCGTGTATGGAAGGCCGTTCTGATCGGCATAAGCGATCTGCATGCTCGTCCCGTCGGGAAAGACGACCTGCGCCGATCCCTGGATCTCGGCGAAGAACAGTTCGACCGGATCGACCGCCCAGGCGATCTCGAGTCCTTTATTGGCGAGCGCGCCCGCTTCGATGTCGCCGCGCGCATAATAAGGGACGCATGTCCCGGTCTCGTCGACACGACCGCGCCCGGTCGTCGCATCGGGCCGGGTGCAGCGCACGAGGTCGGGCGGGACCGTGTAGATGGGGGCATAGCCGGGCTGCGGCACGCGCGATCCCTGGATCTCCGGCTCGTAATAGCCGGTCGCAAACGCCTTGCCGGTCCCGACGCGCACCCAATCGAAATTGTCCCTGAAGAAGGTCGCCGCCTGCTCGAGCGGAACGGTGGCCGAGGCGGCACAAAGCGGCACCCAATCAGCGCCTTGGGCAAGCCCCGACTGATCCTTGCGGCGGACGAGCACGGGACAGCTGATTCGGAAGGCGGCGAGCGCGCGCTCAGCCCATTGGTCGTAGATGACTGGCGCCGGGGGGACTAGCGCGACGCCGGCTTCGCGCGCGTTCGTAGGCGGCGGCGGAGTGACCGGTTGCGGTGGAATCGTGACCGGCGGCTGGGTGATCGGCGGCGGGGGAGTCGGCCGGGCCGCGCAGGCGGCGAGAAGCAAGGCGGATGCGAGCGCGAACGCGCGTGTCGCGAAACTCACGCTTCCTCGTCGGTCTCGATCAGCAGCCAATTGGGGTCGCGCGTCGCGAGGTCGCGGCGGAAGGTCCAAAGATCGCGGGTCTGGACCGCATCGCTCATCGAGCCGGCGACGACCTGCCCTTCGGCATTGCGCGTGACCGCGGCGATGTCGGCCTCGAACCGGACCGTCACCAATGCGACCGACCGTTCGACATTGGCTTCGGAAATGACCGCCTGCTCGATCGTGACGAGCCGATTGTCGAGCGTCAGCCCTTCCTTCTTCCGCTGCTCGACCGCGCCGGCGAAGGTTTCGAAGACATGCGGATCGACATGCGGCTTCAAGGTGTCGACATCGCCTTTCCAGAAGGCTTCGAGGATCAGCCGGTAGGCCGATTTCGCGCCTTCGAGGAACCGCGCCACATCGAAGGTCGGATCGGCGGCGAGGATCGCGCGCACACCCGGGCCGGCGAGCGGCACATAAGCGAGGTCGGCGCCGTTGTCGGCGGCCGGTGCGGTTGCCGGAGGCTGCGCCACCCGTGGCTCGACCCGCGGGTCCTGGTCTGCGGGCTTGAGGATCGGCTGCTGCTCATGCCCGGTGCGCTCGCCGAGCACGCTGTAGAGGCGCAACCCGATGAACAAGGCGACCAGGGCAAGGATGACGATGACGGTCAATTCGCGATTATCCTATCGATCTTGGTCTTCAACATAGTGCGCCGCGCGTAAATATTCCAACACCGCCAAACGCACGAGCGCGGCATTGCGCCTCATAATCGCGGCTGCTAGGCGCACCTGCCTGATCAGCCGCCTCCGGAAGGCGGCTCCCAACACGATGTAACAGCTTGCAAGGACAGGATTCATGGCGGACCAGGAACCGGCCTCGAATGGCAACGGCTCGGGCGAAAACAGCAACGAACCGCAGCTTTCGATCCTCGCCCAGTACACCAAGGACCTGTCGGTCGAAAATCCGAGCGCTCCGCAGGTCTTCTCTTGGCAAGTCCAGCCCGGGCTCGACGTGCAGTTCAACATCGCGGTCAACACCGCGGCCGAGGACGTCCACGAGGTCACGCTCAAGATCGAGGTGTCGGCGCGCTCGGAGAACGGCGTCCACTTCGTCGTCGATCTCAGTTACGCGGGGCTGTTCGGCCTTCGCAATCTGCCCGCGGAAGCGCTCCAGCCGTTCCTTCTGGTTGAAGCTCCGCGGATGCTTTTCCCCTTTGCTCGCCAGATCGTCTCGGAGGCGATCGCCAACGCCGGCTTCCCTCCTCTCCTGCTCGACCCGATCGATTTCGCATCCGCTTATATGTCCCAGGTGCAGCAGCTGCAGGAGGGCGAAGGCGGGGCAGCCGCTGCCGAGCAGGCCGAGGCTGCCGGGGAAGAGCCTGGCGACGCCTGACGTTTTCGCGCTCCGGGGGGCGTTGAACCGATGAACCTCGCCCGCTCGCTCGGATCCGTCGGCGGGCTGACCTTCGCCAGCCGAGTGCTCGGCCTCGCCCGTGACATGCTGTTCGCGCAGTTCGTCGGCGCGAACTTCGCGTCGGACGCCTTTGCCGTTGCCTGGCGAATGCCCAACATGTTCCGCGCGCTGTTTGCTGAAGGCGCCTTCTCCGCGGCGTTCATCCCGATGTTCAACAAGAAGGTCGGAGACAAGGACGGTCCGGGGCTGCCGGCGGGCGTCGACTTCGCCGAGGACGCGCTTTCGGTGCTGCTTCCGGTGCTGGTCCTCATGACCGTGCTGCTCGAGCTGTTGGCCTGGCCCGCGACCTACCTAATCTCGCTCGGCTTCCACGGGGCGTCGGACGAGCAGTTCGCTTTCGCGGTGATGCTCGCGCGATTCACCTTCCCCTATCTGATGCTGATCTCGCTCGCTTCGCTGCTCGGGGGAATCCTCAACTCACTGCATAAATTCTGGGTCGCCGCCGCGGCGCCGATCCTGCTCAACGTCGCGCAGATCGTCGCTTTGCTGTTCTTCCACACGCACGAGCCGATGACCACGACCAAATACCAGGCGATCTCGGTCACGGTCGGCGGCGCCCTGCAGCTCGCCTGGCTCGCGCAATCCTGCTGGGCCAATCACGTCCGCCTCAAAATCAAGTGGCCGACCTTCAACGCGGACGTGAAGCGGCTGTTGCGGCTGATCGGACCGGCGGCGGCGGGCGCCGGCGCGGTTCAGTTCAACCTGCTCATTTCGACCGCTCTTGCGACCGGCCTGCTGCCGCACGGATCGGTGTCGTACATTTATTATGCCGACCGGTTGAACCAGCTGCCGCTCGGCTTGATCGGGATCGGTCTCGGGACCGTGCTGCTTCCGACCATCTCGCTCCAGCTCGGCCGCGGCGCGGAGAGCGAAGCGATGACGACGCAGAACCGCGGGCTCGAGCTCGCGCTGTTCTTCACGCTTCCGGCGACGGTGGCGCTGGTGATCTGCGGCGTTCCGATCATCACCGGCCTGTTCCAGCACGGTCAATTCGACGCCACGGATTCGCTGAGGACGGGCCAGGCGCTCGCCGCCTTCTCGGTCGGGCTTCCGTCCTACATTCTCGTGAAGGTGCTCACCCCCGGCTATTACGCGCGGCACGACACGAAGACTCCGATGCGCTTCGCGATGATCTCAATCGCGGTGAACCTTGTGCTCAACCTCGCCCTGATCCTGCCGCTGAGGCACATGGGCCCTCCGCTGGCGACCGCGCTCGCATCGACTGTCAACGTCTGGATGCTTTATCACACGCTCAAGAAGCGCGGCCATTTCGAGGCGGACGCCCGGCTTCGGCGAAGGGTACCGCGGCTCGCCATCGCTGCGCTGATCATGGGAGTGGCGCTATTCTGGTTCGCGCCGCTCATCGATCCCTATCTCACCGGGTCGATCGTCCGCCGAACCCTCGCGCTCGGCGCGCTGGTCGGAGCCGGCGCGGCGGTTTACGCGATTGGCTGTTTCCTCACGGGCGGCTTCGTGATTGACGATCTGAAGCTGATGGTCGGGCGGGGACGGAAAGGATGACGACGACGAAGCCGATGCGCGTACTTTCGGGAATCCAGCCGACCGGCGGCCTCCACCTCGGCAATCTGCTCGGCGCGATCCTCCGCTGGGTCAGGATGCAGGACGAGGCCGAATGCCTGTTTTTCCTGGCCGACCTTCATGCACTGACGGTCGATGTCGATCCGGCCGAACTGCGCTCGAACGTGCGCGAAATGGCCGCGGCTTTGATCGCCAGCGGAATCGACCCGAAGAAATCCATTCTGTTCGCGCAAAGCGCGGTCCCGGCTCACGCCGAGCTCGCCTGGCTGCTTCAGTGCACCGCGCGCATGGGCTGGCTCAACCGAATGACGCAGTTCAAGGAGAAGTCGGGAAAGAACCGTGAGGGCGCCTCGGTCGGGCTGTATACCTATCCGGTCCTCCAGGCCGCCGACATCCTGCTCTACCAGGCGACGCACGTACCGGTCGGCGAGGACCAGAAGCAGCATGTCGAGCTGACCCGCGACATCGCGATGAAGTTCAACAACGACTTCGACGTCGAGCTGTTCGTTCCGCCCGAACCGTTCATCGGCGGCGGCACCGCCGCGCGCGTGATGAGCCTTCGGGACGGCACGTCGAAGATGTCGAAGTCCGATCCGTCGGACATGAGCCGGGTCAATCTGACCGACAGCGACGACGAAATTGCGCAGAAGATCCGCAAGGCGAAGACCGACCCCGAGCCGCTCCCCGACGATCCGGCTGCCCTGAACGGCCGGACGGAAGCGAAGAACCTCGTCGGAATCTATGCCGCGGTCACGGGCGAGAGCGTCGAGCAGGTCCTGTCGAGCTTTGCAGGACAGGGCTTCGGCCAGTTCAAGCCCGCGCTTGCAGACGCGCTCGTGGCGCTGATCGCGCCGATCCGGCAGCGGCTGTCGGAGCTGCGCGAAAACGGCGCCGAGCTCGACCGAATTCTCGGCGAGGGCGCGGCGCGTGCGAGCGAGATCGGCGCGCCGATCCTCGCAAAGGCGAAGGCCGCCGTCGGCCTCGCACAATAGACCAGCTCACGCGTGGACACAGAAAACGAACCAGGCCAGCTGCGCCCCCTGCCGCTTTCGCAGCGGCTGAGGCAGATCGTTGCTGAAGATGGACCCGACCGGCTCACCTTCTCCGATCTCGCGCTGAAGCTGCACGCCCGCGCGTGGGGCGGCCTGCTCGTGATCTTCGCCGCGATCAACGTCATACCGTTGCCGCCGGGCGCCAGCATCTTCTTCGCCATCCCGCTGTTGATCGTATCGGCGCAAATGGCGTTCGGCCGGGCGAGCCCCTGGTTCCCGGCGCGGATCGACCGTCGCGGCGTGACCAAGGATGAGCTGGGCCGGCTGATCACCAAGATGGAATGGCTCGAAGTCCGCGTCGAACGGTTGTTCAAGCCGCGCCTGGCGACGCTCACCGGGCCGGCCGCGACCCGGCTGATCGGCGTCGTCTGCTTCATCCTCGCGCTGATGACGACCTTACCGATCGTCCACGTTGCGCCGGCGGCGGTGATCGTCCTCTTCGGGCTGGCGCTGGTCTATCGCGACGGAGCGCTTGTCATCGCGGCCGCAGTAGCGGGCGTCGTCGGCGCCGCAATCGTCGTCTTCCTGATCGATTCGGGTGCCATCGCGCTCGGCTACGTCGCGCGGCGCTTCGGATTGTAGACGAACGGGCCCGCCGGAGCGGTCCGGCGGGCCCTGTCCTTTCCGGCGTTTCGGGGCGGCCGGAAAGGCCAGCTCCCCACCGATCGCACCTCTACAGCGGGCGATCAGCCCTCCAGCTGTCTCGTCAGCAGCCGGATGTCCGCGTCGAGCTCGGCATCGCTCGCGCGCAGTTTCTCGATCTGACGCACTGCGTGGATCACCGTCGTATGATCGCGCCCGCCGAATCGGCGGCCGATGTCGGGCAGCGACTTGGGAGTCAGCTGCTTCGACAAATACATGGCGACCTGGCGCGGCCGGGCGACCTCGCGTGCGCGCCGGGCCGAAGTCATCTCCGCCTTGCGGATCCGGTAATGCTCGGCAACCTGAGTCTGGATCTCGTCGATCGAGATCCGCCGCTGGTTGGCGCGAAGCACGTTCGCGAGCACTTCCTCGACGAACGCAACGTCGATCGTCCGCCCGGTCATCATCGCATAGGCGCCGATGCGGTTGAGCGCGCCTTCGAGCTCGCGGATCGAAGAGGTCACGCGCCGCGCGAGAAAGTCGACCACCGGCCGCGGCATCTCGACGCCGGGCAGCGCCTCGAGCTTCGCGCAAATGATATTGAACCTCAGCTCGTAATCGGCCGCATTGATGTCTGCGACGAGACCCCAGGACAGGCGCGAGAGGATGCGCGGCGCGATCCCGTCAAGGTCCTGCGGCGCGCGGTCCGACGTGATCACCAGCCGCCGTCCGGCGGTGATGATCTCGTTCATCGTGTGGAAGAATTCCTCCTGCGTCGAATCCTTGCCGGCGATGAATTGCACATCGTCGATCAGCAGCAGATCGGCATTCCGGAGGCGCTGCTTGAAACCGATCGTGTCGTTTTCCTTCAGCGCCCGGATGAACTCGACCATGAACTTCTCGGCCGACATCGAAACGACCCGCGAGCCGCGATTGTGCTGAAGGAATGTGTGCCCGATCGCGTGCAGCAGGTGAGTCTTGCCGCGGCCGGTGCCGCCGTGGACGAACAATGGATTGAAGCTGACGCTGGGCGATGTCGCGAGCGTCCGCGCGGCGGTCGCGGCAACTTCGTTCGCCTTGCCGACGACAAACGTCTCGAACCGGTAACGCGGGTCGAAATTCGGTGCATTCGGGTCGCGTTCGGCAGGCGGTGGCGCGTCTTCAAGGATCAGCAGCGGCGCCGGGCGAGGAGCGTCGGCGGCGGCGATCACCCGAACGTCGCGGACGATCGGGAGCACGGTCTTCCAGGCCAGCGACAGCCGTTCGCCGAAATGCGAGCGGACCCAGTCTGCCATGAACTGGCTCGGCATGACGAGGTCGAGCGTTCCGCTGTCGGGCTCGAAGGTGCCGAGCTCGGCCGGCTTTAGCCAGCCGTCGAAGGTGCGTGCCCCAAGATCGCGTCGAAGGCCGTTCCGGATCGATTCCCAGGCCGCCTCGAGCGGCGCCGAAACCGGTGGCCCCGCCAGGTCAACTGTCGAATTCGCCCCTCCAGCCTGCACAGCTCCGCGCCTCCCTCGGTCTCGCCCCCCGCAAGAGACAAAAGACCTCCGTTGCGCGTGACGCGAGTCGCGCGCGTTAGGCCGTTTTTCTCTCTTGCCCCCGGCGCGGATTCGCGCCCGGAAAGTCCTTTGTGAGATTGTCGGAGGCAGCTTGCAAGGCCCGTTTTTTCACGAAAGTGAAATAAAAAGTCTTGACATAGGAATCAGGCCGAAACTCAGAGAAAATGGCTGAAAACCACCATTTTTGTAGTTAGCTCTAAGTTAACAGCCGTGCGAATCGCCGGAATTGCTGCATTTTTTAAATGGGTCTCAAAATGGGACCATCTGGGGCACTCCAGGTGCCCGTTACAGCAGCTTTTTGAGGCCGGTTTTCAGCCGAGCGAGGCAACCCGCTTGGACAGCCGCGAAATTTTCCGGGCCGCCGTATTCTTGTGGATAACTCCGCGCGCGACGCCCCGTGCCATTTCGGGCTGAACCGCTTTCAGCGCTTCGGCGGCCTCGGCCTTCTTGCCCGACGCAATCGCCGACTCGACCTGCTTGATGAAGGTCCGGATCCGGCTGATTCGCGAATGGTTGATCGTGGCGCGGTTCGCGTTGCGACGGATGCGCTTCTTGGCCTGCGGCGTGTTCGCCATTCTATTCCTCGTGAATCAATGAAAAACGGCGCGGCCTTTTAAGGCTCGCACCGAAGTGCGGCTCCCCTACCCTCAAGCGCCTCTGAGGTCAACGCTGGCACTTGGGGCAGTAGAAGGTCGAGCGCCCTCCCTGCACGATCCGCCGCACGGTGCCGCCGCAGGGGCATGGCTTCCCCTCGCAATCGTAGACGGCGAAGCTCTTGGGGAAATAGCCGAGCTCGCCGTCGGGCGAGGCGAAATTGCGCAACGTCGAGCCGCCGGCGGCGATCGCCTCCTCCAGCACGTCGTGGATTGCGGGGACGAGCCGTTCGAGCCGCTGGAGCGACACGCTGCCGCCGGCGCGCGCCGGGTGGATACCGGCGCGATGCAGCGCCTCACACACGTAGATGTTGCCCAGCCCGGCGACGATCCGCTGGTCGAGCAGGAGGAGCTTGATCGCAGCCTTGCGGCCGGCGAGCCGCCGCTTCAGCTCCCGCGCCGAAAGATCGAGCGGTTCGGGGCCGAGCGCCTTGATCGGCGGCCAGTCCGGCAGCTCCTCGGTCGGCACGAGGTCGAGCGAGCCGAAGCGCCGCGGATCGTTGAGCGCGAGGCGCCGCCCGTCGTCGGTTTCGACGATGAAATGGTCGTGCTTGCCGGTTTCGCTCGGGTCGATGCGCCAGTGGCCGGACATGCCGAGGTGGAAGACGAGCGTGTCGCCGCGGTCGGTGTCGATCAGCCCGTATTTGGCGCGACGGCGAAGCCCGATGACCGTCGCGCCGGTGAGGCGCTGCCCGAGCCCTTCGGGAAGCGCTCGCCTGAGGTCCGGCCGCCGCGCCTCGACCCGGGCGATGCGGCGGCCGGCGAGGACTCGCTCGAGCCCGCGGACGGTGGTTTCGACTTCGGGAAGCTCCGGCATGCGCCCGCGATATGGCCGAGGGCGTTCAACGCGGCTAGAGGCGCGGACGTTCATGAGCGACAAGGTCAATTTCGGCGACGAGCTGGTCAGCCCCGACGAGAAGACGCGCCGCGTCGGCGCCGTCTTCAGCTCGGTCGCGCACCGCTACGACGTGATGAACGACCTGATGTCGGGCGGAATGCACCGGCTCTGGAAGGACCGTTTCGTGAAGCGCGTGACTCCGCGCCGCGGCGAGGAGATCCTCGACATGGCGGGCGGCACCGGCGACGTGGCCTTCCGAATGGCGAAGCGCGGCGCCCACGTGACGGTCGCCGACATCAACGCCGACATGCTCCAGGTGGGCAAGGAGCGCGCCGAGCGGCGCGGCTTCGCGGGACTGAGCTGGAAAGTAGAAAATGCGGAGCAGCTGAGCTTCGCCGATGCGACTTTCGACGCCTATACGATCGTCTTCGGAATCCGGAACGTGACCGACATTGCGGCGGCGCTCCGCGAGGCACACCGGGTCCTGAAACGCGGCGGACGCTTCTACTGCATGGAGTTTTCGACGAGCGACTGGCCGGGCTTCGCCAACCTGTACGATGCCTGGGCGTCAAACGTCATCCCACGCATCGGCAAGGCGGTTGCCGATGACGAGGACAGCTACCGCTATCTCGTCGAGAGCATCCGCCGCTTCCCGCGGCCGGAGGCGTTCAAGCGGTTGGTCACCAATGCCGCTTTCGTCCGCGCAGCCGCCGAACCGATGCTAGGCGGGCTCGTCACCATTCACAGCGGTTGGAAGATTTGACCACCAGCGTCACCCATCTGTGGCGTCTGCTGAAGTGGGGCCGGACGCTGGCGCGGCACGGCGCATTGCAGGGGATCGAGCGCGATCCCGCCACTCCCAAGCCGGTTCGGCGGCTCGCGCGGATTGCGCGCTTCGGGGCGCGAATCCCGCCGACCCCGCAATATGCCGCGGCGCTGGTCGCGATCGGCCCGGCCGCGATCAAGCTCGGCCAGGCGCTCTCGACCCGTCCCGACCTCGTCGGCCAGGCGGCGGCCGAAAACCTCTCGCAGCTCCAGGACGACCTCCCGCCCGCGCCGTTCGCGGCGATCAAGCGGACGATCGAGCGCTCGTTCAACGCATCGCTCGAGAGTCTCTTTTCGAGCTTCGACGAAGTGCCGGTCGGGGCGGCGTCGATCGCCCAGGTCCATCATGCGATCACCACCGAGGGCCGCGAGGTCGCAGTGAAGGTGCTTCGCCCCGGAATAGAGGAGGAGTTCGCCAGGGCGATCGACACCTACGAATGGGCCGCGGCGCAGGTCGAACGCTATGGCGGTGAGGTCGAGCGTCTCCGCCCGCGCCTGGTCGTCGCGCAGTTCCGGCAATGGACCGCCCGCGAACTCGACCTTCAGCGCGAGGGCGCATCGGCCTCCGAGCTCAAGGAGAACATGGTCGCCGAGCCCGGCTATTACGTGCCGCAGATCGACTGGCGGCGGACGGCCCGGCGCGTCCTCACGCTCGAATGGCTCGACGGGATCAAGCTC
>Ga0070683_100003519_pt1 | contig 12745 bp, 5 predicted proteins | sample KBSC713LmetaG_FD_64662 | JGI IMG/M metagenome (GOLD analysis project Ga0070683, IMG submission 64662) | Corn rhizosphere microbial communities from Kellogg Biological Station, Michigan, USA - KBS C7.1-3L metaG | ecosystem: Host-associated > Plants > Roots > Rhizosphere ...
GATCATGAGCAAGAAGATGATGCTGCTCGCCCTCGCGGTGGCCAGCGCAGCTCTGTTCGCACTGCCGGCGTTTGCGTCGGCCGAAGAAATCCATTGGGACACCTCCACGACCTTCACCGGATCCGGCGCCGCCGGTGCCCTGAAGGCAAAAGGCGAGCCGACGATCGGTTGCGGGTCGATCGACGTCACCAACGGCACCGTCAGCGCCGGCGGGACAACAGGAAGCATGACCCTTGATTTCACAGGGTGCAGCGCTCCTAACCCCCTCGGCGGCACGGCTCCGTGCAAGTCGAAAGGAGCCCCGCTAAACAACACAATCGCATCAAAAAGTACGTACCACCTGATCACATGGAAAAACACGCCAGGAGCGGCCTTCCCGGCGGCTCTGGTGACAGTAGAAACAACCGAATTCGAATGCTCAGTGTTCGGCTTCTCCATCGTCACCCATGTAGAAGGCAACGTCATCGGGACAATTACCAGTCCTGTCTGCGGTGGATCGAGTAACAAATTAACACTGAGTTTCAAAGAAACCACGGATAGCTCAGGAAACCCCACACAGGAACATGAGCTCTACACAGGTCACCTCTATGACCTCATCGGTAGGACAGGTGCCGGCGGTACCCCAGTCACAGCCGCCCTGGAAGGCGAGGTGACGCTCACCGAGAACACGGCGGGGACGCTTACATGCACATAGGTCTTCGGATCTAAGGGCATTGAAATTAGCGCGGGACTCCGGTCCCGCGCCTTTTCTAGGGGGGCTTCTATCGGCCCATGCCGGGCGCAGATGTACACGCTCGACAAAGCAATAGGCGATATTTGCAGGGATAAGAGCGAAGACCATCCCCGGGTCGCCGCAGGAAAAGCTCATTGATCCAGCGCCCAATTTACATCTGTGCAGGGAGCTGGTAAGAAGGTGCCTCGGTGGCCGGGGTGCCACTCAAGGGAGATCATCGACGCTGTAGGAGGGGGAGGGACATGGTGCTAGGTCAAGCCGGCCAGCCATCCGCACGACTCGGACTGGTGATAGGAGCATGGCTCACGCTGGTATGTCTGGCAGTCAATGTCGCTGGTGCGGCTGCGGCCGTACCAGGCGAATTCATCGAGGCCTTCGGCCCGGATGGGACCTCCGGTACGGTGTTCGAAAGTCCGGCTGCCCTCGCCGTCGATCCAGGGACGGGGGTCGTCTATGTCGGCGATAGCAAAACCCAGACTCTCTACAAGTTCGATGCAAGCGGGGCGCCGCTCGATTGGGGAGGAAGCGCGGCCTATATTTCGGATAACGAAATCACCGGCCTCTCTATCGATGAAGGCGGTCCAGGTCGGGCTCAGGTGGCTGTCGATCCCAACAGCCACGTGGTCTACTTGACCAGTGCAAATAATGTAAGGGCCTTCGAGCCTAATGGTGAACCTCATGAATTCCCCGCGCTGGGAGGAGTAAGCGAACTTTCTGGCGCCACGCAACTCGCTGGGGTGGCGGTGGATGAATTTGGTGACATCTATGTCAGCGACCTTGCCGCTGGCGGTGAAAGGATTCGTATCTACGGACCGTCAGGCGAATTCATCACTGAATTCGAACCCATTACTAGCAACTTGTCGTCGATAGGACCGGGCAACCTCGCGGTGGCTCCCGACGGAACTCTCTATGCGATCGATGCTACGAAGACCGGGCCCGCGTATGTGTTCGAGCCCTCAAAATTTCCGGTGACGGATGAAACCACCTACAGCTTAGGCCAGCCATTGAATGAGGAAGTGTCGCGTTCTGTGGCTGTTGACCCCGTTACCCAGTTTGCGTACATCGGAGAATATTGCCCAATCGAAGAATGTGGCTTCGAAACGGCCTCTCGGATAACGGTGTACGACGAAAACGGAGATCTGGTCGATCGCATAGCCGGGCCAGGTGAACTCAAAGGGGCTGTAGCCGGAATCGGGCTCAGCGGTCTGACTAAAAAGGTCTACGCGGCGGTTTTTGGGGAAGTGGGTGGGCTATCCCAGGTATCCGTCTTCCAAGCGCTCTTTTTTCATGAAGGGCCGCCGAGGGTCTTGGGGCCCTCGGCAACGGATCTGACCTCAACCTCGGCGATGTTGCGGGCGCGCATCAACCCGAATACTGAGGAGACGACGTACTGGTTTGAATATGGGCTCACCGACTGCGCGGTGACGCCTGATGCCTGTACGAAAGTCCCGAGTGACGCGACCTCGGTCGGCTCGGGGCATAACCTGATCCCGGTTTCGGCGTCGCTGAGCGGTTTGACGCCAGGCACCAAGTACTTCTATCGGGTGATCGCGGAAAACAGCTTTGGTGGGGAAGAAGTACCGAAAGATGGGTCTCGGTCATTTACCACCCCGATCGGTCAATTCGGCCTACATTTGAGCGACTCCCGCGTTTGGGAACTGGTCACGCCTCCGCAAAAGTTCGGGGGAGCCATTCTGAATGCCGCTCTCTTGCAGGCGGCCGCCGACGGCAGCGGGATCGCCTTTCACACCCGGGGCTCAATCGTGGAAGATCCCGAAGGAAACCGCGCCGTAGAACCGGCAGCGGCTCTTGCGCGTAGAACCCCCGCTGGTTGGAGCGTAAGCGACTTGGTCCCTCGTCACACCGAAGCAGGTGGCCTCGGTTTCGGTCCTGAATTCAAACTGTTCAGCACCGACCTTGGGAAGGCCCTGCTGGAGCCGCGAGACGACACGCCGCTTTCGCCGGAAGCCTCTGAACGCGGACCCTACCTGCGGACGAACACCAACCCACCCTCCTACCGGCCGCTCGTGACCTCGAAGGAAGGATTCGCGAACGTGGAACCGGGCGTTGTCTTTGGCGGAGAAGCCAATGGAGAACGAAACCCCGTCGCGATCAGCGCAGCCAATGCTTCGTTGACCCACGTCGTCCTCATTTCCAAGGCAGCGTTGGTCCCCGGGGCGCAGGCACTCAGCCTCTATCACTGGAGCGACGGTGCCCTCGAGGTGGTCAGCGAACTGCCGGCGGGAGAAGCAACCCCGGGGGTCAAAGCCGTCACGGCGGAAGCAGGGTCGGGCGTCCTTTCGGTCCGTCACGCCATCTCCGAAGACGGCTCGCGGATTTTCTGGGGTCCGGGTAGCGCACTAGGCGCTCATCTTGACTACGACGCGCTCTACCTACGCGACACGATGACCGACGAAACCGTTCGCATCGACAAGGCGGCGCCTGGTGCAAGCGAAGCCGGAGTTGTGGCGCCGGCCTTCATGACCGCCAGCGCCGATGGGTCGGTCGTCTTCTTCACCGATTCTCAGCAATTGACCGAAGATGCCAGTCTGGACGGCCGTGACCTGTATCGATGCGAAATCGGCGACGTCGGCGGGTCATTGGGCTGCATAGACTTGGAAGACCTGAGCGCTCCGCTTCCCGGCTCCGGGGAAAACGGCGAAGCCGAGGAGCTTGCCGTCGGGATCAGCGACGATGGGAACTCGATCTACTTCGTGGCCCGCGGCATTCTCGATCCCGAACCGAACGAAAGTGGCGAAACGGCTGTTTCAGGAGGTCGCAATCTCTACTTCTGGCAGAAAGGCTCTGGGGTGCGGTTCATCGCGTCGCTGTCCGAAAACGACGCTCCCGATTGGGGCTCGGGCGGAAACTTCCCAGTGGGGCGGGCTAGCCACGGCGCCGGAAACAGCTCATCCAACGGGCGCTACCTGACCTTCATGTCGGAGCGCGATCTCGCCGGGGCGGAAACCAGTGACCCTGAAACCGGCGAACCCGTGGAGCAGGCTTTCCTCTATGACTCCACCGAAGACAAGCTGGTCTGCATCTCCTGCAATCCGAGCGGCACCACCGATGCCGGGCACCGGATCGTCGAAAACACCAGTGAAGGCGGTGTCCTTCTTCCCGACCGGCAGAAGCTTTGGGAAGGACGCTTGGTAGGGGCGACCCTCCCTGAGACGACGGAAGGTGAAATAACCGCAGGTCTTTCCCTCTACTGGCCCCGCGGAGTGCTCGACAGCGGACGCGCATACTTCAACTCGTTCTCCCCATTGGTGAACGGCGACTCCAACGGAACCTGGGACGTCTACCAGTACGAGCCGTTCGGGGTGGGAGATTGCGAACCCTCGGCCGGGAGCAGGACGGTCGCGGTGACGGAAACCGGCTGCGTATCCTTGATGTCGGCCGGAACCGATTCGCTGCCGTCTGTGTTCCTCGATGCAAGTGCGAGTGGAGACGATGTCTTCCTCGGCACCTTCGCCCGCCTGTCGGCTCTCGACACCGATACCGAGGCGGATATTTATGACGCTCGGGTCGGCGGCGTGGAAGCAGTTGTGAACCAGCAGACGGAATGCTCTGGGGAAGCCTGTCAGCAGCGGGGCCTTCCACCGGATGAATCCGCCCCGAACAGCTCGTCCTTCAACGGCGCCGGCAACGTCAAGAGCAAGCCGCGCAAGCACTGCAAGAAGGGGCAGAGGAAGGTGAAGCGCCACGGCAAGGTCAAGTGCGTCAAGGCCAAGAAGCACAAGAAGCAAAACAAGAGCGCCCAGACCGGAAGGGGGGCCTGACATGAGGCAGTCATCCAGCACCCAGCACTCACCCTCACGTCAGACCAAGGAGATCTCGGAAATGTCCAAGCGCTTCCCAATCGCCCTCGCAATGATCATCGGCCTGCTTGTCCTTTCTGTCGTGAGCCCCGCGGCGGCCGCGGCGGCCGCACAGCCGTGGTGGCAGATCCTCGACGGCAGCCGCCCGAGCAATCTCTGGGAACCGACCGACAGCGTCCAAGAAATCAAAACCGCCAAAACGAAAATTTTCAGCGAAGAAGTGCTCGCTGCCGAAGTGAAGGTCGGCGGCGAAGCGGTCGGGTGCTTCGCGGCCGGTTCTCTCTTCGGCTTTTCCGCCGACGAAATCTGCGAAGGCTTCGTTGGATTGCCACCGATTGAATCCGCGGCGGAACTCGAAGCGGCGCTGGAAGGCCCCTACGGAGCCGGTGAAGTCCAGGTGAGCGGTGGCCCGGCGGGGGGCGAACCGTTCACCGTCACCGTCAGCGGCAAGGCGGTGCCCACGGTTCAGATTTCTCCCTTTCAACCGGCGGGATTCCCTGCATTCGGCAGTGGCTCCACCACTGTCCTCAACCTCGGTGGCAGCGGGCGCCTAGTTGTTACCGTCACCAATCTCGGAGATAAGGCGGTCGACGCCAGCACGGATCCGGTTGCGATCGTCGACCAGCTCCCCGAGGGCGTGATCGCCTCCTACGCCGAAGGATTCGCAGGCGCTCAAGCCCACAGCGGGCCGGTGGAATGTGAAATCGAAGCAGGCGGAAAACAGGTCACCTGCCTTTGGGCGGGCGAAGAGCTTCCCGCTTACGAATCGATCGAAATCGAAATCGCCGTCAGCCTGACCGGTGAACCGCCGACGGAGGGGACGCCGGGAACGATCACCGTCTCGGGTGGAGGAGTGGAAGAAAAATCTGCTTCCCAGACGATCAACGTGACTCCGGAAAAAGTCTCCTTCGGCATCGAGCGTTTCTCCGCGGTCGCAGAAGAAGAGGGAGGAGCGCTATCCACTCGAGCCGGCAAGCACCCGTTCCAGTTCACCACCACGCTCCAGTTCAACTCCGGCCAGTTCCAGCAAGGGCCCGACCGCCTCAATAGCTCGGTGGAACAGCCGGCCCAGCCGCGGAACTTCCGCTTCGTCCTTCCGGCGGGCTTGATCGGCAACACCAGGTCGGTTCCGCAATGTTCGCTCGCCGACTTCTTCGACGCAAGCGGGAAATTGACCAACAAGTGTGCGGACGAGACGGCGGTTGGCGTCGCGACCACGACCCTGGTCGAAAAATCCGTGGTCAAATTCACGCGTCTTGGGGCTCCCCTGTTCAACCTCACGCCGGGCATTGGTGAGCCGGCGAGATTCGGAATGACTCCGGGAGGGGTGTCGGTCATTATCGACACCGAAGTCGATCCCGACAACGAATACAGGATCATCGCCACGGTCAGGAACGCCACGCAGCTTGCCGCGATTCTCTCCACCACGGTGACGATCTGGGGCACCCCGGGCGACCCCGCGCATAATGGGCAGCGCGGCTGGGTGTGTGCAAACCACATATCTGATGCCTTCGGGACCTGCGAAAACCCGCCGGGCGCCAACGAAGACGCTTTCCTCAGGCTCCCGGTCAACTGCAGCGCTTCATCGGTGACCGAAACCGAAGTCGAACCGTGGAACGTGCCGCTCGCAAGCGTCGTCGCGAGCGAACCCTTCGCCACGCCTCCCCTCGAGGGCTGCGCTCAGGTCCCGTTCGAACCCGGCATCTCGGCTGCGCCGACCAACAAGCACGCGGGCGCTCCCAGTGGGCTCGACGTCGAACTGAACATGCCCAACAATGGGCTCTTGGGCAAAGACGAAATCGCCGAAGGGCAGGCTAAGAAGGTCGAAGTGACCTTGCCGGAAGGGGTGACGCTCAACCCCTCCCAGGCCGAAGGCCTGGCGGCGTGCTCGCCGGGCCAGTTCAAAGCGGAGACCGCGAGCTCCCCGCCCGGAGCCGGTTGCCCGGAGGCCGCCAAGGTCGGCAGCGTCCAGGTGAAGACGCCGATCCTGGAAGAGGAAGCCAACGGCTCGGTCTACGTGGCAAAGCCATTTGACAATCCGTTCGGTTCGCTCGTCGCGCTCTACGTCGTAGCGAAGATTCCTGATCGGGGCGTCGTCGTCAAGCAGGCCGGAAAGGTAGAGCTGAACCCGCAGACCGGGCAGCTCGTCAGTACCTTCGACAACCTGCCGCAGGTGCCGTTCGAATCCTTCAAGCTGCACTTCAACGAAGGGAACCGGGCGCCGCTGGTGATGCCGGATCAGTGCGGGACTTACGACATGGTCACCAAGTTCACGCCTTGGTCGGCTGAAGATCCGAATAATCCGACGCCGGCCGAGGTCGTGACGAAAACGAGCACGTTCTCGGTCGACCAGGGTTGCCCGAGCGGGGCTCCCGGCTTCAGCCCGGACTTCGTCGCCGGGACCAACAGCAACTCGGCCGGCAGCTACTCGCCGTTCACGATCCGGCTGACCCGGAACGACAACGAACAGGAGTTCAGCCGCTTCTCGGTCAAGCTGCCGAAAGGCGTGATCGGGAAACTGGCCGGGATCCCGTTCTGCTCCGATGCCGCAATCGACGCGGCGCGGGCGCGGACCGGGGCGAACGGCGGCCAGGAAGAGCTCGACAACCCGAGTTGCCCGAGCGCTTCGCAGATCGGGCGGACCCTCGCCGGAGCCGGCGTCGGGCCCGACCTGACCTACGTGCCCGGCAAGGTCTACCTGGCCGGTCCGTACAAGGGGGCGAAACTCTCGGTCGTCGCGATCACCCCTGCCAAAGTCGGCCCGTTCGACCTCGGCACGATCGTGATCCGGCAGGCGCTGCGGATCAATCCGACCACGGCTGAAGTCACCTCAGACGGCTCCAGCTCGGACCCGATCCCGCACATCCTCCAGGGGGTCGTCGTCCACGCTCGCGACATCCGGGTCTTCATCGACCGGGACAAGTTCGTCCTCAACCCGACCAGCTGCGAAAAGATGACCGCGGCTGCGACGGTGGTCTCGGGCGCAGGCGCTACGGCGCAGCCCACCTCGCCCTTCCAGGCGGCTGACTGCGCCAGCCTCGGCTTCAAGCCGAACCTCTCGATCCAGCTGATCGGCGGGACGACGCGGACGGCGACGCCGCGCCTGAAGGCGGTCCTGACCGCCCGCAAGGGCGACGCCAACATCCGCCGCGCGCAGGTCACCCTGCCGCCGTCCGAGTTCCTCGAACAGAACCACATCCGCACCGTCTGCACCCGGGTCCAGTTCAACGCCGGCGGCGGCAACGGGGAACAGTGTCCGAAGGCCTCCATCTACGGCAAGGCCAAGGCGATCTCGCCGCTGCTCGACGAACCGATCAGCGGCCCGGTGTTCCTGCGGTCCTCGGACCACGAACTGCCGGACATGGTGGCGGCGCTGCACTCGCCCAAGGTCGACATCAACCTCGTCGGCCGGATCGATTCGACCAAAGGCGGTGGCATCCGCAGCACCTTCGAAGGCGTCCCTGACGCCCCGGTCAGCAAGTTCATCCTGCAGATGCAGGGCGGCAAGAAGGGGCTGATCGTCAACAGCGAAGACATCTGCAAAGCCAAGCACCATGCAATTGCGGCCTTCAAGGGCCAGAACGGCAAGCGCCACGAATTCAACCCCGTCGTCAAGACCAAGTGCGGCGGGAAGAAGAATGGGAAGGGCGGCAAGGGCAAGAAGTAGCCCTGCCGTCCTGTAGGGGCGCCGGTGGGCGCCCCTACAGCCCCATCGTCTTGCCGAGGATCTCCTTCATGATCTCGTCGGTGCCGCCGCCGATCGGGCCGAGGCGGGCGTCGCGGACGGCGCGCTCGATGCCGTACTCGCGCATGTAGCCGTAGCCGCCATGGACCTGCAGGCTCTGGTCGGCGATCTCGAGGACGGCACGCTGGGTCATCAGCTTCGCCATCGAGACCTCCTGGATGCAGTCCTGGCCTTCGTGGAAGAGGCGCAGGGCGTTGTAGGTGAGGGCGCGGGAGGCTTCGGCCTTCGTCGCCATCTCGGCGACGTGGTGGCGGATCGCCTGGAACTTGCCGATCGGGCGGCCGAAGGCTTCGCGGTCGGTTGCGTAGGCGACGGTGGTCTCGATCAGGCGCTGCATCGCGCCGACGGCGCCGATCGCCATCAGCAGCCGCTCCCAGGCGAAGTTGGCCATGATCAGCTTGAAGCCGCCGTTCTCCTCGCCGAGCAGGTTCTCGGCCGGGACCTCGACGTCGGCGAAGGAGATTTCGCCGGTGTCGGAGGAGTGCCAGCCCATCTTCTCCAGCTTGCGGCTGACCTCGTAGCCGGGCATTTCGCGCTCGAGGACGAGGAAGGAGATGCCGCCGTGGCCGCCCTCCTCCTTCGTCCTGCAGGCGCAGACGAGGAAGTCGGCGCGGACGCCGTTGGTGATGAAGGTCTTGGCGCCGTTGACGACGTAGGTGTCGCCGTGGCGCACCGCGGTCGTGGCGAGGGAGGCGACGTCGGAGCCGGCGCCGGGCTCGGTGATCCCGAGCGCGCCGATCTTCTCGCCGGCGATCCCAGCGGGCAACCACCGTTGTTTCTGCTCCTCGGTCCCGAACTTGAAGATCGGCGGCATCGCGATCGAGGTGTGGGCGTTGAGCCCGGCGGCGACGCCGCCAGAGCCGCCCGAGCGGGCCAGCTCCTCGACCCAGACCGCGTCGTGCAGGTGGGTGCCCCCCTGGCCGCCCAGCTCCTCGGGGAACTTCAGCCCGAGGAAGCCGAGCTCGGCGCAGCGGGTGAACAGCTCCCGCGGGAATTCCCGCGCCGCCTCCCACTCGTCGACGTGCGGGGCGATCTCCTTCTGGACGAAGCGGCGGACCGTCTGCCGCAGCTCCTCGTGCTCCTCGCCGAACGGCGGCAGAGTGGCGCGAGCGCCGCTGTCCTTGACGACGCCCACGCCTGCCCCCTCTGACTTAAAGTCCGTAGCTGCGGCCGATCACGTCGAGCATAACCTCATCCGTGCCGGCGCCGATGCGATTAAGACGAACGTCACGGTACGCGCGCTCGATCTCGTACTCCTTCATGTAGCCGTAGCCACCGAGGATCTGGACGCACTCGTCGGCGACCTCGCAGGCGATGCGGGAGGCGTAGAGCTTGGCCATCGTGATCTCGCGCACCGGGTACTCGCCGTTGCCGAAGCGCCAGGCGGTCGAGTAGGTGAACTGTTTCGCCGCTTCGATCTTCGTCGCCATCTCGGCGAACTTGTGGCGGATCGCCTGGAACTTGCCGATCGGGCGGCCGAAGGCTTCGCGCTCCTTCGCATACTCGAGGGTTTTTTCCATCATCCGCTCGGCCCCCGCGTGGCAGCCGGCGGCGGCGACCAGGCGCTCTCCCTGGAGCTCCCAGGCGATGTGGTAGAAGCCCTTGCCGACCTCGCCGAGGACGGCGTCGGCGGGGACGCGGACGTCTTCGAAGGCCAGTTCGCCGGTGTCGGAGGCGTGCATCCCCATCTTCTCCAGCTCCTTGGAGACGGTGAAGCCGGGGACCTTCTCGCCGCTGGCGTCCTTGAGGTCGACGACGAAGAGGGTGATGCCGGCGTGGCGCTCGTTCGGGTCGGTCTTGGCGACGAGGACGATGAAGTCGGCCCGGGTCCCGTTGGTGATGAAGGTCTTGGAGCCGTTGATCACGTATTCGTCGCCGTCGCGGATCGCGCTGGTGCGGATTCCGGCGACGTCGGAGCCGGCGCCGGGCTCGGTGATCCCGAGACAGGCGACCTTGTCGCCCTTCAGCCCCGGTTCCAGGTACTTGCGCTTCTGCTCCTCGGTGCCGAGCAGGTGGACGGGGGGGAGAGCCATGTCGGTCTGGACCGCGAAGCCCATGTTGGTGCCGCCGGAGCCGGAATAGCTCATGCACTCGGCGCGGACCAGCGAGTAGAAGTAGTCGCCGCCCTGGCCGCCGTACTCCTCCGGGAAGCAGAGGCCGAGGAAGCCGAGCTCACCGGCGCGCTTCATCGCCGAGGTGGGCCAGTAGGTGTCCTCCCACTCGTTGCGGTGGGGCCAGAGCTCCTTCTTCACCCAGGCCTGCATCGACTCGCGCAGGTCTTCGTGCTCCTGGCTGAAGATGAAGTGCTTGCGCCCGGACTCGAAGTCGGGCTTGATCACGCTGGAGCCGTTGGTCGTCGCGGTCGCCACTGTATCTCTCCCTCTTAGATGGTCCCGAAAAAGGTAAGTGGACAGTAGCACTTCCCACTTTCAGCGATGCTATGGTGCCATGCCGATGACCCAGGGAGATTGGAAGGGCGAGAAGGTCGCCTACGAGGTGGCCGACGGCGTTGCCACGGTGACGCTGAACGACCCGGAGAAGCGCAACATGCTCTCCGGCCAGATGCTGAGCGAGCTGGTCGAGGCGATGAAGCTGGCCAAAGCCTCCGAGGAGGTGCGCGCGGTCGTCCTCACCGGCTCCGGCGAGAAGGCGTTTTGCTCGGGTGCGGACCTCGGTGGCTTCGCCGCTGACGTTCCGCTCGTCCACAAACACTTTGCATCTGATCTTTTCCTTGAATTTTTCCGGCTGATGCCGCGCCTCGGCAAGCCCTCGCTTTGCGCTGCAAACGGGCACGTTCTGGCCGGCGGCATGGGCCTGGCACTCTCCTGCGACCTGGTGATCGCCAGGGAGGGGGCGACCTTCGGCACCCCGGAGATCAACGTCGGTGCCTTCCCCTACATGATCATGTCGATCATCTACCGCAACGTCCCGCGGAAGAAGGTCAACGAGATGATGCTGCTGGGCGAGCGGCTCTCGGCCGAGCAGGCGGTCGAGTACGGGCTCGCCAACAAGGTCGTCCCGGCCGCGGAGTTCGACGCCGCCGTCGCCGAGTGGGCGACCAAGCTCGCTTCGAAGAGCCCGGTGCTGATGCGGCTGGGTCACGACGCGATGTACCGGCAGCAGGACATGGCGATCGACGACGCGCTCGAGTTCCTGCGCTCGCAGCTCTCGCTCACCTTCACCACCGAGGACATCGTCGAGGGGGTCACCGCCTTCTTCGAGAAACGCGACCCGCAGTGGAAAGGACGCTGAGGCTCTGATGGCGACCGAGGAGAAATCCCCGAACCTGCTGCCCGGCACGGCGCCGCTCGCCGACTTGACGGCGCAGCTGCACGAGCGCCGCGCCAAGGCGAAGCTCGGCGGCGGCGAGGAGAAGATCGCCAAGCAGCACGAGCGCGGCAAGCTGACCGCCCGCGAGCGGATCGACCTGCTCGTCGATGAGGGGACCTTCGTCGAGCTGGGGATCCACGGCCGCCCCCACTTCGCCCAGCGGGCGATGGACGGGGTCGAGGCACCTGCCGACGGCGTCGTCACCGGCTGGGGCGACGTCGACGGCCGCGCCACCTGCATCGCTGCCTACGACTTCACCGTGATGGCCGGCTCGATGGGGATGACGGGGGAGCTCAAGGTCACCCGCCTGCGCGAGATGGCACTGCAGAAGCGGATGCCGTTCGTCTGGCTGCTCGACAGCGCCGGCGCCCGCATTCAGGAGGCGGCGGGCTCGCTCTTCGCCGGCTCCGGCCACCTCTTCCGCGAGGAGGTCGAAATGTCGGGCGTGATCCCGATGGTGGCAGCGATGATGGGCCCCTGCGCTGCCGGCACTGCCTACATCCCGGCGCTCTCGGACTTCGTGCCGATGGTCTCCGGCCAGGGCGCGATGGCGCTCGCCGGCCCGCACCTGACCAAAGCCGTGACCGGCGAGGAGATCTCGATGGAGGAGCTCGGCGGCGCCAAGGTCCACTGCCGCAAGTCGGGCGTCGGCGACCTCGAGGTCGCCGACGACGAGGAGTGCATCGCCTCGGTCCGCAAGTACCTCTCCTACTTCCCGGCCAACTGCGAGGAGCGACCGCCCGTCATCGACGTCAGCGACCCGGTCGACCGCGCCTCGGAGAAGCTGATGGAGATCGTCCCCGAGTCGTCGCGGCAGCCATACGACATGTACGACGTGATCCGCGAGATCGTCGACGACGGCGACTGGTTCGACCTGAAGCCGAAGTTCGCCAAGAACGTGATCACCTGCTTCGCCCGCTTCGGCGGCCAGCCGGCGGGGATCGTCGCCAACCAGCCCAAGCAGCTGGCCGGCGTCCTCGACAACGACTCCGCCGACAAGGCCGCCCGCTTCATCAACCTCTGCGACGCCTTCAACATCCCGCTCGTCTTCCTCCAGGACGTCCCCGGCTTCATGGTCGGCTCGAAGGTCGAGCACGCCGGGATCATCCGCCACGG
>Ga0070683_100003521_pt1 | contig 12744 bp, 13 predicted proteins | sample KBSC713LmetaG_FD_64662 | JGI IMG/M metagenome (GOLD analysis project Ga0070683, IMG submission 64662) | Corn rhizosphere microbial communities from Kellogg Biological Station, Michigan, USA - KBS C7.1-3L metaG | ecosystem: Host-associated > Plants > Roots > Rhizosphere ...
ACGCGAACGCTGTCGCAGTAGCCGGCGATCGCCTCGTCGACCGAGTTGTCTACGACCTCGTAGACAAGGTGGTGGAGGCCGCGGGGACCGGTCGAGCCGATGTACATGCCCGGCCTCTTGCGAACCGCCTCCAGGCCTTCGAGGACGGTGATGTCCTTGGCGCCGTAAGAGTTCGAGCCCTTTTTTTTCTGCGCGGCGTTCTTCGTCTTCTCAGGCAATTAGTCCCTTCCCGCTCTCATAGAAAACCCCGGCCGTGCGGACATTCGCCACAGGGACCGGGGCGGAAACGCAAGTTGACATAAGGATACCAGTTCGGTCCCTCCGAGACCCCTCCTGACCGGGGTAAAACGCCTGCAAATAAACGCTAATTGAAATTACTCTCCGATCTCTTGCGCACGAAAGCGCAAACTCCGCGGTGCCCGCTCGCCAAGCCGATTCGAGAGGCGCTCCAGCAGCTGCTCTTGCATCAGATCCAACTCCTGTGCCCAGACGGAATCGGCGCAGACGATCGTCACCTGGCCGCCCCTTTCCGAGACCGGGCGGGTCACCGCGGCGATCTGGTCGCCCACCGCCTCGGCCCAGGCGGTCTGGGTGGCGGCCAGCGGCGTGCTCGGAGCGACCCGCTCGAGCGCCGCCCGCATCGCCGTGGCGGCCGGCCTTGGCGCTCGTCGTCGCGTCACCGCCGATGCCTCCTCTTCGCGATCAAGCCGCCCTCGCCTCTGCCACCTCGATCGGCATCCGCACCACCGTCTCCCGCGCGGCGGTTGGAAGCGAGTCGACCGAGGCCGCGGTGATCACCGCCTGCCCTCCCGACCCGAGTCGCTCGACGAGTCGCTCTCGCCGCCCGGGATCGAGCTCGCTCATCACATCGTCCAGCAACAGCAGCGGCGCCACTCGCCGTGACCGGAGCAGGGCGTCGCGCTCGGCGAAGAGGAGGGCCAGGAGCCCTGTGCGCTGCTGTCCCTGCGAACCGAAGCGGCGCAGGGAGCGGCCGCCCACAGAGAGCTTCACCTCGTCGAGGTGAGGGCCCCAACTGCTACGACCGAGGCGGAGGTCCGCTTCGCGGCGCTGCCCGAGACCGACCCGGATCTCCTCCGCCGATCCCGTGGCGCGCGGCGCGTACTCGATCTGACCGCCCGACTCGAGGCCGAGCTCCTCCGCCGCCGCCGCGAACGGCGCCTTCAGCTCGGCCACCGCCTCGGCGCGGGCGGCGGTGAGGGAGGCGGCAGATGCGGCAAGGGTCGAGTCCCAGACGTCGAGCTCACTCGCCGCGGCCCGGCCCGACGCAACCCGGCTCAGCAGAGCGTTGCGCTGGGCAAGCGCCTGACCGAAGCGCCGGCGCAGCTCGCCGCGGCTGGGCCAGCGCGCGGTGACGAAGCGGTCGAGGTGGGCGCGGCGCTCCGCCGGCGGTCCCTTGACCAGCGCCAGGCGGTCGGGCGAGAAGACCGCGATCGGCGGGCGGCTGCGCGCGAGTTGCCCCGGCTCGGCGGCGCTTCCGTCCAGCAAGTGGCGGCGGCCCTCGCTGCGGCTGACCGCGGCGAGCAGGCGGCTCTCGATTCCGTCCTGACTGCAGACAATAGCTTCCGCCCGCGCGAAGGACTCGCCGAACGGGATCAGGTCACGACGATCGGAGGTGCGGAACGAGCGTCCGGTCAGGGCGAAGTAGAGCGCCTCCAGGAGGTTGGTCTTGCCGACGCCGTTGGCTCCGACGAGGCTGACGATCCCGGCCCCCAGATCCAGCCTGGCGCAGGCCAGGCTGCGCAGCGGCTTTGCTTCGACGACGGTGACCAGCACCGGCACACCCGCCTACACGTTGAGGCGAATCGGCATCACCAGGTAGCGAAAGTCATCGCTCTCGACGGGCTGCAGCAGGCCGGGGCGCAGCGGCGAGATCAACCGCAGCAGCACCTCCTCGCCCTCCACGCTTTCGATTCCCTCACGTAGGAAGTCGGGGTTGAAGCCGATCTCCAGCGGCTCGCCCTCGAAGGCGGCGGGCATCTTCTCCTCCGCGTCGCCGACGTCGGGGGTCGATGCCGCCACGGTGAGCTCGCCCGGCGCGAAGGAGAGCCGCAGCGGCGCGTTTCGTTGTGCCAGCTGGCTGACGCGGCGGGTGACGTCGAGCAGGTCGGAGCGGGGAAGGCGGACGTCGTGCTCGTAAGACTCGGGCAGCAGCTGCCGGAAGTTGGGGAACTGCCCCTCGATCAGCCTCGTGTTGAGGACGACGTCCCCTGTCTTGAACACGGCTTGGTTGCGAAGGAGGAGAACCTCCACCTCGCCCCCGTCCTCGGTGGCGACGAGACGGCCGAGCTCACGCAGCGCCCGTGCCGGGATGTTCGCCTCGAGCGTGCCGCCGATCCCCCCCTCGAGCTCGGTCCGCTTGACCGCAAGCCGGTAGGAGTCGGTCGCCACCATCGTCAGCTCGGTGCCGTCCGCGGTGACCAGGACCCCGGTCAGGACCGGCCGCATGTCGTCTCGCGAAGCGGCGCGGGCCACGAGCTCCACAGTCGCGGCGAGTGCCGCCGCCGGGATCTTCAGCGGCTCGCCCTCGTCCTCCGGAAACTTCGGGAAGTCCTCGCTCGGCAGGGTGCGGAGGTGGAAGCTCGACCCGCCGCTACGGATCTCGACATCGCGCTCGGACTCGCGCAGCTCGATCGCCACCGAAGAGTCGCCGAGCGAACGCGCCAGCTCCGCCAGCAGGCGGCCGGGAAGGAGCGTCGAACCGGGCCGCTCGACCTCCGCGGCGAGCTTCGTCTCCAACCCCATCTCGAGATCGGTGGCACGGAGATCGACGCTGCCGTCGCCGGCGCTGAGCAGGATCCCGGCCAGCGACTGAGTCGCCGCTCGACTTGAGACCGCGCGGGAGACGATCGAGAGCTTGGCGACCAGATCGTCGCGTTTGGTTGTCAGCTTCAAATGACCGTTGCCTTCTTGAGTTGGTTTAGTTCCTGTGGAAAGCGGGTAGGGCGCCGCGAATATCGCACTGGCCCGCGCTTTGGCGCCTGTGGACGATGCTGTGGCAAAGCGTTGATTCTTACAGCGCCGTCGGCCGTTAGCGCTTGCCTGTGGGCTCGCTGTGGATTGTGGTTCGCAGTTTCGCGACCCGCTCGACAAGACCGTGGTCCTCGGCAAAGCGAGCCTCGAGCCGACGGATCGAGTTGAGGACCGTCGAGTGGTCGCGCCCGCCATAGAGACGACCGATCTGGGGCAGCGAGAGGTCGGTCAGCTCGCGGGTGAGGTAGATGGCGACCTGGCGCGCTCGCAGCGGAGTTGCGGCCCGGGTCGAGCCGACCAGCTCGGCGCGCGAGATGCCGAAGGCTTTCGACACTTCGCGCTGGATCTCCTCCACGGGTGTCGACTGCTGGCCGCTCAGCCCGTGCGGGACCACGGCCTCGATCAGCTCCGGGCTGAGCGGCTTCGCCGTGAGCGAGGCGTGGGCAAGGACCCTTGTCAGCGCGCCATGGAGATGGCGGATGTTGGAGTCGATCCGCCGCGCCAGCTCGGCCAGCACGTCGCCCTCGGTGTCGATGCCCGCCTCCCGTACGAGGCGCTTGAGGACGGTGAGCCGCGTCGCCAAGTTGGGTGGCTCGACGGCAACCGTGAGTCCCCACTCGAAGCGATCACGCAACCGCGCCTCGAGGCTCGACAACTCTCGCGGCAGGCGATCGGCCGAGAGGATGAGCTGACTGCCGCCTTCGTAGAGCGCGTTGAAGGTGTGGAAGAACTCGTCCTCGGTGTGGCGCTTGCCCTCGAGGAACTGGACGTCGTCGACGAGGAGCACGTCTAGGTCTCGGTAGCGCCGCTTGAATTGCTCGGCCCCCTCGTTGCGCAGGGCGCTTACGAACTCGGTGGTGAAGCGCTCAGCGGTCGTGTAGCGGACGAGAAGACCGCTCGCGTGCTCCTCGAGGTAGTTCGCGATGGCGACCAGCAGGTGCGTCTTGCCGAGTCCTGGTGGGCCGTGGAGAAAAAGCGGGTTGTAGGCCTCGGAGGGGGCCTCCGCCACGGCGAGCGCCGCCGCATGGGCGGCCCGGTTGCCGCCGCCGATGACGAAACGGTCGAAGCTGTAGTTGACGTTGAGGTCGACGCTGGGCTCGGAATCTGGGGCGGCCTCGGCTCCCGGCCCGCCGAAGCTGATCTCGTCGAAGTCCATTCCGAGCTCCAGTAGGGCCGCCCGGATCAGGCCCGCGTAGCGGCGCTCGGCCCAGGCGCGAATCCCCTCCGGGGCATGGAGATAAAGGGTTCTTCCCTCTCCCCCCACCGCTTTCAGGGGCTCTAGCCAGAGATCGAAGGTCGACTGCGGCACAGAGGCGCGTAGGCGGGCTCGGACGTCGTCCCAGAGAGAGTCGAGATCTTGTCGCGCGGAGTCATCGAGCACCAACGGGCGACCATAGCGACGGCCAGCGAGGTCGAGGATGGGCCACCCGCAAATCCCGTAAGAAAGATTTGTCGCCGCGTCCGCCCGACCCTGGCCGCGTCCGTATACTGCGACGCCGGATGAAGCGGACCTACCAGCCGAAGAAGCGAAAGCGGGCGAAGACGCACGGCTTTCGTGCGCGAATGAGCACGCGAGGCGGCCGCGCGATTCTCAAGCGCCGTCGCCGCAAAGGCCGGAAGCGTCTCACTCCGTAAATGGCGCCGAAACGACGCCGCCTCTCACGCAGCGGCGAGTTCGACCGCGTCTACCGAGACGGATCATCACACGCCACCCGTTACCTCGTGCTCTACGGCTTTCCGCGCAAGGCGGAGGAGGGGGACGAGGTGAGGCTGGGGGTGTCGGTCAGCCGAAAGGTCGGTGGAGCGGTGGAGCGAAATCGCGTCAAGCGAGTCCTGCGCGAAACGTTTTGGGGCCTCGCGGAGCGGGTCCCTCCGCGGTATGACTTCGTCGTCGTCGCCCGGCCGGAGATCCGGGACCTGATCGAGAGAGAAGGCAGCCCCGGCGTGCGGACGAGCGTCGAAGAGGCGCTGACGGGCATGACCGGGGGGCGTTCCACGTGAAACGGCTGCCGCTCGGCCTCATCGGCGCCTATCAGCGTTGGCTCTCACCCTCGAGGGCTCGGCGCTGCCGGTACGAGCCGACGTGTTCGGCCTATGCGGCTCAGGCCATAGGCCGCTTTGGCGTGGGCCGCGGGCTCCTCCTCGCCGGCTGGCGACTGCTGCGCTGCAACCCATTCAGCCACGGCGGCTTTGACCCCGTTCCAGAGCGGTTCACGCTCAGAGTCGGGCCGGTTGACCCCGCCGCCTACCACGGCGAGGCGCACTCGTGATCCTCTCCGCGAACATCCTGCAGCCGCTGATCGACATCGCCAATGCGGTCCTGCAGTTCTTCCACGACAACGCCGGCTTCAGCTGGGGCATGTCGATCATCGCGCTGACGATCGTCACCCGCGCGCTCCTCATCCCGCTCACCTACCGCCAGCTCAAAGGCATGCGAGCGCTGCAGGCGCTGCAGCCGCAGATCAAAGAGATCCAGGCGAAGTACAAAAACGACCGCCAGCGCATGCAGCAGGAGATGATGCGCTTCTACCAGGAGAACAAAGTCAACCCCTTCGCCTCCTGCATTCCGCTGGTGGCGCAGCTGCCTGTCTTCATCACGCTCTTCTACGTCCTGCGCCATGAGCTGCCCAGCGACATCGGCTGCAATGCCGGGCACTGCGGCAGCGAAGCGTCGTTTCTCTTCATCCACGACCTGACAGCCAAGGCGACCGGTGCCGAACTCATCGCCCTGCTGATCCTCTACGTCGGGACCCAGCTGATCTCGGGCATGGTGATGTCGGTCACGGCCGACAAAAGCCAGCGCACGATGATGTTCATCCTGCCGCTGGTCTTCGTCCCCTTCGTCATCAACTTTCCGGCCGGGCTGGTCCTCTACTGGATCACGACTAACGTCTGGACGATCGGTCAGCAGTACACGATCCAGCGCATCATCCCGGCGCCGCACGTGCCCAGCGTCGAGGAAGTGCAGGCTGCGAAGCCGCCTCCGCCCCCGCCGAAGAAGCGGAAGAAGAGGCGGTAGAGTGAGGAGGGCGGGGCACGCCCTCCTCACTCAACTTTTTCGAGGACGGGGACAGCTGCCGCCCGAAGCTCCCCCGCGAAAAAGTACAAGCCGTTCGGAGGGATGCCCCGCCCTTCCCCACCGACAGCTTTCGCCAGCTCGCATGGGGCGGTGGAGGCGACTCCGGGAGCCAAAAGCTCGCCGAGACAGCTCTCGCACTCGCACCGGGATCGGGGCGCTTCTCTTCGAGCTTTTCGGGCGCAGGCGGTCCCGCGAGACCTGTTGCTGGAAGGGTCTGGTGGCCCTTCGAACGGCTTGTACTTTTTCCGCTTGTTCGTCCGCGGCAAGACCAAAAAGCTGTCTTCGGAAAAAGTTGAGTGAGGAGGGCCACCAGACCCTCCCCTACCAACACCCCTCACGCGGGATAGGCTGCGCGCGTGACTGAGACCGAAGAGTGGCCGTCGGACCCCGCGGCGCGAGTGCGTGAGCTGGTCGAGGGCGTTCTGGACGAGCTGGACCTCGACGGCGAGGTCGAGATCGAGGAGGACGACGATCGGATCACCGCCTCGATCGAAGGCGACGACGATTACGGCCTCCTGATCGGCAAGCGGGGGCAGACGGTCGACGCCCTGCAGCTCCTGGCCTTTCAAGCCGCTTTCAGGGGACTTCGCGACCGCAAGCGGGTTGTGGTGGACGTGGCGGGATATCGGGAGCGGCGCAGGGAGACGCTGATCGCGCGAGCCGACCGAGCGGCCGAGCAGGCGCTCGACGGCAACCGGCCTGTCGAGCTGGATCCGATGAGCGCCCAGGAGCGCCGCGTCGTCCACGAGCATCTCAAGGAGCGGGCCGGCGTCGAGACGTATAGCGAAGGAGACGAGCCGCGGCGGTGCGTGGTCGTCGCCCCACTCGTGGCCGAGTAAGGAGCCGCGCGGCAGGGGTTCCGCTTAACTTTTTTCGAAGGAGAGAGGTGGGCTGACGCCCGAAGGTGGATTCGAAAAAAGTACAAGACGCTCCACCCCCACCGGGAGACTCCCTCAGCGCCGCACAGAGGACCACGCTCGCTTGCGTTCTTGAGCTTTTGCGGGATGAGAGGGCGTCGGTCAGCTCCGTTACCGAGCCGGGGCGGGCTTGGAAAGTCCATGTTGGGGACAGCCTCACCGGACTTGAGTTCGAGGACCTCCGCCGGGCTGAGAAGATTGCGGATATTGGCTCTGGAGCGGGGTTTCCGGGACTGACATTGGCGGTCGCGCTGCCCGACTCACGGGTCGACCTGATCGAGTCGGTAGGCCGTAAGTGCGACTTCATCCGGCGTGCGATCGAGGCGGCGGGGATCGAGAATGCGCGCGTAATCAACGCCCGCTCCGAGGAGCTTGCGGTGCGTGACGGCCGGGAGGCCTACACCGCTGTCACCGCCCGCGCCGTGGGGCGCCTCTCCACGCTTGCCGAGCTCGCCTCGCCGCTGCTGGCGGAAGGCGGCGCCCTCGTCGCCTGGAAGGGCAAGCGCGACCCCGACGAGGAGCGGCAACTTCGCGACGCCGCCGCGGCCCTCGCGATGCAACCGGAGGAGGTCCGGCACGTGGGCCCATACGCAGGAAGCGAGCACCGCCACCTCCACCTCGTTCGCAAGTCCGGTCCGACACCGCGGAAGCTCCCGCGACGTGCGGGAATGGCGAAGAAGAGGCCCTACGGCTAAAGCGGCCCCCGCGCGTCGCCCCAATAGTCTCCGTCGCCATGGGCGTCGTCTACGCGATCGCGAACCAGAAGGGCGGCGTCGGCAAGACGACGACCGCGGTCAACGTCGCCGCCTGCGTCGCTTCCTCAGGGGCGCAGACGTTGCTCGTGGATCTCGATCCGCAGTGCAACGCCACCGTCGCCCTGGGCGGCGATCGCGACTCCCACCCTTCTTCCTACGACTGCCTGACCGGCGACGTCTCGGTCGCCGAGGCGGCCCGGCCGGCCGGGCCGGACAACCTCTGGCTGGTGCCGGCCAACCGTGACCTGGCGGGCGCCTCGGTCGAGCTGCCCCGGATCGAGGGCTCCGAGACGCGCCTGCGCGACCGCCTCGGCCCGGTGCGCGATCGCTTCGCCTACACCCTGCTCGACTGCCCGCCCTCGCTGGGGCCGGTCAGCGTCAACGCCCTCACCGCGGCCGACCGGGTGATCGTGCCGGTTCAGGCGGAGTACTTCGCGCTCGAGGGCCTGGTCCAGTTCCTCGACACGCTGGCGATGATCCGGCGCGAGCTCAACCCCGCGCTGGAGGTGTCGGGCCTATTGGTCACCATGCATGACGAGCGCACCCGCTTGGCGCAGGACGTCGAGCGGGAACTGCGCCAGCACTTCCCGGAAATGGTCTACAGGACGGTCATCCCCCGCAGTGTCAGGGTCGCCGAGGCTCCCAGCCATGGCCTGCCCGTGACCGAGCACGCCCCCCGCTCGCGGGGCTCGGAGGCCTACCAGGCTCTTGCCGAGGAGCTCGTCGAGCGTGGCTAGCGCCACCAAACCAGGCATCGGTCGCGGCCTCTCGGCGATCCTGCCGGAAGCGGCGGCCGAGGCCGCCGGGGAGTTGCGCGAGCTGCCGATCGAGCTGATCAAGCCGAATCCCAACCAGCCGCGAACCAAGATCGACCCGGATTCCCTCGCCGCGCTCTCCGCCTCGATCGAAGCCAACGGCGTGATCCAGCCGCTGCTCGTCCGCCCCCTTGCCGATGGCAGCTACGAGCTGGTCGCCGGCGAGCGCCGCTGGCGGGCGGCTACGGCAGCCGGCCTGGCCAAGGTCCCGGCGGTGATCCGCGACCAGGAGCGGGCGGAGCGGCTGCAGGTCGCGCTGATCGAGAACATGGTGCGTGAGGACCTCAACCCGGTCGACGAAGCCCGCGCTTGCGCAGCGCTGGTCGAAGAGCTCGGCCTTTCCAAGGAGGAGCTGGGGCGGCGAGTCGGCCGCGACCGCTCGACGATCTCCAACCTGGTCCGCCTGCTGGACCTCCCCGACGAGGCGCTGGAGCTGCTCGAGTCGGGCGACCTGAGCGCCGGTCACGGCCGTGCCCTGCTCTCGGCGGAGGGAAACGACGCGCGGCGCCGGCTTGCCCGCTCGGCCGCCGCCGAGGGCTGGTCGGTCCGCGAGACGGAGAACAGGGCCAGGCTGGCTAGCCAGCCAAGGCCGGGAGGAAGGGCAAGCCTCGCTCGGCTCACGCCCGAGGAGGAGGCGGCGATCCGGGTGGCAGCCGACGAGCTCGAGACCGCACTCGGTCACGAGGTGAAGGTGCGGCCGAAGGGCGGGGAGATCTCAGTCGAGATCCGCTTCGGCGATCTGGAAGAGGCGCTCGCGATGGCCCGTGGCCTGCGCCGCCGACGCGGCTGAACTTCCCGGTCTTGTGCCCGTTGTGCCTCGCTATCATCGCTTGGCTTTGGGCGATTAGCTCAGTTGGTTAGAGCGCGTCTCTGATAAGGACGAGGTCCCTGGTTCGAATCCAGGATCGCCCACTCGTGCAGCAGATGCAGATCTACGGGGTCAGCTTCGACATGGTCGGCAAGCAGCCGATCGTCTTGCTGAAGACGGTCGACAGCAACAAGTTCCTGCCGATCTGGATCGGCCATCCCGAGGCGGCTGCGATCCTGATGAAGCTGCAGGGCGCCTCGACGCCGCGGCCGATGACGCACGACCTGCTCTCCGACGTGCTCGAGCAGCTCGACGCCAAATGCGAGCGGGTCTCGGTGACCGAGCTGCGCGACAACACCTTCTATGCCTCGATCACGGTTTCGATCAACGGCACCGAGCTGGAGATCGACTCGCGCCCGTCGGACGCGCTCGCGCTGGCAGTCCGCGTCTCGGCACCGATCTTTGCCGACGAGGACGTGATCGAGGAGTCGGCGATCGAGTTCGAGCACGACGTCGAAGACACCGAGGAGGTCGTCGACAAGTTCAAGGAGTTCCTCGACGAGGTCTCCCCGGAGGACTTCGCCCAGGGCGAGGACTCCTAAGCGCGCGCAGGCTCGAGCGCCAGCTCCAGGATCCGCTCGACCAGCTGCTCGAACGACATTCCCGCCGCCTCGGCGGCCTGGGGCAGGAGGCTGGTTTCGGTCAGGCCCGGGATCGCGTTGACCTCGAGCACCTGTGGGCCCTCCTCCCCGAGGATCAGGTCGACCCGGGAGAACCCGGAGCAGCCGAGCGCCTCGTAGGCGGCGAGCGCCTTCTCGGTGACCGCCTCCGCCTGCTCGGAGCAGAGCTCTGCGGGGCAGACGAAGGAGGTGCGGCCGATTTCGTAGCGCGCTTCGAAGTCGTAGCTGTCACCCGACAGCGGAATCGCCTCGACGGTGGGCAGCGCCTCGTCGCCGACGACGCTAACCGCCAGCTCGCGCCCGTCGACGAAGCGCTCGAGCAGGACACGGTCGTCGTAGCTGAAGGCGGAGACAAGCGCCTCGGGCACCTCGTACCAGCCGGCCGCGAACTTGACCCCGAGCGCGGAGCCGCCGCGACTCGGCTTTACCACGAGCGGGAATCCGAGCCGCTGCTCGAGATCGCCGAGGGCGTCGGCGGCTCCGAGCTCGCGAAAGGCGGTCTCGTTGAACGCGAACCAGTCCGGCGTCGGGATCCCGGCCGCTCGAAGCTCGTGCTTGGCGAGGACCTTGTCGACGCAACGGACGCAGGCCGCCACCCCCGGCCCGGTGAAGGGAATGCCGAGGATCTCGAGCAGCTCCTGAGCCGTGCCGTCCTCGCCGCCGAGACCGTGCAGAGCGACGAAGGCGACGTCCGGCCTATCCGCCGTCAGGCGCTTGACCAGCTCGCCGTCGGCCTCGAGCGGCAGCACCTCGTGGCCCAGCCGCTCCAACGCGTCTTCGACCCGCGCCCCGGAGCGCAGCGACACCCCCCGCTCGAGCGAGCGGCCGCCTTTCAGCACCGCGACCTTCACCCGCCGCCCTCGCCGGCCTTGCGGAAGGGCAGTACGTTCTCCCTCTCCTCCTTGGCTTTCTCGGCAGCCGCCCGCCCTGGCGGCACCGCCGGATGCTCGCCGGTCAAGGCCCCGTACAGCTCCACCTGCTCGGCGATCACCTTGCCGATGCGGCGGATCCCCTCGCCGATCTCCGCCTCGCTCCCCGCGGAGAAGTTGAGTCGCATCGAGCTCTGTCCCCGGCCGTCGACGTAGGCGGCTTGGCCGGGCACGAAGGCGACGTCCTCACGTAGCGCCTTCGCCAGCAGGTCGCCGGTGTCGATGTAGGAAGGAAGCGTGGCCCAGACGAAGAGGCCGCCGCCCGGCTCGGTCCAGGTCGCCTGCGGCGGAAAGTGGCGGTCGAGGGCGGTGATCATCGCGTCTCGCCGGCTGCGGTAGATCTCGACGAGGCTGGTGACGTAATCCTGCCAGCGCCCGTCGCTGAAGTACTCGCGGACGAAGTACTGCGTCAGCGTCGAGGTGCAGAGGTCCGCCGCCTGCTTGCCGAGCACCACCTTCTCCATCACCGGAGGCGGTGCCACCAGCCAGCCGAGCCGGATCCCCGGCGAGAGGATCTTCGAGAGGGTCCCCACGTAGATGACGAAGTCGCCGCCGTCGAGCTGGTAGAGCGGCGGCCGCGGGTCGCCCTCGAAGCGGAGCAGGCCATAGGGATTGTCCTCGACCACCAGCAGCTCCCGCGACCGGGCCAGGTCGACCAGGTGCCGCCGCCGCTCCAGCGACATCGTGACGCCGGCCGGGTTCTGGAAGTTGGGGACCGAGTAGACGAACTTCGGCCGCCGCCCTTCGGCATCGAGCCGCCCCAGCGTCGCTTCCAGCTCGTCGATCTTCATCCCGTCCCCGTCGCACTCGATCTGGATCGTGTCGGCCTGGTAGCTGCAGAAGACCGGGATCGCGCCGGGATAGGTCGGCGCCTCGCAGATGACCACGTCGCCCGGATCGACCAGCGTCTTGCAGACCAGGTCGATCGCCTGCTGACCGCCGGTGGTGACGATCACGTCCTCGGGGTCGGGCAGCATGCCCTCGGCGCCCATCACCTGGAGAATGCAGTCGACGGTCTCCCGGAACCCCTCGGTCGGCCCGTACTGCAGCGCCTCGGCCGCCGACTCCTGCGCGATCCGCGTCATCTGGGCGGCGAACGTCTTCGGCGGGAAGGTCGAGGTGTCGGGAAGGCCGCCGGCGAGCGAGATCACATCCGGCCGCGCCGTGATCGCCATCAGGTCGCGCATCGCCGAGGAGCGCATCACCCGCGTTCGCTCGGCGAAGAGCCCGGCGTAGCGCTCGAGGTCGCTGCTGCTGGCGTGCGCACGACGCCGGTGGGGCGGCTCCGACATGGGAACAGTGTGGCGAATCGGCGGCAAGTGGCCCGGCCAGTTAGGTTTTCCGCGTGGGATCTTTCTCAGGGATCTGCCTCGAGCTCGGCCTCGGGATCGCGATCGGGATGCTCGCCGGGACGACCGGAACGCAGGGCTCGGCGCGCGGCCGGATGACGATCCTCGCCGCTGTCATCGGCCTGGTCGTCGGCTTCCTGCTCGCCGGCACCGCCGACGTGAGCTCCGCCGCCGGCGCATTCTCCTGCCTGCTCGGCGCCGTCTCGGCCTGCCTCGTGATCAGCGATCTGGTCAGCGGCGCCGGCCGCCGCGAAGGCAGTGGCTCCGGTGCCCTCGGCTTCCTCGTCTCCCTCGCGGCCCTGGTCGTCCTGGCGATCGCAATCCTGCTCTCGCCGGCGATCCTGTTGATCCTGGCCGGGCTGACCTGGCTCGGCGTCTCCCGCCACCGTCGCGCTCAACGTAAGCACGCCGGCCTCCGCGT
>Ga0070683_100003526_pt1 | contig 12736 bp, 8 predicted proteins | sample KBSC713LmetaG_FD_64662 | JGI IMG/M metagenome (GOLD analysis project Ga0070683, IMG submission 64662) | Corn rhizosphere microbial communities from Kellogg Biological Station, Michigan, USA - KBS C7.1-3L metaG | ecosystem: Host-associated > Plants > Roots > Rhizosphere ...
TTGCAATAATCCCTGGATACAGCTGCCGGCACTATAGCCACAGAATAAGGCTTCTTCTTTCGCTAAGCGTCTTGCCATCACTGCTCCGTCCTTATCTGTAACCTGTTCAAAATGATCGATCACACTCATATCATAGTTCTTAGGAATAAAATCTTCCCCGAAACCTTCCGACACATAAGGATGTACTTCGTTCATATCTATTTCGCCGGTTCGGAAATATTTTGTCAGCAAAGAACCATACACATCAACCGCCCAGATTTGAATGTCTGGATTTTTTTGTTTTAAAAATTGTGCAGTGCCTGTAACAGTTCCACCTGTTCCGGCGGTTACAACAAGGTGTGTGATCCTACCTTCAGTTTGTTGCCATATTTCCGGTCCTGTAGTTTCATAATGTGCTAACCTGTTAGCGAGGTTATCATACTGGTTCATTAAAAATGAGTTCGGAATTTCTTTTTCCAGTCTTGCTGCTGTTGAATAATAACTGCGAGGATCATCAGGTTCCACATTGGTTGGACAAACGATGACTTCAGCACCCAATGCACGAAGAATATCTACTTTGGATTGTGATTGTTTATCAGTGGTGGTAAAAATGCATTTATAACCTTTAACTACAGCAGCCATGGCCAGTCCTAATCCCGTATTACCTGAAGTACATTCAATGATTGTTCCGCCTGGTTTTAATTTTCCTTCTGATTCCGCTACTTCCACCATTTTCACGGCCATTCGGTCTTTTATAGAATTACCTGGGTTAAAATATTCCACTTTTGCATACACTTCGCATGGCAACTCTTTTGTGAGCTTATTCAGTCGTACCAATGGGGTGTTGCCGATCGTTTCAAGTATGCTGTTTTTAACGTCCATGCTTCGGTTTGTTGGTTAGCGGCAAATGTAATAAGAAGTTCATGGTTCGTGGGTACGGTTTTAGTAAGGATTTGTACAGTTTTTAAATGATAATTTTGTGATACAAACTTCATTGCTACTATAAGCTTGCGTTGCGTCGCACCGTTTATCGTTCGGTAACTATTATCATCAAAAGCACCGGCGATACATTAATTTTTAACCGCAATGAACTGTGAACCATGAACTATAACTTTCAATACTTTCGCATCAAATACGATTGCTATGACAACTTCATTCACTAAATACGACCCTGTAAAATATAAAACACCAACAGGCAATCAATTAAGTTGCAAAGGATGGATACAGGAAGCTGCTCTGAGAATGTTGCTCAACAATTTAAACCCTGAAGTTGCTGAACGTCCTGATGACTTAATAGTGTATGGGGGACGGGGAAAGGCTGCCCGGAATTTTGAAGCGCTGGATACTATAATAAAAGCATTGAAGGTGTTGGAGAATGATGAATCACTATTGATTCAAAGTGGTAAACCAGTTGGCATTTTAAAAACACATAAAGATGCTCCCAGAGTACTGATCTCAAATTCACAACTTGTTCCTAACTGGGCAACATGGCAGCATTTTGACGAACTGGAAAAGAAAGGCCTGATGATGTACGGGCAAATGACAGCAGGTAGCTGGATCTATATTGGTTCGCAGGGAATTGTGCAGGGCACTTACGAAACTTATGCGGCTATAGCCAACAAACATTTTGGCGGTAGCTTAAAAGGAACAATGAATGTTACTGCAGGCCTGGGCGGAATGGGAGGTGCACAGCCTTTGGCTATCACGATGAATGAAGGTGTTGCTTTAATTGCTGAAGTTGAAGAATGGAGAATTGATAAACGCATCTCAACAAAATATCTTGATGAAAAATTTATTGATATCGATGAAGCGATTGATAAGTCACAAGAATACAAGGCACATGGCAAATCAAAAAGCATAGGCATTCTGTGTAACGCTGTTAATCTATTGGAAAGATTGATAAACAGAAATGTTATACCCGATACCTTGACCGATCAAACTTCAGCGCATGATCCATTGATTGGTTACTGGCCACATGAAATTTCCTATGAGCAGGCTAAAATATTGCGTGAACAAAATCCGAAACAATACATTGACTACGCTTATACCTCGATGTTCCATCATGTTGACCTAATGTTACAATTGATGGACAAAGGAGCAATTACCTTTGATTATGGCAATAACATCCGCGCAAGAGCACAGGAATATTTAAAACAAAATTCAAAATCACAACTCAACAATCACCACTCACCATTCGATTTTCCTGGATTTGTTCCTGCTTACATCCGGCCACTGTTTTGCGAAGGAAAGGGTCCATTTCGTTGGGCAGCATTAAGTGGTAATCCCGACGATATTGCAGTTACTGACGAAGTCATTTCAAAGATGTTTCCTGAAAACAAATCCCTGCAGCGTTGGTTACAACTTGCAAAAGAAAAAATTTCTTTCCAGGGATTACCAGCAAGAATTTGTTGGCTCGGACAAGGTGAACGTGAAAAAGCAGGACTTGCCTTCAACGAATTGGTGAGAACAGGAAAAGTAAAAGCACCACTTGTTATTGGTCGCGATCATTTGGATACAGGATCTGTTGCTTCTCCCAATAGGGAAACCGAAAGCATGATGGACGGTAGTGATGCGGTTGCAGACTGGCCTATATTGAATGCATTGGTAAATACAGCAGGTGGAGCAAGTTGGGTGAGTTTACATCATGGCGGTGGGGTAGGCATGGGCTACAGCATACATGCAGGAATGGTGATTGTTGCGGATGGAACCAGCGATGCAGAAGCTCGACTGAAAAGAGTGTTGAGAAACGATCCCGGAATGGGAGTGATCAGGCATGCAGATGCTGGATATGAGATAGCCAAAGAAGTCGCGAAAAAAAATAATTTAAGTTTAGATACTGAATTGAATAAATAATCTCAGATTAAACTCTTAATCCAGCCACCGTCCACAGCCAATGAAACTCCTGTTATAAAGCTGGCTCTTTCACTTGCTAAAAACGCAACAGCTGCAGCAAATTCTTCAGGCTTTCCAAACCGTCCTAATGGAATTTCTGACTTGGCGGAAGTAAAAGAAGGATCGTTTTTAATTAATTTTTTTAGCCTTTCAGTTTCAGTATAACCTGGCATTACATTATTTACTGTGATGTTATCGGGCCCCAATTCATTGGAAAGAGTTTTGATTAAACCGGCGACAGAAGCTCTAACAGAATTAGAAAGTACCAGGTTATTTACTGGTTGTTTTACAGCTTGAGATGTAATGGCAATTATTCGTCCCCATTTTTTTTGTTTCATACCTGGCACAAATCCTTTGATCAGGCCCACGGTACTTGACAACAAACTTTTATAAGCAGTATCCCAATCATCGTCACTAAACGATTCGAACGTTCCGGATCGCGGCCCCCCAGTATTGGTAACCAAGATGTCAATTGTCCCGTAAGTCTGTAATGCAGTATTTATTATTTTTTCTCTTTCACCAGAAATTGAAAGATCACCTGCTATTGACAATACTTCCTGGCCCGCAAGCAATTTTATTTCCTGCTTTGTGCGTTCCAATGTGCCTCCATTACGTCCGTTTATGATCACCTTTGCACCTTCTTGTACTAACTCAAATGCAACAGCTTTTCCCAATCCCTGGCTTGATGCAGCTATAAATGCAACTTTATCTTTTAATCCTAAATCCATAATTATCTTCTTAAATAATCATCTGTTTTATCAAGCCAATCCTGGCGTGGAGGCGACCATGTATCAATTTCTTCTACATCGCCGATCATCAGGGCTTCATGTGGAAGATCTGACGGAATCACAACAACATCGCCCGGAAATAAATCCATTACCTGTTCCTTATTTTCGCCAAACCAAAAACGCATTTGACCTGATATCAGTTGCGTTACTTGTTCGTGTATATGATGATGCAGAGGTACTAAAAATCCATCCTTGAATTTCATTTTAGCAATCATTAGTTTTTCGCCGCTGACAATTTGCCGAAACATGGAAGGATTAACTTCCTCTATTTGAATTTCATCCCAATTTATTTTCTCAACCATGACTAAAATTTGGTTATGAATATACGGGAACAATGACTACAATTCAGTTTTTCAAAACTCATTTATCTTTCCGGTACAAGTCACCAACAAATGCAGCAAAAACAATTCGGTATTTTTTCTCTTCCTGTTATTGTGGGCTCATTGGGTTTTTTTGTGGACGTCTATGACTTATTACTTTTCAATATAGTCCGAAGAAAAAGTTTTCATGACCTGGGAGTTGCTGAAGATGCAATGAAAAATTTTGGTGAAAAAATTCTCAATTGGCAGATGTTGGGCTTAACCATTGGAGGCATAATTTGGTGAATGTTAGGTGACAAAAAGGGTAGGAAAAGCGTTTTATTTGGTTCCATTTTATTGTATTCACTAGCTACTATAGGAAATGGATTTGTAAAAACAGTTGACCAGTACAGAGCCTGGTAGTGATGATTATTGGCTTTATATCTGCTATGTATACATCCGAGTCCTTTGGCAAGGATCTCGATTTCGTTGAGAAATAATGAATTTAAACTGTTATCTAATTTTTAAAAAAAATCCTATTTATCTCTGGTAACCAGGTTTATATCCCGGATGATTAGTTCTTTGTTATTTTAAACTCCACTCTTCTGTTCAACTGCCTGTTTTCGGGTGTATCGTTAAGCGCTACAGGTTTTGTTTCACCATATCCTTGTGAAGTAACGCGGCTGGTGGCAATACCTTTCGATAAAATATATTCCATGCATGATCTTGCCCTGTTGTCACTTAGCTTAAAATTGTAATCATCGGAACCAAAACTATCCGTGTGTGCACTCAATTCAATTTCCATTGATGGATTTTCGTTCAATAGTTTTACTACGCGATCTAACTCAACAAAGGATTCCGGCCTTAGCTCCCACTTATCAAAGTCAAAGAATACATTGTTCAAACGAAATACTTGCCCTATTTCAATCGGGACAAGATATAGATCCTTATGGATTACCAGGTTGCCTGCTTTCACCAAAGAATCTAAATTCAGGTTTTCTGAAATGGCGAAAAATTTCTCAGCTGATGCCCGAATGAGATAGTTTTTATCATACGGTAACACAATTTTAAAGGCACCATCCACAGGGCTAGAGATACCATTTCCTGCTTCTGTTCCATCTGGCAAGGTTTCATAAATGAGCGAGGCACTCAGCGGCTGGTTGGTTTTTTTGTTGTAAACGTTGCCATCAACAATTACGACAGGATCGGGTTTCTCTTTTTCTAATAATTTGACTCTGACGATATCGCTTTCACCAAATCCAACGCTATCTGCACTGGTTAAATATGCATATTCTCCTCCCGCATCCATAGTAAAGAAAGCATCCCAATCAGAGGTGTTAATGGGTGCACCTAAATTCACAGGTTCGCTCCATTTCTGCCATGTGCTGTCCAATCGTTTGGCCATCCAAATATCATTATCACCCAAACCACCAGGACGATCACTGCTGAAATAAAGTGTCACACCATCTGCAGCGAGATAGGGAGTCATCTCATTATTTTTTGGCAGGTTAATTTTTTTACCCAGACTTTTCGGCTCCGACCATGTGCTGTCTCGTAATAAAAATGAGACATAGATATCATTATTATAGCCACCTTTTTCTTCGGTCATGTATAACAGCAATGCTTTACCGTCATGCGCCATTGTTGCACCATTCTGTCGTCCTTTATCATATTTCTGGTAATTTCTTATCATCAGGGCCTGAGGCTTACTCCAGCCCCCATTGGCTTTTTTGTAAGTCATGCTGACTCCATTGCCGGCATAATCACCATCTATGAATGCATTCCTAATTAACATCCGGTTTTTATCTGGTGATATCCAAAACACAGCATTATAGAAATATGTGTTTAAAGGATAGCCCAGGTGCATTGCAGGACCCCATTTGCCGAAACTATCTCTTATAGAACACCATATATCCTGTGAATTACGAATCGAATTATACTTGGTATTCATTGGATCATTCTCCACAATAAAAAACAACAAATTGCCATCTGCAGAAATGGTTGGTCTTAATTCAGGTAAAGAGGTATTGATATTGGCGCCAAGATTTTCCACTTTGACAATAGTGGATGCTTTAATGATATTTTCCTTCTGTGCTACAAGTTTTTCTGCTGTATCAATAGAAAACTGAGAATAAGATTGAAAAACACAAAACAAAAGAAGAAGGAGTAAAATTCTTTTTTTCAAGGGATTGGATTTGCAGGGTAAAATAATAGAAAATTGCGAAATACTATAATGTATATAACATCAAGAATTGGTCAAACACCTGCGCCCTCAATTATTTGTATTTAAAAGAAATTTTACGAAGAAATTTTACTTGTATAACATGGTATTTAAACCATTTGCTGACAAGCGATGAAAATGAAAAGTAATTTATTCTATCATCGTAACAGGACACTGGTTCCTCGCTCGGTATAGGTTCTTCCATCTACGCCCAAGGCTTGTGCCTCCCATACCATTACGCCTGTGCCTTGCTGTTTGCCATTTAATCTACCGTCCCAGCCATCCCATTTTGTTTTGGTTTCAAACATAAGTTGTCCCCAACGATTGTAGATCCGGAAATACTGCAGCTCTTTCACACCCATAAGAGTGGGCCTTAAGGTTTCATTTTTTCCATCACCATTAGGTGAAAAAGCAGTTGGCACATAAATGTCAACGCTTTTAATGATTTTGACCAGTTGCGTGTCTATAGTCACGCAGCCTGTATTCGTTCTTATCTCAACAGAATACATTTGTTCGGAAAAACCTTTAAATACTGGGGACACGTTTGCAGGATTATCTAAACTGATCCCTGGGCTCCATAAAACGCTTGATCCAAACGTGCGGGCACTTAACCGATAGGGTAAATTTGCAATGGCATATTCGACCGGGTAAGTGACTCCAGGCCTTGCTTTGTCTATAAATACGGTTTGTTTTTGCGTATTAATGACACACCCTTCGGCGCTTATAATAACTGCATAATAGGAACCTGATTGTAATACTTTGAATCTGTCGTAAATGGCTCCTCTTATTGGATTATTGTCGCGGTACCATTGGATACTATCCGAAGGATCTACCTGTAAAACAGCACTGTCACCGAAGCCAACGCAAAAAGCATCTTTGCCAATTAAATTCATTTTGTTACTCACGCTGGATGCAGTAACTACTGCGGTGTCCTGAGTTTTACACCCTCCACCGATGCTTCTTGAAGTCACAACATATGAGGTGGTTTTATCAGGAGCTGCAAGAGGGTTGGAAATATTTGGATCGGACAAGCCCAGGGAAGGACTCCAATCGTAAACAAAACCCTGCCGTGGAATGACACCTAGCTGGACCTGATCTTTATTACACGACAGTTGATCAGGACCTGCCCTGGCAAATACCTTTAAAGTATCAATCATTCGTGCGTATAAAATATCGTTACATCCATAACCAGCATAAGGTTCAATTTCCAGAGTCATGACAGTACCTGGCGGCGGTGGCGGAGTTAAAAAAAGTGTTTGAGCTGCACCAACAACTTGTCCCGAAGAATTGCGCCATGTATATTTCTGATAGCCATAAGGACCTACAACATTTACGGCAGAATCATCAGCGCAATAACTGGCGCCCACAAATTCATCACTACATTCAGAGTTGACATCAATATATGCATAACCAAAGTGTCGCCTGAACGTGCAATCAGCTGTTTTAAAAAACATTCGAATCGTTTTACCAGCGTGATTGTTTAAGTTGATAGTAACAGCTGACCAATCTTTACACCAAATTGGGGTACCATCATCCCCTGTAATTGGAGACACATAAAAACCAGGGAGTACATTGGATCCATAAGGAACAAACGTGAGGGATGAACAACTTATCAATTCGTTATCTGTAACGTTTGTAATTTCCACCACCATGCGTGGCTGTTGAAACTCCTGGTGATTGGGATCCTGAAATACAACAGCATAATAGTACATTAATGAATAAACATTTCTGTTAGCAGGGATTGTGAATTCATATGAAATTCCTTCTGCTTCGCCGCCACCTCTATCGTTTCCGAGCCTAATTGAGTGCCCACTTCCATTGGGGCAATTCACAGAAAACCCTCCATAAAGGTCTTTCAAACCTGAATTAGCTGAAAACATAGTATGTCTGTCTCCTAAAGCCGGAGGAGAGGGTGATAAGTTAATCTCGTTGGAATTATTGACTGCAGCTGTAAACCCGGTATAACTGGTCCAGCCATCAAATGTTCCTGATTCAAAATCAATATTTGGGGGGCACTGAGCAATGGAGTTAATTTGGATGAGTAAGAAGCACAATACTAATGCAAATGGGTAAGGTTTGCAGCCTTTTGCGAAGAAGTTTTCAGAGCACCTCACATTAAGAGATTTGACTATTAAAATTTAGTTGCTGATACTTGGTTTTTCGCAGGATCTTGTTCTTTAATACGCTGAAAAAGATCAATGGTTGCAATCAAAGAATATTAAGATATGAATTGGTGTTCAAGGAATCAGAATCTTAAAAATCATGCCTATTGCATGACCAAAGTTTTGAGAGTAATATTGTACCGTAATTAATTATTGAATATACAAACAATATCCATTAAACCAATGGTAGTGAGAACAAGTCTATCGCTCATTACCAAAAATTAGACCCCTATGCAAACAAGCTTCCGCCTTTTGCCGGTACTTACACTGGCAGTTTTAACAAGTTTAACGGCCTGTAAAAAAGAGGATTCAAAATCCACCAATGATTCAACTTCAGAACTAACCACTCATGCCGATGATCAGAACCGTGTATCCAGCCAACTTGATGCCGTTGCTAACGACGTGAGCTTTTCTATTGAAGGTTCTGCTGCCTATTCCGGGCGTCTTCAAAGCCCATTGGGAATAACAACCTGTGATGCTACTGTATCATTCGATTCATTGAGTAATCCAAGAAAAATTACCATTACCTATACTGGAACCGGTTGCAATATCGGGTATAAACGTACTGGTATCGTAGTAGCATCCATGCCTGCCAATGTTCATTGGAAAGACCAGGGAGCAACGATCACCGTTACGTATCAAAACATCCAAGTGACCAGGTTAGCTGATAACAAAAGTATTACCATAAATGGATCGCATACCATTACTAATGTGAGTGGCGGTTTGTTAGTCAACTTATCAAATCAGCAGTCGATTACACATGACATTACGAGCACAGGTTTAACTGTGAGTTTTGATGATAACACCCAGCGTAGCTGGCAGGTAGCAAACCGAAGGATTTTTACCTATAACAATGGAATTGTACTTAATGTCACCGGTAACCACGTGATCAGTAATACTGAAGGTGTTTCTGAATGGGGCGTTAACCGTTTTGGACATAATTTTATTACTTCCATTACGCAACCATTGGTAATTCGACAGGATTGCTCCTTCCGATTAACATCAGGACAGGTGAAGCACACTGATGGAGTTGGTAACGCAACTGTCACATTTGGTCTGGACGTTACTGGTAAGCCCACCGCTTGTCCAGGTACAGGGTTTTATTATTTTAAAGTAGAATGGACCGGACCTAATGGCGCTACTGCCAACGTGATCTGGCCTTATTAATTTCTATTGATTTGATATTTCAAAACCGCTTCGTTAAACGAGCGGTTTTTTTATTGCCGGTAAAATTTGAATTGATAAATTGTCAATCCAAAATCATTTCATGAGAAAACTATCGTTATTGGCCGTATTCATTTCCTGTATGATTCGTTTAAATGCGCAAACCTTTTCCGAAGACTTAAAAAAGGAAATGCGAGATAAGGTGGTAGAGGCAACTAAACATGCCTGGCAGGGATACAGGCAATTTGCCTGGGGATATGATGACCTGCAACCGTTAACTAAAAAAGGGAAAAACTGGTATAAGACTTCATTGTTGATGACGCCTGTCGATGCATTTGATACATTCATTTTTATGGGAATGAGAACGGAATCTGAAGAGGCCAAACAATTGATTTTCTCCCAGCTAAAATTTGATGTGGATGACGAAGTTCAACTTTTTGAAATCACTATTCGGTTGCTTGGCGGGCTTCAATCTGCATATGAACTGGATGGCGATAAAAGATTTTTATCATTAGCAAAAGACCTGGCAGAAAGGCTATTGCCAGCTTTCAATACGGTAACAGGTATGCCTTGCCGGTACGTGCATTTGCAAACCGGTGCACTGAGAGATAGCATTAATAACCCGGCAGAAATCGGAACACTAATGTTAGAGTTTGGAAAGCTTTCTATGTTAACCGGAGATAAGAAGTATTATGCCGTGGCAAAGAAAGCAATGATGGAAGTATATAAAAGGCGAAGTAAAATTGGATTGGTTGGTCTCAAAATCAATGTTATCAATGGTAAATGGATGAATACGGAATCAGCAATCGGCGCCTATATCGACTCATACTATGAATACCTATTCAAAAGTTGGAAATTATTTGGAGACAAAGATTTTAAAACGGCGTGGGATGTGCATCAAAAAGCAATACATCAATATTTAATAAGTAAACAGGACAGCGGCTGGTTTTTGAAACATGTCGATATGAATACAGGCAAGGATATCTCATCAACTTATGGCGCACTCGATGCTTTTTACGCGGGACTATGTGCTTATTCAGGAGATGTTTCTTCAGCGGGGCAAATACAAAAAGCAAATTATTACATGTGGAGAAAGTTTAACATCGAGCCTGAGGAATTTGATTTTAGAACAAATAAAATTTTAAGTGCTTATTATGTTCTTCGGCCTGAAAACCTGGAAAGTTGTTTTTACCTGTATCGATTTACTAATGATGATCATTATTTGTGGATGGGAAAACGCATGGTAGATGATATCATTGAGCATTGTAGAACCGATATTGGTTATGCTTCTTTGAAAAATGTGCAGACGTATGAAAAAGCAAATTCGATGCAGAGTTTCTTTTTTGCGGAAACGTTGAAATATGCTTTTATTCTTTTTTCAGATAAATCTATTTTGAATCTCGACAAAACGGTTTTAAATACAGAAGCACATCCCTTTAAAAAATAAGTGACAAGTAAATGGATTTTCCAGGGTGCAACCAAATAACGGTACTTCGAAACTCCTAACCAGTGCAGATTTACTCAACTTAAATGTTTTCGCAGAGCAACCAACACTATTAACACAATCTACATTCTAACCTTTTAAGTCAGGCAGATCAAGCTTTGCTCTTATTACCGGCTGGTCTAATTTTTGGATAAATAGTGTTGCTTCGGCCGTATTATGAGCAGGTTAATTATTATTTCTAACAGGTTGCCTTTTGCTATAGAACGACAAAATGGAGAAATGGTTGTCAGGCAAAGCTCGGGCGGATTGGTGTCTGCAATTAAAAGTTATATCGAAAGAAATAAAATCCATCATAACTATACTGATAAGCTGTGGATTGGCAGTATGGAGGGAGACGAATCAGACTGGAAAGATGCTTTTCAAAACGGCATAATACCGGATGACTTCTCAATGAGGCCAATTTTTCCTGACAGCGGCATCTATACCAATTTTTATAAGGGATTTTCTAATTCCACCCTGTGGCCTCTTTTCCACTATTTCCCTTCACTTGTGGAGTACAAAACAGAATATTTTGAAGCTTATAAAGCAATCAACCAGCTTTTTGCTGATACTCTTTTACAAATTTATCAGCAGGGAGACATTATCTGGATACATGATTACCAGCTGATGCTGGTGCCTGATATGTTACGAAGAGTTTTGCCCGAGGCCACTATTGGATTCTTTTTGCATATTCCATTTCCCTCTTATGAAATATTTCGGCTATTACCGACAGATTGGAAAAAGCAATTGATGCAAGGAATGATGGGTGCCGACTTAATCGGATTTCATACTCACGACTATGTACAACACTTCATTCAATCTGCAAAAATGATTTTACAGGTAGAAAGCCAGTTTAGTACTGTCTATTATGGCAATAGGATGGTAACAGTTGACCTGTTTCCAATTGGTATCGATTACCAAAAATTCCGGGCTGCCTGCATTGATGAAACCGTAGTTGGCATTTGCACCGAGATTGAAGAAAATTTTTTCGACCAAAAAATAATTTTTTCTGTCGATAGACTCGACTATACGAAAGGCATCAGCTACCGACTGAGTGGCTTTGAACGATTTTTGGAAAACCATCCCAAATTCAAAGAGCGGATTATTTTTATCCTGAACATCATCCCGTCCAGAGATACAATCAACTCTTATAACGAAATGAAAAAGTCTATTGAAGTACAAATAAGTACTATTAACGGACGATTTTCCAGCCTTCATTGGCAGCCGATTATTTACCGTTACAACCATTTGGATTTTGAAGAAATGTGTGCCTTATACCAGGCTGCAGATGTGGCACTGATTACACCATTAAGGGATGGAATGAATTTGGTTGCCAAAGAATACATCGCCAGCTGCATTGATAAAGGCGTTTTAATATTAAGCGAATTAACCGGTGCAGCAAGCGAATTAAATGAAGCGGTCCTTGTAAATCCAACTGATACAGATGAAGTATCAAATGCCATTTATTATGCATTAACAATGCCTTTGATTGAACAACGTTCCCGACTATCTGATATGCAAAGGCGGATCGCCGAATATGACGTTCAAAAATGGATCAACGATTTCATGGACCAATTGATCATAACCAAAAAACACCAGGAAGCTTTGAAAGTAAATATTCTGAAAGAAAACCATGTTCAAAAGATAATTGCCGACTTTACAAAAGCAAATAAGCGCTGTATTCTTTTGGACTATGATGGGACACTGGCTCCTTATCAAAAGCTTCCATCACTCGCAGCGCCAAGCGA
>Ga0070683_100003527_pt1 | contig 12732 bp, 10 predicted proteins | sample KBSC713LmetaG_FD_64662 | JGI IMG/M metagenome (GOLD analysis project Ga0070683, IMG submission 64662) | Corn rhizosphere microbial communities from Kellogg Biological Station, Michigan, USA - KBS C7.1-3L metaG | ecosystem: Host-associated > Plants > Roots > Rhizosphere ...
CGCCCCCGAATGTGCCAGACGGTGGCCGCTCTGCCGACATTTCGCCGGCGTGTCGCGTCGGCTCATCGACCACCGTCTGGCCCTTGACGTAGACGGTGGCCGATCCGGGCGGCTAGGTCACGATCGTCCCAGCTTTCGAGTCGCCCGTCCGCAAGACGAGACGCCAACGAACCGTTGCCTCCAAACGGCGGCCAGGACGGCGGCCAGGACGGCGACCAGGACGGCGACCAGGACGGCGACCAAGACGGCGACCAAGACGGCGACCAAGACGGCGACCAAGACTGAAGAGCCGCCACGACGGCCGTTTGCAGGCAACGGTCGACGCACGGAGCGACTGGATCGGCCACCGTGAATGGCGCCCACAAGCGATGGTCGATCCGCCGACGCGACACGCCGGCGAAATGTCGGCAGAGCGGCCACCGTCTGGCACATTCGGGGGCGGATCGACCAACGTCCACACAGAGCCGGGGTGGATCGACCAACGTCCACACAGAGCGGGGGTGGATCGACCAACGTCCACGGGAGACCGAGGCGGATCGGCCACCGTCAGCCGCCACCAGCGCGAAGCGCCACCAGCGCGAAGCGCCACCAGCGCGAAGCGCCACCAGCGCGAAGCGCCACCAGCGCGAAGCGCTGTCAGCGCGAAGCGCCGTCAGCGCGAAGCGCTGTCAGGCCAGGTCGGCGCAGACGTCGTGAACACTGCCGACGAAGATGGTCACGGTCTTGAAGTTGGTCGGGCTGAAGTGGATGTCGTAGATCCCGTCGACGGTCCACACGCCCTTCGGGATGTTGGACGTGCCCTCCTTGTTGAGCTCCAGCACCGGCCCGATCACGTGCCAGACCCGCGAGCCGTCGGGGAAGAACACGAAGACGGCGCTGCCGCTCGCGTCCACGATCACCGAGCTGCCCGAGGCGGTGTTGGTCATCCGGAACTTCAGTTCACCGGTGGCCAGCTGTCGCTTCGGTGAGCCGTCCGGGAACTCGGCGATCGTCTTGACCCGCACCTGGTCGACCGTCGGGTCGGCGTGGATCGGGAAGGCGCAGTAGTCCCCCGCGGGCAGGTCGAACGACGGCTGCGGGAACGGTACCCAGGGATGGTGCGTACCGGCATTGGCGTTGGCCGGCGTGGCCGCGCCGAGCAGTGCGGCCGCGACGGCCAGGGCTACGGTTGCGGTTCTGCGGATTCGGTGAGACATGGGCTCAATCCTCGCCGCACCCGCTCACCGTCACCTGACCGTGCCAGCGGCCGCGACCGGTCAGGATCCGCGCCGGAAGCGACGATCGGGCCGGCGCCTCACCAGCGGGTCACCGCTAAGGTGGGAGTTGGCCATGGAATTCCAGTTGCTCGGTCCGTTTGCGGCGCGCGCCGGAGGACAGCCGATCGCGGTCGGCACCCGGCGGCAGGAGCGGCTCCTGCTCGCCGCCCTCCTCCTCGACGCGGGCCGGATCGTGCCGATCGACCGGCTCATCGACCTGTTGTGGGAGGGCGTCCCGCCGCGATCGGCGAGGAGCGCGATCCACACCTACGTCGGCCGGCTGCGGCACACGCTCGCGCCGCACGGCGTCGTCATCGCGACCCGGCGGGACGGCTACCTCTTCGAGGCCGCCGGGCACACCGTCGACGCGGCCCAGTTCCTCGACCGGGCGCAGACCGCGGCCACGCTGCTCGACCAGGGGGAACGCGTCCGGCTCCTGGACGACGCACTCGGCCTTTGGCACGGCCCGCTGCTGGCCGACCTGGCCGACGACCAACTGCGCCACCGGCTCGGCGCCCAACTCAACCAGGCACGGCTGGCGACGCTCGAACTGCTCGCCGAGATCCGGCTGGCGATGGGCCACCACGACCGGGTCGTCGCCGACCTGACCGGGGTCGTCGAGCAGCACCCGATGCGCGAGCGGCTGACCGAGCTGCTGATGACCGCCCTGTACCGGGCCCATCGCCAGGCCGACGCCATCGAGCTCTACCGGCGGCTCCGCAAGCTCATGGTGACCGAGCTCGGCGTGGAGCCGGCCGCCGAGCTGCAGGCTCTGCACGTACAAATCCTGCGGAATGACCCGAGCCTGGATCGGCCGCCGATGCCGGCGTGGGCCGTCCTGGTCCGGGATCAGTGGCTGCCGTGGAAGGTCGCCGGGCACCCGGCCCTGGAGTACTGCAACACCTACGCCGCCTGGAACGGGTCACAGTCGCCACGGGCGGAGTGGCTGCGCAGCTACGCGGTGCTTGCCGTCTGGGCGGGCTACGTCGGGCTGACCGACAACCCGACCGTCGGGCGCCTCCTCGACGAGGCCAAGGCCGACCCGCTCACCGCCGCCGCCGTGCTCGCCGAGGCGAAGACGCTGCGCAGCCACCTCTACGCCAGCCTGACCCGCCCGGACGCGACGGACTCGTTCGACGTCGTGGCCCGCTACGCGGAGGCGGCCGCCAAGGAGTCGCGGTTCGGCCGCGACGGCGACGGGCTCGGACGGTGGGAGGTGGCGCCGTCGGCCGGCCTGCGGCTACCGCTGTTCGCCGCCGCCCGCAGCGCGTCCGAACTGCTGGCCGATCCGCGGCGCTTCACGGTTCGCCGGTGCCCCGCGCTCGACTGCGGCTGGCTCTACCTCGACCAGAACGGCCTGCGCCAGTGGTGCACGATGGCGCTGTGCGCCCCGCCCGGCGCCCGCCATGCCGACGCCGAACGAGCGCTCTGCCTTTAACGACCGCCGCCAACGACGACCAGCCGGACCAGCTCGGTCTCTCAAGATGACAGTCGATGTCCGCGGGCTTAGGCTCGATCGATAGCGTGCTATTCGCGGAGGTCAACATGGATACTGCCGCGCCGCGTCGCCGGGCCGTCATCGCGAGCACGGTCGGGACGACGATCGAGTGGTACGACTTCTTCCTCTACAACACGGCGGCGTCGCTGATCTTCCCGGCGCTGTTCTTCCCGAAACAGGCGGCGTTCACCGGGATCCTGCTGTCGTTCGGGACGCAGTTCGTCGGGTTCGCCGCCCGGCCGGTCGGGGCCGCGATCTTCGGGCACTGGGGCGACCGGATCGGCCGCAAGGCCATGCTGATCGCGACGCTGCTCCTGATGGGGATTTCGACAACCCTCATCGGTGTACTGCCCACCTACCACACCATCGGATACCTCGGACCGGTCCTGCTGACCCTGCTGCGCATCGGGCAGGGCATCGGCGTCGGCGGCGAGTGGGGCGGCTCGGTGCTGCTGTCGATGGAGTGGGGCACCGTGCGCCGGCGCGGGTTGATGGCCAGCTGGCCGCAGCTCGGCGTGCCGCTCGGCCTGCTCGCGTCGACCGGCGTCGTGCGCCTCATGACCGACTGGACCGGGCCCAGCTTCGACAACTGGGGCTGGCGGATCCCGTTCCTGCTCAGCATCGTGCTCATCGGCATCGGCCTCTACGTGCGGCTGCGCGTCATGGAGAGCCCCGAGTTCACCGCGATCAAAGAGACCGACGCGGTCGTGCGCCGGCCGCTGTTTGAGGTCATCCGCACCGAATGGCCGACGATCCTCAGCTCGGCCTTCGTCCGGCTCGGCGAGCAGGCGCCGTTCTACCTGTTCACCAGCTTTGTTCTGACGTACGGGACGAAGCAACTCGGCCTGAACCGGGACGGCCTGCTCGACGACATCCTCATAGCCGCGACCGTCGGCCTGATCAGCGTGCCCCTGTTCGGCCATCTCTCCGACCGGATCGGGCGGCGTCGCGTGTACGGGACGGGCATCGTCCTGACCGGGGTCTTCGCCTTCCCGTACTTCGGGCTGCTCAACACGAAGACGGCCGCGCTGGTGCTGGTCGCCATCGTCATCTCGTTGGTCTTCCACGACATGCAGTACGGGCCGCAGGCCGCCCTCATCGCCGAAGGCTTCGGGACCAACCTGCGCTACTCCGGAGCCGGGCTGGGCTACCAGCTCGCCTCGGTGATCGCCGGTGGGCCGGCCCCGCTGATCGCGACGAAGATCCTCAAGGAGACCGGCTCGAGCACCGGCATCAGCTGGTACATCATCGGCTGCTGCGTGCTCGGCATGGTGGCGCTGCTCATGATGCCCCGCCGGTCCCCCGCCGCCGACCAGGAGAACGTGCCCGTCGCGGCGGCCAGGGAGCCGTAACCCCGCGTGTGGGTGCCGTCGTTCGCCGCCATCGAGCCGAAACCCTCAACTTCCCCGCATTCGCGGCGATAAGGAGCGCAGTGGACGGGCTCGGGGGGTTCCGTTGAACGGTTCGGTGGCGGCTCGGCTGTACCTGGCCTTCGGTGCCGTGGTGGTCATGACCGGCGCGATGAGCAAGGACCTGGGCGTGCTGCTCAGCCGCTTCCGGTACCGGTCTCCTGAGCCCACAGCTGTTCGGTGAGCTCGTCGATCGCCTTCGCGAGGTGCCGGCGGTAGGTGCTGAACGGCAGCCCGAGCGCCTCCGCGGCGGCCTCGCGGCTGGGTGCCGGCCGGACGAAGGTACGGCGTAGCACGGCCCGGGCGTGCTCGCCCTTGGCGCCGTCCGGCAGGCGCTCGATGGCCGCCTCGACCCGTTCCCGCATATCCGGCCCCAACGGGTTGGCCGCCAGCCGGTCCGGGCGGGTGAACTGCTCGAGCGCCTCCCGCACCGCGGCGGCGAACGCCTCCTTGGGAAGCGGCGGTGGGCGCAGCAGCGATTCGGGCGGCGGTCCGCTGCCGCCCGAGTGTTCGCGCTCGTTCATCAGGTCGAGCCAGGCGTCGACCGGGAAACGCCGCCAGTCCTGGGCGTACCCGACGTGGCGCACTCCGAACGACTCCACGTCGAACGCCGGCCGGAAGCCGAGGTAGTCGAAGTACGGCGCCCAGAAGTCGGTATCCGCCGGAGCGGTGTAGGACACCGCGAGCGGGCGCGTGCACCAGACGAGCGTCGCGGACGTGGACGCGGCCAGCATCGCGTAAGGATCGCGCTGGCCCTGCTGGACCCCGCCGATGAACCGGACGATGCTGGCCTGCTCGCCCGGCCGGAGGTTGGCGTGGTTGAGCGCCGCGCGTACGACCGGATCGTCGGTGTCCAATGTGGACTCGGACGGGACGATGAGGTGTATCGCGAAGCCGGCCACCCCGTCCGGCCCGTGCACGACGCCGACGTGCTCGGGCTGGGTGGTCAGCCAGCGACTGGCCAGGGCGGCGTTGCCGGGACCCTCGTGGTGCTCGACGAGCGCCACGATCTGCGCCTGATCGTCCACTGTGGCCGGGAGCAGGGCGGCCGAGCCCTGGGCGCGCAGCTGGAAGAACGCGGCCGAGAGTGGGCTGCGCCGGTGCAGGTAGAGCAGCTGCTGGGCCAGCATCCAGCCACCGCCGGCGCGGATCCCGGCGACCGTATGCTCATGGACGAGGCGGAGGATGCCGCGGTATCGCTGCGGCGACCGCCGCTCGAACTCCGCCTCGAGCACCTCGCGGGTCAGGTCGTGCGGGGTGAGGCCGCCCGGCCGGCCGACGATGAACGGGCGGCGCAGCAGCCAGGCCCATACCGCCGGGGCGTCGTCCCCGACCGTCGCCCGCAACAGGTCCTCGGTGGTCAGCCACGCGATCGCGCACGTCGCCAGGCCGGCCATGTGCGCTTCCGACGGCGCCTCCCGCACCACCGACTCAACCAGCGCGGTGATGAGCTCGGGCACGTCGGAGAGCGCCTGCGGCGGCGCCGCCGTGCCGGCGACGTCGGCCAGCAGCGCCAGCGCGAGCGGGTGCCCGCGGCCGAGGTCGGCGAGGCGGGCGCGGGCGTCGTCGGGGACGCCGGCGCGGATGAGCAGTTCGGCGCTGTCGGCCGCGTCGAGCGGGCTGAGCTCCTGGGCCAGGCTGACCGCGCGCCAACCGGCATCCGTGCGCCAGGCCGCGGCCGGCCGGTCGCGCCCGGCGAGCACGACGATCGCATCGGCCGGCAGCGCCACGACGAACTCCCGGCGCAGCCAGTCGTCGAGGGCGGCGATCTGGTCGTACGCGTCGATGAAGAGCACGTCGGTGGTCGATCCGGCGGCGCGGGCGAAGCCGTCGGGTGACGGATCGATCTCGTTGCCGTCGAGGAGGGTGACGCTCCGGCCGGCCGCACGGGCGCGGGCGCGCATCTCCAGCAACAGCGTGGTCTTGCCGATGCCGCCGGGCCCGTGCACCAGGAATATCCGCGGCTGCGACTCGTCGGCCAGCGCGGCCTCGAAGGCGCGCAACTCCGCACGGCGGCCGACAAAGCCCTGCTGCCGCCGGCGGTCGATCTGGTCACCGAGGCGTGATGCCATTTTCCAAGGGTACGGGGCGGTGCCCCGGAAGACGCATTTCTGTGGACCGGAAGGCCCAGGTTGCCCTTGCCTCCCCCCTCGCCGACGATCAAGTCCGGGCCCGCCGGAAATGCTGTGATCGCTAGGTGACTGATTGTCCCTGGAGTTCCGGATCACGATCGGAGAAGCCATGCGTGCACCAAAGGCGCGCCGCTGGCTGGTGCTCACCTCTGCCTCGATCCTTGCGGCAGCGGTGGCGCCACTGGCCTCTGCGCCCCCCACCGCCGCGGCGCCCGCCCCGGCCAAGATGCACATCGACTGCTCGACCGGCACGCCGCTCTGCACCGAGGTCGCCGACAGCGAGGAAGTGTTCGGCGAGGGCAACTACGTCGGCCACGACGAGCCCGCCGCCACGTTCTACGACAGCCACGCGGGAGCCGGCAACAACGCCACCTACGTGGTACGGCTGCCGAAGGACCCGCCGACCCCACCCAAGCAGGACGGCACCGGCGGCACGTTCAACTTCCAGCTCCACCCGGCCTTCTGGTTCGGCATGGCACTTTGCGACAACCAGTCGGCCCCGGAGTTCACCCACGCCGCGTGCAAGCCCGACAGCGACACGAACATCTTCGACGGGGCCAACCCGAACGCCGCCGACTACATCGGCAAGCACCCCGGGACCGCCTTCCTCGAGGTGCAGTTCTACCCGCCCGGCTGGGTGCCGTGGCCGGCCGGCATCTCCTGTGACGCCTCCAAGTGGTGCGCGGCGATGGCGATCTTCAGCCTGTCGCAGGACCAGAACACCGGCACTCTGAACAACGCCAACTGCCTGGCCACCGCCGGTGTCGAGCCGGCCAACTTCGCGTTCATCACGCGCAACGGCCACCCGCACGCGCCGCCGAGCCCGTTGGCGGCGACGGCCGCCACGTTCACGCCCAACCCGGCGACCGACCTGTTCATGAGCTCCGGCGACCAGATCGTCTTGAGCATCCGGGACAGCCGCGACGGGTTGCGGGCCGACCTGATCGACCTGAGTGCCCGTAGCGCCGGTTCGATGACGGCCAGCGCGGCCAACCAGTTCGCCCAGATCAATTTCGAGCCGACGGCGGCGACCTGCAGCCAGTCGCCGTACACGTTCCGCCCGATGTACGCCTCGTCAAGCGAGCACACCCGGGTGCCGTGGGCGGCACACACCTACAACATCGCCATGTCCGACGAGATCGGCCACTTCGAATACTGCGACGCCGTTGACGCCGAAGGCGGCAACTGCACCGCACCCGGCGGGGCCGACCGGGGTAACCCGCCCGACGGCGACGACACCGGCTGCTTCAGCGGCGCGACCAGCCTCCGGATCCACGTGGGCGGGTGCATCGCCACGGAGAACGACTTCGACGGCACGTCGTACGTGCGGGATTGGCCGGGTTCGACCACGCCCAACCGGGACCGGCTCCTGCACCCGGAGGCCATCCAGTTCACCAGCCCGGTGTTCAACGGCTTCCACCGCTACGCGCGGTCGGGGTTCGAGGCCGACCTGCCGCGTATCGAGGCGGCGGACACCATCGATCCGAAGTTCCCGCCGTGCGACCGGTCCACCGGGGCGAACTGCGTGAACCCGCCGCCGGGGGCGCAGTTCTATCCGCTCTTCACCACCCGCGGATTCGGGGCGGCCTGCCACTGGCAGCTCGGCGGCCCGAACATTCCGGGGACGACCAACACCTTCGGCGGTAGCTCGACGACCGAGTTCGGGGCGCTCCTGACCTCGGTCTACCCGGGTCCGACCGGCACCCCGATCACGCGGATCAACAACTTCCGCCGCGTCTTGAACCACAACCCCTGCTGATTGATCCTGTTTGAATGAACCCGTCGGGCGCCTCGTCGCTCTTGCAGCACCTCGGGTGGACCGTTCCGGACGGCGAACGCGTCCAACACCCGCTCGAGGGCTGGTGGACGAGCGACGAGGCCCTGACGGCGGCCGCGACCACGCTGCGGCAATTCCACGACGCGCAGGCTGATTACGAGCCGCCCCCGACGGCGACGTGGAGCGAATGGTTCGCCGACTGGCCGGCCCGCAAGCGCCCGGTGATCTGCCACAACCAGTTCGGCCCGGCCCACGCCGTCCGCCGCCCGGACGGCACGCTGGCGATGGCCGATTTCGACCTGGTGGCGCCCGGCCCGCGGTTACTCGACGTCGCCTACTCGGCCTGGGCCTGGGAGTGCGATCGACCTCGCCGGTTGCGGCTCTTTTCCGACGTGTACGGGCTGAGCCCCACGCAAAGGAGGCGTCTCGTGAAAGCCATCCGCCGGCGCGTCGTCAAGGAGATCGAGATCGTCAAGCGCGGCGGGCCCCGGCCGGCGGAGCGCCCGCTGGTCCGCAGCCTGCGAGCGCTGGACTTCGAACGCCATCTGCTGGAGCAAGCCGTGCAAAGTTGATCGTGGGGCCGATTTGCCGCCCTGGCGGCGAATCGGCCCCACGATCAACTTCCCGAAAGTACTCCGGAGGTGGTGTCCGAGCTAGGCGCGGAGGCGGCGGATCCGCCAGTTGGCGACCGCCGCCAGCAGGACACTGAGCACCAGGTAGCCGCCCAGCTCAAACCATTGGAACGACCAGTACCGGTGGCCCGGCTGGTACTTCACCATGAAGTGCAGGTTGTGGTTCATCAGGCACCGCTCGAGCCGATCCGGGCCGTTGTCCGAGGCCACGTCCATCGACAGCTGCGACAGGCAGTCCTGCACGTCCGTCGGGTACACCGGCTTGCCCGACGCGTCCATCAGCTCGGAGCGCGAGCTCAGCATCAGCGCGCCCGGCACCGTGTACCCGTCGATCACTATCGGGGCGCCCCGCCGGATCGACAGTCCCCCGACCAGGCTGTCGCGGACCTTTTCGTTGTACGCGATCGAGTCGGTCACCGGGGCCCACAAGTAGGGCCGGACGCCCAGCGGCACCGCGAACAGGACGATCGCGACGATCAGCAGCGTCAGCGCCATCGCCGGCACCGTGCGGCGCAGGAACAGCCCGACCAGCGTTCCCACGACAAGGGCGAACACGGCGTACCCGACCGGGACGACGTTGCGGGAGCCGAACAGCAAGGGGTTGAACCGCAGGCCCAGCACCTGGTCGAAGCGGCTCGCCGCCCACGTCATCAGCAGACTGAGCAGGCCGGTGACCACCACGGCCGCGACGGCGGCGACCGCGAGCTTCAGCACCAGCCAGCGCCGCCGCGTCACGCTCTGCGTCCAGGCCAACCGCTGCGTTCCCGCCTCGTACTCGCGGGCCACCAGCGGCGCGCCCCAGAACAGGCCGATGATCCCCGGCAGGACCAGCAGCAGGATGCTCGGGATGATCACGAGCGCCGCATGGCTTTCCGCGAAGTGCTTTTCCGCGTCGGACCGGTCGCAGCCGTCGGCCGCCAGGCAGCCGAGGACGTCGGTGTTGTAGGAGTGCCGGATCACGTAACCGGCGATCAGCAGGTACCCGGAAAACACCACGAGCACGGCGAGACCGATCAATGCCTGTCCGCGGAACTGCCGCCCCGCCAACCAGGTCATCGCTGCACCTCCGCGGCCATGTACGCGAGAACGAGGTCTTCCAGATCGATGCGTTTGGCACTCGGCGGCGGTTGGGCGGTCCGGACGACGCCTTCGAACACGACGTCGAGATCCGCACCCGGCGAGGTCACGTGCCAGTGGGTGGCCAGCAGCTCGTCCACGTCGCCGGCGAGCTGGACGCGCGCGCCCGACAGCACGATGAGGTAGTCGCAGACGCGCGCGAGGTCGCTCAGCAGATGCGAGGACAGCACGACGCTGACCGCGAGCTCGGTGACGAAGTCCTCCAGGTCCTGTAGGAACGTCCGCCGGGCCAGCGGGTCGAGCGACGCGACCGGCTCGTCGAGGATCAGCAGTTCGGCGCGCTTGGCGGCGGCGATGGTCAGGGCCAGCTGGGCGCGCTGGCCGCCGGAGAGCCGGCCGGCCTTCTGCGCCTCGTCCAGGCCGAGGCGGCGGATCCGGTCGGCCGCCAGCTGGTGGTTCCAGCGGGGGTTGAGGCGCGCGCCGAGGCGCAGGTGGTCGCCGACCGAGAGATTCGCGTAGAGCGGCGCGTCCTGCGCGACGAATGCCACGTCGGCCAGCTGGGTCCCGGGCGTACGGCCGAATACCTCGATCCGGCCGCTGGTCGGGGTCAGCAGCCCGCAGGCCAGCCCGAGCAGCGTCGACTTGCCGGCCCCGTTCGGCCCGACCAGCCCGACCACCCGGCCGACCGGCACGTGCAGTGTGCACTCGGTGAGGGCCGTGCGCCGGCCGTACCGCATGCCCAACGCATCGGTCTCGATAACTGGTGTCGTCATGCGGCCAGTTCTAGCGAGCGGGCGGTCACGGGACGGTCCGCGCCGTTGTGACCCGTTTGTGACGGGTCCACGGGATACCCTCGACGCGATGCGGGTGCTGGTGGTCGAGGATCAGCGGGACCTCGCCGACTCGGTGGCGAGGGTGCTGCGCCGCGAGGGCATGGCGGTCGACGTCGCCTACGACGGCTCGGCCGCGCTCGAGCGGACGGAGGTCGTCGAATACGACGTCGTCGTGCTCGACCGCGATCTGCCCGGCGTGCACGGCGACGAGGTCTGCCGCACGCTGGTCGCCCGCGAGATGTTGACCCGGGTGCTCATGCTCACCGCGTCCGGGACCGTCGCCGAGCGGGTCGAGGGACTCGGCCTCGGCGCCGACGATTATTTGCCCAAGCCTTTCGCGTACGCGGAACTGGTCGCCCGCATCCGTGCGGTGGGCCGGCGAGCCCGCCCGGCCACCCCGCCGATCCTGGTCCACGGCGAGCTGCGCCTCGACCCGGCCCAGCGCATCGCCTCCCGGGCCGGGGCCCGGCTGCCGCTCAGCCCGAAGGAGTTCGCCGTGCTGGAGTACCTGCTGGCCAACCGCAGCCGGGTGGTCTCGGCCGAGGAGCTGCTGGACCGGGTGTGGGACGAGGCGGCCGACCCGTTCACCACCACGGTCAAGGCGACGATGAACCGGCTGCGGGCCAAGCTCGGCGACCCGCCACTCATCCAAACCGTGCCCCGCTCCGGCTACCGGATCTGACGATGGGCACGCACCGTCTCCGGCTGCGGCTCACGCTGTTGTACTGCGTGATGTCGGTCGCCTCCGGCGCCCTGTTGCTCGTCATCATGTACGGCTTGGCCAACCGGCTGCCGGACGACGCGCAGCCGTTCGAGGGCAACGTCGACCCGTTCCGGGACCCGCCGGCGGTCCCCCGCCCGATCTTCATCCCGGTCCGCGCGGCCGAGATCGATCTGGTCCTGCCGACCATCGCGCTGGGCATCCTGGCGGTCATTTCACTGGTACTCGGCTGGCTCATCGCCGGGCGGATGCTGCGGCCGGTACGGACGATGACCGAGCGCCTGCAGCAGATCTCCGAGCGCAATGTCCACGAACGGCTGTCGCTGACCGGCCCGCGCGACGAGCTGAAGAACCTGGCCGACACGGTCGACGGCCTGCTCGGCCGGCTCGAGGTGGCGCTCGCCGCGCACAAGCGGTTCGTGGCCAACGCGGCTCACGAGCTGCGGACGCCGTTGACGGTCGAGCATGCGCTGCTCGAGGAGCCACTGATCGACCCGGACGCCGACGCCGCGTCGTTCCGGGCCAACTTCGAACGCCTGCTCGCGATCAACGACCAGCGGGCGCGGCTGCTCGAGTCGCTGCTGACGCTGTCCGGCAGCGAATATGGCCGGGACCTCAGTGAACCGGTCGACCTGGACGCACTGGTCGAGCGGGTCCTGCGCGACCGTCAGCCGGAGATCGAGCGGCGCGGGCTGCACGTCGAGACGTCGATCCTGCCCGCGCGGATCGTCGGCGACGCCGCCCTCGTCGAGCGGCTCGTCGCCAACCTGTGCGACAACGCGATCCACTACAACCTCCCGGACGGGCGCATCGACGTCCGGGTGCGGGCGCGCGGCGACTCGGCGATGCTGCGGGTCACAAACACCGGCCCGCCGGTACCGCCGGAGCAGGTCGACCGGCTCTTCGAGCCGTTCCAGCGGCTCCACCGTACGGTTGACGACGACCATCACGGGCTCGGCCTGTCGATCGTGCGGGCGATAGCGTCGGCACACGGCGGAACGATCAGCGCCGAGCCGCAACGCAAGGGCGGGCTGCTGGTTGAGGTGACGTTCGCGGGTTCGCCCTCGACCTGATCCTGTGACGAGCCGCCAAGGTGGGCAGACACCGTGCGAAGTCCCAATGGCCGGGCTGAGCGCTCGCATGTTGGGACCAACGCAGGTCGTTGAAGGTTCAAGTCGAGAAATCCGCGAAATCCGGGCCCGAAGGTCTCTGAAAACTCGGCACGAAGGCGGCTGGATCGACCACCCTCTACACCGCTCGAACGACGGTGGTCGATCCGCCCCGGACTGGACCAGACGGTGGCCACTCAGCCACCACAACCAGACGCAAAACGGTGGCAGATCGACCACCGTCCACGTGGCAAGCAAGACCGTGGTCGATCCGCCGACACCTCGACG
>Ga0070683_100003530_pt1 | contig 12728 bp, 17 predicted proteins | sample KBSC713LmetaG_FD_64662 | JGI IMG/M metagenome (GOLD analysis project Ga0070683, IMG submission 64662) | Corn rhizosphere microbial communities from Kellogg Biological Station, Michigan, USA - KBS C7.1-3L metaG | ecosystem: Host-associated > Plants > Roots > Rhizosphere ...
TCCGACCGGGGGTTGTCAAGGAGGTGAAGGCGGTGCCGGAGGCGACGGAGGGCGGTGGGCGGGAGCGCCAGCGACGGCGGACGCGGAAGGCGATCCTCGATGCCGCAGTCGAGCTGCTCGGGCGGGAGGAGGAGCCTTCGGTCGCCGAGATCGCGGAAGCCGCCGACGTGTCGCGCCGCACCGTCTACCTCTACTTCCCCACCGTCGAGCACCTGCTCGCCGACGCCGCGCTCGAGGCTGCGCGTGCCTCCGTCGAGCCGCGCTTCGAGGCCGGTGGAGAACCTGCGGAGCGGCTCGAAGCGCTGGTCCGCGCGGTCCAGCAGGGATTCGCCGAGACGGAGCAGCTCGGCAGGACGATCATCCGGCACACCGTGGGCGCCGCCGATCCCCGGCCGCGCGCGACGCCACGCCGGGGCTACCGGCGGGTCGAGTGGATCGAACGGGCGCTCGAGCCGCTCCGCGGCGCGGTCCCCTCCGAGCGGTTCGAGCGGCTGGTTTCCGCCCTCACGCTGGTGATCGGCTGGGAGGCGATGATCGTCCTGGAGGACACACGCGGGCTCGACCATCGTGCGGCGGAGGAGATCTGCGTCTGGGCGGCACGCACGCTTCTGGCCGCGGAGACGAGCTGAATCGTCGAGCCCGTTCGAGCTGCCGAATACACTCGCGCGGTGCTGACGGAACTCGGCCTCTACAAGCTTCTGGACGAGAACCCCGAGCGGACGTGGCCCATCGCGCGCGGGGTGGTGATCCCGGTCGCCCGTCTGATCGTGCCTGCCTGGGGGTACGGGCACGAGCGCATGCCGCTCGAAGGCGGTCTGGTCGTCGCCTCGAACCACTTCTCCGAGGTCGATCCGATCGTGGTCGGGCTGCACAGCCCCCGGACGCTCTACTACATGGCGAAGATCGAGCTGCTGTCGATCCCGATCGCCGGCGAGATCCTTCGCTGGACGGGCGCATACGCCGTGCGCCGCGGCGAGAGCGACCGCGACGCGCTGCGGGTCGCACGCTGGTCGGTACAGCAGGGCCACGTCGCGGGCATCTTCGCCGAGGGCACGCGTCAGCTCTTCGGCTACCCGGGGCCGATGCACCCGGGCGCCGCGATGCTCGCCATCCAGGAGGGCGTGCCGCTCATCCCGTGCGGCATCGACACGTTCGGGTGGAACCTCAAGAACCGGCGGACCTGCTGCACCGTCTGGGGCGAGCCGATCCAGCTCGACCTCCCCCGCACCGGCAAGGGCTACAAGGAAGGGTCCGTGATCGTCGAGCGCGAGATCACGCAGCTCTGGCGCCAGGCGGCGCAGGCCGCCGCCGACGGCTTCCCGAAGACGCTGCCCGGCGGTCTCACACGCGCCGGCTACCTGAACCCGTGGAACACGCACTGGTACCCGGAGCTCGAAGGCTGGCCCGACGAGGAGTGGGCCGCCGGCCCGCTCGGACCCGTGTATCCGAAGCGCCGCTGATTACACGTCTCTGACACGGACTTTACGTCCCCATTGCACGACGCTCCCAGACTCCCCGTGGAGGCAGCGGACCAAGGGAGCGCGATGAGGCGGAACGGTGTCGTGGTGATCAGCACGCTGGTGGGGGCGGCTGCGATCGCCGCGGCCGGAGCGGCCTCGGCCGGCTTCGGCTCGCAGAGCAGCGTCCGTTCGTTCGCGCATCTCGCGAAGCGAATGGGGCCGAGCACCACGGGCACGACAGCGGCCGGGCCGGCACAGCTGCGCGGGGTCAACTTCGTCAGCGGCTGCCGGTTCAGCCACCGGAACACCGACGACCCGATCGTCTATCCGGGGCAACCGGGCAAGTCGCACGACCACACCTTCATCGGCAACGACACGACGAACGCCTTCTCGACCCTCGCGTCGCTGCAGGGCAAGTCGTCGTCGTGCCGCCGGGCCGGTGATACCGCCGCGTACTGGGTGCCGACGCTGATCTCGGCGTCGGGGCAGATGATCCTGCCGCGGGCGGCGACGGTCTACTACCGCCGCCACACGCTCGCTCCGGTGCGAGCGTTTCCGCCCGGCTTCCGGGTGGTCGCCGGCAACTCGAAGGCGACGAGCCCGCAGGGGCTGAAGGTCACGTACTGGAACTGCGGCCCGCTGGCCGGCGTCCGGCCGCAGGCGACGATCCCGACGTGCCCGAACGCCGGCCGGATGGGCCTGGCGCTGCACGTCGCGTTTCCCGACTGCTGGGACGGCGTGAACCTCGACTCGGCCGACCACATCAGCCACCTCGCATACTCGATGCGCGGCCGCTGTCCGGCGGACCACCCGGTCGCGGTGCCGGCCGTCCAGGTCAACGTCCGCTATCCGAGCGCTGGCGGAGCCGGTTTCGCGCTCGCGTCCGGCGGTCAGTACTCCGGTCATGCCGACTTCTTCAACGCCTGGAACCGGACCACGCTCCAGAGTCTGGTCACGGGTTGCCTGAACGCCCTCAGGCACTGCCAGCAGGGCGTCTAGCACAGCGTTAGACGGGGACGACCCGACGTGGAGGGCCGGCGGGGCCGGCCCTCCACGAGGTTGCTTCGGCTAGGGCGTGCGGGTGGCGACCTGAACGAGCCGGGTTCCCGCAATCCCGGCCAGTGTCGGATCGCCCTGGCGGTAGGCCTTCACGAAGAACTGCACGCTGAAGCTGTTCTTGATCGGGAAGTCCGACCGCGGCTGGATGCTGTACGACACCGTCCCGTCGGCGCCGGTCGGGGCGTCGGTCGGGGTCGAGGTGACGATCGGCGTCGAGCGGATGAAGACGAGCGCTCCCTGCACGAGCCGGCCCTTCGTGTCCTTGACCGTGATCGTCACGCGAATCGGAACGCTCCTGCTGGTGACCGGATTCGGGTTGAAGACGACCTTGTCGACCGTCAGGCGCTCGCCCGCCGGGCCGACGTCTTTCACATTGACGGCGTTCCCGCCGCCGCCGCCACCGCCGCCACCCCCGCCGCCCGAGGCGACGACGTCGGTCGTGTCGGAGAGCCCGGACGAGCTGCCTGCGCTGTTCTTCGCGGTCACGCGGACCCGGACGCGCCTGCCGACGTCGGACGCAGCGACCGTGTAGGTCTGGTCGGTCTTCCCCGTCGCCGAGCAGCTGGTCACGGCCGCGTTGCAGGTCTGCCAGCTGTAGCTGTAGCTGATCGGGTCGGTGCCCTGCCAGGTCCCGTTGGTCGCGGTCAGCCTCTGGCCGACCACGGCGCTGCCGGAGATCGTCGGCGGCGAGATCTCCGCGGGGGCGTTGGTCTTGCTCGGTACCTCACCCGTCGCGTTCGACATGGCCGTGGTGGAGCCCTCCGAGTTCTTGGCGGTCACCTGGAACCGGAGCGTGTTGCCCTGGTCGGCCTTGACGATCGTGTAGGTGGTCTCGTGCGCACCGTTGATCGACTTGCAGTTGATCGCGTTGTTGTTGCACCGGAGCCACTGGTAGGCGTAGGTGAGCGTGCCCGACCCGTCCCACTTACCGCGGTCTCCGATCAGCTTCGCGCCGACGACGACTGCGATCTTGGACGAGATGAACGGCTCCTGAACGTTGCTGGGCTTGGCCTGGCTCCGGCCGGTCGCGCTGGACGCCAGGAGCAGCGCGCCGAGCACGAGCACGCTGCCGAGAACCACTGCGAACCTGGGGATGCGCAGCACTGGGCGAACCTCCTTCGTGTCGAGGGGTCCGCACGATGATGACGGACGGGCCACCCGGCGCTGTCGGGCGGCCCGGGGCAGCCGGTCCGACCGGCCGACGTCGTACCGTCAGCGGGACACTGTCGACTCGGAGGTACTGACTGATGGCAGCGCTCGCCCCGACGCTTCTCGGCGCGGACTACCCGTTCCTCGACGTCATGTGGACGATGTTCATCTTCTTCGCCTGGGTGATCTTCATCTACCTGCTGATCCTCGTCCTCGCGGACAACTTCCGCCGGCAGGACCACTCGGGCTGGGCGAAGGCCGGCTGGACCGTCTTCGTCATCTTCCTGCCCCTGCTCGGGGTGCTGATCTACATGATCGCCAGGCCGCGCGACGACCTGCTCGAGGCCTAGATCTAGGAGCCGGTCAGCGAATCGCAGGCGGGCGCGTCGGAGAACGCCTGCCGTACCTGGTCGTTCGCGTCGAGCTGCTTGACCTGGCCGAACGCGTCGGAGATCTGCGTACCGGCCTTGGCCAGCGTGCCGGCGACGGAGGAGATCGCGGTGAGGACGTCGGCCGCACCGGAGACGTTCGCCGTCGCGCTCTTGATCGCGTCTGCGTCGTCGCTCAACTGGCCCTGGAGCGTCTCGAAGATCTGCTTGCCCTTCGAGTCGGACACCGGCGGCGGGCCGAGCGCCTTGACCGAGTCGGCGAACGCCTGCGTGGATGCCTTGGCGTCGCTGACGACGGCGTCGAGGGTCTGCCGGTTCAACCCTCCGCCCTTCAGGGTCGTGCCCATCGATCGCAGCGATGCCGTGTACGTGGTGGTTGCGGCACACAATCCGTTCGCCCACTGCTGGGCCGCCGCTGCCGCCGTGGTGGTGGTCGAACCGTTCCCGGAGCCTCCGCAACCTGCGACCACCGCCGCCGTCGCGACGACGAGGAGGACGGCGATCGGCCACCGGCGTCTCACGCCGACATGGTTGCACGCGAGAGAAGGGACTGCGCGCCGTCCTATGATCCGAGCGGCGATGACCGCCGATCCCCGAACGATGCGAAGGCATCCGCTGCTCCGCCGCATCGACGCGCACCACGCGAGCCGGAGCTTCGGCACGGTGCTCGTCCTGATCGGGGCATCGTTCGTTTTCGGCGCGACGGCGTCGGACGCAGCCTGGACGACGGGCGTCCTCGTCGTGCTCCAGGGCCTCACGCTGATCGCCGCTCTCTGGACCTCCGGGCTCGCCCGTGCGCGCTCGTGGCTCGTGTTCGGGCTCGCCATGCTGGCGATCGCGATCGGACTTGCGGTGGTCTCCTCGGCCGTGGGCGGCGCTGATCTGATCGGGGGCGTCGGCGTCGTCTCCGCGCTGCTCAGCATCGGCGTCGTTGTCGTGATCGCGCGGAGCATCGCGCGGAGCCCCGAGGTGAGCGCCCAGACCATCCTCGGCGCGATCTGCATCTATGTCAGCATCGGCATCATCTTCGTCTTCGCCTACGGCGCGGTCGCCGACATCGGCTCGAGCCCGTTCTTCGCGCAGGCAGGCGACGGCACGAGGGCGCTGCGGCTGTACTTCAGCTACGTGACGCTCGCGACGCTCGGCTACGGCGACTACACACCGGCGACGAACCTCGGGCACATGCTCGCGGTGGTCGAGGCGCTGCTCGGCCAGCTCTACCTCGTCACCGTCGTCGCCCTCCTCGTCGCCCGGCTCAGGGTCCGGCCGCGGGAGTCGCCGTGAGCGGCGAGCACCACGAGCCCGAGGGGATCACCGCGCGGCTCGGCCGTATGGCGCTCGGGCCCGCGCGGGCGGCCGCCCGCTCGGGCCGCTCGGCGCTCTCCGGCGAGGCCGAGCGTGCGGTCGACGCCGTCCTGGCCGGGCCGCTCCCCGAGACCGTCGCGCAGTCGATCGTCGAGCATCACGTCGTCGAGCGGGTGCTCGCCGAGTGGCTCGAGGCGATGGCGGCCACACCGAGCGGGAGCAGCCCCGAGCGGCTGCGGCTCGAGCAGGCTCTGGAGCGGGCGCTGGCGAGCCCCGAGCTCGAGCGCCGGCTGTCGGACGCGATCTCCAGCCGGCTGACCGAGACCCTCGCCGATCGGGTCGTCCAGAGCGAGGCGTTCCGGACCGCCCTGGCGCGCACGCTGGAGAGCCCCGAGGTGCGGGCCGCGCTCGCCCGGCAGACCGCCGGGTTCGGGGCGGACATCGCCGCGTCGCTGCGACGCCGGGCCAGGGCAGCCGACGACGGTGCGGAGCGGAGGATCCGTCGCGCCGTGGGCCGGCGGCCGCGCGCCGCTTCGGCCCCGGCGTACGGCGGCCTGGTGGCGCGTGCGGTCGCGATCGTCGCCGACGCCCTGCTCGTCCATCTCGCCTTCCTCGTCGTCGCCGCCTCGATCGCGCTGATCGAGTCGCTCTTCGACGCGTTCCACTCGGGCTGGCTGACCGGCTCGCTGCTCGGAGCCGGCTGGGCGGTCGTGGTCGTCGGCTACTTCGTCCTGTTCTGGAGCACCACCGGCCAGACGCCCGGCATGCGCCTCCTGAGCCTGAGGGTGCTCACCGGCTCGGGCGGGCCGCCGTCGGTGGGGCGGGCGCTCGTCCGGTTCGTCGGGCTGATCCTGGCGGTGATCCCGCTCTTCGCGGGCTTCGCCCCGGTGTTGTTCGACGACCGGCGGCGTGCGCTCCAGGACTACCTCGCCGGCACGGCCGTCGTGTCCGAGGCCGAATCCGAATCCCTCGCAGCGTGATGCATAACCGCGAGATCGGGTACATGCCGGTATGTGAGCGCGGACGAACCAGGCCGATGACGGGCTCGTCGTCACACCTGCTCCTCGCGATGGTGCTCAGCGGCGGGGCAGGCGCGCTGATGCTGCGGATCGGCGTCCAGTCGAAGCTGCTCGAGTGGCGGAGCCGGTGGCGCCGGTGTCCATCGTGCGGCCGTCTCCGCACGGGCGTCTGCAAGCACTGCGCCGGCTGAGCGGGCCTTCGCCCCTCTCGGGGTGATATGACCGCCCTGTGATCCTGATCATCGCGATCCTGCTGGCGATCTTCCTGGTGCCCTCGCCCTGGAGCATCGTCGTGCTGGTCGTCGCCTGCATCCTCGAGGTCGGCGAGATCACCCTGCTCCGGCGCTGGTCGAAGCGGATCGGCCGGCGGACGAAGGCGACGACCGGAGCCGAGGCGATGACGGGCAAGGTGGCCGAAGTCACGGACGACTGTCGTCCCGTCGGGATGGTCCGGCTCGACGGCGAGCTCTGGGAGGCGCGCTGCGAGGCGGGCGCGTCGCGCGGCGACTCGGTAGTGGTCGAGCGGCTCGACGGGCTGACGCTCGTCGTCTCGCCGGCGACCGAGCCGGCCGCCTAGCTCGAGCAGAGACAGGCTTCAGCCTGTCTCTGCGAATCCGTGCTGTCTCCTAGTGCTTCGTGCTTGGGAGCTTGCCGAACTCGTCCTTGGTCAGGGACAGCCCGATCGCATTCGTCTCGAGGGTCGCGACCGACTCGATCGGCACCGTCACGGCGTGATGCCACCAGAGGTGGCCGTGGTCGACGACGACGTGCGTGATCCGGCCTTCCTCCACGACGACCGCGTCCACGGCGCCGAGCTCGTGATCGTCCGACGAGGCGACGACGCTCGCGCGGCGGATCTCGACCTCGCCCTTCGGCACCCGGTCGTAGGTGACGCCGACGTTGGGGTCGATCTCGGCCGTGTAGACGCCCAGGTCGGCTCCCTGATAGCTCGGCATCATCACCACGTCCTCGACGCCGACGTCCCATTCCGAGTCGGGGGCGGGACGCTCGTCGACCGGCAGGTATGCGTACCCCTGGATCGACTCGAGCTGCTGGAACTGGGCGGTCGTACATTTGAGGGACAGTGCGTCTCCCGCTTCGACGACGAGCTGCAACGGCACGAGCCGGGCCGACGGGTCGGGATCGCCTGCCCGGACGACCACATGCGTGACCGCCCGTTTCACCGGGTCGAGGACGACGTCTGCGAGCGTGCCGGAGAGCCCGTCGGTCGTCTTCACGTGCGAGTCGAGCCGAAGCTGCATGGCCCGATCCTAGGACACCGCGACGACAAAGGCGTTGCCGGAAGGGTCGTGCACCAGCGGCTCGCCGTCCTGGTCGTCGACCGGCAGGCCGGCCGACTCGACCGCCGCGACCACGTCGGCGCGGGCCGGTTCGTCCGGAAGGACGACCGTCGCGTGCCGGAGACCTGCGGTGCCGGGAGGCGGAGCCGTGGCTCCGGCGCTCTCCCACGTATTCGCGCCGACGTGGTGGTGGTAGCCGCCGGCCGACAGGAACGCCGCCTGGTCGCCGAGCTGTGCCGTCAGGTCGAGGCCGAGGACGTCCCGATAGAACTCGATCGTCTCCGGGATGCTCGAGACCTTGAGGTGGACGTGGCCCATCGCGGTCCCGGCAGGCAGCCCGTCGAACGGCTCCGTCGCCGGGTCGTCCAGCACGCCGAGCAGGTCGTCGACGTCGAGCGGCATCGTCGTCAGCGTCGTGCCGACCTTGCCCTCCCAGATCTCGCGCGGACGGTCCCGGTAGATCTCGATCCCGTGGCCGTCGGGATCGGAGAGGTAGAGCGCCTCGCTGACGAAGTGGTCCGAGAGCCCGACCAGCGGCACCCGGTCGCGGGCCGCATGGGCGAGCCAGGCCGCGAGCTGGACGCGCTCGGGAACGACGAGGGCGAAGTGGTAGAGGCCGGTGTACCCGGCGGCCGGCCGGGCGCCGCGCTCCTCGACCAGCGCGAGCAGCTCGCCGCCGTCCGTGCCGAGCGACGCCCGCCCCGCGCCCTCTTCGAGCACGCGGAGCCCGATCGCGCTGCGGTAGTAGTCGAGCGAGCGCGCGAGGTCCGAGACCGTGAGGTGCACGGCCCCGACCGTCGTCTCCGGCGCGATGCCCATCGCAGGACGAGCGTAGCCGCGGCTACGGTCCGGCCGCGGCCGGCGGGAGCACCATCGACGCGCGCAGCGCCTTCAGCGGCGCGTCGGGCACCTCGATCAGGCCACGCGTGGGGCGGTCGAGGTCGAACGTGACCAGCAGGAGCATGGTCACGAGCGCCGCGGCGGCCAGCATCGGCAGGAACCCGCGTCCGAGCAGCGAGATGTGCATCGCGAGCAGCCCCAGGGCGACCGCGGCGCCGATCAGCTCGACTGCGAGAACCGCCGACGGCACGCGGTTGGCCAGCGCGCTCAGGCGAACGGACTGCTGGTCGATTGTCGAGTTCAGGCTGTCGACGTAGAGCCGCGGGGCGCTCGCCACCGGCGCTCCGGCCATCGCCTGTCCGGCGAGCCGCCAGAGCCGCCGCTGGACGATGCCCTCCTGGGCGCTGGTGCGCCGCATCGCGTCGCTCTGGGGAACCTCGTGGGTGACGCGAAGCGCGAGCGTCGCGTAGCGGCGCAGCAGCGCCAGCGACTCGCTCCGCTGCGGCTCCGCGATCAGCTGGGCGCGCAGGTAGGTGGTGCCGATCGCGTTCGATTCCTCGACCAGTGCGGCCCGCCGGTTCTGATAGCGGTCGACCGCCAGGCTGAGGCCGAAGGCGAGGATCAGGCCGACGACGCCGAGCAACGCCGCCTGGAGCACGCCGTACGGCTCGCGCAGGACGGCGGAGTGCTCGCGCAGATACCGCCCGCCCGCGAACCCGGCGAGGGTCGCGCCGCCGACGATCGCCAGGATGATCGCGGCCAGCTGCCAGCTGTCGAGCGAGAAGAACACGCTGTGGTCAGCCCGTCGAGCTCGTGCCTTGCCCGCGGGCGGATCCCGGCTGCGCGAGCGTCATCGTGGTCGGGACGTCCTCGAGCAGCGAGGCGACGGTGTCGAACAACGGGTACGGCAACAGGAAGGGGCTCCAGGAGATCACCACCCAAACGGCGCCGAGCCACCAGCCGACGAAGACGAACCAGACGATGCGCGCGAGGGTCGAGAACGGCTTCGTGCGGCGCTCGACCCAGCCGGGCGGCAGGTAAGGGCGCGCGCGCTCGAAGAACGGCTTCTTCGTGCCCGACGCCATCTTCGCCTCCACCTTGTCCTTCCCGGGCGGGTCCTGGCCGAGGGTAGAGGTCCAGATCCCGAGGCGGTAGATCCGCCTGGCCAGCGGAGCCCCGACGAAGGTGAGGTGAACGACGTAGCCGCCGAGGAAGATGAACAGGGGCAGCACCGTCCCGAACGACATGAACCAGCCGTAGCCGACCCAGTGGCCGCCCGAACGGACGGCGCTGCGCGCCATGGCTCTCTTCGAGCGCGGCGATTCCCCGGGGGCATCCACGGCCTGAGCGAAACCTCAGCAGGAGGCTCGGACATCGCCCGCCGACGACGGATCGATGCCGCCTCGGTTCCGAGGTTTCCTCGCTGCAATGACGGGAATCAGCAACGACGTGGCGGACGCATCCAACATCCTCGTCCTCCTCGTCACCAGGCGGACCTCGGGGGTGGGCAGGCGGATGGAATCGGTGCTCGCCCGTCTGCAGGTCCGCGAGCGCGACCGGGTGCGGGTCGCCCGCGTCGACGCCGACGATCGTCCCGATCTCGTCCAGCGCCTGGGGGTGCAGGAGATCCCGTCGATCGTCATGTTCGAGGACCGGAAGCGGTTCGCCTGCCTCCGCGGCCGCACCACGCTCGGCGACGTCGAACGGACGCTCTCCGAGCGGGTCCAGCCCGAAGAGTCGCGCGCGCAGGCCGGCTGAGGCGCCGGCAACGTTTGCCGCAGCGGCGGCTGTGGTATCCCTCCCGCCGTGGATGAGCCGACGAGCAGGAACGCGGTTTCGATCAGCCTGCCCGTCGAGGGCTTCGTCAACGTCGCGCGGCTGGTGACGGCCGGCTTCGGGTCGCAGCTCGACCTCGGCTTCGAGGCGATCGACGATCTGCAGCTGGCGATCGAGCTGGCGCTGCGCTCGGTGCCTGCCCGCGACGGCAGCGCGACCGTCGCCCTGTCGAGCGACGAGAGCGGGCTGACGGCGATCGTGACGGGCGCCGAGGGAGAGCCACTCGACCGGCGCTTCCCGGACAGTGACGACGGCCTCGACCTGCTCAGCTGCCTCGGCCGGCTTGTCGACCGCGTCGACTTCGTCGACGAGGGAACGCCCGCGGTCGTTCTGCGCAAGAACAGGCAGGCGGCCGAGGTGGTGCCTGGGGGTTGACGAGTCCGGGATCCGTTTCGGAGACGGATCGCCGCGCGCTTCTGCGCGCCTACCGGGAGAAAGGCGACGTCGCAGCCCGCGATCGCCTGATCGAGAGCTTCATCCCGGTTGTGCGCAGCATTGCCTACCGCTACGCGGGGCGCGGCGAGCAGCTCGACGATCTCGAGCAGGTCGCCTCGGTCGGGCTGATCAAGGCGATCGAGCGGTTCGACCTCGACCGAGACGTCGAGCTGATGACGTACGTCTTCCCGACGGTGGTCGGCGAGCTGAAGCGCCACTTCCGCGACCGGGGCTGGTCGGTCACCGTCCCTCGGCGGTTGAAGGAGCTCCACTACCGGCTGTCTCGCCTGATCGAGGAGCTGACCGCGACGCTCGGGCGCTCGCCGACGATTCCCGAGCTCGCCGAGGAGGCCGGAGTGGACGAGGAAGAGGTGGTGGAGGCCCTCGAAGTGGGGCGTGCATACGCGTCCCGGTCGCTCACGCGCCAGCTCGACTCGGAAGAGGGGGCGGGGGCCGAGCTGATCGACCTGATCGATGACGAGGAGCGCGGCTACGAGGCTGCCGAGAACCGCGAGCTGCTCGCGTCCGGGCTGAAGGCGCTCGACGACCGCGAGCGGCGGATCGTCCAGCTGCGGTTCGTGGAGGGTTTGACGCAGTCGCAGATCGCTGTCGCGGTCGGAATTTCGCAGATGCACGTTTCCCGCCTGATCCGGCGGGCACTGGAGAAGCTGAGCGAGGAGATCGAGGAGCCATGAACGACGTCACGAGCCCGCCCGGACAGACGATCGAGCTGACGCTCGACGCCCGGCCCCAGAACCTGGCATTGATCCGGCTGGCGCTCGCCGGCGCGGCGGCCAACGCCGGCGCGCCCCGGGAGATCGTCTCGGATCTCAAGCTGGCTGTGACCGAGGCCTGCACGAACGTGATCCAGCACGCCTACGGCGGCGACGCATCCGCCGGGGAGATCGTCGTCCGCTATACCGTCGAACCCGGGATGCTGGCGGTCGAGGTGGAGGACACCGGTTCCGGCTTCGAGCTCGACGCGCCCCCCGGCGGACACGACCGGAACGGGGGCGGGGGGAACGGCCTGATGATCATCCGCGTGCTGACGGACGAGCTGAGCGTCTCCAGCGCGGGCACCGGCACGCGCGTCGCCTTCGTGAAGCGGTTCAGCGCCGAGGACTGACGTCCGAGGCGGTCGCTGCGCCGACCTCCTGCAGGTGCTCGACGCCGGCGCCGGGCGTGTCGAAGATCTCGAAGACGCGGTCGAGCATCGTGATCTCGAAGATCTTGCGGATGTTGGGATCGTGGCAGGCGATCGCCAGCTCGCCCCCGGCCGGACGCAGGCGCTTGACCGCCCCCATCAGAACGCCGAGGGTCGTCGAATCGATGAAGGTGGCGTTCGAGAGGTCGACCAGCACGCCCCTCGCGCCGCCGTTGACGACCTCGGTCAGCGCCTCCTTCAGCTCGGGCGCGGTGGCGAGATCGACCTCCCCGGCAACGCTGACGGTGGACACTCCGTTCCCGAGATCAGCAGTGGCGAGCTTGAACTCCAACCGGCTCAACCTACCCAATCGGCTCGACGGTCCAAACGCTGCAACCGTCAGGCAGGCCCGGCGATCGAGAGGCGGACAGCGACCGTCGTGCCGAGCGGCCCGGTGTCGATCGACCAGGCGTCGGCGAGTGCGTCGACGATGTCGAGCCCGCGGCCGCCGTCCCGCCTGCGCCGCCGAAGCATCCTCAGCGTGAGCCGCCCTCCGCCGTTGTGGACGCGGAGCTCGGCCGCGTCCTGGAAGAGCTTCGCGTCCATCCGGATCACATGGCGTGCGGAGCCGTGCAGGAACGCGTTCTTCACCAGCTCGCTCGCGACCAGTCGCAGGTAGAACGCGAACCTCGCGTTGTCGACCTCGCCGAGCAGGTCGTCGATCGCCTGCCGGGCCTGGAGCGGCGCCTGCATGGAAGGCTTGAGGCTGACCGACGACGTTCGGATCGGCC
>Ga0070683_100003536_pt1 | contig 12723 bp, 10 predicted proteins | sample KBSC713LmetaG_FD_64662 | JGI IMG/M metagenome (GOLD analysis project Ga0070683, IMG submission 64662) | Corn rhizosphere microbial communities from Kellogg Biological Station, Michigan, USA - KBS C7.1-3L metaG | ecosystem: Host-associated > Plants > Roots > Rhizosphere ...
CCGACTCCACGCGGCGCCAGCTGCGCGCGACGCTCACGGACCGCGCGGGGGGCGTGCTGAACGACATCGCCCTCGAGGAGAACGACGAAGTGCAGGTATTCGCCGGCTCGAGCATGCGGGAGGAGCGCTACGTCTCGATCGGCGGCGCGGTGAAGCAGCCGGGCCGGTTCCCGTACCGGATGGGGATGACGCTGCGCGACCTCGTGCTGCTCGCCGGTGGCGCGAGCGAGAGCGCGCTCGGTCAGGCGGAGATCGCGCGGATGCCGGAGCCGGGCTCCGATCGCGTCGTCACGGCGCGCACCTTCCGCGTGCCGGTGACGGTGAGCGACGCGCCGATGTCGGATGCGCTCAGCCCGGGGGGCGCGGGACAGTCCGTGCCCAAGCCGACGGCGGACGCCGCGGTGGTGCTCCAGCCGCACGACAACGTGCTGCTGCTGCGCCGTCCCGACTGGACGATGCCGCGCACGGTGATGGTGTACGGCGAGGTGCAGTTCCCGGGGAAGTACACGCTCGTCTCGCGCGACGAGCGGCTGAGCGACGTGATCAAGCGTGCCGGTGGGCTGACCCCCGAGGCATACGCGCAGGGTCTCGTGTTCTACCGCACCGAGAACCACATCGGCCGCGTCGGCATCGACCTGCCGAAGGTGATGAAGGATCCGGCGTATCGCGACAACATGCTGCTGACGAATGGCGACTCGCTGTTCGTGCCGCGCTACGTCTCGATGGTCGACGTCCGCGGCGCAGTGAACTCGCCGATCGCGGTGGCCTACGAGCCGGGGAAGAGCATCGACTACTACATCCGCGCCGCCGGCGGCGGGACGGCCAAGTCGGACCTGGCGCGCGCGTACGTGACGCAGGCGAGCGGCAAGGTGGAGAGCGTGACGCCGCATCGCTTCGCGCCGGACGGCAAGCCGACGCCGGGCGCGGGCTCGGTGGTCTACGTGCCGCTGGACGATCCGTCGGAGAAGGGCCCGGGGTTCGCGGCGATCGCCGGCTCGACGGCGCAGGTGCTCGGCGCGCTCGTGGCGATCCTCGCCATCGCGCGGCGGTAGCGTGATGCCTCGCGCGGATGGCGCATTGCCCGCGTGAGCGCCGGCGCGAGTAGCGCGAGCATCGGGTACGCGAACCGTTCGGCGGTGCCCGGCATCCGGGTGCCCCTGCCCAGCCGCGCGCTCCTCATCGTCACGCTGCTGTTCCTCGGGTTGAGCTTCCAGATGCTCACCTTCTCGGGGCACCTCGCGGAGGGCGAGCGCGACGCGGGCCCAGCGCTCAAGGCGTATCACGGGCTCTTCGCCGCGTTCGGCCTGCTGCTCGTGGCGCGCGGGCGCCTCGTACGCTGGCGCCCGGAGATGCTGCTCTACTTCGTCGTCATCGGAGCGACGGCGCTGCTCGCGTCGCTGCGCTTCGGACCGCAGTCGGCGCTCGTGAACGTGGTCTTCGCCGCGTACGCCGCGACGCTCGGCGCGTCCGCCGGCCACCTCGCCGGTCCGACGAAGACGCTGCGCGCCCTCCGCTTCGCGAGTGTGGTGGTGCTGGGCGCCGTGCTGGTGAAGGCCGTGATCTACCTCCCCGAGATCATCCGCTTCTTCGCCGCGCCGTGGGGGCATCCGGTGCTGCCGACCTTCTACGGCGGCGGACCGAATCTGGAAGCGACGTGGGTCGCGATGGCCGGCGTGTTTCTCATCGGGTCGCGGCTGTTCATCCCGTACATGGCGGGAAGTGCCCTCGTGTGCGCCGCCTACGCGAGCCGGTCGGGGTTCATCATCGTGGCGCTCGTCGTCGCGGCGAGCGTGGCGGGGACGCTGTTCCGCGGCGGCGCGAGCGGGCGGAAGCTGCTGCTCCCCGTCGCCATCGCCGCGATGGCCATGGGCGGCGTCGCGATGGCGAAGGGGGTGGACGGGGCGGATTACATCGCGCGGCGCTTCCAGAGCATCGGCGACGACCCGGGCTCCACGGGACGACTGACGCTGTGGATGGGCGGGGTGCAGGTGTTCCAGGCGCACCCGTTCGGCGTGGGGCTCGGCAACGCCGTGCCGCAGCTCGAGCGGATGATCGGCGCGAACGTCACGGAGGACAACCTCCACAACCAGTACCTGCAGCATCTCGTCGAGACGGGCGTGCAGGGGTTCGTCGCCTATCTGCTGCTCGTCGGCTTCGCGGTGCGCCGGCTGTACCTGTCCCGGCTGCGCGATCCGCTGCTGCTCTACGTCGGCATCTACTTCCTGCTGGCGATGCTCCAGTTCCGCGGTGCCGAAGCGTTGCTCTGGTTCGTCTACGGACTGCAGCACGGAACCGTGACGTCGCTCGAGGAAGCCCATGCCTGACACACCGACCACCGCACCGGCTGGCCGGATCGCCGTGTTGATCCCGGTCTACAACGAGAGGGGCCGTCTCCGCGAGACGCTCGACTCGCTGCGCGCGCAGAGCGTGGCGTTCACCGTGGTGCTGGTCGACGACGGAAGCACGCCGCCGCTCGGGGTGGAGGCGAGCGCGTACGACTACCCCATCCTGCTCCTCCGCATGCCGCGGAATGGCGGGATCGAGGGTGCGCTCAACGCGGGGCTGGAGCGGATCGAGGCGGAAGGCTTCGAGCTCGTCGCGCGGCTCGACGTCGGCGACCGGTGCACGCCGTCGCGGCTGGCGACGCAGCAGGCGTTCCTCGACGCGCATCCCGACGTGCACCTCGTGGGCTCGGACGTGGAGTGGCGTCACGACGACGGCAGCCTCGCCTTCGCCCTGAGACTGCCCTGTACACACAACGAGATCTCGCGCGCGCTGCACCACACCGTGTGCCTGATCCATCCCACGGTGATGTTCCGCACGAGCGTGCTACGCGCCGTCGGCAAGTACTCCCACGATTATCCCGCCGCCGAGGACTTCGACTTCTTCTGGCGGATCGCGCAGCGATTCCAGGTGGCGAACGTCCCCGAAGTGCTGCTCGTGACGCGCTTCGACCGGAACGGACTGTCGGTGACGCGGCGCAAGAAGCAGCTCCGGAGCAAGCTGCGCATCCAGCTGAAGAACTTCCGCGTCGGCGAGCCGTTGAGCTTCGTCGGCGTGGCGCGGACGCTGGCGCTGATGTCGGTGCCCTACGGCGGCGTCGTCGCCCTCAAGCGCGCACTGACGCGCGGGCGGGCCGCGTGAGCCACGCCATGCGGCTCGGCGCGGACCCGATGCGGATCGTGCTCGCGGCCGAGCCGACGGGCGGCGGCGTGATGCGCCACGTGCTCGATCTCGCCGAAGGATTGCCGCGCCGAGGATTTCGCGTGCTCCTCGTGCACGCGAAGCGCGGCATCGACGCCGCGTTCGCCGGCCGCATCGAGCGCAAGAACGAGTTCGGCTACGAGACCACGGCGCTCGACCTGCAGCGCGCGCCCGGCGGCCACGACTTCGCCGCGACGATGGCGCTGCGCAAAGTGATCCGTACCTTCGGCGGCGCGGACGTGCTGCACGGGCACAGCTCCAAGGCGGGCGCGCTCGCGCGGCTGGGACGCTGGTCGCATGCGCGGCGCGTCGTCTACACGCCGCACGCGTGGTACACGCAGAACCCGGAGCTCGGCCGTTCGTCGCGCCGCGCGTACACGCTCATCGAGCGCGCCCTGGCAACCGTGACCGACCGGATCATCTCCGTGTCGCGCGACGAGGCGGAGCACGCCGTGTCGCTCGGCATCGGGCGACGCAAGCTCGTGCTGATCGAGAACGGGATCGAGTCGTGGACGCCGGAGCAGGTCGCGCAGCGGCGCGCCGCGACGCGTACGCGACTGGGCATCGGTACGGATGACGTCGTCGTGGGCTTCCTCGGCCGGCTCGCTCCGCAGAAGGCGCCCGAAGTCGCGGTGCACGCGTTCCGCCGGATCCTCGACGAGCGGGCGGCGACGCGCGTCGTGCTCGCCGGCGACGGACCCGAGGGCGCGCGCGTGCGGGCGCTGATGAGCGAGCTCGGACTGGGTGACCGCGTCGTCGCGCTGCCGGTGGCCAATGGCCCCGATGTCATCCCCGCGTTCGACCTCTTCCTGATGACGAGCCGGTACGAGGGGTTCCCGTACGTGCTGCTCGAGGCGCTGGCGGCGGGATGCGCCATCGTCACCACCCGCGTCGGCGGTGTCGTCGACTGCGTGGTGGAGGGGGAGAACGGCATCGTGGTGGACGAGGTCGAGGCCGGCCCGATCGCCCGCGCGGTGCTCGACATCGTCACCGACCCCGACACACTCCAGCGGATGCGCGCCGCGTCACGCGCGCGCGCCGCGCTCTTCACGATCGACCGGATGCTCGACCGGACGGCAGAACTCTATCGCTCTCTCCATGAAAGCCACTGACATCACCCTCGCGCGCACCCCGACGCCGGAGCCCGAGGTCGGGCTCGATGCGCTCTACATGCCCTTCCTGCGCCGCTGGCGGTTCGTCGCCGTCTGCGTGCTCGTCACGTGGGTAGGCGCGCTGGCGTTCATCCTGATCCCGAAGCGCGAGTACAAGGCGCAGATGGTCGTCGCGGCGGTACCGAACGCGAAGAGCGCGTCGATCGCCGGCGGCATCAGCGCACTGCTCGGCAGCGCGACGATGGGCGGGGTGCAGTCGACGCCGTACTTCATCACGCGGCTGCTGATGCTGCGCGGCGTGCTCCGCGAGGTCGCGCTGTCGCCGGTCAGCGACAAGTCGAAGACCACCGTCATCGAGCGCGTGCTCGACGAGCCGCGGGCGAAGATCAAGCCGGAGGAAGTCGACGCCGGCATGCGCGAGGTGGTGAGCACCGACGTGGACAAGCAGACCGGTCTCGTGACCTTTGCCGTCCAGCTGCCGGATAGCGCCCTCGCGCGAAACGTTGCCCAGCACATCCTCGCCGTCGCGAGCCGGACCTTCGTCGAAGTGCTGCGCTCGCAGGCGACCGACCAGCGCGAGGCAGGGAACGCGCAGGTGGACAGCACACTTCGCCAGCTGCGCGCGATGGAGGCGCGATTGCAGAGCTTCCAGACGACCCACCGTGTCTACGCGCAGTATTCTCCCGCCGCCACGGAGCGTCAGCGCATCGACCGCGACCTGCAGGCGGCCCAGTCGGCGTACGCCGACGCACTGAGCGACCGGCAGAATGCCATCGCGCGCGAGCTGTCGGAGCTGCCGGCGGTCGTCGTCGTGGACCCGATCCCGCCCGAGCTGACGAAGGTGCCGCGCCAGGCGGTGCTCAAGATGTTGCTCGCGTCGGTGCTGGGCGTGCTCGCCGCGGGGCTCGTGATGGCCGCGCAGGGCAATTTCCGGCCGCAGCCTGTTCGCGTCTCTCTGAGTGAGCCGCGGCTGGTCACGACCGGGGCGGAGGTCGCCGCAGCTGGGTCGTGAGCCGAAGCGAGCCTCTGGTGTCAGACACCTGGGGTCAGACACCGAGTCGTACATCGGAAAATCGGGGTCAGATTCCTCTTGCTCGGAAAATCGGGGTCAGATTCCTTTTCGGCGCATCAATGGAGTCGGACGCTTCGGAGTAAAGCTTTTCCCCGGTTGGACTTGCGATGGGGTCAGATTCCTTGAAAAACGCTACTTCGCGGTAGCGTTTTTCAAGGAATCTGACCCCATGTCTGCATGTCTGCACAAGGAATCTGATCCCGTGTCTGCCATGCCTGCTCGGCGCCCGACCCCAGCCGGCCTAGTACGCCTGGGAGATTCCGACAAGCATCCGACCGTCCGTTGCGGGAGCGAACAGGACGCGCCTCGCCAGCGCGTCGAGACGATTGGCCGGATGCGCGTGCTGATGGCGCGTCACGAGGAGCCCGCTCATCGTCCCGACCAGCGCGCCCGCCGCGACGTCGCTCGGCCAGTGGCTGTCCCGATACACGCGTGAGACGCCGTCGAGGAAGGCGCCGCCGTACGCGAGCGCGCCGACCAGCGTCGCGTGCCGCGGCCAGTGCCGCGCGGCCTCGACGGTGATCGACGAGGCGAAGGCGAACGATCCGGTGGAGTGGCCCGACGGGAAGGAGCTGAACGGCTCGCGATGCGGGAAGCCGCGACCGAGCTCGAAGTCGTATGCGCTCTCGGAGGTCACCGCGTAGGGACGCGCGCGTCCGGCGATGCCCTTCACGACGTACACCACCGCCGCAGCGGTCGCGTACGACTCGGAGACGTGGATGCCGATGTCCGACAGCGTCGGATTGCGCGTGACGCTGCCGGCGACGGCGAGCAGCGGACCGACGACCATGGAGCCGGGGGCGCCGTACGCGTCGAACACGACGGCGCCCGCACGCCACGAGGCGGAGTTCTGGAGGTCCGGGGAGCGCAGCCGCCTCGTGATGGCGACGTCGAACGGCGCGACGGCGAGGCCGGTGGCCGCGATGGCCGCTCCGATCCGGAGCGCACTCACGCCACCGGCCGAAGCGTCGTGGCCGACGCGCGCCGCGGCGGAGTCCGGCTGCTGCTGCGCGCCGACCATTTGGGCGAGCGCGGCGAGTGCCAGGCCGACCGCCGCGGCCAGTTGGCGAATGCGGGGACGTCGGGTCATGGGAGCAGCGTGTTCCGGTCGATGGGGACGTCGGCGATGATGGTGCGGAAGCCGAGCGCCGCCGCCTGCTGCGCCTGCAGCTGGTTCCACGCGACCCACACCCCCGCCTCCTGCCGCCGCGCCACCGCGGCGGCGAGGTACGCACGCGTCGCCGTCGAATCCGCCCGCGCCGTCCGCAGCTCGACGATCGGCGCCATGCGGCCGAGCGCGTCGATCATCTTCGGGTCGGGCGGTTCGCTGGTGAGCAAGCCGAGCCCGACCACCGCGTCGATCTGACGGATCGCCGCCAGCACCGAGTAATCGAAGGAGATGAACATCGCGTCGCGATCCATCCCCGCGTCGTGCACCATGGTGAGCAGATTCGCGAGGTCGCCCATCGAGTAGTTCCCGTACAGGTGCAGCAGGACGCCACCGCGGCTCTGCGCCTCGCGCAGCACGTCGACCATGCGCGGCACCGCGCAGGGCGGTGTATCGACCCACTGCACGCACGCGTTGAGCGTCGCGAGCTGGCTGGCGTAGAGCGTATTCACCGCGCCGTGTCCGTCGGTGGTGCGATCCACCGTCTCGTCGTGCATCACGTACGGGACGCCGTCCGCGCTGAGGCGGATGTCGACCTCCACCGCATCGGCTCCCTGATCGAAGGCGCCTCGCACGGCGACGAGGGTGTTCTCGGGAAAGCGCCGCATGAAGCCGCGATGCGCGATGATCCGGAACTTCGGATCGGAGGTCGGCACGACCTGCACGGCCGTGTACGTCCAACGACCGTCGAGCTGTGCGCCCACCACCGCGGTACCGGCAGCGCGACCCACGACCATGCCGAGCCGATTCACCACGGCGATGTCACGATCGCTCGTCGACCAGCTTGGGGCCTTGTCCACCGAGTCCGCGTCGGCGTCGCCAAGAGGAGCCGGCGCGGCGGCCTGGGCGCTCGCGGCGCTGAACACGTTCGGCGCGGCGATCACGGTGAGCGTCTCGGCGGGCGTCGGCACCGCATTCACCTGGAGGCGCGGCAGCACGGCGTCGCACGCCGGCAGGGCGGCGATGCACACGCACGCGCAGGTCACGAGCGCGCGCCTCGCCCGCGCTCCGCGATGGCGATTCATGAGAGCGCGAGGCAGAAGGCAGCGCCTCAGGCGGCGGTGCGGGTGCGCAAGGCGTCGAACAGGCGCGACGATGCGCCGTCGTCCACGTGCTCGTAGAATCGGTCGCGCACCGCGGCGCGCTCCGCCGCGTAGCGACTCGCGTGCTGGTCGTAGGAGGAGAGCAGGGCGGTGAGCGTGCGATGCAAGCCGTCGGCGTCGTACGCCTTGGGGCCCGGCGTCACCGTGTCATAGTCGTCGTACAGCGCGCGGCTGTACTTGCGATAGTCGTCGAGGTCGTACGGGTAGAACACCAGCGGACGATCGAGCAGCAGGTAGTCGAAGAAGATCGACGAGTAGTCGCTGATGAGCGCGTCGGTGTGCCGCAGGACGGGGTACGGATCGACCGTGCTCGGGACGAGGTGCACGCGGCTCAGCCCCGCGAGGTCGGGGAGGCGCGCCTGATCGTTCGGATGCAGCTTGCAGAACAGCGCGCCCCCGTGCGCCAACAGGAGCGCATCGAGCGCCTTCCAGTCGATCGGGATCACGCGATCGGCGTTGTTGCGCCAGTCGCGGAAGGTGGGCATGTAGAACAGGACGCGCGTGCCCTCGCGGCGGTAGGCGCGACATTGCTCGATGACGCGCTCCTCTTCGGGCATCCGGAATCGCGCGTCGTCGTCGCGGCTCAGCAGGACGTCGGTGCGGGGGTAGCCGCCGTTGATGACCTGCGACGTCGCCACGCCGAAGGCGCCAGCGAGCCGCTCGCACGTCGCACGGGAGGTGCCGAGGATGTAGTCGTACCGCTCGCTGAGCTGGGGGCGCAGCACCTTGTTCGCGGCGCGCACGAGGGGCGAGCCGTGGTTCGCCTGGGCGAGCGCGTTGTTGGACTGTGCGATGTCCCGCTCGATCTTCTTGAGCGGGACGCCGTGCCAGAGGTTGACCTTCAGCGCGCCGCTCGACGCGACGGACGACACGTCCATCACGCGGCAGTCGAAGATGTAGACGCCGGCGCGCAGCGCGTACCACAGCCCCCTGGGACTCAGGCGATGGTAGGCCGGAAAGCCGAGGGCGCGGATGCGGCGGACCACCTTGGAGCTCATCGAGAGCCACACCGCGTGCACCCGCTCCCGCTCCTGCGATGCGCAGTGGAGGAAGAAGTACTTCGGGTTGTCGGCGAACCGCTGGCCGTACCACGAGCCGAAGGCCCAGATGCGCTGGGACCGCGGGACGATCAGGCTCACGACGACGAGGACGGCCGCGAACGCGCGCTCGCCGAGTCGGGTGATGAGCTTGACGGCGAGACGGAGCGGACGAGGGATCATGGTCGAGCGGAGGCCGGCTGGAAGTGGAGTGCTACGGCCTCACCTGGCGAACGTGGCCAAGGGACGCAGCGGCCGCGGAAGGCGTCCCCACTCCGCTGCCGTCGGTCCCACGATGAGGCTCGCGAGGGCGAGCGCCGCACCGAGTGCGATGCGCACCGACGCGTCGACCGATGGAAGGAGCGGTAAACAAAGGACGACTGCGCCGGCCAGGCATAACAGGACGGCCGACCGCCGATCGATCAGGAAGCCGCCGACGTCCTTCCGGGCCGCGGACACATAGACCGCGTACAGCACACAATGGCCGAGGACCGCGGAGACGATCGCACCCATCAGGCCGAAGGGCGGGATGAGCACGGCGTTGAGCGCGAGACCGAGCACGGTCATCCCGCAGACGGCGGCCACGCGCACCGCCTGGCGGTCGGAGAGGGTGAGCAGGGTGCCGTAGGACACGCCGCCATAGCGGACGAAGGTGAGGAGCCCGAAGTAGGGGAGCAGGGGCGCGAGGGCGTCGTACTTCCCGCCGAACAGCAGGCGCACGACCAGCGGTCCCGCCGCCAGGATGCAGCCGAAGCCGAGCAGTCCGACGGTGAGGAGCTGGCGCGTCATGCGCTCGCCGAGCCGCGTGAGCTCCGCGCGGTCGTGGGTCATGCGCGCCATGGCCGAGAGGTACACGCCATTGAGCGCGTCGCCGACGAGCACCGCGCCGAGCAGGATGCGCATGCCGGCCTGATACAGCCCGACGGAGCCCGCGCCCAGGTAGCGCTGCACCATCAGCGTTTCCATCTGCAGGTTCAGCGTGGCGACGGTGGCGTGCACGCAGAAGGGAAACCCGACCCAGAGCGACGTGCGCAGCGCCTGCTGCTCGAACACCGGCCGCGGCGCGGCGCCGAGCAATCGACGGTAGGCATTCCAGGGGAGAATCAGGCAGACGGCGCGCGTGCCCGCCATCACCGCCGCCGCCAGCATCGGCCCGTGACCGGTCAGCACGGTGGCGACGACGGAGACGAACACGATCCCGTTCGAGACGGACGCGACGCGCGCCTCCCGATCGAAGTGCCCGAGGGCACGCAGCGGGATGCAGAAGAACTGCACGAACGACGTGCCGATCGCGTCCACCATCATGAACACGAGGAGGGGGCCGAACCCCTTCGTCCCCGGCATGACGAGCGCGACGACGTACGCCACGGCGACGGCGGGGACGACGAGGGCCAGCTTCGCGCCAAGGGCGCGGTTCATCGTCGCGTGCGCCTCCGAGGTGCGGCGTCCGACATCGCGCGCGACCTGGAGGAGGAAGCCGTAGTCCACGAGCTTGACGAGGATGCCGGCGATCGTGAACGGGTACATGAAGACCCCGAACTTCTCCGGCCCCCAGACGTGCGCGAGCACGACGAACAACACGACACCGGTCGCCAGGCGGACGACGGTGGTGATCAGGCTGTAGATGCTGTCTCGAAACACGCGCGACTGGTGAGGGTGCTGCGACTGCGTGCCGCGGCTACGCGACGACCGCGCGCGTCAGATGCTCGTTCGTGCGGATGCGCGACTTCACGTCGGTCGACGAGATACCGATGGTGCGCGGAAGGTACACCACGCGGCAGATGTCCTTGAACTCGTCGAAGCGGCCTTCCCAGTCGTCGCCCATGACGAGGATGTCGGCGTGATGGTAGAGCAGGTACTGCCGCTTGAGCTCCAGCGCCTCCTCGACGAACACCTCGTCGACGTAGCGGATCGATTCGACGATCGCCATGCGATGATCGATCGGATAGGTGGGACGGATCTGCTTCTTCCGGAAGTTCAGCTCGTCCGAGGACACGCCGACCACCAGGCGATCGCCCAGGTCCTTCGCGCGGCGGAGGATGTTGAGGTGCCCGACGTGGAAGAGATCGTAGGTGCCGAAGGTGACGACGGTCTTCATACGTGTGGAAGGTGAGGTGTGAACGGGGGCGCGCCGATCAATGCGCGCCGCGACGCGCCAGAACCGCTGGCACGGTGGCCGTGAGAATCCGCAGGTCGCGGCCAAGCGACCACTGCTCGACGTACTCCAGCTCGAGATTCGTGCGTTCGGGATAGGCGAGGTTGCTGCGGCCACTCACCTGCCACAGCCCCGTGATACCGGGCTGCAGGAGGAGCAGCATCTGCGAGTCGTCGCGATAGTGCCGGATCTCGGCCGGCACGATGGGGCGCGGGCCGACGAGCGACATCTCACCCCGGATCACGTTCCACAGCTGCGGCAGCTCGTCCAGGCTGGTGCGCCGCAGGATCCGGCCGATCGGCGTGATGCGCGGGTCGCGGCCGTCGGGGAGCTTGAAGTCGTTGGCGACGTACTCGGCGTACAGCGCGGGATCGTTCGCCAGCCGCTGCTCGGCGTCCGTGTACATCGAGCGGAACTTGAAGCACTTGAAGCTCCGCGCGTACCGGCCGAGCCGGCGCTGGCCGTAGATCACCGGCCCGTGGCTGGTGATCATCAGCGCCACGGCGACGCCGAGGAAGACGGGTAAGAGGACGACGAGCAGCACGGAGGCGAGCACGAGATCCAGCGCGCGCTTCACGAGGAGCTGCTGCCAGCGGAGGGCGACGGCGCGCATCTCGATGAAGGGGCGGCCGTGGCGCCACTGCACCTTGGGCCGCACGCCGGGGAGCGCGAGGCGGCGCGCCGTGGCGAGCACACTGCACTCGGCCATCATCGCGGCGCGGACGATGGTCGCGAAGGTCGCGTCGTCGAGCTGGCCGCAGAGGAGCAGCGTATCCGCGCCCGAGCTCACGAGCTCGCGCCGGATCCCTTCGACGCTCATCCCCTGGATCGCGGCGATGTCGATCGAGCCGGCGATGGTGAAGCCCTTGGCGATCGCCTTGTCGCCGTTCTCGGCGACGTCGCGGCAGTTCTCCTCCGTGCCGACGAGCACCGTGCGCGGGAGGGGCGCCGGCACGAACCGGTCGATGACGGCGTCGATCGTGAGGCGCGCCGCGAGGACGGCGGTGCCGAGGAGCAGGGTGCCGATGAGGAACTGGAGGGCGATCGGGGCGGGGGCCCGCCAGAAGCCGTTCCAGAGGGGAAGCAGGGTGGCGATGGCGCAGCCGAGCAGGATGCGGCGCGGGTTTCGCCGATGGTCGCCGTAGCCGTAGGCACCGGTGAGGAAGAGGCTGACGAGGATTGCGGCGGCGAGCTGGATCCAGCTGATGTTGACCAGCCGGTCGAGGCGCTGGGCGGCGAAGTCCGCGACCGCGGGGACGTTGCGGAGGGCGTGGGCGATGACGCGCAACGTCTGTGATGCGGCGACGTCGAGGGCGACGAGGGCCGACACGCGGCCCGTGACGCGGATGGCGTGGGCGCGGACGTTGAGCATCGCCATGCCGTTGTGCTCGAGCGCGGGGATGGCGGTGTTCGAGGTGACCGGCGTGATGATACCGCGAACCACCGAGAGCCCGGCCTGCGACACGCGGCCGTTGGCACTTCTCTCGTATTGCTCGGGCTCCTCGACCTGGGTGGTCAGCTGGCTGATCGCGGTCACGATATGGGGCTGGAGTACGAGCGCGCCGAGAGGGGGCGCGCCTGGTTGATCGGGAGGACGTCGGCTTGGATAGGTGGAACCGCGGCGAGGTAGGAACAGCCGCGGCCGCAAAGGCGAGACGAAGTCGTGACCCAGTCGCAACAGCCGAGGACGCCACGGAGGTCTCCGATCGACCGCGCTGAGCACGGCTCGGTGCTTGCGAAAGCAGGCTCACCAGAGAGAGTGGCGAGCCCGTCGCCGCCCTCGCGTCGTCGGCTGCCGAGGCGTGTCGTATGGTCGTCCGTCGTTTCATGGAAGGGCAGCACCGCGGTTGCGGGCGCGGTGCCAGCCACCGG
>Ga0070683_100003537_pt1 | contig 12718 bp, 13 predicted proteins | sample KBSC713LmetaG_FD_64662 | JGI IMG/M metagenome (GOLD analysis project Ga0070683, IMG submission 64662) | Corn rhizosphere microbial communities from Kellogg Biological Station, Michigan, USA - KBS C7.1-3L metaG | ecosystem: Host-associated > Plants > Roots > Rhizosphere ...
GTGCGGCCCCTCGATGCGGTTCCCGGTGGCGTATTCCTTGGTTTCACCGCGCACGATGATGAAGGGCAGACCGGACGCCATCGCCGCCGAAGCGGCCAACGCGACTGCTCCGAGCGCCGGCCCGGCGATGCGGGCGGTGTCCGGCTCCGCTGCGCGGATCGCCGCCGCGAGCCGTTCGCCGAGCGAGCGCAGCAGCTCGGGGTCGGTCTCGAAGCGGTACTTGTCGAGGTACCAGCGCGAGCGCCGGCCGGAACGGAGCGTGAAGTCGCCCTCGAGGAGCGCCACGTCGACGAGGCGGCGCCCCAGCTCGTCGACCGCGCTCACCGCAGGGCGCCCTCGGCGATTGCGACGAGGCGCTCACGCGACGAGCCCTCGCCGAGCACGAGCTCGGAGCCGTCGGCCCACCCGACCACGACGTGCCGTTCGTCCGCCGCGCGGCGACGCCGGAGGAAGAGCCAGGCGCCGACGGCCGCGGCGGCGAGCAGGACGAGCCTCACGCGTCGTCCTCCGCGATCCGGCGCAAGGCCGTCCGCAGGTCGAAGGCGACGAGCCCGGCCGTGGGCTCGGGCACCGTCGTCGCGACGATCGTGCGCGCGCCGTCGGAGACGGTGACGAGGGAGCCGCGCTCGAGATCGACGTGGATGCGCTCGACGGGGGACTCCGGCCGTAGCGACGACGCCTCGGCGAAGAGCTCGGCGCCTGCAGCTGCGAGGCGTCGCGCGCGCTCGTCCTCCGCGGCGCGTGCCGCTTCCACGGCACCGTCGGGCGTCGTCACCACGGCCTCGACGATCTGCGTCGAGAGCGCTACGAGCTCCGAGAGGGCGGCGGAGGCGTCCATGCGGCGCCCGAAGCTACCAAACGAGCGGACGTGCGACCGGCGCCTGCGGCACCATCCCCCCGTGCACGCGATCGGTGCGACCTTCGACCGCTTCTTCTCCGAGCGGGGGACTCACCTCGCCGCGATGGTGGCCTACTTCGCGCTCGCGTCCTTCGTGCCGCTGATCTTCCTCGCGCTCTCCGTCCTCGGCTTCCTCGACCAGGCCGACTCGTCGAGCGCGCTCGTCTCGTACCTCGAGGACGTCTTCCCCGACCGGTCGGTCGAGTCGATCGTGAAGGTCGTCGACGCGGTGCAGCAGAACGCGACGGCGCTCTCGGTCGTCGGCGCCGTCGCGCTCCTCTGGAGCTCCGTCTCGCTCTTCTCGGCGCTCGAGTCCGCGTTCAACATCCTCTACGGGCGGCCGAACCGCTCGTTCCTGCGCGGGAAGGCGCTCGCGAGCGTCTACATGACCGCCGCGCTCGTCGTCCTCTTCGCCGGGCTCACGGTCGGGACGTTCGGCTTCGACCTGCTGCGCCGCTACGCGACGAACGTCGTTGCCAACCAGTGGGTCGCGCTCGCGCTGACCCTGCTCGTGTCCGGCGCGGCGCTCTTCGCCTTCCTCCAGTCGGCGTACTACCGCCTTCCGAACGCGCGCCTGACGCACCGCGAGGTGCTGCCGGGCGCGATGCTCGGGGCCGTCGTCCTCGTCGGGACGCTCCAGGCACTGCCGCTCTTCGTCTCGCTGTCGTCCGACGTGGTCGCGCTGCAGGCGCTCGGAACGACGTTCCTGCTGCTCGTGTGGCTCTACGTGATGGCGAACGTGATCGTGTTCGGCGCGGCCTTGAACTACGTGCTCGCGTACGGCATCACCGAACGGGAGGTTCAGCCGCGGCAGGGCGCCCTGACTGCGTCAGGGCGCTAGAAGATCTCGCAACGCGACGGCAGCCTTCGCGCGGTGCGAGTGCCCGCGCTTCCAGGCGTCGCCGAGCCCGGCGACCGTCGGCGTCTCCCCCTCGGGGACGAACACCGGATCGAAGCCGAACCCCTCGTCGCCCGAGGCCTCGCGCGCGATGGATCCCTGGAGCATCCCCTCTGCGACGAGCTCCCGGCCGTCGGCCGCGATCGCCACCATCACGCAGACGTAACGCGCCCCCCGCTCCTTCTCGCCCGTGAGCGCCTCGAGCATCCGGCCGACCGGGTCGCCGGCCGCCCAGCGGGCGGTGTGCACACCCGGCGCTCCGCCGAGCGCGACGGCCTCGATCCCGGAGTCCTCCCCGACCGCCCACGCATCCTCGGGTGCGTGCGCGCGGCCCCAGCGCGCCTTGATGCGCGCGTTGTCCTCGTACGTCGCGCCGTCCTCGGGCGGCGGGTCGTCGCGACCGAGAAGCTGGATCTCGAAGCGCGGCAGCGCCCGCCGCAGCTCCTCGAGCTTGTGGGGGTTCCCCGACGCGAGAGCGATCCGCGGCACTAGATGATGGAGGCGGCCTCGCAGGCCGTGCGCTGCGCCGTGCGGAGCTCCTCGATCCCGCCCGTCGCGAGGTCGAGCAGCCGGTCGAGGAGCTCACGCGAGAACGGCTCCTTCTCCGCCGTCGCCTGCACCTCGACGAGCCTGCCGTCGGCGGCCATCACGACGTTCATGTCCGTCTCGGCGGACGAGTCCTCGACGTAGTCGAGGTCGAGCACCGGCTCGCCGTTCACGACCCCGACCGAGACGGCGGCGACCGACGACGGCAGCGCCTTCGTCAGACCGAAGCGGTCAAGGGCGCGGAAGGCCGCGACGTACGCGCCGGTGATCGCCGCGCAACGCGTGCCGCCGTCGGCCTGGAGCACGTCGCAGTCCAGCCAGAGCGTCCGCTCGCCGAGCGCCTGGAAGTCGCAGACGCTCCGCAGCGCGCGGCCGATCAGCCGCTGGATCTCGACCGTGCGCCCGTCCGGCCGACCGCGCGTCACCGCCCGCTGCGTCCGCTCGCCGGTCGAGGCGGGGAGCAGCGAATACTCGGCCGTCATCCAGCCCTTGCCCTTGCCGCGGAGCCAGCGCGGGATGTCCTCGTCGATCGTCGCCGTGCAGAGGACAACAGTGCGGCCCTGCGCGTAGAGCACCGACCCGTGCGGCTGCTCGAGGAAATCGGGCTGGAGGTCGAGCTCGCGAAGCTGATCGGGGCTGCGTCCGTCGTGGCGTGTCAAGGCGTCTCCCTCTGGGGTGGGCGGGCGTCGCGCGGGATCATGCCGCCTGCGAGGCCGCCGCGGCGACCGTCACGCGCTCGACGTCTCGCACCGGCAGCTGCAGGAAGCGCTTGCCCATCTCCGCGAAGTCGTCCGGGTCGCCGGTCGTCAGGAAGCGGATCGAGCCCTCGCGGCCCTCGCCGTTCTCGATCCCCTTGCGCGCGAGCGTCTCGGACACCTCCCGGGCCGTCTCGTCCGCGGAGAAGACGAGCGTCACCGCACGGCCGAAGACACGCTGGAAGATCGGCCGGATGATCGGGTAGTGCGTGCACCCGAGGATGACGGTGTCGACGCCCGCGTCGCGGAGCGGCGCGGCGACCTCGCGGACGGCCTCGGTCGTCTCGTCGCCGAAGGGGTCGGGACCTTCGATGAGCGGGACGAGGCGCGGGCACGGGACGGAGACGACCTCGACGCTCGCGTCGTGCGCGTGAACGAGCGCCTCGTAGCGTCCGCTCGCGACGGTCGCCTCGGTCGCGAGCAGGCCGACGCGCCGCTTGCGCGTCGCGAGCGCCGCGGCGTGCGCCTCCGGGTGGAGGACGCCGACGACCGGAACGTCCAGCGCCCGCTGGAGGTCGGGCAGGCCGGCTGCGGTCGCGGTGTTGCAGGCGACGACCACGAGCTTGACGCCTTCCTCCTGGAGATGGTGCCCCACCTCGAGCGCGAAACGGCGCACCTCTGCGAGCGGGCGGGGGCCGTACGGCAGCCGGGCGTTGTCGCCGAGGTACACCGCGTCCTCGTGCGGCAGCGTGACGAGCAGCTCGTGGAGGACGGTGAGGCCGCCCACGCCCGAGTCGAAGACGCCGATCGGCCGTGCGTCCATCGCGCGGATGATACGGGCGTCGCTCCACACCGACGCCTTACAGACGTCGGCTACCGTGGCCGCCGTGACCGCGCCCGCCGTACGCGTGTTGCTCTTCCTGCTCGCAGCCGTGGCGGCGGCGCTCGTCGCCTCCGGCCCCGCGGGCGCGTTCTCCAAGCAGGACGTGACCATCACGTCCGCCGACGGTACGGCGCTCGCCGCGACGCTGACGCTGCCCGACGGCGCGGCGCCTGCCGGCGGCTGGCCGGCGGTGATCTTCATGCACGGCCTCGGCGGCAACCGCTCGAGCACGCTCGCGGTCGCGCAGCAGATGGGCATCGGCGACCGCTTCGCCGTGCTCGCCTACGACGCACGCGGGCACGGCCAGTCGGGCGGCCTGATCGGGATCGACGGCCCCAAGGAGATCGCCGACGTGAAGGCGGTCTTCGCCTGGCTACGCGCCCGGCCGGACGTCTCCGACACGCGAATCGGCGGCTGGGGCGTCTCCTACGGCGGCGGCGCGGCGTGGAACTCGCTCGCGGCCGGGGTGCCATGGGCCGCACTCGAGATCTCGATGAGCTGGGTCGACCTCCGCGACGCGCTCCTCCCGCAGGGGCTCGCGAAGACCGGCGTGATCGCAGGCTTCCTCGGCTCGCTCGACCCGAAGCGCATCGACCCCGAGGTGCTCGCGATCCGGGACGCCGCCTACGCCGGGACCATCGCCCCGGTCCTGCCGTTCGCGGCCGCGCGCACGTCGCTCCCGGCCCTGAAAGGCGTCAAGACCCCGGTCTTCATGATGCAGGGCCGACGCGACTTCGCCTTCGGCATGGAACACGCGCTGAACGCCTACCGCGCGCTCGCCGGGCCGAAGCAGCTGTGGTTCGGGCTCAGCGGCCACGCCCCGTCGCCCGGCGTCGCGGCCGACACGCCGGCGATGCTCGCCGAGGGCGCCCGCTGGTTCGACCGGTACGTCGGGGGCAAGACCGCGGTCACGTTCGGCAAGCCCGTCGCGATCTCGCCCGAGAGCTGGAAGGGCAATCCGGCGCGGTTCGCCAGGCTGCCGAAGGTCGTCGTGGGCCGGGCCGTCACGTTCGCGTCGCACACCTGGCCTGGCGGACGCGGCATCGCGCAGAGCGGCCGCTACCGGGTCCCGTTTCCGAAGCTCGCCCGTCCAGCGGAGGTCTTCGGCTCTCCGGTGGTCCAGGTGACCGCGAACGCGACCGGCGGCTGGTCGCGCATCGTCGCCGTCTTGAGCGCGCGCACCCCCGCCGGCAAGGAGATCGTCGTCGCGGGCGGAGGCGTACCGGCGAAGTCCGGGAAGCGCACCTACCGCATCGTGCTCTCGAACCAGGCGACGTTCCTCCCGAAGGGCTCGAAGCTGACGGTGACGATCGCCTCGTCGTCGCTCGCCCAGAATCCCGGCAACCTGCTCTACCTCGACCTGCCGTTCCCGTCCACCGCGCGTCTCACGGTCAGCGGCGGCTCGCTGCGGCTTCCGCAGCTGGCGACGCCCGTCTCCCGATGAGGCGCGCACTCGCGGTCGCCGCCGCCGCCGCGCTCGGCGCCGTCGCCGCCGCAGGCGCCACGACGAGCGCCGACCCCGGCGTCACGCCGACGTCGGTGCTCATCGGCGGCACCGTCCCGCTCTCCGGCGAGGCCGCCGCCTTCGGCACCGTCGGGCCTGGAGCGAAGGCCTACTTCGACTACGTCAACTCGACGGGCGGCGTCAACGGGCGGAAGGTCGAGTACCGCTACTACGACGACGCCTACAACCCCGCGCAGACCGTCCAGCTGACGCGGAAGCTGGTCGAGCAGGACCACGTGTTCGCGATCTTCAACGCGATCGGCACCGCGAACAACCTCGCGATCCGCGACTACCTGAACGCGCAGAAGGTGCCGCAGCTCTTCGCCGGCGACGGCTCGCAGGCCCTCGGCGGCGCCTCGGCGCGCTACCCGTGGACGGTCGGCTTCCTCCCGAGCTACCGGGGCGAGGGCGCTGTCGTCGGGCGCGACCTCGTCGCGACGCGGCCGAAGGCGAAGGTCGCCGTGCTGCTCGAGAACACCGAGCTGGGCAAGGACATGACGCGCGGCCTGTCCCGTGCGATCGCGGGGAAGGGACCGGAGATCGTCGCCTCGGAGCCGTACGAGCTGACGTCGACGGACGTCGTCTCTCAGGTCGCCAAGCTGAAGGCCTCCGGCGCCGACACGCTCATGCTCTTCGCGACGCCGAAGTTCATGATCCAGGCGATCGTCGCGGCGAAGAAGCTCGCGTGGAAGCCGCAGCTCTACCTCGCCTCCGTGTCGATCGAGCCGACGATCATGGCGATCGCGCGGGCGAACGCGCCGGACCTCACCCGCGGCGCGCGCGCGATCGCGTTCGTCAAGAACCCGAACGACCCGGTCTGGCGCAAGGACCCGGCCGTCGCGCTCTACAAGTCGATCCTGAAGCGCTTCGCCCCGTCGGCCAAGTGGACGGACGTCTACAACTGGTACGGCATGACCGTCGCCTGGACGATGGTCGACACGCTGCGGCGGGCCGGGAAGAACCTCACCCGCGCGAGCCTCCTGCGGGCGGCGCGGAGCCTCGACACGACGAAGAACCCGTTCCTGCTCCCGGGGACGCGGCTCCGCACCTCGGCCACGGACGCCTTCCCGATCGACACGGTCTACCTCTACCGCTACGACAACAGGCAGTGGGTCCGCACCGCAGGGCCCTTCCCCGCACGATGACTCGACCCCCCAAGGAGGGAACACCCACGATGACGACACGGACACGCACCGCCGTGGTCGCGGTCGCGGCGCTCGTCGCGCTCGCGCTCGCAGCCGTGGCCACCGCGGCGTACACGTCGCCGAAGCTCTCGGTCTCGTACGCGCCGGGGAACATCACGAACATCGTCGCCTCGGCCTCGGTGAACGACGACTCGACGGCCCGCGCGGCCATCGTCATCCCGAACGGGACGACGATCACGGCCACCGCGGCGCCCGGGACGAAAGTCGGCACCGCGAAGGCCCAGGTGAGCGCCTTGGCGCTCGGCGGGGCGCTGCTGCCCCTCGCGGGCGACATCGTCGTCGCACCCACGGGCGCGGTGACTCCGGCGTCGCAGACCGCATGTATCGGCCCGGTGGCCCCGCAGCTGACGCTCCTGCTGGTGCTCCAGGCAGCGGGCCAGACGATCAACCTGCCCGCGTACATCCTCCCCACGAGCGGCGCGCAGACGGCGCTCGGCTCGACACAGCTCGTCTTCTGCCTGCCTCCGCCGGACATCCCCGCGGACAAGGGCGGCGCGACGTTCGGGGCGAAGTTCCTGAGCGCCGATCTGACGCTGAACGGCGTCATCGGCTCGGTCGTGCAGGGCGCGTGGGCTGCGTTCTGGACCCCGTACAACGCCGGCGTCGGGACGGTGAACGCCGCGGCAACGGTGGTCTCACCGGCCGTGATCGCGCCGGGCGGGATCACGCTCACCGGCCGGAAGGTCAAGAGCGTCAAGCGCCTCTCGGGCCGCGTCACGCAGGGCGGCGCCGGGGTCGCGACGCGCGTGACGATCCTCGCCGGCACGAAGCGCCTCGCGACCGTGGCGGCCAAGGCGAACGGGACGTTCACGTACGCCGTCCCGAAGAAGTCGAAGGCGACGACGTTCCGCGCGCGCGCGGTCGTCGCGGGCCGGGCCGCACCGGCCGCATGCACGCCGTTCGCGGCGCTCGGCGTGCCCTGTGTCAACCCGACCTCGAGCGGGTTCGCCGCGACGTCGGGCGCCGTCCGGCTCCGCTAGCCGGGCTGCACTCGAACGACCATCGGAGCGGGCGCCTGCGGGCGCCCGCTCCCGCGTTTCCGGCCTCAGGCGCGCCCGAAGCTCGGGGCGACGCCGAAGACCGCCTCCGCGACTCCGGCGTCCGTCGCTCCGTACCGGTGCGGCGTCGCGGACGGGACGAAGAACGCGTCGCCGGGCGTGAGCGTCGCCTCGACGCCCGCCGCCTCGACCCGCAGCTCACCACGGGTGACGTAGACGAGCTCCTCGCCGTCGTGGGACTCCTCGAGGCTCGTCTGGCCCGCCGGCACGGTCACCGTGCCTCCCGTCAGGTGCTCGGTGCTGATCAGGAGCCCCACGAGCACGTCGCAGTCGAGCCGCCAGACGCTGTCCTCGCGGCGCACGACGCGCAGCGAGCCCGCCCCCGGACGTGCGCCGGCGAGGTTCCCGACGACGCTCTTGACGGCGTACACGCTCTCGTCGAGATACGGCCTCGTCCGCGCGTACGCGCCGGAGGTGCCCGTCGCCGGAGGCGGCGCGAAGAGCTCGAGCACCCGCAGCGGCTCGTCGCCGTAGGAGAAGCCGTGATGCCAGGTGTCGCGGCGGAAGAAGATGCTCTCGCCCGGCTCGGCGCGAACGACCTCGCCCGTCTCCGGGTTGGCGAGCACGAGCGTCCCCTGCAGAACGTGGAGCAGCTCGTCGGCGGCGAACACCGTCCGGAAGCTGTCCGAGTGGCGGAACGCGCCGCCCGGCTCCAGGCCGAAGACGATCACGTGGATCTGCTGCGAGGAGACGTAGATCCAGTCCTCGACGAAGCCGGCCGCCTCGTCGCCCCAGGTGTGCCGGACGGCGTCGGCCGCGCGGATCACCGTCGGCGTCTCGAACGACGGTCGCGGCGAGGGCTTATAGCCCACCGTGGCTCCGGCGGTCGTGAGCGCGCGCGGCGTCGAGCTCCGCGAACGACGCGTCGTAGACCGGGTCGGGGAAGCCGCTCTCGATCGTGCGGGCGACGCCGTCGCGGCCCGCGTCCTGTGCCGCCAGCATGATCTCGAGCGCGTGGTAGGCGTGCTCGGGCCGGGTGACGGTCGGGCGACCGCTCTCGACGCAGTCGACGAGATGACGCAGGCCCTCGGTCCACTGCCAGTGCGGGTCGGCTTCGGGGAAGACGCGCCACGCTCCGTCGTCGTTCGTCCAGAGCTCCCACCCCTCGGGCGCCCAGTCGTCGCCGAGGAGCTGGATCGTTCCCGCGCGGCCGTAGACCTCGATCGCGGGCGAGCGGTAGCGCTGCATCGTGAAGCCGGTCGTCACGACGGCAAAGCGCGCGTCGCCGAAGTCGAGCAGCACGTGCGCGTTGTCCTCGGCCTCGACCGAGATCCGACGGCCGTCGACCTCGCGCTCTCGGATTGCGACCCCGGTCATCGCCGTCACCCGCCGCGCGGGGCCGAAGAGGGCGCAGAGGCTCGTGACGTTGTAGACGCCCAGGTCGAAGAGCGACCCGCCGCCCGCCGCGTAGAACCACTCGCCCCACCACGGGCCCGCCCAGCCGTAGCGCGCGCGAGCCGTCAGGAGCTCGCCGATGAGGCCGTCGCGCACAGCACCGTGGACGGCGCGGAAGGTCGGGCTCAGGAGGATGTGCGGCGCGCAGACGAGCAGTCCGGGCGACGTCTCCGCGAGCTCGAGGAGCTCGGCCGCCTCCCCGAGCGACGTCGCCATCGGCTTCTCGACGAGCACGTGCTTGCCCGCCTCGAGCGCCGCCTTCGTCAACGCGCCGTGCTCGTTCATGCTCGTCAGGACGAGAACGACGTCGACGTCGTCCGCGTCGGTGACGGCGTCGGGATCGCGCAGCTGAGGGTCGACGTCGTAGTGCGCTGCCGCGCGTCGCCGCTTCCCGTCGTCGACGTCGTAGACGGCGGCGACGTGCGCGCGGCCGTCGGCGCGAAGGCGCTCGATCATGGCCCGGTACGGCCCGGCGAACACGCTGCCGCAGCCGATGACGCCTAGACCGAGGCTCATCCGGCCCGTCTCGCGACGCGGTAGTACGCGTCCGTCCATGCGGGCCGGTCGACGTCGAGGCCGCGCTGGAGGCCGATGTGAGCGGCCAGCGCGGCGGCGGCGGGGAACGTCGAGACCGCCGCGAGCCTCCGGTCGGTCGTCTCGCCGCCGGGCGCGCGGACCACCGTCGCACCCTGACCCGCACAGATCGCCTCGGCCTCCGCGAGGAGCGGATCGTCGCCGGCGCCGGCCGGCAGGCTCAACGCGAGCGCTCCGGGCGCGAGCGCCATCATCGCCGAGGTTGCCCCCTCGCGGGTCTCGACGCCCTCGGCCGGGACGAGGGCGACCTCCTTCAGGAGCAGCGCCGCCTCCAGCGCGGCCGCCCAGCCGGGTCCGCTGGCGAAGACGACCGCGGTCTCCGGCTCGGGCGCACCGAGCTCGTCGGCCCACGCGCGGGCCCGGCCGACCGTGCGCTCCAGCTCGTGCGGGAGGCGGCGGAGCGCCGCGTCGAGGTCGTCGTCCGCGGTGACCGCCGCCCACATGCGCAGCGCGGCGACGACGCCGCCGCAGAACGCCTGCGTGTGCGTGACGGCGCGCTGGCTCGGCACCGAGACGAGCGCGCGGGCGCCGGCGCGCGCCCCGAGCGTCGAGCCGGCGTTGGCGGTCACGGCCCCGTACGGCGCCGGCGCGCCGCCGTCGACCGCCTCGACGAGGTCGCGGAACTCACCGGAGGAGGAGACCGCGAGGAAGACGTCGCCCGGCCGCCACGCGAACGCGCCGCGCGCGAGCAGGCCGCTCGGCACGGCCACGAGCTCCGGGCCCTTCCCGGACTCGAGCGAGGCGAGCCAGAGCGCCACGGCGACGTAGTAGGCGGCGCCGTTCCCGCTCGCGACGACCCGCCGGACGCTGTCCGCGCCGACGAGCGCGGCGAGCTCCTCGACGTCCTCCTCCAGCGTCGCCCGAAGCGTCGACGGCATCTCCACCACGTCCCGCCAGAGCCCCGTCTCGTCGAGCACCGCGCCAGCCTAACCCTGCAGGCCTACCGCAACGAGCGCCGCCCCGACCACTCCGCCGTCGGCGCCGAGCGAGGAGCCGACGAGAGGCAGCGGCGGCTCGCGCCGGTACGCCACGCGCTCCTGGAGCGCCCGCTCGACCCGTTCCCGGAAGGCCGGCGCCGTTCCCAGCCCCCCTCCGAGGACGACGAGCGCCGGGTCGAGCGCGTTGGCGAGCACGGCGAGCACGCTCCCCAGAGCCGTCGCCGCGTCGTCGAGGGCGGCAGCGTGCGCCGGGTCCGCAAGGACGTCCTCCGCACGCTCGAGCCGGGCGGCGCGGGCAAGCGCAGGCCCGCTTGCCATGAGCTCGACCGGCGGCGCGCCGAGCACGAGCGCCTCGCCGTGCGCGCCGGCGTACGGACGCCCGTCGAGCACGAGGCACGCGCTCGCCCCGGTGCCGACGACGACGAACACGAAGGGCGAGACCCCGACCCCGGCCCCGAAGCGGGCCTCGGCGAGCGCCGCCGCGCGGACGTCCGACTCGACGACGACGGACGGAGCGCCGACCCGGGCCGCGATGTCGAGCCCGCGCCAGTCGACCGTGTCGCCGCTCGCGGGCCGTCCTTCGAGGTCGACGAGCTCGCAGAGCGCGATCCCGACCGGCAGCCGCTCGCCCCCGAGGTCGGAGGCGAGCGCCGCGCAATTGGCCAGGACCGCCGCCCCGCCGCGTTCGGGGCAGGTCGGGATCCGGCGCCGTTCGACGACCGCGCCCGACGACGTGTCGACGACCCCGGCGGCGATCTTCGTCCCGCCCACGTCGATCCCGACCGCTGCGACCCACGCGTTTCGGTCCGCCGCCGCCATCGCTCTATAGTCTCGTATCCGCCGCCGGGGCGGGCCCCGTCGTCCGAGGAGGGAATGTGAACAGGCGCCTGCTGGGAGTGGTCGTCCTCGCCGCCTTCACGCTGCTCGCCGCCGTCACGGCCGGCGCGTACGCGGGGAGGCAGGCGACGACCACCACGTTGACCATGTGGTCCTACGACAACCAGGATCCTGGCCTCGAGCCGGTGCTCAAGCAGCTCTCGAAGGACTTCGAGAAGAGCCACCCCGGGGTCAAGATCAACCTCGTCTTCAAGGACTTCAACAGCCTCGTCGGAACGGTGCCCCGCGCCCTCGCCTCGGGCAGCGGGCCTGACGTGACCGAGGGGAACCAGGGCTACCAGACCGACGCGCAGCTCGTGAAGGCGAAGTTGATCCTGCCACTCACGAAGTACGTCAAGAAGTACGGCTGGGACAAGCTCTACGCCCCCTCGACGTGGGGGATGTTCCGCTGGACGCCCGACGGCAAGTCGTTCGGCAAGGGCCCCGTGTGGGGCATCGCGCAGACCGGCCAGAACGTCGTCGCGTTCTACAACAAGAAGAAGCTCCGCCAGGCCGGGTTCAACCCCAACAAGATGCCAGGGACCTTTGCGGGGTTCGACAAGCTGCTCGGCCAGCTCCGCGCGAAGCTTCCGGACGGCGAGCCGGTGATCATGGAGGGCAACAAGGAGGGATACGGCTTCATCCACCTCTTCGGCGGCATCTGGGGCGCGAGCGTCAAGCCGACCGCCGTCCGGAACTGGATCTACCACGTGCCGGGCTCGCGCTACGACACCCCGGGGACGATCAAGGCGCTCGCGAAGCTCCAGCAGTGGGGCAAGGCGGGGTACTTCAACGACGACTTCAACGCTCTCGGGTACGACGCCTCCGCCACGGACTTCGCGAAGGGCAACGGCGTGTTCTGGATCGGGGGCGACTGGGACTCGACGATCATCAAGACCGGCCTCGGCGCCGCGAACGTCGGCGTGATGCCGATCCCGCCCGGCCCGAGCGGCCAGTGGGCCTCGATCGGCGGCCTCTCGGGCCCGTGGCACATCTCGGCGAAGACGAAGTATCCGGATCTCGGGGCGGAGTGGCTGAACTACGTGATCACCTCGTCGCGCGCGAAGGCCCTGATGTACGGGCAGCAGCAGATCCCTTCCGACCGGCGCGCCAAGGCGCCCAAGGGTGACGCCTATCTCGCCCAGGTGGGCAAGGCGTTCCAGCTCGTGGCGAACGACGACGGGCTCCTGCTCTACACCGACTGGGCCTCGCCGTCGATGTACACGAC
>Ga0070683_100003538_pt1 | contig 12717 bp, 8 predicted proteins | sample KBSC713LmetaG_FD_64662 | JGI IMG/M metagenome (GOLD analysis project Ga0070683, IMG submission 64662) | Corn rhizosphere microbial communities from Kellogg Biological Station, Michigan, USA - KBS C7.1-3L metaG | ecosystem: Host-associated > Plants > Roots > Rhizosphere ...
CTACGCGTTCGGCGGGGCGTCGGCGCTGCACTCCTCGATGACCGGGCTCACCGAGCCGAAGGTCCTGCGCGCCGCCCGCAGCGGGACGCGCCGGACCGCGGCCGGCATCGCCGTGCTCGGAACCGCGTCATTCGTGGCCCCGGCCGTCCTGCTCGGCGAGGCCCTGCACGGACCGGTCTATCACGGCGTCATCATCGCCTGTGTCTCGGCCGCGCTCACGCTCCTCACCGCGGCTCGGGTCGCCACGATATCGGCCAACCTGCGCCGCGGCGTGGCGCGGGAGCGGGAACTGCGGCTGGCGTGTGAGGCGCTGCTGTCGACGACGAGCCTCGACGCCGTCCATACCGCGGTGCAGACGGCCATCACGCGGCTCCTGCCGAAACACACGCCACACCGGGTGGTCCTCACGATTGTCGAGCCGTCGGCGGATGAGGTGGACGAGGATGCGGCGGCCGCGACCGGCATGGCCATGCGCTACCGGTCCGAGCTGCCCGACCCGGTGGCCAAGCAGTTCGCCGGGTTCGAGCTCGCCCTGCACTGCCCGCTCACGGTCGCCGGCCGGTCGATCGGCGAGCTCTACGTGGCCGCCGCCGAGGTGCCGCTGATCAGCCTGCAGGACGCCGCCCCGGTGCTGGCCGGACAGGCGGCCAGCATCGTGCGCACCATCTTCCTCAACCAGGAGGTCAACCGGCGCGGGGTCGAGGAGGCGCTGCTGCGCCGCGCGTACCTGGATCCGCTCACCGGGCTCGGCAACCGCCCGGCGTTCCAGGAGGCGGTCGCGCGAGCCGTCGAATCGGCCGGGCGCAGCGGGATCCCGGCCGCCGTCGTCGTGCTCGACGTCGACGACTTCAAGATGGTCAACGACAGCATGGGCCCGATCGTCGGCGACCAGTTGCTCGTCGCCATCAGCCAGCGACTGGTCGCCTCCGTCGAGCCGGTTCAGGGCATCGTCGCGCGGCTGGCCGGCGACGAGTTCGGCATCGTGCTGGGCGCCGTGCACCCGGCCGGCTTCGCCTCCGAGGCGAGCCGCGGTGCGGTCCCGCTCGAGGACGTCCTCGAACGGCTGTCGGCCGCCTTCGCCGAGCCGTTCTCGGTCAGCGAGAGCATCGTCACCGCACAGATCAGCATCGGCGTGGCGACCACGGAAACGGCCGCCGAAAGCCACCAGTTGCAGGGCCAGGCCGACGTCGCGCTGGGCGCGGCCAAGGCGGCCGGCAAGGGACGCTGGCGGCGCTACGAGGCGTCGCTGCACGAGCAGGTGCTCGAGCGCCGGCAGCTGCGCACCGACCTCGACCAGGCCCTCGCCACCAGCACCTTGCAGGTGTACTTCCAGCCGATCGTCGACCTCGGCACCGGGGCGACACGCGGGCTGGAGGCGTTGGCCCGATGGCCGCACCCGACCCGCGGGATGGTGCCGCCGGACAAGTTCATCGGCATCGCCGAGGAGTCCGGCCTGATCGTGCCGCTCGGTGCCTGGGTGCTGCGCACGTCGATCGCGGCCGCTGCGCGCTGGCGCACGCTGTTCCCGGCCAACCCGCCGTACGTGAGCGTCAACGTCTCGGTCCGGCAGTTCCGAACGCCCAACTTCGTCAACCACGTACTCGACGAACTCCGCAAGGCCGGGCTGCCGCCCGAACTGCTCACGCTCGAAATCACCGAGAGCCTCCTGCTCGGCGACGACGAGCAGATCGTGTTCGACCTCGCCGCGCTCCGGGAGGCCGGCGTGAAGATCTCGATCGACGACTTCGGCACGGGGTACTCGTCGCTGAGCTATCTGCACCGGGTCGCGGTCGACAACCTCAAGCTCGACAAGTCCTTCGTCGACGCCCTCGGCACCTCGCAGCGGCAACTCGAGCTCGTCCACGGCATCATCCAGCTGGCCCGGACGCTGCGCATCGACGTGGTGGCCGAGGGCATCGAGACCCCCGCCGACCACCAGCTGCTCATCGACGCCCAATGCGACCTCGGCCAGGGATACCTGTTCGCCCGCCCGATGCCGCCCGCGGAGGCCGACACCTTCCTGCGGCGCCAGACGAGCGAGCCGGTACCGAGCTGATCAGGTCCTGCGCAGCTCCTCCGGCGACGTCGCCGACCGCAGGAAGGCCACGCCCAGCAGGCCGGCCAGCGTCGCCGCGCCCAGCGACCAGCCGCCCAGCACGCCGAGGTCGGACCAGGGAACGCCGATCGGGGCCCGGACCTCGGGGAACTCGACGATCGTCTCCTGGGCACAGGGCGGCGACGGGCAGTACGACATGGAGCCCCCGCCCGCCTGCACGTCCGACCCGGCGAAGCCCCGGCCCAGCGCGAGCCCGGTGGCGATGGCCACTACCAGTGCCGGCATCGCCACGAACACGCACTGCCACAGCACGGCCCGGCCGAGGACCGACCGCGGCACCCCGCTCGCGGTGAGCGCGGCCAGGCTGCGCCGGCGATCGACGATCGCGGTGATCATGGCCACCGCGAGCCCGGCCGCGGCGATCGCCCCGGCCACGAGAATCGCGTACCCCACCAGCTGCATCGCCCGCGTGTAGAAATCGTCGTTGGCCTCGACGTAGGGCATCCCGGCCAGCGCCTCCATCCGCCGGTCGTCCTCGGCTTGAAGCTGCTGCTGCAGCCGGAACGAGGCGGTCACCCAGGCCGCGCCGGATCCGAAGAGGACCGCGGTGAGCAGGGCGGCCAGCGACCGGCTGCCGGCCCACGGGTCGAGCTGCAGCCGCCGCCCGGCCAGCATCGTCGCCGGGCGGCGGGCGAAGCGGCCGAGGATCCGCCCGACCGTGTAGGAGATCCAGGCCGCGCCGGTCACGACCCCGACCGCCGCGGCGAGCCCGCCGAGGAACAGCGCGGCGAGGATCGCCCCGCCCGGGACGGTGACTCCGTGCCGGTCGAGGTACTGCAGGGTCGGGCTCAGCCCCGCGTACACGGCGACGCCGAGCACGATCAGCAGCCCGGGCCACGGGCGGGGCGGGCGGTCCTTGGTGTGCCGGACGACGCCGAGCGGCGAGACGACGACCTTGCGCAGCAGCAGCGAGGCGACGAACACGGCGAGGACCGGCAGGCCGAGCACGATCGCGGTGAGCGCCGGCCACGGCGGCAACACGTCGGTCGGCAACGGCCGGAGGCCCTGCGCGTCGGGAGCGTCGAAGATGCGCCGGCCCACCAGGTACACGGTGAGTCCCAGCACCGTGCCGAGCAGCGTCGCCGCGCCCGACTCGACGGCGGCGATCAGCCGGCCCTGCGCGGGCGTCGCCCCGGCCAGCCGGATCGCGGCCAGCCGCCGGTCGCGACCGGGCGCGCCGAGCCGGGCGCACTGGCCGACGAACAGCAGCACCGGGATCGTCAGCATGATCAGGGCGGTGGCCACGCCGGGGCGCAGCCCGGACTCGGCGAGCAACCCGTTGGTGTAGCGGTTGTCCTGCTTGACCGCGAGCACCGTGGCCGCGGCCAGCAGCGCGAGCGAGCCGAGCAGCGAGCCGACCGCGGTCAGCACGATCCGGGTGATGTCCGTGCGGGTGCCGGCGACCGCGAGACGCAGGAGCGCGGCCGGCCGCATCAGACGGCCCCGGACATCAGGCCGAGCCCCGACGGGTCGAGCATGCCGTCGCGGAGCATGACCTCGCGGTCGGCGTACCCGGCGACGCGCGCGTCATGGGTGACCAGCACGACGGTCGTGCGCTGTTCGCGGGCGACCCGGACGAGGTGGCCGAGCACCCGCTCGCCGGCGAGCGAGTCGAGCGCGCCGGTCGGCTCGTCGGCGAAGAGCACGCGCGGCTCGGTCACCAGCGCCCGGGCCAGCGCGGCCCGCTGCTGCTCGCCGCCGGACATGTCGCCCGGCCGGTTGTCCGCGAGGTCGGCGATGCCGAAGCGGTCCAGCCAGCTGAGCGCGGCGGTCCGCGCCTCGCGCCGGCGGGCGCCGGCCAGCAGCAGCGGCAGCGCGACGTTTTCGGCCGCCGGCAGCTCGGCCACCAGCTGCCCGAACTGGAACAGCACTCCGAACTCGCTCCGCCGCAGCCGGGCGCGTGCGGACTCCGACCAGGTGTCGATGCGCTGCTCCCGGTAGCCGATCTCGCCGGCGTCCGGACGCAGGATGCCGGCCAGGCACAGCAGCAGCGTGGACTTGCCGCAGCCGCTCGGCCCGGTCACCGCGACGATCTCGCCTTCCGCGACGTCCAGCGTCACCCCGCGCAGCGCCGGGGTGCGGCCATAGGATCGGACGACGCCGCGGCCGTACAACATCGGGCTTGTGCTCATTCGGAGATCTCCTGGCGCAGCTCGGCGACGCGGTCCAGGGTGGTCCGCAGCCACCGCAGGTCAGCGTCGAGATGGGCGATGGCGTAGTCGGCCGCGATCACATCGGCAAGGCGCGCGTCGGGATCGCTCTTCATTTTCGTGTACTCGCGGAGCCTGGTCGAATGCGCGGCTCGCTGGGCGACCAGGTAGTCACGGGCGCGCTGCTCCCCCGCGGCGAGCAGCGCGACCGTGACCTTGGTCAGCAAGGCACTGGTGACGTGCGGCGACGGCGGCTCGATCGTGCCCAGCCAGGTCGAGAGCTCGGTCTCGCCCTGCGCGGTGATGCCGAACGCCGTGCGCTCCGGCCCGCCGGCCTGGTCCGGATCGTCCGGGGCGACGAAGCCGTCCCGCTCGAGCCGGCCGAGCGTCGCGTACACCTGGCCGAAGCCGAGCGGCTTCGCCTGCGGCAGGCGATGGTCGTAGGCCCGCTTCAGCTCGTAGCCGTGCAGCGGCCCGCGGGTCAGCAGGCCGAGCAGCACGTGACCGGTGGACATGGTTGCTCACTATTCATCAAGTGAATAGCTGCGTCAAGTGGTTACCGTGCGCTCTCGTGGGTAGCACATCGCCATGGCAGCACTCGACGGCTTCATCGACGGCTTGTATGCCGGCACCGAGCGGCTCGACCGCATCGAGATCTACCGGCGCGCGGTGGCCGCCGACCTGCCGGCCGCCGACCTTGAGCGGCTGGACCGGGTGCCCGAGGGGGAGTACGCGCAGGACGAGCTGATCGAGGCGATCGCGCTTCTCGAAGGGAGTACGCCGTGAAGAAACTGCTCGCGCGCCTCGAACGGACTCGCTCGCTCGACCGGATCAGCGACCCGCTGCGCAACGCGGTCGCGGCGATCACCGGCAAGGCGCGGGTCGAGGACGCCCTGCACGGCACCTGGCTCGGCCACCCGCTGCACCCGGCGGCCGTCCAGTTTCCGGTCGGGGCCTGGATCAGCGCGACCGTGCTCGACCTGCTCCCGGGCCGGCGGCACCGGCGCAGTGCGTTGATTTTGCTGGCCGTCGGCACGGCCGGCGCGCTGCCGGCCGCGGCCACCGGCGCGGTCGACTGGACCACGCTGTCGGCCACCCAGCGACGGGTCGGGCTGGTCCACGCGGCCGCCAACAGCGTCGCGCTGGGCCTGTTCACGGCGTCGATCGCGGCCCGGGTGGGCGGGCGGCACCGCGGCGGGCGGCTGCTGTCGCTGGCCGGCCTCGGCGTGGCCGGGGCAAGCGCGTTCCTCGGCGGGCACCTTTCCTTCGCCCAGTCGGCCGGGGTCAACTACGGCGCGACCGCCCTCTCCCTCGCCCCGACGGACTGGCAGGACATCGGCGCGCTGGCGGAGTTCGCCGACGGCTCGGTGACGCCACGGACGGTCGGCGAGGTACCGGTGATCGTGTACCGCGACGGGTCCCAGGTGACCGTCCTCATCGGGCGGTGCGCGCACTTCGGCGGACCGTTGCACGAGGGGCCGACGAAGGACGTCGACGGCGCCCTGTGCATCGAGTGCCCGTGGCACGGCAGCCGGTTCCGGCTGGCCGACGGCATCGCCGTCCAGGGGCCGACGGCCGCCGACCAGCCGATGCTCGACACGCGCGTCGTGAACGGCCGGCTCGAGGTCCGCCAGCCCTAACGACTGGACCACTCAACCGGCTGAGAACTGGCCCTGAGGCTGGACCGGTTTCCGCTCGTACGGTCGGGCCATGACAACTCTTGTGGCCCCCCGCCCGCGGCTCGTGAGCCCTGCGCTCGCCTGCGTGTTCATGGCCGAGTTCGGCGCCCTGACCAGCCTGTACCTGCTGCTGTCGGTGCTGCCGCGCTACGTCGGCGGGGCCGGCGCCGGGGTGAGCACCGCGGCGCTGATGGCGACCACCGTCGTCGGCGAACTGCTCACCCCGCGCCTGGTCGCCCGGTTCGGCTACCGCGGCATCCTGGCCGCCGGGCTGCTGCTCCTCGGCGCGCCGACCCTGGCGCTGCCGCTGGCCGACGTTGTTGGCGTCGGGCTGGTGTTCGTGGTGTGCGTCCTGCGGGGCGCCGGCCTCGCGGTCATCTTCGTGGTGAGCGGCGCGCTCGGGGCCGCCCTGATCCCGCCCGAGCGGCGCGGCGAAGGTCTCGGCGTGTTCGGCGCCGTCGTGAGCCTGCCGGCGCTGATCGGTACCCCGCTCGGGGTGTGGCTGGCCGACCGGGCCGGGTACCCGGTCGTGTTCGTGGTCGCCGCGGTGACCGCGCTCGCCTCGCTCGGCGCCCTCCGGGGCCTTCCCCAGCGGCTCTCGGTTGGCTCCGCCGAGCCTGAGCTGGGCGTCGTCGCCGTCGCCCGCCGGCCGGCCATGGTGCGGGTCTCACTCGTGTTCGCCGCGACCGCCATCGCCGCCGGCGTGCTCATCACCCTGCTGCCGGTCGCGCTGCCGCGCAGCACCGGCGACCTCGCCGCGCTGGCGCTGCTGCTCAACGCCGGCACCGGAGCGATCGCCCGCTGGTGGGCTGGCCGGATCGGCGACCGGCGCGGCGCGCACCGGCTGCTCGTGCCGGGTCTGGTCCTTACCGCGGCCGGCATGCTCGGCCTGCTGGCGCTGTCGAACAACGTCGCCGTGCTCGTCTCCTCGGTGCTGGTCGGTGCCGGGTTCGGGATCGCGCAGACCGCGAGCATGGCCGTGCTGTTGCAGCGGGTACCGGCGGCCGGCTTCACCGCCGCGACCGCGCTGTGGAGCATCGCCTACGACGGCGGCTTCGGGCTCGGCGCGCTGGCCGTCGGGGCCGTGGCGACCCAAGCGGGCTTTCCGCTCGCGTTCGCGGCGACCGGCATGCTCGGCGCGGCGGCGCTCGGCCTGCTCGTGCGCGCCCGCCTGGGCAGATCGACCAACGTCGCCGCGGCAGGGTAGACGTTCGCGTTCGGTGCCCAAGATTGTTGGCTGCTTGCTTGCCGGAAACGTCGCCATAGCAGCGTTTTCGGCAAGCACCAGCCGCCGCGTCGCCCGAAAACCTCGCCACCGCAGCGTGTTTCGTCGCGCCTAAGGCGCTACGAGGAGGTCGGCCACCGTCGCGATGCCTTCGGCTATGGCTCGCTCGCCCAGGTTGCCGAAGCCGAGCACCAGGCACGGCGGCGTGGTCGAGCGGCTCGAGCGGTTGCCACTCATCCCGTACAGGCCGACCGACCGGGCCCGCGCCTCCGCGACCACCGACGACTCGTCGACGCCGTCGGGCAGGTGGGCCACCGCGTGAAAGCCGGCCGACAGGCCGGACACCCGCACCCGCGGCACGTGGGCGGCGAGCGCCTCGACCAGAGCCGTCCTTCGAGCCGCATACACGGCACGCATCCGGCGCAGGTGCCGGTCGTAGCGGCCGGACTCGATGAGGGTCGCGAGCGTCAGCTGGTCCAGGGTCGGTGACCCCCGGTCCGCCAGCACCTTCTGGGCGCTGATCGCCTCGACCAGCCGCGGCGGGCAGAGCATCCAACCGAACCGCAGCGCCGGGGCGAGCGACTTGCTGGCCGTCCCGATCGCGACCGTATGGTCCGGGGCCAGCCCCTGGACGACCCCGACCGGCTCCCGGTCGTAGCGGAACTCGGCGTCGTAGTCGTCCTCGATGATCACCCCGTCCGTCCGTGACGCCCAGGCCACCAGCTCGTGCCGCCGGTGCGGGGCCAGGACGACCCCGGTCGGCCACTGGTGGGCCGGGGTGACCAGCACGGCCCGGGCGCCGGTCGCAGCCAGCGCCTTCACGTCGATGCCGCCGTCGTCGACCGGGACATACACCGCCTCAAGCCCGCCGCGCCGCGTCGCCTCGAGGGTCTGGCCACGGCCGTAGCCGGGGTCCTCGAGCGCGATCTGCTTGATCCCGGCGTCGGCCAGCGCCCGCACGGTGAGCGTGAGCCCCTGGGCGTAGCCGGCGCACAGCACGATCTGCTCCGGGTCCACGGCCGCGCCCCGGACGCGGCGGACGTAGCCGGCCAGCACCTCCCGGGCGTGCTCGTCGCCGCGCGGGTCGCCGTAGTCGAACGCGCTCGTGGCGGCCGATCGGCAGGCCTCCCGCTGGGCCCACGCCCAGTCGGCGCGGGGAAAGCTGGCAAGGTCGGGTACACCAGTCAAAAAGTCGATGCGGGGACGGGGCGGCGCCGAGCTCACCGAAGCCGAACCGCGAGGGATCCTCGACGCGTCGATCTCGGCGACGCGCGTGGCCGAGCCGGCGCGGGCGTTGACGTAGCCCTCGGCGTACAACTGCTCGTAGCACTCCTGCACAACCCCGCGCGAGATGCTGAGCTGCTTGGCCATCTCACGCGAGGACGGCAGCCGCTCACCGGCCTGCAACCGCCCGGTCCGGATCGCCTGGCGCAGGCTGTTTTCCAGCTGGACCCGGATCGGCTCGGCCCGGGACCGATCCAGCTGGACGAGAAGCTCGGGGCTCAGGCCGGCCCATTCGATCGGCATGGCCCCACCTTAGGCAACGATCAGAAGCAGACGTTGGGGTCCACGTAGGTGACGTCGACGGCCGAGCCGACCGGCACCCAAAGAGGCGTGACATTCCGTGCCGGGTCAGGCAGCCACGAAGTTGACGTCCACCCAGTAGTTGTGGTTGGCCGGCGAGGACGGGAAGCCGCCGGGGCCGTACCGGTAGGCTCCGCCGCCGACCGGTACGTGCAGTGGCCCCTGGGTCACCCCGGTCGCGGCGAAGTCGTTGACGGTCACCGCATAGGCGCCCACGTCCGTGTGGTACGAGGCGACGTACGTCGTACCGGGCACGATCGTGACCGGGCTGGTGAACGTGACCGTCTGCCAGCCCGAGTCGGACTCAGCGGTGAAGGTCGCGGTCGCCAGCAACTCGCCGGTCGCGCTCCAGATCGAGCCGGTGTGGGTGCCGCCGTTGTCGGGCCCCTTGTAGAACCGGACGCCGGTCACCGTGCCCGCCACGTCGGAGGTGAACTTCACGCCGACGTCGATCGGCGAGTGGTCGTCGAAGTTCGCGACCGCCGGCGTCGCCGTCCCAAAAATGTTCAGCGTCGGGCCGGGCGACGGCGTCGGCGTCGGCGAAGGTGAGGGATCCCCGCCGCCGCCGCTGCTGGTGAACAGCGGGTCCACCCAGTAGTTGGTGCTCTGCCAGCTGCCGTCCGGGAAGCCGCTCGCGCTGCCGTACCGGAAGACGCCGTTGGCCCCGCTCGGCGCGCTCAGCGGACCGTTGGTCCACGTGGTGCCGAAGAAGTTCGAGGTCGACGCGTAGTGCCCGGTGGGAGCGTAGTACGACGCGACATAGGTACTGCCGGCCGACACCGGCACGGGCGTGCTGAACAGCGCGGTCACCCAGCCGACGGTGGAGCTGTCGGGGAAGGTGACGCTGGCCAGGTTGGTGCCGCTGGACGACCAGAGGTTGCCGACGTGCGTGCCGGTGTTGCCGGCGCCCTGGTAGTAACGGACGCCGATGACCTGGCCGTTGGTGGCCGGCACGAATTTCACGCCGAGTTCGACGCCGTCGGGGTCGTTCTCGGCCGCCGTGGCCGGCACGGCGTCGGCGGCGAACAGCCGGTAGACGGTGGCGCCGGTGTCGGTGGTGAAGCCCCACGTGCCGTTCACGGCGTTGCCGTTGGCATCGGTGGCGTTGACCGTCGCGGTGTAGTGCACGGCCGCCGTGAGCGATGAAGCCGGCGCGAACGTGACCGTCTTGGTCGCGTTGTCATACGACGTCGTGCCGTTGACCGCCGAGCCGCCGTCGGGCGTGAGCGTGAAGCTGACCGATGCGGCGTTGAGCGCCGCCGAGAACACCGCCGCCGGGTGCGTGCTCACCGCGACCGACGTCGCGTCGGCGGCCGGCGTGCTGGACACCATCGTGGCCGGGGCGCTGCCCGACGGCGTGAACGTCGCGTCCACCCAGTAGTTGCTGTCCTCGTAGGAACCGTCGGGGAAGCCGCCCCCGCTGCCGTACCGGAAGACGCCGTTACCGCCGGCCGTCATCGAGCGCGGCGCCACCAGCGGACCGGCCTTCCAGGCGGACCCGCTGAACGTGTACGGGTCGACCGAGTAGTGCCCGTGCGGCGCGAAGTACGACGCGACGTAGGTCGTGCCGGCGGTGACCGCGACCGGCGACTCGAAGGTGAGCGTCTGCCAGCCGGTGTCGCTCTCCCCGCTGAACGTGCCGCTGGCCAGGTTGTCACCGCCGGCCGACCACAGGTTGCCGACGTGCGGGCCGCTGTTGCCGGTGCCCTTGTAGAACCGCACGCCGGTGATGAAGCCGTTGGTCTGCGGCACGATCTTGACGCCGAGCTCGACCGCGTCGGGGTCCGTCGTCGGGGCGCCGGCCGGCGCCCGGGCGCCGAACAGCGAGTTGGGGCCGGACGTGTTCACCTGTACCGACGCCGGCGCGGCCGTGATGTTGCCGCTGTCGTCGGCGGCGCGCGCCTCGATGAGCTGCGTACCGGTGCCGGCCGGGTAGTACGAGTAGGACCAGCTCGACGTGCCGGTGGCCGGGTGCCACGTCGTGCCGCCGTCGACGGAGACCTCGACCCCGCCGACCTGACCGCCGCCGGCGTCGGTGGCCGTGCCGTGCACGGTGCTCAGCGCGCCGTTGGTGACCGTCGCCCCGGCGGCCGGCGAGGTGATCGCGACCACCGGCGCCTGCGAGTCGGTGGACGCGCTGGCCGGGAGCAGGCCGTCGATCAGCGTGGCCGGCTGGACGCCCATGTCGGCCAGGATGTTCACCACGAACTGCTGCATGTTCGGGTCGGCGTCGTTGCGCGGGCCGTCGTGGTTCTCGTCGAGGCCCCACGCGAACTGGATGGTGCCGGCGCTGAAGACCAGCGCGCCGCTCGGCGCCCGGTACAACGTCATGTTGTGCGTGGTCGTGCCCGGCGTGACGACGGTGCCGAAGTCGCGCAGGTATTCCGGGGTCGACCCGGTCGTGGCCGACAGGTGGATGAGCCCGGTCGGCCGGAACCCGTTGTCGAGATCCTCGTCGGACTCGTAGCCGATGGTGTGCGGGGCCAGCAGGCCGACCGTGCCGGGCGCGAGATCGGCGATCGTCGTGCCCCGCCACTGGCGCAGCTTGCCCTGCGCCGCCGGGACCTGCATGGTCATGTCGTCGCTGTTGCTCATGAAGGCGGTGCCGGAGAGCTGGTTCTCCGGCCGGCCGCCGTCGGCCGGTGGGCTGAACCGCGGATCGCGCCAGGTGCCCGTCCACTGCGCCGACGGGTCGATCTTGGCGTCGCTCCAGGTCTCCTTGTAGCTGGTGATCGTGCGGTTGGGCGTGTTGGTGCCGTCGACGCTGTCCTCCAGCCGGGTCTTCCAGTACACCTCGTTGCCGCTGAAGAACGCGAGGTTGGTGCCGGCGTCGCGGGCCGCCTCCACGTTGGCCCGCTGATTGGCCGACCAGTACTCGTCGTGGCCGACCGACATGAACACGTCGTGGTTCTTGATGAGGTTGCCGTGCCGGTCGGAGTCCACGTCGGTCGAGTAGCTGACGTCGTAGCCGTTACGCTCCAGGTAGCGCAGCATGGGGTACTCGTTGGCGAACAGGTAGTCGCGGCCCTGGCTGGCACCCCGGGTGAGGATCGGCCGGTTGTAACTGATCTGGTAGGCGCGGCCGTTGACGTCGCCCTGGTAGAAGTCGGCGCCGCCGTAGGTGTTGTAGGCCTGCCACGTGGAGTCCGAGGTCTGGAACAGGATCTTCGACGTGCTGGCGTCATTGCGGACGACAAACGGGATCTGGCTCTCGCCGCCGGTATCGGAGCGCTGCAGGTGCGCGATGTAGACGCCGGAGATGGCGTCGGACGGCACGTCCCACGTCGCCGACACGGCCCACGTGCCGCAGTCGAAGATCTCGGTCGCCGGGCTGGTGAGGCAGTCGTCGTCCGACTGGTCCTGCGGGAGGGTCGCGGACGGCGTGACGGTGGCGACCTTGCGGGCGCCGTCGCCGCCGTAGAACCCGAGGCGGTAGATGTCGATGACGTACGCGCTGGCGTCGGTCTTGATCTTGAAGCCGATCGGTTGTCCGGCGTCGACGCTGATGTCGGTGGCGAAGCCCTGGATGGTCGGGTCGCCGATGCCGTCGATGTCCCAGACCGCCGCCGGCGTGCCCGGCTTGGCGTTTTCGCACGCGACCGGATTGTCGGCGGCCGCGCACGGGTCGGACGCGTGCGCGCCGCTCAGCCCGAGGAGCGAGCCGGCGACGATGCCCAAGGCGGCCGCGGCCACGCCGATGCGATGCTTCCGGAGATCCTGCTTGCGACGGTGCTTGGGCCGTCTGACCAGCATTCCCACGCGCCGTTTCCTCCAGAACCGAACACCGAACGTGTAATGATCTCGAAGCACCCGGCGCGACGGTACCGGTGTCGACTCGATCCGGCCTCCGCCGTTCGTACGGTTCGTGCCCGAACGAGCGGATGCCTGCCCGAGCGACCATTTCCTCAGGTCCTCACCGGCGCGGCCGATGAGCCGACCATGCGGGATCAGATCTTCCTGCTC
>Ga0070683_100003542_pt1 | contig 12706 bp, 12 predicted proteins | sample KBSC713LmetaG_FD_64662 | JGI IMG/M metagenome (GOLD analysis project Ga0070683, IMG submission 64662) | Corn rhizosphere microbial communities from Kellogg Biological Station, Michigan, USA - KBS C7.1-3L metaG | ecosystem: Host-associated > Plants > Roots > Rhizosphere ...
CGCGCGTCCCGGGACGTGGCTAGCTGATCCAGGTGCCGACCATGACGCGCAGGAAGACGATGATCGCTGCGGCACCCGCGAGACCCGCCGCGATGCACGACGCCCATTCGAGTCCGACGAGCGCCTGAATCGCTGCCGGCCGCGCATTGGCATCCCGACGACGCTCGGCGAGCTCGCGATCGGCGATCCCCCACGCGCCAAAGGCACCGACGAACACGGGCGGCAGCACGATCGGCCACCAGCGCAATGCCCAGTGGGCGCGGAACAACGCAACGACGGCGAAGATCGCAATTGAGAGAATGCTTACCGACACGCACAGCACCAGACCCGCGTCGCTCGTCCGATGCGCGTAGAGTCGCCACAGCTCGCCGAGATCCGAATCGGATCGCGGTGCCTCGTCGCCGGACTCCGGCGTTTGAGAAATCGGACGTAGCGTTGCTTTCACGCGGACTCCGTCGCGAAAAACCTGATCTCTACTCCCGTCAATTACGTCGTGATTCGTCCCGGCTGCAATAGCGTCGGCCGATCTTCACCAAATCGCGCTCGCGCGATACGTTGTGGCATGAACAACATCACGTCTTCGATGCTGGCGTTTCTCGTATTCGCGCCGTCGCTGGCCGCTCAGCGCGTCCCGAATCTTCCCACGACCAATGCCAAGGTCCGTGCCGCGCTCGACCTCATCAAGGCTGACAATGCCTGGACGATGCAGCAAGAGATCGAGCTGACGCAAATCCCGTCGCCGCCGTTCAAGGAATCGACGCGCGCGGCCGAGTACAAGCGTCGGCTCGAGGCCCTTGGTCTCGGCAACGTGCGTATCGATTCCGTCGGGAATGTCATCGCCGAGCGTCGGGGCGCGGGCTCGGGTCCGACAGTCGTCATCGCCGGCCATCTCGACACGGTATTCCCCGAAGGGACCGACGTCACGGTGAAACGCGACGGGACCAAGCTGCGGGCTCCGGGAATCGGCGATGACGATCGCGGTCTCGCGGTCGTTCTGGCCGTCGCGCGCGCGTTCGAGAAGACCGGGCTCCAGACCAACGGCACTGTCTATTTTGTCGGCGACGTCGGCGAGGAAGGGCCGGGCAATCTTCGCGGCATGCGATACTTGTTCGGAAAGGAGCTCAAGGGAAAGGTCGACTACTTCATTTCGGTCGACGACTCGGGACTGGGTATCGCCAGCCGCGCGGTCGGCAGCAATCGATATCACGTCACGTACAAAGGTCCCGGTGGACACAGCTACGGCGCATTCGGAATTCCCAATCCGATTCACGCGCTCGGCCGCGCGATCGCTGGTATCGCCGACATCCAGGTGCCGACCACGCCCAAGACGACGTTCAACGTCGGCGTGATCCAAGGCGGGACCTCGGTGAACTCGATCGCCGGCGAGGCGTCGATGGACGTCGACATGCGCTCCGAGGACGCCTCGTCGCTCGCCGCCGTCGACGCGCAGGTACAGCGTGTGCTTCGGAACGCGCTGACCGCGGAGAACGGGCGCTGGAAGGGCAAGGCAGCTGCCGCCGCGCAACTCACGATGCGCATCGACACCATCGGCATTCGTCCGACCGGCGCCCAAGCCGATGACGCTCCGATCATTCAGACCGCACTCGCCGCCGCGAAGGCGCTGGGATTCACGTCCACGACGGGCGCGTCGAGCACCGACGCGAACATTCCGATCAGCCTCGGCATTCCGGCTATGCGCATCGGCGGCGGTGGCAGCGCCGAGGGCGCGCACTCGCTCGGCGAATGGTACGACGATGGCGCAAACGGATATCTCGGTCCGCAGTGGGCCGCGCTGATCGTGGCAGCACTGGCGGGCGTGCATCAATGACGATCGTCGCGCGATGCATCGTTGCCGCTGCGGCTCTCGCGTCGATCGCGCCGGTCGCCACTGCCCAACAATCACCGGAGACGTTTCATCAGCTCGGCCACGCGATCCTGCGCGAGCTGATCGAGACGAACACCACCGGTTCGAGCGGCAATACGACGATCGCCGCCGGTCAGCTCGCGACGCGATTTCGCGACGCAGGATTTCCCGAAGCCGACGTGCAAGTGGTCGGACCGACGCCGAAAAACTTGAACCTCGTCGTTCGCTATCGCGGCAGCGGCGCGCGGAAGCCGATTCTGCTTCTCGCGCATCTCGACGTGGTCGAAGCGAAGCGCGAGGACTGGACGTACGACCCGTTTCAGCTCACGGAGCACGACGGCTACTTCTATGGCCGCGGCACGCAAGACCAGAAGGGCGGAGCGGCGAGTCTCGTCACGACATTGCTGCGTCTCAAAGAGGAGCATGTCGTTCCCGATCGCGATGTGATTCTCGCGCTCACGGCCGGCGAAGAAGGCGGAATGCCATACAACGGCGTTCAATGGTTGATCAAGAACAAGCGCAACCTCATCGACGCCGAGTATGCGATCAATGTCGATGCCGGCGGCGGCGAGATGGAGCGCGGCAAGCCGACGCTCTTCGACGTGCAGGCGGCGGAAAAGGTCTATCACTCGGTGACGCTGACAGCCAAGAATCCGGGCGGCCACAGCTCGCTGCCGCGCAAGGACAACGCGATCTACGCGCTGGCCAAGGCTCTCGACCGATTGTCCGCGTTCGATTTTCCGGCCAAGCCAAACGACGTGGTGAAAGCGTATTTCTCCAAGGCTGCGTCGGCCGCGAGTCCAGCTATCGCCGCCGATATGCGCAAGGTCGCCGCCGGCACCGCCGATGCCGCGACGATCGCGCGATTGAGCCGCACGCCGCTGTACAATGCGCTCATGCGGACGACATGCGTCGCGACGATGCTCGAGGGTGGACACGCGCCGAACGCGCTGCCGCAGACGGCCAAGGCGACGGTCAACTGTCGAATGCTGCCCGGTGAGGACGCTGCCGCGGTCGAGAAGACGCTCGTTCGCGTCATCAACGATACGTCGGTGCATCTCACACCCGCTGATACCGCGGTGCCGAGTCCCGCGTCGCCGCTGCGTCCCGACGTGTTCAGCGCGGTCGAGGCGTCTGTCAAGGCAATCTGGGGCGCCGTGCCCATCGTGCCGATCATGGAGACTGGCGCGACAGACGGTCTCTTTTTGCGGAACGCCGGGCTGCCCGTTTACGGATTCAGCGGGCTATTCATTGCCACCAACGATGTCCGCGCACACGGCAAGGATGAGCGAATCCTCATCACCGCGTTCGATCAGGCGCTCGATTTCACGTACGATTTGCTCAAGCGCATCACCCACTGAGGTGACGTAGGCCTGCTACTGTTCGATAGCGGAATCCAAGCAGGACCGACCACGCCACTCCCGAGGAGCACCAATGGCAGACGAAGACCTCAAAGCCGAGCTGGAACGGCTGCGGAAAGAGAATGAGTCGCTGAAGAAAGGCGCCGCGAAAGGCATCTCGATGAAAGTCAGCGAAAAGGGCGGGCTCTCCGTGTACGGATTGGGCAGGTTCCCCATCACGCTCTACCAGGAGCAGTGGACCAAGCTCCTCGATATGTCCGAAGACATTCGTGCGTTCATCGCCGCGCACCAAGGCGAGCTGAAGACAAAAGCGTGACGCGAGCGGGCAAGCGCCGCGGGAACACTCCTCACGACGGCGCTTCCCATCGTCTCGTCTCGGCCGATCGGAACAGGGCGTCGATTACCGCCATGTTGCCGATCGCGTCCTCCAGCGACACCGGAACCTCGCCGCGTCCCCGAATCGCTTCCGAAAAGCGATCGCCCTGAAGCGTGTACTGATCGACGACGGGCAGCTCGATCGTCTCACGACCACGTCCAGTGAGATCGCCTCCGCCATCGAGATAGATCCGAGTTGCCGCGTCGGGCGGCGCGTTGACAGGAATCTCGACGTCGATGCGTGCGGTCGTGCCGAAGATCTGCATTCGTTGATGCGGAACGAGCTGGCTCGAGCACGTAAAGCTCGCTTGCCCCGCCTCGAATCGCAGCAAGCCCGACACGAGGCGATCGACGCCCATGTCCGGATCGAGCTCGATCTGGCCAACGACGTCGATGGGCTCCGCGCCGAACAACCAGCGCGACAACATGATCGGATAACATCCGATGTCCATCAACGCACCGCCGCCGAACTCCGGCCGACTGCGGATGTCGTTGAAGTCGCGACGACAGTAACTGAAGTGTCCGACCACGAGTCGCAGCTCACCGATGCGATCGGCGTCGATGAGCTCTTGCACCTTGATCCACTGGGGATGCGCTCGGACCATGAACGCTTCGCCGACTTTCACGCCCGTGCGATCGCGCGCCGCCAGCAACGTGCGTGCTTCGTCGGCCGACATGGCGATCGGTTTCTCGCACAACACGTGCTTGCCGGCGTCCGCGGCGCGGATCGACCATGGAACGTGCAGGTGGTTCGGCAGCGGATTGTACACCGCCTCGACATCCGCGTCCGCGAGCAGTTCCTCGTACGACCCATACGCCCGCGGAATACCGAGCGATTCGGCGGCGGCGCGCGCCTTGGCCAGATCGCGCGACGCGATCGCGACGACTCGTGATCGTCGCCCGCGCTGCATGCCGGGGATCACTTTTTTCACCGCGATGTTCGCCGCGCCGAGTATGCCCCAGCGCACAGGTTCGTCGGTCGTCATCGCTGCTTCACGGCGACGCCGGCTTGCCCGAGCGCTTCAGCGCGAACGACGATCCCCGCGCGAGTGACGTACAGTCCGCGCACCGCCACGGAATCTACCGTCGCGCTCAGCGTCAGCGCGTCACCGATCTTTCTGTTCAGACCATTGAGCAACAGCTTCTTTCCGGTCTCCAGTGCCTCGGTCACCGGTACGTGCGCTCGGTCTCGGAACGTCGCGCGGAGCTCATCGGATTTCAGCCACGTGTAGGTGTTGATGAGCTGATTGTCCGTCTCGAGGTCGTAATCGAGGTCGGGGACCGCGATCTCGCGGCGCCGCGGGTGATACACGGGCGTGCCAAGGAATCGCAGCGTACCTTTCGCGTCGCCCTGGAATGTGACGGTCACGGCAAGACGTCCCTTCGACGCCGGCGTGACGCGCAGCGACTCCAGCACGACAGTGCGGCCTGCCTGCGTGACGCGCTTGCCGCTCAACGCGCGACCGACGGCGACCGACGCGCTGCTGTAGTCGATGATACCATCAAGGTTGATGTGAAATCCGTTCGCGGTCGTGTCGTGCGAGAGCGGCGGAAGCGGGGGAGTGTCGACATGCGGCTCGTCAGGCGACGTCACGATGCGCGGATGCGCGTCGAGCGTGACCGGCACGGTGAGGACGTGACCAGTGCCGCTCGGTCGTCCCATGCTCAACTGCTCTGGCCCGAGCAGCAGCCACACGCCGTCGGTCAGTCGGATCGGCCGGCACAGCAACGACCACCACTGGGTGAATCGGCTCTGCAGATTCACCTCGGCGATCTTGCGATCGATGTCGGCGAGATGCGAGGTGATGCCGTTCCGCGCTGCCTCGACAACGCGGTCAGTGACGTCGTGATGCAGAATGCTGACGTCGCAGTGGTCGCGTGCCTCGGTCGACGCGGGCTCGATCCGCACGAGCCTCGCATGCGACGCCAAATGCCAATCGTTCGTCAGCGTCAATTGTGTGGCGAGCTCCACGACGATACGCGGCCGATTGTCGCCCTTGCCGCAGCCGGCGCCGATCGTCGGACCCACGATTGGTTTGTAGAATCCGCGCGCCGTGTATGCCAGCGTCGCTTTCAGATGCAGCAAGCGCCCCGAGGCGAACGCGATGAACGGCCCGCGATCCGCCTCGAACGCGTAATGCCGGTGGTTGTCGTTGCCCACCATGCGAACGCTGTCCATCGAGCCGAACGACGGTGGAACCACTCGCTCCACCACGTTCAGCACCGCGCTGAAATCGTAGTCGAGCGGCACGCTGAACCGCGAGAGCTCGGCCGGCGGCGGCGGCGGGGCGGCTTCGTCGATCACGTTCGCGGTCACGGGCGGCGCTTCGCGGCGACATGCCGTGAACGCGACGAGCGATCCAAACAGGATCGTCGCGACCACGCGAGTCAACGTCATACGTCTCATACGCATAAGGAGCGGCGCCATTGGGCTAATCAATCGCGGGAAACATGAGCGCACCAGGGGCGGTGCTTGCGTCGCGACCGATCGACCCAGCTAGGTTTGCTTATCTCAAGCCGAGACGGTCGACGATGCGGCGCGTACTGGTGACAGCCAATGCTCTATTCATAACGCTCACGAGCATCCTCTCGGGTCAGACGGCGCACGTAGTCGACATTCAGGTCGGCGTCGGAGGAGCCGCCACTGGCGGCGGAGGGTACGGTGAGAACGGCGGGGTTGTTGGTCGAGTTGCGTGGACGTCGCTGGCAGCACATCCCCTGCAACGTGCGGCAACTCCTTTCCAAGCACGATTCGCGCCGTCGTCCACGTCGGACGAAGCGCAATCAGTCTCGCTGCTCGCGGCCTGCTGATTCCCAACGTCCACACGCGAACGCTCTGGCTGATTCCCGTGACCCTTGGGATTCAGTTCTGAGTGTCGCGATAGACCGCGCGACGCGATCAGCCGAATACGTCGCGCGCGTGTTCGACGCCGGCCACGAGTGCGTCGACGTCGGCGTCGGTGTTATAGATGTAGAATGACGCCCGTGCCGTCGCGGGTACGTTCAAGCGGCGCATGAGAGGCTGCGCGCAGTGATGGCCGGCGCGCACGCACACGCCGGCCTCGTCGAGAATCGTGGCCAGGTCGTGGGGATGGATGTCGCCCACGGTGAAGCTCACCACGCCGCTTCGCTGCTCGGGCGACGGTCCGTAGACACGAACGTCCGGAATCGCGCACAACGCGTTGGTGGCCAGCGTCGTGATCGCTCGCTCGTGGTCGCGCACGGCCGTCATGCCGACGCGATCGAGATATTCGCACGCCGCGGCGAGGCCGACCGCGTCGCCCACGTTCGGCGTACCCGCCTCGAATTTGTGCGGCAACACATTCCACGTGCTTCGCTCGTCGCCGACAAATTCGATCATGTCGCCGCCTGTTTGATACGGCGACATTGCCTCCAGGAGATCGCGCCGGCCCACGAGCACGCCACTGCCCATGGGGCCGAGCATCTTGTGGCCGCTGAACGCGTAGAAATCGACGTCGAGTGAATCGATATCGAGCGGGAAATGCGGCGCCGCCTGCGCGCCGTCACACACCGTGACCGCGCCGACCCGCCGCGCGATCGCGCACAGTTCGGCCACGGGGTTGATCGTTCCCAGCGCGTTCGACACGTGGGCGAACGCAACGACCTTCGTTCTCGCGCCCATGAGAGACGCCATGTGATCCAGATCGACGTGCCCGTCGGGGGTGAGACGACAGATCCGGAGCGCCGCCCCCTTCTCATTCGCGATCTGCTGCCAGGGGACGAAGTTCGCATGGTGCTCGAGGCCCGTGATCACGATCTCGTCTCCCGCACCGACGTTCGCCCGACCCCACGCGGCAGCGACCAGGTTCAGCGACTCGGTCGTTCCGCGCGTGAAGATCAAGCGCGACGAGTCGCGCACGCCGACAAATCGAGCGATCACCTCGCGCGCATGATGGTACCGATCCGTGGCGCGCGCCGACAACGCGTACGCGCCGCGATGCGGATTCGCGTTGTCGTGCGTGTAATAGTGCACCATCGCGTCGAGCACCGCGGCCGGCTTCTGCGACGTGGCCGCCGAATCCAAGTAATGCAAATCAGGATTCGCGGCGAGAAGAGGAAAATCCGCGCGATCGACGATCATATCGTGCGCGGCCCCACGAGCACCCGCTGCCCGTCGATACGAACTGGAAACACCGGCAGCGGATCCTCGGCCGGGCCGCGTCGTACCCGTCCCGTCTGCAGGTCGAATCGCGCGCCGTGCCAGACGCATTCGATCATCGCGCCGTTCTGCAACGTGCCGTCCGACATCAAGAACTCGGCGTGCGTGCAAATGTTGCCGATCGCGCCGATCGACCCGCGATAGTTGTAGAGGCAGACGTCGTCGCCATTCGATCGCTGAACGCCGAGCAATGCACCTTCGGGCAAGTCGGCGACGTCGGCGAGATGCTCGAAGTCGTTCACGCGCCCTCCAGCGGCGGCGGTTCCGGGCCTTCCCGCTCGGTCGACACTTCCGTCTCGGTCGATTCGAGCGCCGAGTGCAGCGCGTGCCACGCAAGGCTCGCGCACTTGACGCGAAGCGGAAATCGCGACACGCCGCCAAGCGCTCTGAGCGAGCCGAGTGATTGCTGCTCGGACTCGGGGAGCGTGCCGGTCACGAGCTGATGGAATCGATTGAACAAATCTTCGGCCTCGGCGCGCGTCTTTCCTTTGACAGCGGCGGTCATGAGCGAGGCGGATGCTTTCGAGATGGCGCAACCTTGTCCTTTGAAGCTCACGTCGGTGATCGCGTCGTGCTCGATCTTGACCCACAACGTGAGCGCGTCGCCACACAGCGGATTTCGCCCTTCTATCGTGCGACTCGCGTCCGGCATCTCCCGAAAGTTGCGCGGCTTTCGGTTGTGCTCGAGGATGAGTTCCTGATAGAGAGCTTCGGTGGACACTGTGCTGGTGGCTAGTTGCTGGTTGCTGGTTGCTGGTTGCTGGTTGCTAGTTGCTGGTTGCTGGTTGCTGGTTGCTGGTTGCTGGTGTTCGCTGTCGGTTCGCGCCGTTTGCAGTTGCTAGCAACTAGCCGCTAGCAACTAGCAACTGCTTCACACAAACCGCTCCAACGTCATCGTCTCCAACGCCTCGCGCACTTCGTCGACCTCGATCGTCTCCAGCACGCCGGCGGCGAACGCGTACGTCAACAGCCGTTTCGCGAGCGCGGAGCCAAGTCCGCGGCTCTTGAGATAGAACAGCGCTGTTTGGTCGATCTGACCCACCGTCGCGCCATGGGTGCACTTCACGTCGTCGGCGAAGATCTCGAGCTGTGGCTTGGTGTCGACCTGCGCCGTTTCCGAGAGCAGCAGATTGTTGTTCGTCTGCTTGCCGTCCGTCTTCTGCGCGATCGGATGGACGTACACCTTGCCGTTGAATACACCGTGCGAGCGTCCGTCGAGCACGCCCTTGTACATCTCGCGGCTGAAGCAGTTCGGCTGCGCGTGAACGATCTGCGTCTGATGATCGCAGTGCTGCTCGCCATCGGTCATGTAGAGACCGTTGAGCGTGGCGCCGCATCCTTCGCCGTCGAGCGTGGTGTAGATGTTCGTTCGCGACAGCGCCGCGCCCGTCGCGAGCGAGAACGAGATGTAGTGGCTGTCGCGCGCCTGGCTGGCCTCGACCGTCCCGACGTGAAACGCGCGTTCGCTTTCGCGCTGCATCTTGTAATGCCGCAGCGTCGCGCCCTCGGCGACCGACACCTCCGTGACCGTGTTGGTCAAATACACCGCCTCCGTCGTCGACACGAAGCTCTCGATCACCGTCGCTTTCGCATTGCGGCCCACGAGAATCAGGTTTCGCGGGTGCATCATCCCTTTCGCCGCCGTGGCGTCGGTGATGAAGAGCAAGTGAATCGGCCGGTCGACTTCGGTGTCCTTGGCGATCTGAACCACCGCGCCGTCGAGCATGAACGCGGTGTTCAACGCCGTGAACCCCTGCGTATCGTAGCTCGCGAGCTTACCCACTCGATCCACGACATCGGGCGCCTTGCTCCACGCCGACGCCAGATCCCACAGCTTCACGCCGTTCGGCAGCTTCGCGAAGTCCGACAACTCCGGCGCAAAGCGTCCGTTGACGAACACCATCGTGTACCATCCGATCGCGCCGAACGTGAACGGTGCGAGCTCCTCACGATCCACGTCGCCGCTCTTTGCCGAGAGGAATACGTAATCCTGATCGACGATCGGCGACACGCTCGTGAAATGCCAGTCTTCGTTCTTCGTCGTCGGAAAACCGAGCGTGCCAAAACGCTCGAACGCGGCGCGCCGCATCGATTGTACCCACGCCGGCGTCGACGCGTCCGACGTCAGCTCCTCGAACGCTTCGACGAATGGCTCGGCCGCGCTTCCCGCCATGACCGACGTGCTCACGCCGCGCCCGCCGGCAGTGGCGACGAACCGTGCGTCACCCAGTCATAGCCCTTGTCTTCGAGCTCGAGCGCCAGCGCCTTTCCGCCCGACGTCGCGATGCGTCCGTTCACCAACACGTGCACGAAGTCGGGCACGATGTAGTTGAGCAGCCGCTGATAGTGCGTGACGACGATCGTCGCGTTGTCGGGACGCTTGAGTTTGTTGACGCCGTCGGCCACGATGCGCAGCGCGTCGATATCGAGACCGGAGTCCGTCTCGTCGAGGATCGCGAGACGCGGCTGCAAGACGGCCATCTGTAGGATCTCATTTCGCTTCTTCTCACCGCCGGAGAACCCCTGGTTCACCGATCGGTTGAGCATCGACGCGTTCATGTCGACCAGCGCGAGCTTCTCTTCCATGAAGTCGGCGAACTCCAGAGGGTCGATCTCCTCCTCGCCGTGCGCCTTGCGAATCTCGTTGTATGCCGCGCGCAGAAAATACGCGTTCGAGACGCCCGGGATCTCCACCGGGTATTGGAACGCGAGAAAAATCCCACTCTGCGCTCGCTCCTCGGGCTGCATCGCAAGGAGATCCTTGCCGTCGTACGTCACCGATCCGCCAGTGACCTCGTACGCCGGGTTGCCCGCGAGCACCTGTGCGAGCGTGCTCTTGCCCGACCCGTTCGGTCCCATCACGGCGTGCACCTCGCCCGCATTCACCGTGAGGTCGATGCCCTTGAGGATTTCTTTATCGCCGACGGTGGCGTGAAGATCTTTGATTTCGATTAATGACATTGATGTGTTTCGTCGAAGCCACGTAGCCGCGGAGCCCGCGTCAATCAGCCAACACTTCCTTCCAGCGTGATGCCGAGCAGCGCTTGCGCCTCGAGCGCGAACTCCATCGGCAACTCCTTGAACACTTCCTTGCAGAACCCGCTCACGATCATCGACACCGCCTGCTCGGCCGACAATCCACGCGCCTTCAAGTAGAAGATCTGGTCTTCGCCGATCTTGGACGTCGACGCCTCGTGCTCGACGATCGCGCTGTTGTTGCCGACCTCGATGTACGGGAACGTGTGCGCGCCGCATCGGTTGCCCACCAGCATCGAGTCGCACTGCGTGTAGTTGCGCGCGCCGGTCGCGCGCGGCAGCACCTGCACTCGGCCGCGATACGAGTTGTTGCCCTCGCCGGCGGAAATGCCCTTGGAGACGATCGTCGACTTCGTGTTGCGGCCGATGTGGATCATCTTCGTGCCCGTGTCGGCCTGCTGCTTGTTGTTCACCACGGCGACGGAGTAGAACTCGCCGACCGAGTTGTCGCCCTGCAAAATCACGCTCGGATACTTCCACGTGATCGCCGAGCCGGTCTCGACCTGCGTCCAGGAGATCTTCGCGTTCTCGGCCGCCTTGCCGCGCTTGGTCACGAAGTTGTAGATGCCGCCGCGACCTTCCTTGTCGCCGGCGTACCAGTTCTGCACCGTCGAGTACTTGATCGTCGCGCCTTTGAGCGCGACCAGCTCGACGACCGCGGCATGCAGCTGATTCGTGCTCCGCTTGGGCGCGGTGCAGCCCTCGAGGTAGCTGACGTATGATCCTTCGTCCGCCACGATGAGCGTTCGCTCGAACTGGCCGGTATCGGCCGAGTTGATGCGGAAATACGTGGACAGCTCGATCGGACAGCGCACGCCTTTCGGCACGTAGACGAACGAGCCGTCGGAGAACACCGCGCTGTTGAGCGCCGCGAAGAAGTTGTCGCTATAGGGGACGACGGAGCCGAGGTACTTCTCGACGATATCGGGATGTTCGCGCAGCGCTTCGCCGAACGAACAGAAGATGATGCCGTGCTTGGCGAGCTCGCTGCGCATCGTCGTGCCGACGGACACGGAATCGAAGATCGCGTCCACGGCCACGCCGGCCAGCATCTTCTGCTCATAGAGCGGAATGCCGAGCTTCGCGTACGTCTTGAGCAGCTCGGGATCGACCTCATCGATGCTACCGAGCGGCTTCTTGGTCTTTGGCGCGGAGTAGTAGCTCGTCGCTTGGTAGTCGATCGGGCCGTAATGGACGTTGGGCCAGTGCGGTTCCTTCATCGACAGCCAGCGGCGATACGCCTTGAGCCGCCACTCGACCATGAACGCCGGCTCACCCTTCTTGGCTGAGATCGCGCGGACGACGTCTTCGCTCAGTCCGGCTGGCATCGTGTCCGACTCGATGTCGGTCACGAATCCGTGCTGATACTCTCGGCTGATCAGACTCTCGATCGAACTGCTCATTCGGTGCTCCAACCTGTTGGACAGCGTGCGTGCCGTGGTGTTGGACGGCAAGTTCCGAGAAGGCGAACGGCGTTCCCGGAGCGCGCAGCGCAACTCGTTTTCGGTGAATCGCTTGCGGACTCGTCGGCTGCGCCGACGCGGCGAGTCTCCGCCGCGAATTCAGGCGGATTCAGCTAAGCAGATAAAATTAGTCGGCTTTAGGCCGCGGTGGCTAGGGGTCGACGTCGCCCGCGCGCCGAACTGGCGCCCGCCGGGCGCCAAGAGCCGCCGCTTAGGCGAGCTGCGAGATCGTATCGCGAAGGAGCGACGCCGCCAGCTCGACCTTGTACCCGTTCTTCGAAAGAGGCTTCGCGTCGTAGAGCGCGCGTTCGGCCAACGTCGCGATCGTGTCGTCATCGAGCCCGCCCGACGCCACGTCCTCCTCGATCGACGTGTTCACGCGCCACGGCCTCGGCGCGACACCGCCCAACACGATCCGCACGTCGCC
>Ga0070683_100003545_pt1 | contig 12701 bp, 12 predicted proteins | sample KBSC713LmetaG_FD_64662 | JGI IMG/M metagenome (GOLD analysis project Ga0070683, IMG submission 64662) | Corn rhizosphere microbial communities from Kellogg Biological Station, Michigan, USA - KBS C7.1-3L metaG | ecosystem: Host-associated > Plants > Roots > Rhizosphere ...
TCGCGGTTGATCGCGACGACCGACGGCTCATTGAGGACGATGCCCTCACCCTTGACGTAGATCAGGGTGTTCGCGGTGCCGAGGTCGACACCGATCGCGTTCGCGGGGAAAAGGCTTCCCGCCTTGAAGAAGGGCCAGCGCATCAATCCGGGGTTGGGGCGCCCGCTCCGTTGCAGGGAACGAGCCGTACGATTTCGTGGGCGAAAACTTCGAAAAGCTACCGAGCGCGCAAATCACCAGCAAGACGTTGTCCCTACACGACCTACGTCACTAATCGCATACACGCTGCGTCACGGACGATCGACGCGCGGCACTTCGACGGAGGTGCGACGCGCCGAAGGGAACAGCAATGATAACCGGCGCGCAGCACGCGAATCGTTGTGGCGGCGATGTGGGGGACGAGGGTGTGACGAACGCCTCGCGGCTTCGTCACCGCGCCCGACCGCGCTGCTATCCGAGGAACTCCGCCGGATCGCAGTACTCCATGCCGAACGCCTCGGCGACGCCGGCGTAGGTGACGTGTCCGTCGGCGACGTTGAGCCCTTTCAGCAGCGCCGGGTTCTCCTTCAGCGCGCGCTTCCACCCCTTGTTGGCGAGTTGCAGGGCGTAAGGCAGGGTAGCGTTGGTGAGGGCGAGTGTCGAGGTCCTCGGCACGCCGCCCGGCATGTTCGCCACGCCGTAGTGGATGACGCCGTCCACGACGTACGTCGGGTTCTCGTGCGTCGTCGCGTGGATCGTCTCCACGCAGCCACCCTGGTCGATGGCGACGTCCACGATCACCGAGCCCGGTCGCATCTGCGAGAGGTCGGCCCGCCGGATGAGCTTCGGCGCCTTGGCGCCGGGAATCAGCACTCCGCCGATGACCAGATCCGCCGTCGCGATCTGCTCGAGGATGTTGTGCCGGTTCGAGTGGATCAGCTGGACGTTGGCGGGCATCACGTCGCTCAGATAGCGCAGCCGCTCGAGCGAGATGTCCAGGATGACGACCTTCGCGCCCAGGCCGGCGGCCATCTTGGCCGCATTGATCCCGACGATGCCGCCGCCGAGGATCACGACCTTCGCCGGCGCCACGCCCGGCACCCCGCCGAGCAGGACGCCCCGCCCGCCGTACAGCTTCTCGAGGTACTTCGCGCCCTCCTGCACCGCCATGCGGCCGGCGACCTCGGACATCGGCGTGAGCAGCGGGAGCTCTCGCGTCGGCAGCTCGACCGTCTCGTACGCCACGCAGATCGCCCCGCTCTTGAGGTGCGCGCGCGTGAGCTCCTCGTCGGCCGCGAAGTGGAAATAGGTGAACAGGAGCTGGCCCTTCCGCATGCGCGGCCATTCGACCCGGATCGGCTCCTTCACCTTCATGATCATCTCGCTCTCGCGCCACACCGCGTCGGCATCGGGCGCGATCGTGGCGCCGACCGCCGCGAAATCCTCATCGGAGAATCCGCTGCCGAGGCCGGCACCCGTCTCGATGAGCACGGAGTGTCCGGCGCCGACCAGGGTCTCTGCCCCGGCCGGCACGAGGGCGATGCGATTCTCGTTCGTCTTGATCTCTTTCGGGACGCCGATCTTCATGGAGAGTGCTCGGTCTGGAGGTGCGGGCGCCGAACGGCGCGCGTGACGTCGATCAGAAGTGCTCGCCGGGTCCGAGCGACACGATGGTCTGTCGCTCCGGGGCGAAGAACTCGCGTGCAACCTCGGCGACCTGCTCCGGGGTCACCGCGTCGACGAGGGCGAGCATCTCGTCGAGGGATCGGTAGGGTTCACCGTACAGCTCCACCGCCGCGCAGCGATACATCCGGGCCGTGACGCTTTCGAGGGAGAGCGTGATCTGTCCCTTGAGCTGACTCTTCCCCATCGCGAGCTCCGATTCCGGGAGTCCGCGGTCGGCGACGTCGGCGAGCTCGAGATGGATCGCCTCGAGCGCGTCACGAGCAGTTTCGGGGCCCGTCCCGACGTAGACGCCGTGCATCCCGACGTCGGCGTGGAACGACTGGAAGGTGTACACCGAGTAGGCGAGCCCCAGCTCCTCGCGCACGCGCTGGAAGAGCCGCGAGCTCATACCGCCGCCGAGGATGCTGCTGAGGAGGATCACCGCGTGTCGCCGCGGATCCTCGTGCGACACGCTGGTGGTACCGACGACGATGTGCGTCTGTGCCCCATCGCGCTCCACGTGGCGACGCGACGGTGGCTCGGCCTGCGGCGGTGGGACGGTCAGCCGCGTCGCGTCGCCGCCGACGCGTGCCGTCCAGCCGGTGCGCTCGAGGACGGCGAGCAGTGCGTCGTGGTCCACGTTCCCCGAGGCGGCGACCACGAGCTGCGAGGGGTGATACGCCCGCTCGTGCAATGCTTTGAGGTCCGCGGTGCCGAGCGACGACACCGTGTCCCGCGTCCCGAGGATCGAGTAGCCGTACGGGTGCGCGCCCCACAGCGCCTCGTTGTGCAGCTCGAACACGAGGTCGTCGGGGGTGTCGTCCACCATGGCGATCTCCTCGAGCACCACCTTGCGCTCCAGGTCGAGATCGGACGCGCGCAACGTGGGTCCGAAGACGAAGTCCCCGATCACGTCCGCCGCGACGTCGAGGTGCTCGTCCAGCACGCGTGCCTGATACACCGTGTGCTCGCGCGAGGTGAACGCGTCGAGCGAACCGCCCAGCGCCTCGAGCTCGAGCGCGATCTGCTTGGAGGAGCGGCGCGCCGTGCCCTTGAACACCATGTGCTCGAGCAGGTGCGAGACGCCCATCAGCTCCCGCGGCTCGTGCAGCGATGCGGCGCGGACCCAGGCTCCAAACGCGACCGACCGCACTCCCGGCATGCTCTCCGAGAGTACGGTCAGTCCGTTCGGCAGCACCGTCCGGCGGAATCCGCCCGCCGGCGTGTCACCGCGCTTCACTAGCGGCGCGAGCGCTCTCCGCCGCGCCCACCGCCGCGGCGTGACCGCTCGCCGCCGTTCTCCGAGCGTGGACGCTCACCGTCGCCCTCGCCACGCGGCGGGCGCGGCTCTTCCTCCGGCATCCCCTCGGGCTTCGGCACCAGTGCCTTCATGGAGAGGCGCAGCCGTCCGCGCTCGTCGCGGTCGAGCAGCTTCACCGTGACGCGGTCGCCCTTGTTCACGACGTCCTCGGTCTTCTCGGTGCGGCCGTGCTTGAGCTCCGAGATGTGCACGAGCCCTTCGGTGCCCGGCATGATCTCGACGAACGCGCCGAACGCGGTCGTCGTCTTCACCGTGCCCTCGTACGTCGCGCCGATCTCCGGCTCGGCCGTGATCGCCTGGACCATCTGACGCGCGCGCTGCATCGCGTCGCCGCCAACGGCGGCGATCGTGACGAGCCCTGTGTCGTCGACGGTGAGCTCGGCGCCCGTCTCGTCCTGGATGCCGCGGATCGTCTTCCCCTTCGGACCGATCAGATCGCCGATCTTCTCGGGGTTGATCTGCAGCGTCACGATGCGCGGCGCGAACGGGCTGAGGTCCGTGCGCGGCTCGGCGAGCGCCTTGTCCATCTCGCCAAGGATGTGCAGGCGGCCTTCCTTCGCCTGCGCGAGCGCTTCCGTCATGATCTTCAGATCCAGCCCCTCGATCTTGATGTCCATCTGGATCGAGGTGATGCCGTTCCGCGTTCCCGCGACCTTGAAGTCCATGTCGCCGAGGTGATCCTCGGTGCCGAGGATGTCGGTGAGGATCGCGTACTTCTTCCCTTCCTTGATCAGCCCCATCGCCACGCCGGCGACGGCCGCGCGGATCGGGATGCCGGCGTCCATCATCGCCAGCGAGCCGCCGCAGACGGTCGCCATGGAGCTCGAGCCATTGGACTCGAGGATCTCGGAGACGATGCGCAGCGTGTACGGGAAGTCGGCGAAGTCCGGCAGCACGCCCTGCAGCGCGCGCTCGGCCAGGTTGCCGTGGCCGATCTCGCGACGCGACGTGCCGCGCACCGGCCGTACCTCACCCGTGGAGAAGGGCGGGAAGTTGTAGTGCAGCATGAACGTCCGCGTCGTCTCGGTCGGGCTGTCGATCGAGTCGAGGCGCTGGGCGTCGTTCGCCGTGCCCAGCGTGACCGCGACGAGCGCCTGCGTCTGACCGCGCGTGAACAGCGCGGAGCCGTGCGCGCGGGGCAGCAGCCCCGTGTCGATCGAGATCGGGCGCACCTCGTTGGTCGCGCGTCCGTCGACACGCTTCTTCGTGTCGAGCACCTGCGAGCGGAGCGCGTTGTACTCGAGATCGCCCAGGATGCTCTTGATCTCCTTGGCGTTGTCCGGCAAGTCGGCCGCGAGACTCTCAGCGACCTCACGCTTCACTGCCTCGACCGCCTGGACGCGCGTGTGCTTGTCCTTCTGGTTCAGCGCCTCGCTGATCTTCACGTCGGCGAGCGCGCGAACGCGATCCTCGAGCCCTTCGGTAGGCGCGGCCTTCTCCCACGCCATCTTCTCGGCGCGGCCGGCGGCCTTGAACAGCTCTTCCTGGTAGCCGATCAGCTCACGGATGCCACCCTGCGCCACCGTGAGCGCCTCGACGACGTCGTCTTCGCTGACCTCGAGCGCTCCCCCCTCGACCATCGTGATCGAGTCGTTCGAGCCGGCGACCACGAGCTCCATGTCGCTGTACTCGAGCTGCTGGAAGGTCGGGTTGAGCACCCAGTTGCCCTGGATCCGCCCCACGCGGACGCCGGCGATCGGCGTGGCGAACGGGATGCGGCTGGCGTTCAGCGCGTACGAGGTCGCGACCAGCGCGAGCACGTCCGCATCGTTCTCCTGATCGGCGGAGATCACGTAGCAGAAGACCTGGACCTCGTTCTGGAAGCCCTCCGGGAAGAGCGGGCGGATCGAGCGGTCGATGATGCGTGCGCTGAGGATCTCGTTGTCGGCCGGACGGCCCTCGCGCTTGATGAATCCGCCCGGGATCTTGCCGGCGGCGTAGGTCTTCTCGCGGTACTCGACGGTGAGCGGGAAGAAGGGGAGCGGACTCTTGGTGTCGCTCACCGTGACGGCCGCGAGAACCATCGTGTCACCGAAGGTGACCAGGCATGAGCCAGCGGCCTGCTTGGCCATGCGGCCGGTCTCGATGACCAACCGGCGTCCCGCGAACGTCTTCTCGATGCGTTGCATTTAATCTTGTCGCCTCATTGCGGCCGGCCCCATGCCGGCACGCGCCTCGTGGAATGCAAAACGCGCGGGCCGCAGAGTTGCGCCCGCGCGAATGCGATATTGGCCGTCTTAGTACCGGAGCCCCAGCTCCTGGACGATTTTGCGGTATCCGTCGATGTCCGTCCGCTTCATGTAGTTGAGCAGACGGCGGCGAGTGCCGACCATCTTCAGCAGGCCGCGTCGGCCATGATGGTCCTTCTTGTGCGCCCGGAAGTGCTCGGTCAGGTAGTTGATTCGCTCGGTGAGGAGAGCGACCTGGACGCGTGCGGAGCCAGTGTCCGTCTCGTGCGTCTTGTACTTTTCGAGCGTCGGTGCGTTGTCGAAGGCCATGTCGATGAACTGTCCCCGCCAAGCGGCGGTCTAAGCGTAGCCAAAGTGATTGAGCACGGGAAGTTAGCCCACCGTCGGGCCCATGTAAAGGCCTACGCGTGCCCGAACACTCGGCTCAGCAATGCCTTGAGATCGTTGAACGTCGAGAGCACGAAGATCATCAGGATCAGCACCAGGCCGACCCGGAGGATGTACTCTCGCGTCCGCATGCTGAACGGCGTCCCCTTGGCCGCCTCGGCGATGTTGAGCAGGATCTGACCGCCATCGAGGATCGGGATCGGCAGCAGGTTGAGCACCGCCACGTTGACGCTCAGCATCGCGATCAGGCCGAGCAGGTCCTCGAACCCGTTCCGCGCCGCGGCGACCGAGGCGCGACTGATCGCGATCGGCCCGCCCAGCTGGTTGAGCGGCACCTCCCGCGTGATCAGACGGTGGACCACGTCGACGATGCGGCCCCCGACTCCCCAGGTCTGCTCGACGGCGACCGAGAGCGAACGGCCGAACGCCATCGGCTCTCGCGCGCTCACACTCGCGTTGACGGCACCGATGCGGCCGACGATGTGCGGCTGCTTGGTGACCGGGTCCTTCACACTCGTGGATTCGGGCCGCAGCGTGAACGGCAGCAGCTTGCCCGCCCGCACCACTTCGAACCGAAGGTCGACGCCCGCCGACGCACTGACGTGGTCGAGCAGGTCCGACCAGTCGTTGATCGGAGCGCCGCCGATCGTGGCGATGCTGTCTCCCGCCTGAAGGCCGGCCTTCGCCGCGGGGGTCTCCGGGAGGACGTCGCCGATCACCGGCGGAAGCTCCACGTCGATCGCCGCCACCAGATCGTTACCGGTGAGCTGACCGGCGCCGCCGACGGGGACTGCCACCCGGCCGCGGTTCGTGGCGATCGCGACCGTGTCGCCCTTGGACGACGCCAGGAGCTCCGCGATCTGATTCCAGTTCCGCACCCCCGTGCCGTTCACCTGGACGATCGTGTCGCCCTTCTGGAGCTGGCTCAGCCCCGGGGCATTGGGAACGGCGTGCACACTGCCGATCACGCGGGACGGCACCACGGGCTCGCCGTACTTCACGTTGATCACGACGAAGACCGCCCAGGCGAGCACCACGTTCATCACCACGCCGGCCACCATGATGAACAGCCGCGCCGGGAGGCTCTTCGACTCGAACCACCGGTGCTCGGGGATCGGCTTCGGCCCGAACGGCATCATCGCCTCGGGATCGTAGCCGGGATCTCCAGGCTTCAGCGATGATCCCTCCTCGTTTCCCCCCTCGAGCAGCGCGGCCTCGGCGTCGTGTCGCGACGCCATTCGGACGTACCCGCCAAGGGGGAGTGCGGCCAGGACGTACTCGGTCTCGCCATGTCGCTTCCGGAAGAGCGCCGGCCCGAAGCCGATCGAGAAGCGGGGCGCGTACACTCCGGTGAGCTTGGCGGCCACGAAGTGCCCGAACTCGTGGACGAAGATCACGAGTCCGAAGACGAGGATCGGGGCGGCGAGCGTCAGCATCGAAAGAGCTCCTGCACGTGGCGACGCGCCGACGCGTCGGCCTCCAAGATGGCATCGCGCGAGTTCGCGGGCGCATCGGCGAACTTGCCGAGGGCGCTCTCGATCGCGCGGGGGATATCACCGAACCGGATCGCGCCCTCCAGGAAGTAGGCAACCGCCTGTTCGTTGGCCGCGTTGAATACTGCGGGGGCCGCACCGCCATGGCGGCCGGCCTCCGTCCCTAGCCCGAGCGCGGGGAACTCCCTGCTCCGCACCTTCTCGAAAGTAAGCGGCGAGAGCTCCACCGGGTCAAACGGAGGTACCCCGGTGTCGGACAGTCGATCCGGATAGGACAACGCGTACAGCACGGGCAGCTCCATGCTCGGAACGCCGAGCTGCGCCAGGACGCTTCCGTCGATGAACTCGACGAAGGAGTGGACGACGCTCTGCGGATGCACGACGACCTCGATGCGATCGTAGGGCAGGCCGAACAGGAAATGTGCCTCGATCACCTCGAGCGCCTTGTTGGCGAGCGTCGCGCTGTCGACGGTAATCTTTCGGCCCATGCGCCACGTCGGATGCTGGAGCGCATCGGCGAGCGTGGCCTGCTCGAGCTCCCGGGCGCTCCACTGGCGAAATGGGCCGCCCGACGCCGTGATCACCAGGCGGCGCACCTCGGACCCTGGACGGCCGGCGAGGCACTGGAGGATCGCGCTGTGCTCGCTGTCGACCGGGACGAGCTCGCCGCCGCCGTTGCGTGCCGCCGCGGTGACCAGCGAGCCGCCCATGACGAGCGACTCCTTGTTGGCGAGCGCCACCCGCTTGCCCCGCTCGAGGGCAGCGAGGGTCGCGTCGAGCCCCGCCGCCCCGACGACGGCATTGAGCACGATGTCGGCGTCGGGGCGCGTGGCCGCATCGATCAGGCATCCCACGCCCGATCCCCAGCTCGCGTGCTCCTCCTGGCCGTTGTGCACCAGCCCCACGTAGCTCGGCGCGAAGAGCGCCGCCTGCTCGGCGAGGAGCGCGGCGTTGCTGAACGCCGTGAGCGCCGCGACGTGGAAGCGCTCGGACTGCCGCGCGAGCACGCGCAGCGCGGTCGTCCCGATCGAGCCGGTCGACCCGAGGATGGCGACGCCGCGCGAGGTCACCGCAGGATGGGGATCGGAAGCCACCCGAGGAGGAGATACGCGAGCGGCAGCACGAAGATCAGGCTGTCGAACCGATCGAGGATGCCGCCGTGGCCGGGGATGATGTGCGAGCTGTCCTTCACACGCGCCTCGCGCTTGAGGAGCGATTCGAAGAGATCGCCCACCTGCGCCGCAACGCTCACCAGCCCCCCGAACGCGAGCGCCCCCCACGGTGTGAAGCCGAGGTTCGCCGCGGGCACCAGCACCCAGCGGGCGTACGCCCAGGCCACCAGCATGCTCGCGAGCAGTCCACCCACCGCGCCCGCGACCGTCTTGCCGGGGCTCACGGAGGGGATGAGCTTGCGCTTCCCCAGGGCGCGGCCGACGAAGTAGGCGCCGATGTCGGACGCCCACGTGACGACGAGCGGGAAGATGAGCAGCACGCCCCCGGGTGGGACGGGGAATGAGAAGGCCCCGATCGCGAGATGACGCGCGCCCACGACGTCGTAGCCGCGCACGATGTCGTGATACCGGATGCCGTAACCGAAGGTGAGCATCCCGGCGGTGTACAGGACGCCGAGCAGCGAGGTCGCGGCGGCCCCCAGTGGCTGTCCGTCCACGCCGCGAAGCCAGATCGTTGCGGCGAGCACCGCGAGCGCGACGATGGCGAGGATCGCCGGCCGCAGCTCGAACAGCCCGAGGTACTGCGCGTGCACGACGAGCGGGACGAGGCCGGCGAGCGCGATGCCCACGTCGTCGAGCGGGCGATGCCCCGATGCGCGTGCGATCCGGAAGAATTCCCAGGCTCCGAGCGCGCTCACCACCGCCAGCAGGGCCGCGAGTGGAGCGCCCCCCACGAGCACGATCAGCAGCGCGAGGGGGGCAGCAACGACAGCGAAGAGGATGCGGAGCGTGAGCTCGGACATCGGCGCGGGAGCGATCGCCCGCGTCAGACTTCCATGATCTCGGCCTCTTTGGCCTTGATCATCTGGTCGATCTTGCCGATGTAGTCGTCATGCACCTTCTGCAGATCCTTCTCCGCGTGCTTCACGTCGTCCTCGCTCACGCCGGAGAGCTTCTTGAGCGCATCGCGTGCGTGCGTCCGCGCGTGGCGGATCGCGATCTTTCCGTCTTCCGCGAGCTTGTGCACGATCTTCACCAGCTCCTTGCGGCGCTGCTCGTTCATCTGCGGCAGCGGAACGCGGATCGCGCCCCCCTGCGCCGACGGTTCGAGACCGAGGTCGGACTCGCGGATCGCCTTCTCGACGACCTTCACCTGCCCCTTGTCGAACGGCGTCACGAGCAACGTCCGCGGCTCGGGCGCGGCGATGCTCGCGACCTGATTGAGCTGCATCTGCTGGCCGTACATCTCGACACGCACCGTATCGAGCATGTTCGGCGTCGCCTTGCCGGAGCGGACCGACGCGAACTCGCGCTTCGCCGCGTCGATCCCCTTGTCCATCGACGTGCGGCAGTCCTTCAGGATCTGTTGGATTGTGCTCATCGAACGAGTGTGCCGATGCGCTCGCCCTGCACGGCAGAGGCGATGGCATTCGCGCGGTGAATGTTCAGGACGATCAGCGGCAGCGAGTTCTCCTTGCAGAGCGTCACGGCGGTCTGATCCATCACCTTCAGCTCCTCCAGCATCACGTCGCGGTAGCTGATCTCGTCGTAGCGCGTCGCCGTGGGATGCAGCTTCGGGTCGGCGGAGTACACGCCGTCGACGCTGGTCGCCTTGATGATGACGTCGGCCTTGATCTGGATCGCGCGCAGCACGGCTGCCGTGTCGGTGCTAAAGTACGGATTGCCCGTACCCGCGGCAAAGATCACGATGCGGCCGTTCTCCAGGTGCGCGAGGGCGCGGCGTCGGATGTACGGCTCCGCCAGCTCCTCCATGCGGATCGCCGTCATGACGCGCGTCTCGAGCCCCTTCCGTTCGAGGATGTCCTGTACGGCGAGCGCGTTGATCACCGTGCCGAGCATGCCCATGTAGTCCGCGCCCACCCGGTCCATGCCGAGCCGGGACAGCTGCGAGCCGCGAACGATGTTCCCGCCGCCGATCACGAGTCCGAGCGATGTCCCGAGGCGCACGACGTTGGCGATCTCGTCGGCGATCCGGTCCATCGTATCGAAGTCGAATCCCAGCCCGCGCTCTCCGGCGAGCGCCTCGCCGGAGATCTTCAGCAGGACGCGCGGGTAGCGGAGCTCCGTCGCCGTCGCGCTCACTCTTGGCCGATCTGGAAGCGAGCGAAGCGACGGATCGAGACTCCGGGACCGGCAGCCTTCACGAGATCGCGAATGGCCTTGGAGTCGTCGCGGATCCACGGCTGGTCGAGCAGCGTGACCTCCTTGTAGAACTTGTCGACCCGCCCCTGCACCATCTTCTCGACGATGTTGGCCGGCTTGCCGCTCGCGGCCGCCTGCTCGGAGAAGATGCGACGCTCGCGATCGACCAGCGCGGCCGGGACGTCGTCCCGCGTGACGGCGACCGGGATGGTCGGCACGCCGGCGGTGATGTGCTCCGCCACGGTGCGCGCGAGCTGCTGCCCGGCCTCGCCGGACAGACCGGCCACTTCGACCAACGTGCCGACCTTGGCGTTGTGGTGCACGTACGCGCCCACCGCGCCGCTGCCGCCGAAGCGGGCATACCGGCGCAGCACGATGTTCTCGCCGATCGTGCCGGTGAGCTGCTTGAGCGCATCGGCCAGCGTGCCCGCATCGCCGAACTTCGTGGCGAGCAGGGGCGAATTCTCGGCGCTCGTGACCACCCCGTCGATCGAGCCCGACGCGAGCAGCGTCTCGGCGATGCGGTCGACCGTCTGGCCGAACGCCTCGTTGCGGGCGACGAAGTCCGTCTCGCTGTTCAACTCGACGAGCGCACCCGTCGCGCCATCGGGCGCGACCTTCGCGACGATCTTTCCTTCGGAGGCGGCGCGGCCCGCGCGCGACTCACCGCGCGAGATGCCCTTCTTGCGCAGCCACTCGACTGCCTGGTCCATGTCGCCCTGGCACTCCTCGAGCGCCTTCTTGCAATCCATCATGCCGGCCTGCGTGCGCTGCCGCAGCTCCGACACATCCTTGGCGGTGTATGCAGCCATTGCTCGTCACTTCCTAGCGTGTCGTGGAAACGCCGCCGGAGGTACCGGCGGCGTATGAATGCTAATGCGGTCGGGGACGGTCCGCTGTGCCACCGTCCCCCGGAGCATCGTGCTTACTCGCCGGCCTCGTCGGCACCGGGCTCCGCATCGGGTCCCTTGAGGTGCGCGGCGATCGCTTCCGGCTTCGCGCGGCGACGCCGCGGACGGCGGCGGCGACGCTCGTCGCGATCGCCCGCGGCCTCGGTGCCCCGCTCGGAGCTGTAGGTCATCGCACCCTCGGCGCCCTCCTCGGACTCCTCGCGCACGGGCGCCTCGCGGCGCGCCTCGGCGATGGTGTCGGCGATCGCCTTGGTGATCAGCTCCACCGAACGGATCGCGTCGTCGTTGCCGGCGATCGGCACCGTGATGAGGTCCGGATCGGCGTTCGTGTCGACGATCGAGATGATCGGGATGCCGAGCTTGTTGGCTTCGGCGACGGCGATCTTCTCCTTCTTCGCGTCGACGACGAACATGAGGCCCGGCGTGCGCGTGAGGCTCCGGATACCGCTGAGGTACTTCGAGAGCTTGTCCTTCTCACGCGTCATCATCAGACGCTCTTTCTTCGTGTAGTTCTCCCACTCACCACCCTCGGCCGATCCGGCCTCGAGCTCCTTCATGCGGCGGAGCTGCTTCTTGACCGTCTGGAAGTTGGTGAGGAGCCCACCGAGCCAGCGCTCGGTGATGTACATCGCGCCGCAGCGCTCGGCTTCCTGCTTCACGATGCCGGCCACCTGCGCCTTGGTGCAGACGAAGAGGACGCTGTCGCCGCGCAGGACGACGTCGCGCACGAGCTTCTGCGCGATCTCGAGCTGCCGCAGGGTCTTCTGGAGATCGATGATGTGGATCCCGTTGCGCTCGGCGAAGATGAAGCGGCGCATCTTGGGATTCCAACGGCGCGTCTGGTGGCCGAAATGGACACCAGCCGCGAGGAGTGCTTCGATGGTCGGTTGCGAATCAGACATGGTGTGTCGTGTGGTTGGTATCGTCGGCGAACGTCATCGTCACGGTCCCACCGATGGTGTTCGGCACCAGGAAGTGACTCGGTTCGCCTGTAGGATGAAACTGCGGGATCAACGCTTGGAGAACTGGAACCGCTTACGAGCCTTCGGACGGCCCGGCTTCTTGCGCTCGACCGCGCGAGCGTCGCGCGTCAGCAGGCCGAGGTCGCGCAGCTTGCGACGATGGCCTTCGTCGATCTTCACGAGCGCGCGGGCCACGGCGAGGCGCAGCGCACCGGCCTGGCCGGTCTGGCCGCCGCCGGAGACGTTCGCCTTGACGTCGTACTGGCCGAGCCGGTCGGTTGCCGTGAAGGGCTGCTGGATCGCCGTCACGAGCGCGGGACGCGGGAAGTAGTCACCGAGCGTCCGCCCATTGATGTCCCACTTGCCACTGCCAGGCTTGAGGTACACGCGGCAGACCGCCTCCTTGCGACGGCCGATCGTGTGCGTGATCTGCGTATCGGGCATGTCTTACTTCGCCTC